>Ga0105107_10002797_pt1 | contig 11545 bp, 13 predicted proteins | sample PPLLaktember2015_6_FD_79335 | JGI IMG/M metagenome (GOLD analysis project Ga0105107, IMG submission 79335) | Freshwater sediment microbial communities from Prairie Pothole Lake near Jamestown, North Dakota, USA - PPLs Lake P8 Core (1) Depth... | ecosystem: Environmental > Aquatic > Freshwater >... | reverse complement strand
TCATCGCGACGGTGCTGTGGGCGCCGCAAGGTTTGGTGGGGCTCGCCGCGCAACTGCGCGCACGCCTTGCAAAGCGCGGGGAGGACAAGCGGTGAGCGCAGCGGCCATCGAAGTCGGCGCGCTCGCCAAGGTGTTCGGCGGGCTCGCCGCCGTGGACGGCGTGTCGCTCGCCGTGGCCGCGGGCGAGCGCCGGGTGCTCATCGGCCCGAACGGCGCGGGCAAGACGACGCTGTTCCATTGCATCACCGGCACGCTCAGGCCCACGCGCGGCAGCGTGCGCCTCTTCGGCCGCGACGTGACGCAGGATGCGGAGCACCGGCGCACCGCGCTCGGCATGGGCCGCACCTTCCAGATCACCAACGTGTTTCCCGAGCTCACGCTCGGGGAGAACCTGGCGTTGGCCATCGTCGGCACCGACCGCAGGAAGTGGGTGGTGCATCGCCCGATGGAAGCCTTCGAGTCGGTGCGCCACCAGGCGCTGGAGAGCCTGGAGCGCGTCGGGCTCGAGGGACGCGCCGACCAGCCGGCGAAGCTCGTGTCCTACGGCGAGCGGCGCCAGCTCGAGCTCGCGCTCGCGCTGAACACGAAGCCGAAGGTGCTGTTTCTCGACGAGCCGTGCGCCGGGCTGTCGCCGGCCGAGCGCCAGCGCATCTCGAAGATGATCGCGGGTCTGCCGCGCGACATCACGCTGCTCATGATCGAGCACGACATGGACGTGGCGCTGGGGCTTGCCGACCGCGTCACGGTACTGCACCAGGGGCGCGTGATCCTCGAGGGCACGCCCGACGAGGTGCGCGCCAATGCGCAGGTGCGCGATGTCTACTTCGGCCATGCCTGAACCCTTCCTCTCGGTCCGCGGCATCCACACCTACTACGGCGACAGCTACGTGCTGCAGGGGTTGTCGCTCGAGCAGCGCGCGGGCACCATCGTCGCGATCCTCGGCAGAAACGGCATGGGCAAGACCACCTTCATCCGCTCGGTCGCCGGCCTCACGCCGCCGCGCGAAGGCGAGATCCGCTTCAAGGGGGTTTCCCTGGCGGGACGGCCGCCGTATGCGATCGCGCAGGCCGGCATCGCACTCGTGCCGCAAGGGCGGCGGATTTTCCGCTCGCTTTCGGTGCGCGAGAACCTGCTCCTGCCGACGAGCGGCCTCGCGCGCCCGCGCGCCGGGCGCTGGAACCTCGAGGCCGTGCTGGCGCAGTTTCCGCAACTCGCCGAGCGCATCCACCACCCGGGCGGCGCGCTCTCCGGGGGCGAGCAGCAGATGCTGGCGGTGGGCCGTGCGCTGATGGCCAATCCCGAGCTGATCCTGATGGATGAGCCCTCGGAAGGCCTTTCGCCCAAGCTGGTGCAGCACGTGGAAGCGATCATGAAGAGCGCGCGCGAGCACGGCCACGCGGTGCTGCTGGTGGAGCAGAACTTCGCCCTCGCCATGGCGGTGGCGGACTACATTTACGTGGTATCGGCAGGGCGCTTCGTGTTCGAAGGCACGCCCGCCCAGCTCATCGACGCGCCGGAAGTGCTCGAGCAGCACCTCGGCGTGGCGCAGGCACACTGAGGAGAAGCTTATGGCAGAGCATCGACTGGATCCGTCGCTCGAGAACGTGCATTGGGGTTATTTCGACGCCAAGCTGCCGCCGCGGCTGGAGGTGAACTCCGGCGACACGGTGGTGGTGGACACCGTGTCGGGGTGGACCGCCGTGGCGCCCGAGCGCAAGCTCTACAGCGACGTGCACCACGAGATCGTCACCAAGTTGAAGCCCGAGCTCGGGCCCCATATCCTCACCGGGCCGGTCGCGGTGCGCGGCGCGGAGCCCGGCGACACGCTGGAAGTGAAGATCAAGGCGATCGAACTCACCGCGGACTGGGGCTGGAACGTGATCCGGCCGTTGCGCGGCACGTTGCCCGAGGATTTCCCCGAATTCCAGGCGCGCGTCATCCCGATGGACCGCAAGAAAATGACGGCGAAACTTGCCTGGGGGCCGACGATCCCGCTGCAGCCCTTCTTTGGGATACTGGCCACCGCGCCGCGCCCCGAGTACGGGCGCGTCTCGTCGGTCGAGCCGCGCGAGTACGGCGGCAACGTGGACTGCAAGGAGTACGTGCCGGGCACGTCCCTCTTTCTGCCGGTGTTCGTGCCGGGCGCGAAGTTCTCCGCCGGCGACGGCCACGCGGTGCAGGGCGACGGCGAGGTATGCCTCACCGCGCTCGAAACCTGCCTCAAGGGCACGTTCGAGCTGGTGGTGCACAAGAAGATGAAGCTCGCCATGCCGCGGGCGATCACGCCCACGCACTACATCACCATCGGCCTGCACGAGGACCTAGACGACGCCGCCAAGCAGGCGCTGCGCTACATGATTGCCTGGCTGGTGGAGATGAAGGGCTGGAAGCCGGCCGAGGCCTACGTCTTTTGCAGCCTCGCCTGCGACCTGCACGTCACGCAACTCGTGGACGGCAACAAGGGCATCCACGCCATGGTGCGGCGCGACCTGCTGTAGCATTCCAGCCGTGATCGGGCGCGGACACCACGACATGGGCGGACTGCCTGCCGGCAAGGTGCGGCGGGCCGAGCACGCCTACGACGACTGGGAGCTGCGCGTCGACGCCATGATGATGCTGCTGGTCGGCGTCGTCGGCGGCAACAAGCGCATGACCGTGGACGAACTGCGCAAGAACATCGAGTCGCTGCCGCCCGCGGACTACGACAAGATGGGCTACTACGACCGCTGGGTGATCTCGCTCACCCAGACCATGATCCAGCGCGGCGTGATCACGACCGACGAGCTGGCGAAGAAATTGGCAGCGGTGGAAAAACGGGGACTGTCCCCAATTTCTCGGCGCAGAAGCAAATCAGCGCGATGACGATGCAGAAATTGGGGACTGTCCCCATTTACAACGTTGGCGACCGCGTGCGCGTGCGCAAGGCCGCGCCGCTCGGGCATGTGCGTACGCCGTTCTACATTCGCGGCCACGCGGGCGTGGTGGAGCGCATCTGCGGCGCCTTTGCCAATCCGGAGGAGCTCGCGCAGCAACGGGACGGCCTGCCAAAGCAGCCGCTGTACCGCGTGCGCTTCAAGCAAAAGGACGTCTGGCCCGGCTATCGCGGCAGCCGCTCGGACGTGATCGAGATCGAGATCTTCCAGCACTGGATCGAGGCATGAAGGCCGCCGGGCGCTACGAGCCGTACTCCTACTTCCAGTTGATGGAAGTGAGCTTGCGCGAGCTGCTGGTGGACAAGGGCATCGTCACCGAGGACGCGATCGCGGGCGCGATGGCGATCATGCGCGCGCGCGGCCCCGAGCGCGGCGCGGCGATGGTGGCGCGCGCCTGGCTCGACCCGGCCTACAAGGAACGCATGCTCGAGAACGGCGGCGCGGCGGCGGAGGAACTCGGCTTCGAAGTCCCGGGCCTGAAGCTCATCGTGGTCGAGAACACGCCGAAACAGCACAACGTCATCGTGTGCACGCTGTGCTCCTGCTATCCGCGCATGCTCCTTGGCATCCCGCCGGAGTGGTACAAGTCGCGGGCCTACCGCAGCCGCGTGGTGCGCGAGCCGCGCAAGGTCCTCGCCGAGTTCGGATTGAAGGTGCCGCCGAAGCAGGCGATTCGCGTGCACGACTCCAACGCCGACATGCGCTACATGGTCCTGCCGATGCGCCCGGCCGGCACCGAGGGCTGGAGCGAGCAGCGCCTCGCCGCCCTGGTCACGCGCGACTGCCTGATCGGCGTCGCCGTTCCCGCGCTCCCCAAGAAACCCAAGTCCAGGAAGTCCTGATGACCGCCAAACTCTTTACGCCCATCGACCTGGGCGGAATCACCCTGCCCAACCGCATCGTCGTCTCGCCGATGTGCCAGTACAGCGCCGCCGACGGCGCGATGAGCGACTGGCACTTTGCGCACCTGGGCACCTTCGCCTGCTCGGGCGCCGGGCTATTCATCATCGAGGCCACCGGCGTCACGCGCGAAGGCCGTATCTCCAATTACTGCACGGGCCTGTACACCGACCTCAACGAGGCGGCGATGAAGCGCGCGGTGGATCTGTACCGCGGCATCACGAAGAGCCCGATCGGCGTGCAGCTCGCGCACGCGGGCAGGAAGGGCTCGGCGCAGCAGCCGTGGCTCGGCGGCAAGTCGCTCGGGCCCGGCGAATCCCCCTGGCAGACGGTGGCGCCTTGCGCGCTGCCGTTCGCCGAGGGCTGGCATGTGCCGCACGAATTGACCGTGCAGGAGATCAAGGGCGTCGTCGACGCGTTCGCCGCGGCCGCGCAGCGCGCCCAACGCATCGGACTCGACCTCATCGAGCTGCACGCGGCGCACGGCTATCTGCTGCACCAGTTCCTGTCGCCGCTCTCCAACCAGCGCACCGACCGCTACGGCGGCAGCCTCGAGAACCGCATGCGCGCGCCGCTCGAAGTGGCGCGCGCGGTGCGCGACGTGTGGCCCAAGGCGCGCGCGCTCGGCGCGCGCATCACCGGCAGCGACTGGACCGAGGGCGGGTTCGAGGCGCAGGACGCCGTCACGTTCGCGAAGGAACTCAAGGCGATCGGCCTGGATTACGTCTGCGTGACGAGCGGCGGCGTGGTGAACGCGCGCATCAAGCTGGAGCCCGGCTACCAGGTGGGCTTCGCCGAGACCGTGAAGCGCGGCGCGCAGCTGCCGGTGATGGCGGTGGGCCTGATCGTGCAACCGCAACAAGCCGAGGCGATCCTCGCCGAAGGTCGCGCCGACATGGTGGCGCTGGCGCGCGGCTTCCTCGACAACCCGCGCTGGGTGTGGCACGCGGCCGAGCGCTTCGGCGTGAAGCACGACTACCCGCCGCAGTACCGGCGCCTGCATCCGGACCAGTGGCCGGGGGCGCGGCTGGTGCGGCCCGCCGGGGCGACCTAGCTACAAGCCGAGATAGGCCTGCCGCACCCGGTCGTCGTGCAGCAGCTGCTCGCCCGGACCGCTCATGGCGACGCGGCCGTTCTCCAGCACGTAGGCGTGCTTGGAGAGCTTGAGCGATAGCGCCACGTTCTGCTCGACGAGCAGCACCGTGAGGCCATCCCGGTTCAGCCCGCGGATGGCGTGCAGCACCTCCTGCACTACCACCGGGGCGAGGCCGAGCGAGGGCTCGTCGAACATGACGAGCTCGGGCTGGCCCATCAGGCAGCGGCCGATGGCGAGCATCTGCTGCTCGCCCCCGGACAGCGTCCCGGCCAGCTGCGCGTGGCGCTCGGCCAGCTTGGGGAACATTTCGTATACGCGTTGCAGCATGGCCCGGGCGCCGGCGCGCGCGCGCGGCAGCAGCGCGCCCATCTGCAAGTTCTCCTCCACCGACAGGCTCGGGAACACTTGGCGGCCCTCGGCCACCTGGCCGACGCCGAGGTCGCAGATGGCGTGCGAGGGCAGGCGTGTGATCTCGCGCCCCTTGAACACTACGCGCCCGGCGCGCGCCTTCTCGATGCCGGCGATGGTGCGGATGAGCGAGGACTTGCCGGCGCCGTTTGCGCCGACGATGGCCACGATTTCGCCCTGAGGCACCTCGAGCGAGACGTCTTCGAGCGCCTGTGCGTCGCCGTAGTACAGGTCAACATTTTCCACTTTGAGCATAAATTCTGGGGTCAGTCCCCGAAAAACGGGGACAGACCCTAAACTTCCGTCTCCTCTCCGAGGTAGCTTTCGAGCACCGCGGGGTCGCGCACCACGTCGGCCGGCGCGCCGCGCGCGATCACCTCGCCGTGGTGCAGCACCACGATGTGCTGCGCGAGCGCCATCACCGCGCGCATCACGTGCTCGATGAGCAGGATGGTGAGGCCTTCGGTGCGGTTGAGCTCGCGGAATACCGCGACGATCTGGTCGCACTCCGTGGGCCGTAGACCCGCCATCACCTCATCGAGCAGCAGCAGCTTCGGCCGCGTCGCGAGGGCTCGCGCAACCTCGAGCCGCTTGCGGTCGGGCAAGGTGAGCGATGAAGCGAGCATGTCCCGCTTCGCACCGAGCCCGAGCCTTTCCACGATCTCGGCGGCGTAGCTTTTCGCCGCCGAGACATGTTTTTCCCGCCGCAGCGCACCGACCACCACATTGTCGAGCACCGACAACCCCGCGAACGGCTTCACGATCTGGAAGGTCCGCCCGATGCCGGCGGCGCACACCTGGTCTGGCCGCAAGCCGTGGATCGCGCGCCCGTCGAACCGGATCTCGCCCGCATCCGGCGCGTAGACGCCGGCGACCACGTTGAAGATCGTGGTCTTGCCGGCGCCGTTGGGCCCGATGAGGGCATGGATGCCGCCCTGCGCCACCTCGAAGGTGGCCCCCGACACCGCCTTCAGTCCGCGAAAGGACTTCGATACCCCGCTCAGCTCCAGCCGGCTCACCGGCGCAGCCCCAATTTTCTTGCCAGCGGCGGCCACACGCCGTCGGGCAGGAACATGACCACCAGCAGCAGGCACAGGCCGTAGAACACCTGTTTCACGCCCGGCACGTCGATGCCGAGCTGCAGCATCAGCTCGCGCAGGCCTTCGGCGAGGCCGGTGAGCAGGAACGCGCCGACGATCGGGCCCATCAGGGTGCCGACGCCGCCGATGATCGGCGCGAGGATCAGCTCGATGGAGCGCGAGATGTGGAAGATCTGCTCGGGGAACAGATTGTTGTAGTAAAAGGCGAACACCACGCCGGCGAGCGAGGTCATGGCGGCGGAAATCACCACCGCGACCATCTTGTAGCGGAACACGTTCACGCCGAGCGCCTCGGCGGCCTCGGGGCTTTCGCGGATGGCGAGCCAGTAGTAGCCCATGCGGCTGCGCAGCAGCGCGTGGCACAGCACGAACGCGCCCGCCGTCATCGCGAGCATGAGATAGTAGAACATCGTCGGGCTGCCGCGCAGGTTCCACAGGTCGTTGGTGGTGTAGTTGGCCACCGGCAGGAACAGGCCCGAGGAGCCGCGCACCCAGGCGAAATGGTCGAAGCCGATGCGCGCGAACTCGGCGAAGGCGATGGTGAGGATGGCGAAGTACACGCCCGATACGCCGAAGCGGAAGGCGAGAAAGCCGATCGCCGCGCCGGCGAGCGCAGACAAACCGATCGAGGCGCCCAGGCCGATCCAGGGGCTGAGGCCGAAGTGCACGTAGAGGGCGGCCGCCGCGTAGGCGCCGAGGCCCACGTAGAGCGAATGCCCGAGCGACAGCTGCCCGGCGAAGCCCATCATCACGTTCCAGGCCTGGCCGACATAGGCGAAGTAGAGGATGAGAAAGCCCACGGCGAGGAGGTAGCCGCTCGCGTACAGGGGGAAGACCGCGAGCAGCACGAGCAGCGCCGCGAGCAGGACGAGGCCGCGGCGCGGCACGCCCTCGGTGAGCCGCGCGATCACGCCGCCTTCCTGCCGAGGATGCCCTGCGGGCGAAACAGCAGCACCAGCACCAGCAGGCCAAACGCGAACATGCTCTTCGCCGAGGGCGTGAAGAGGACCCCGCCGAGCGCTTCCGTCAGGCCGATCAGCAGGCCGCCGAGGAGCGCCCCGGGCATCGAGCCCAGGCCGCCGGTGATGACGATGACGAAGGCGAGCAGGGTGTAGGCCGGGCCGATGGTGGGGGTGACGTCGGTCACCGCCATCAGCATCGCGCCGGCGGCGCCCACGCAGGCCGCGCCGATGCCGAAGGTGAGGGCGTACAGGTGCTTGACGTTCAGCCCGACCACCAGCGCACCGTGGTAGTTGTCGGCGCAGGCGCGGATCGCCTTGCCGAGCAGGGTGAAGCGGAAGAACGCGAACAGCGCCGCGGCCACCACCAGCGCCGCGCCCGCCGCGTACACCTTGGAGGCGTCGACGATCAGCGGCCCGATCTGGTAGCTGTCGAACGAGTAGCTGGTGCGGATGCCCTGCGCGTCCGGCCCGAACACGATGAGCTGCACGTTCACCAGGATCAACGCCACCGCCACCAGCAGCATGAACTGGCTGTGCTCGGGCCGGTTGATGAACGGGTTGATGAGCCCCACCTGCAGCAGGTAGCCGAACACGAACAGCACCGCGGCGATCGGCACCAGCAGCACCAGCGGATCGACCTTGAGCGCGCCGAACAGCACCAGTGTCAGGTACATCGCCAGCGTCATCATCTCGCCGTGCGCGAAGTTCACCACGCGCACGACGCCGAAGATGACCGACAGGCCGAGCGCCATCAGCCCGTAGACGAGCCCCGTCAGCAGGCCGCTGGCGGCGACGTTGAAGTAGATCTCGACCGGCACGGACGGGCCTGCCGCGGCCCGCGCGCTAGCGCTGCTGGTACGGCTTCAGCGGCAGCTCGGGCTTCGCGTTGGCCGCGTCCTTCGGCGCCACCGTGACGAGCTTGCCGCCGCGGTTCTGGATCGCCGAGTTCTTCAGCTTGTCGTTCTGTCCCTTGGCGTTGAACAGGATGCCGGGCCCCGGGCTGACGTTGTCCGTGATGTTCGTGGCGCGGATGGCGTCGGCCAGCGCCTTCGGCTCCGCGGTGCCCGCGCGCTTGAAGGCGTCGGCGGCGACCAGCAGCGCCTCGAAGGTGTAGACGTGGTTGGTGTTCAGGCTGATGTCCGGGAAGGCCTTGGCATGCGCCGCGAGGAGCCGCTGCGTGAGCTTCTTGTTCGGGTCGTACCAGGGCACGAAGCTGATCGGTCCGTCGCCCATCTTGTCCAGCGTCTTCAGGTACTGGTCCTCGTACCAGCCGGGTCCCATGCTGAGCACCGCCTGCGGGCTCCAGCGCTGCTTGATCAGCTCGCGCGTGATGAGGATGGCGTCGTTCAGGCGGCTCACCATGATGAGCGCCTCGGCGCCGGTCGCCTTGGCCTTGGCCACTTCCACCGACAGGTCGCGCGCCGCCGGGTCGTAGGCGATGGCGTCCGCGACCGTGTACGGCATGGTGAACTTCTTCATCACCCCGGTGAAGCCCTTCTGCATGGCCACGCCGAAGGTGTCGTTCACGTGCATGAACACCGCGGTCTTCGGCGGGACGCCGGTCGCCGCGAACACCTCGAGCTGGTTGGCGAAGGCGTCGCCGAGGATCATCGGTGCCGTCGGGAAGTTGCGGAACACGAACTTGTAGCCCTGCTCGGTGATCGGCGGGGCGGCGGCGATGTTGATGACCAGCGGGACGCCGCGCTGCTCGGCCACCTGCGCGATGGCGGTGGTCTGGCCCGAATCGAACGCGCCGACCAGCAACTGCGCGCCTTCGCCGATCAGGCGCTCGGCGCGCGCGCGCGCCACGTCGACGTTCGACTCGGTGTCGCCGCTCATGATCTCCAGCCCGGGCAGCCCCAGCTCGCGCAACAGGCCGGTGGCGACCTGCACGCCGCGATGGCAATCCTGGCCGATGCCCGCCTGCACGCCCGAGCGCGGCAGGAGCACGCCGACCTTGAGCGACTTCGATTGCGCGCGGACGATGCCGAAAGGCGAAAGCGCGCCCAGCGTGCCCGCCGCGGCGAGCGCCTTGTTGAACTGGCGACGATTGGTGCGCTGCGTCATGATGTTGTCCTCCTCCTTGGTGGGACTGTTATAGACCATTACAATTTCCCGGTCAACGATGAAAAGGCTCCCGTCGCCCCACCGCCCGCGCACGCTCGCGCCCATCGCGCGCGTGGCCGAGCTCGACTACGACGTGCTCGACAGCCTGCTGGGCTACGCGCTGCGGCGCGCTCAGGTCGGCATGTTCCTTGCCTTTCACGCCGCGACGCGCGGCCAGGACATCACCCCCCCACGCTTCACCGCGCTGGTCATCGTCGCCGCCAATCCGGGCATCGGCCAGTCCGCGCTCGGGCAGGTGCTGGGCATCGCGCGCTCGGGCGCCATGATGCTCGCCGACTGGATGGAGGAGCGCGCGCTGGTGGAGCGCCGGCGCCGCCCGAACGACGGCCGCTCCTGGGGCGTGCACCTCACGCCGAAGGGCGAGCGCCTGCTCGCCGACATGAAGCGGCGCGTGATCGCCGAGGACCGCAAGCGCGCGCGGGTGCTCTCGGCGAAGGAGCGGCGCGAGCTGCTGCGCCTGCTGGAGAAGCTGGCCGGATGAGCGCGTCGCCGCTGCGCCGGGTGCCGCTCGGCGCCGCGGACGTCTCGGGGATGCGGCGCGACGACGGCGCGGTGTTCCTGCGCTCGCCGCACGTGCTGGGGCCCTATCCGCGCAACCTCACCGAGCGCCTGGCGCGCTGGGCGCGCGAGGCGCCGGAGCGAATTCTCGCCGCGCAGCGCGACCCGGCGGGCGGCTGGCGCACCCTGTCGTACGGCGGGGCCTACGCGCGCGCGCGGCGCATCGGGCAGGCGCTGCTCGAGCGCGGCCTGTCGGCCGAGCGGCCGCTCGCGATCCTGTCGGAGAACTCGCTCGAGCACCTGCTGCTCACGCTCGGCGCCGTGCATGTCGGGGTGTGCGTCGCGCCGGTGTCGCCCGCGTACTCGCTGCTGTCCGAGGATCACTCGAAGCTGCGCCAGGTCATCGGCCTGGCGACGCCGGGACTGGTTTTCGCCCAGGACGAGGCGCGCTATGCGAAGGCGGTAGCGGCCGCGATACCCAAGGGGACGGAAGTCCTTTTCGGGGCCGTTCCCGAGGCCGAGCCCTCGTCGCGGGTCGACGAGGCGCATGCCCGCACCGGACCCGATACGCTCGCCAAGCTCCTTTTCACCTCCGGCTCCACCGGCCAGCCCAAGGCGGTCATCAACACCCAGCGCATGTGGTGCGCGAACCAGCAGATGCTGGCGCAGGCGCTGCCTTACCTGGCGGAAGTGCCGCCCGTGCTGGTCGACTGGCTGCCGTGGCATCACACGGCCGGCGGCAATCACAACATCGGCATCGTGCTCTACAACGGCGGCACGCTGTACCTGGACGAAGGCAGGCCGGTGCCGGGCCTGATCGAGAAGACGGTGCGCAACCTGCGCGAAGTTGCGCCGACGGTGTACTTCAACGTGCCGCGCGGCTACGAGGCGCTGCTGCCGTACCTGCGCGCGGACGAAACCCTGCGACGCAGCTTCTTCAGCCGGCTCGGCCTCATGCAGTACGCCGCCGCCGTGCTGCCGCAGGCGGTGTGGCGGGCCTACGAGGAACTCGCCGTACAGACCTGCGGCGAACGCATTCTGTGGATCACGGGATACGGCGCGACCGAGACCGCGCCATTCGCCATGAGCACCAATCGCGGCGCGACGCGCGCCGGCACCGTGGGCCTGCCGGTGGACGGGCTGGAAATGAAGCTCGCGCCGGTCGTCGACAAGCTCGAAGCGCGCTTCCGGGGCCCGAGCATAACGCCGGGCTACTGGCGCCAGCCCGAGCTCACGCGCGCGGCGTTCGACGAGGAGGGCTACTACCGCACGGGCGACGCGCTGCGCTTCATCGACCCGCAGGACCCGGCGCAGGGCCTGGAATTCGACGGCCGCATCGCCGAGGACTTCAAGCTCACCACCGGGACCTGGGTGAGCGTGGGCCCGCTGCGCGCACAGGTGATCGCCGCGGGCGATCCGTGGGTGCAGGATGCCGTGATCGCCGGCCATGACCGGGACGAGGTATGCGCACTTGTCATACCTCGGCCGGGTGCGAAGGACCCGGACTTGCAGGCGCTCCT
>Ga0105107_10002796_pt1 | contig 11547 bp, 13 predicted proteins | sample PPLLaktember2015_6_FD_79335 | JGI IMG/M metagenome (GOLD analysis project Ga0105107, IMG submission 79335) | Freshwater sediment microbial communities from Prairie Pothole Lake near Jamestown, North Dakota, USA - PPLs Lake P8 Core (1) Depth... | ecosystem: Environmental > Aquatic > Freshwater >... | reverse complement strand
ATTGATCCGGAAAAATTAACTGGTCATAATTATGCTGTTGAGTTTTACGGGCCTGATAATGATTTAAGGTACCGGATTATAGATAGAACTTTACAGGATACATTATTATTTGATAGAAATGAAATCGTTGTGTACGATACTAATGATGTTACCGATGAATTTTTTATTCCTGCTCTTGATACATTAGGTAATCCTATAGTTGATGGATTTATGATCCTAATTCAGAACATAGGACGGGATAGTATTATATCTGTACCTGGAATCAAATATCGTGTTAAAGGTGTGTATGAAGTTAATGGACCGGGTGGAACAGTTATAGAAGATCCTATTGATGTACTTAGTAATTTAAACTCTACCGGTACCTTTACTATTAAAGCAGGAGGAACCCGAAATGATCTGGTTTGGCAAGCAAGTGCTACACAAAGCCTTGGTTATAATGATTATGAAATAAGATTTACAGGTAATTCCGGATATTATATTAGCGGTTATCAACCAGGTTTTACTGCAGCTGTAACAAAAAATGATACTCTTAGTCTTGATGGGTCGGGTAATCCAAATACTGTCCCTTTTACCATCTGGGATATTGGTAGAAATCTTCAATCAGAAGCTGATGATAGTTTGTTAGCTGTAAAGGTTCTGGATCGTGTTTCCACTGATCCTACACAAGCAGTTTCTGATAGACTATGGACTCAGTTACCAAACGGGAGTTGGGAACAAATATTTGCATTTAATACTTCTTTTCCAGTTGATCCATTACCATTTGCTTCAGGTCCTTCACTACAAACAGATTTTCCATTTGGTGCATTTATTATTGATGGATCTTTGCCTGCAACAGGTACAGTTTTAAGAGTATCCTCATATAAACCGCTTACTGATGGAGATATTTTTGAAGGTATTCCTGTCGCTCCAAAGAATAATAGTGACCTGGCTAAATCACAAATGGATAATATTAGTGTATTTCCCAATCCTTATTTTGGTGCAAGTGCCCTTGAAAGGGATCAATATCAGAGATTTGTCAGATTTACAAATCTACCAAATCAAGTTATTATAAGGTTATTCAATTTATCTGGTGTGTTCATTCAGAGAATTGATAAAGATGATGCTAATCAATATGTGGATTGGAACTTAATGAATCGGGATGGATTGCCTGTAGCCAGTGGTATTTATATCGCTTATCTTGAAATGCCCGGCATAGGTACTAAGATTATGAAAATAGCAGTTATTATGGAGCAGCAATATATTGATAGACTCTAATTTTAAGGGAGGAATAAACCTCCCTTCTCTTTATAGAAAAATTTAAATTAGGAGATGGAATATGATCAAAGTATATACATATTTTCTTAAAATATCAGTTTTATCTGTAATAATGATTGCTGAATTGTCTGCTGGAGGCGGGAGAAGAAATGGATCAGCAGGTGCACAAGAATTGCTAATACCTGTTGGGGCAAGAGGTTTAGCATTTAATGGGGCAAATCTTGCTTCGTTGGAAGGTGTAGAATCTATTTTTTATAATCCTGCCGGGCTTGCTGCTTCTAATCTTAGTTCCGAAGCAATGTTTTCTTATATGAATTATATCGCAGATATCGGTGTTTCTTATGCTGCCATTGCTACATCATTTGAGGGATTCGGGAGTTTAGGCCTTAGCATAAAATCTATAGATTTCGGAGATATTCTTGAGACAACTACCCAAAACCCATATGGAACAGGTTCAACATTTTCTCCGACCTTCGTAACAGTTGGTATTACTTATGCAAATTCATTAACAGATAGAATACAGGTTGGTATAACAGCGAATTTAATTTCTGAAAATATTATTTCAACAAGTGCAAGCGGTATGGCTTTTAATATTGGTGTTCAGTACAGTAATGTTGTTGACATAAGTGGATTAAAATTCGGTGTTGTATTAAAGAATTTTGGACCGCAAATTGCATTTGATGGTGCAGATTTAATAAGACAAGCGGAAGCTATAAGTACACTAAGAGGTATACAATTTTATAAAATTGATGGTGCTAAATTTGAACTCCCTTCGCAGATTCAATTAGGAATTGCTTATGAAAGGAATATTAGCGAGGACTATAGGTTTTTGGTTGTTGGATCTTTTGAAAATAATAATTTTTCAAATGATGATTACAAAATTGCAGGTGAATTTGCATTTCTAGAAACCTTTTTCTTGAGAGGTGGTTATTCATATATGGCAGCACCTTCAGGACAGGAGGAGGAACAATTATTTGGTTCAACATTTGGTGCAGGATTCAATGTTAATTCTGGTTTAGATATTACTGTTGATTATGCATATCGTTATGCAAGATATTTTGAAGCCAACCATGTTTTCTCCATAAAACTAGGTATTGAATAATCATCTGAAAATTTAAACTTAAGGGCGTCCGTTATGGACGCCTTTTTTATTATATAATCTTATTGATATATTTTGTGTATGAAAAAATCTTTATTAATTTTTTTCTGCCTTTTTCTCACTTCATTTGTTAAGTCTCAGGATAAAAAGTTTGAATTTGATTTCGATTATTCGCAATTCGCTTATGATTCAACTGCAAACTACGTTGAGTTTTATTATTCATTTGGACAAAACAGTTTAATAAAACAATTTAAAGATTCATCGTTTATTATTGAGGGTTTATTAAGTATAGAAATAATAGACTCATCTTCGCAAAATCAGATTGTAAACAGAGAATGGAGAATTTCTCATGAGATGAAAGATACTTTAAATATTGAAAATAGTCTGGTTGGAGTTGTTGGTTTTGTTTTACCTTCCGGTGTGTATAGATGTACTGTTAGTGGAAAGGATTCATCAAACAGCATTAATGGGAAAACGTATAATGAATATTTAAATATAAAACCTTTTATTGATAGTAATATCACTTTAAGTAATATTCAACTTGCTTCCAAAATTACTCAGGATAGTCCTAATATTAATTCTATTTTCTATAAAAATACATATGAAGTAATTCCAATGCCAGCGTCTGTTTATGGTGAAGCTCAACCTGTACTTTTTCATTATTTTGAAATATATAATCTGGAAACTATTAATCACGAAAATCTATTAATTCTAAATACTCTGGTTTATAACAGCAGAGGAAAATTAGTTTTTAATAAATCCAAACAGATAAAAACGAAAGTAAGCTCGCGAGTTGAGGTAGGAACAGTTGTTCTTAATAAACTACCCACCGATACATATGTACTTATTATAACTCTAATAGATAGTACTGGCAATTATGGTGTATCTTCAGCTAAAAAGTTTTTTATGCTTAATCCTTCAGTTGTAGTTGTTGATTCCCTTGAAGGAGAAATTTCTGATGTCTTTGCTTCACAGTTCGGCGTAATGTCTGAAGAGGAATTGGATGATTTATTTGAACAATCAGAATATATTGCCACATCTCAGGAAATTGAACAATATAATTCATTGAACAGTATAGAAGGTAAACAGAAATTTTTGAATCAATTCTGGAATATAAGAGACACCGATCCTTCTACATCGAGAAATGAATATCTTATAGAATACCTGGATAGAATTCAGAAAAGTAACCAGCAATTTTCAGCTTTGGGCAAAAAAGGCTGGAAATCTGATAGGGGTAGAGTTTATCTGAAATATGGGGAACCAAGTGAAATAGAAAGATTTCCAAACCAGATTGATTCTAAGCCTTATGAGATTTGGCGGTATAATGAAATTGAAGGTGGAGTATTTTTTATATTTGCCGACATGACAAATTTCTCTGACTATCAGCTGGTTCATTCTACAGCTCGGGGTGAACTTCGTGACGATAATTGGGAACGAAGGATACGGAATATCTGAATCTTATTGTTTAGGATGAATGATTTTATTGTCATCCTATTTAATTATTTTCCTACCTGATGTTTAAATTTATTTTTATTATTTAATTAACTAATGCAGAATATTTTAGAGTACATTTTATTTCTGCTTTTTAGCTATCTCTTTCGTTTTTGCGGATTAAAATTTTCCAGGAAATTTTCTGCACCATTAGCCTGTTTATTTTTTTATTTAATTCCTATCAGGAAAGAGGTTGTTTTTACTAACTTGCAAAAAGCATTTCCTGAACTGGATAGAAATAAAATTAAAAAGATAGCTTTCTCCTGTTATAAAAATTTTTTAATTAGTTTTGTTGAAATTATGTGTATGCCCATCATGAGCAGGGAAGATATTATAAATATTTTACCAATTATTAATGCAGATCTTATTAAAACTAAATATGAAATTGGGAATGGCGTTATTCTTCTTTCAGCACATTTTGGGAATTGGGAATTAATTGCGACTTCTGTTAGTACAAGAATAAATATACCGTTTCACGTAGTTGTTAAATCTCAGCGGAATCCCTTTGTAAATAATTGGCTTAACAAAATGAGGACAAAATGGATAAATAAAGTTGTACCTTTGGGCATATCGATAAGACAAGTTTATAAGGAGTTGAAGAATAAAAATATTATTGCTATGGTCGCTGATCAACGTGGGCCATCTCAGGGAATGAGAGTTAAATTTTTTAATATTGATACTGCTGCGTATTCCGGCCCTGCTATGCTTGCAGCTAAAACCGGAGCCCCAATAATTTATGGATTAACAATAAGACAACCGGATTATAGTTACAAAGTTGTGTTGGAAGAGATAGATTTAAGAAATTTGCCGGAGAATGAAGAGGATAAGATCGTTGAAATAAGTCAACGACATACTACTTTTCTTGAAAAATATATAAGGAAAAATCCTGAGCAATGGTTCTGGATGCATAAAATATGGAAATATTGAAAGTGGAAAAAATTCTTGTAATCCAAACTGCTTTTATTGGGGATGCGATTCTTACTTTACCTATGCTTCAGAAACTTAAAGAGATTTATCCTGATAGTATTATTGATGTTGTTGCAAACCCTTTAACAGAAAGTATTTTTTCATCTGCCCAATGTGTAAATGAGGTTATAATTCTTGATAAAAGAGGCAAACATAAATCTATATTTTCTGTTTTTAGTTTCTCGAAAAAGATAAAAGAAAGAAACTATACGAAACTTTATTCTCCGCATCGTTCTACACGAACATCTTTAATTGTTTTATTATCAGATGTGCGGGAAAGTTATGGATTTGAAATCAGTAGCTTAAGACATGTTTATAAAAATCTTATTCCTTATAATTACCAGGCTCATGAAGTTCAAAGAAATTTAGACTTGATAGGTCATAAATATGATGAAAAAAGCTGGAAAATTAAACCTGAGTTAAATATTAATTTAAATGTTAAAGAAAATGTTGATAAATTTATTAAAGAAAATAATATTGGTATTAATACAATTGCAATTGCCCCAGGAAGTATCTGGAATACAAAACAATATCCGGTTGAACATATTGAAGAAGTAATTACAGTTTTTAAAGATTATAAAATTATATTAATAGGTGGTGAAAAAGACAAAAAAATTTGCGAAGAATTGCAATCAAAAAATAGTATAAATGTTATATCCATGGCTGGTAAATTTTCATTGCTGGAAGTAATAGAACTGTTGAAAAAAGTAAAGCTCTTGGTTTGCAATGATAGTGCTCCAACGCATATGGGAATGTGTGCAAATATTCCGGTTTTGACATTATATTGTTCTACTACATTTAAGTTTGGTTTTTATCCATATAACGAAAAAAGTAGCTATTTAAGTTTTGATGATTTATCTTGCAAGCCTTGTGGTATACATGGTTATGATAAATGTCCAATAAGTACGTTTGATTGCGGTAAAAAATTAAAACCTGAAATTGTTATTAAACAAATAGAGAAGATATTTAGTGCTTAAAACAGGTATTGCAGAATTATACAATATTGATATTGAAGTAGATGAAGCTGTTCAGAAGGCAAGAAAATTATATTTTGAGGGAACAATTTTTATACATCCAACTGATACTATTTATGGCTTTGCTGCTAATCCATTTAATGAAGAGGCAGTAAACAAAATTGATAATATTAAAAAAAGATCATCGGAAAAAAAGTACATTTATCTTATAAATAATGTTGATAATCTTTTAACATACATTGATATTCATTCTGAGAAGCATCTTGATTTTTTAATATCAATCTGGCCGAACCCGGTGTCAGTAGTTCTTAAATTAAATAAAAAAACCTCTGAAATATTAAATATTGAAACAGCAGCTTTCAGGATTCCAAATAACAGGTTTTGCCTGAAACTATTAAACGCCATTAATATGCCGATGATATCAACCAGTGTGAACAGAAACGAAGAGAGACCTTTTGTTGATCCGAATATGATCAGGGATGAATTTGGTTCTGAAGTTGACACTATATTTTATTCTGATAAAAATCTGTTGCATGAATCCTCAACCGTTGTAGATTTGAGTAATAGCAAACTTACTTTAATTCGCAAAGGAAAAATTAAATTTGAAGACATATTGAAAAAATTTAATTGAGTTTTTAAGTGAAATTTTTTGAATCCTTGAAAAAACTTAGTAGTTTTTTTATACTTATTATCCCGGGGAATTCAGCAACGGGCACTAAATCCCGGAGATTTTCATTAACGAAAATCGCTGCCATACTATTTGTATATACTCTGTTAATTGCTCTCCTTGGATATTTATTTTTTTCCATAACTCCATTTGGCGATATGGTTTTTCCTAACGATAAAAAATTTTCATCTGAGGAAATTCAGAAAATTGAAGAACTTAATAGCCGTATGATTTTTCTTTCAAAAGAACTGGAGAGTCTTAAATCAACAAACGAAAGATTAAGATATGCAGTAATGCTGGGAGATTCTTCACTGCTTGAATCTTTATATATAAAGAGAGATTCGAATTCAGTAAAGAAAAAAAGAGGTGGAAATATTTTTTATGTATTTAGAGTTTTATTAAATTCTCTTATAAAAGATCCGCTGGAAATTCACTACTTCATTAAACCTGTAAATGGTTTTATAAGCAGAGAATTTAATAGTGAAAAAGGTCATACAGGTATTGATTATGTTGTAAAAGGCGGCACTCCGGTTTTTTCTTCAGCTTCAGGTTATGTTGTTTTTGCTGATTATACTGTTAAAGATGGTTTCATGATTATAATTAATCATCAGGATGGTTATATTTCAGTTTATAAACATTGTTCAACTTTATTAAAGAAACCAAGAGAAAATGTTAACCAGGGAGAATTAATTGCATTGAGCGGAAATACCGGTGAAATAACAACAGGACCTCATTTACATTTTGAAATTTGGAAAGACGGGCAACCGGTTAATCCGGAAAATTTATTCTACAACCAATAAAAGGAGATGATAAATTGATGAAACCGAAAACATTTGAAAATGGTGATGAAGTAACAATCATTAGCTCGGGTGTACTTATCGAAGGAAAACTTTCCAGCAAAGGGAATGTAAGATTAGATGGAACAGTAAAAGGTGATGTTAATGTAAACGGTAATGTTACTATTGGTGAAAGCGGGGACATTAACGGTGAGATAAATGCCGATATAATTACCGTCGGAGGGAAGGTTGTTGGTAAACTAAATGCTAAAGAAAAAGTTGTACTGGAAGGTAAAGCAATTTTAAAAGGTGATCTTGTAGCAAAAATTCTTGTAATAGAAGCCGGCGCTAAATTCGATGGTAACAGCAAAATGGATGAAGGTTCATCAACAATTAAACCTAATGTACCTCCTCCATTAATAAAATAATTATGAAGGAAGATTCTGATAAGAAGAATACTTCCGGTAATTATCTAAAGGATTATGCTCCTTACCTCGGTTCAGGACTTCAGCTTGCTGTGACTGTTGCAGTAATGGCATTCTTAGGTATATGGCTCGATGGTAAACTTAATACTTCCCCATGGTTAACAATAGCTTGTTCTTTCCTGGGAGTTTTTGCTGCTCTTTATAATTTTATTAAACAAGTTATTAAATCGGGTCAATGATTAAAACAAAAAGATTTTTTCTGATTGTTTTAATCATAATTCCGATTTTTTTTGGTGGTATTTCAATTTTATATTTTGCAGATATCCTTTCTTATTCAGAATTCTTCTCTGTTCAAATTGGTTTCTGGATCACAACATGTAATTTCCTTTCAGGCATGATTTCAGCAAAAATCAGTATTGAAAAAAGCGAAAAAACGTTTATAAAAATCATATTTGGGTCAATGATTATACGACTTTTGCTACTTCTCTCAGTTATTTTAATTTCCCTGATTTTTTTGGATATAAATCGTAATAGTTATATATTTTCAATCTTCATTTTTTACATTTTTTATATGATAGTTGAAGTTTTTTACTTGAATTTATTAAAAAACTGAGTTTATGTCTGCTGATACTTTGATAGTAAAAGATACTCTGGCGCAACATTCTGGAAGTGGTGGTAGTGATTGGATTCTTCATCATATAATGGATGGGGATTATCTGGATTTTGAACCTCTGGGAAAGGTTTACCTTCCTCACTTTGAAATATTCGGTTTAGATTTATCAATTACAAAACATGTAGTCTTTTTATGGGTAGTCGCTTTGGTTTTGATAGTCATACTTTCTTCGGTTGCAAAAAGTTATCGAAAATCACTTATACCAAAAGGATTAACTAATTTTCTGGAAATTATCATTGTTTTTGTCAAAGATGAAATTGTGAAACCATCTATTGGTAATGGTTATGAAAAATTTCTTCCTTACCTTTTAACAGTTTTCTTTTTTGTTCTCTTCAGCAATTTCATCGGTTTGGTACCTTTTACTGCAACAGTTACAAGCAATATTGCCGTAACAGCTACTCTGGCTGGTTTCACTTTTTTTGCTACACAGATTGGGGGTATAATTAATCATGGATTTTTTGGATACTTCAAAGGATTAATTCCATCCGGAATGCCGATACCGCTTTTACCATTAATCATTGTTGTAGAAATTCTTGGATTGTTCACTAAACCTTTTGCACTCTGCATTCGTCTTTTTGCAAATATGACAGCGGGTCATGTAGTTATTCTTTCTTTAATTGGGTTAATTTTTATTATGAAATCAATTTATGTTGTACCTGTATCTGTAGGGTTTGCTTTATTTATCTATTTACTTGAAATACTAGTTTCGGTAATTCAGGCGTATATTTTTACAATGCTGTCATCTCTGTTTATTGGAATGGCAGTTCATCAGGAACATTAAAATCTTATAACTGTAAATAAAAACTTAGGAGAAAAATATGGATTTAGCTTGGTTAGGTGCCGGAATTGGCGCCGCTATTTCAGTAATTGGAGCAGGATTAGGAATTGGTAAACTTGCCGCTTCTGCTTTAGAAGCAATGGGAAGACAACCTGAAGCTGCCGGACCAATTAGAACAGCAATGATCATTGCTGCTGCTCTTATCGAAGGTATTGCTTTCTTTGCACTTGTAATTTGTATTCTATTAGCAGTAAAAACTTAATTAAATTTATTCCTTAAATAAAAGTTGGAATAATAATGTTTAAAGCTTATTTAGCAGTTATTGCGCTTTCATCAGAAGGTGGTGGAAGCTTGGTTGATATCAATCCGGGACTTGTTGTTTGGACTGTCATTACTTTTTTGATTCTGCTTTTAATCCTCAGAAAGACTGCCTGGAAACCTATTCTTACAGCATTAAATGAAAGAGAGAATACAGTAAAAGAATCTCTTGAAAAAGCTGAGCAGGCAAAAGAGGAAGCTCAAAAAATTCTTAATGAAAATCAGGCATCTTTATTAAAGGTAGAGGAAGAATCTAAAAAAATTATCGACCAAAGCCGTGTTTATGCCGAGAAGCTTAAAGACCAGATGATTAAAGAAAGTAAGGAACAAGCAAAGAAAATAATTGAGGATGCTTCTGCTGAAATTGAACAAAAGAAAGAAGATGTTTTCAATGAATTAAAGACAAAGGTAGCTGAGATTGCAATTCAGAGTGCTGAAAAAATATTACATGAAAATCTTGATAAAGATTCCAACCAGAAGCTTGTTGACAGGTACATTGATGATATTACCAGGAATTAATAATGGCTGAAACCAAAGTATCAACACGCTATGCAAACTCACTTCTTGATTTAACTTCGGAGAAGAATAATCTTGAACAGATAGCTGAAGATATGGAATTGGTTCGATCAGCAATTAACTCAAGTTCACAATTGAGAAATCTTCTTGAAAGCCCGGTTATTAAACTTGAGATGAAAAAAAATATTTTAAGTGAAATTTTCCAGGAGAAAATATCAGGGGATTCAATAAATTTTATAAGGTTTGTTGTAGAAAAGAGTCGTGAGAGTCTACTTCCAAGTATAATAGCTAAATTTCTTGAGCTTAAAGATGAAAAGCTAGAACAAATAAGCGTTGAAGTGAAAACCTCTTTCGATTTTACTGATGAACAAAAAACAAAATTAAAAAGCAGGCTTGATAATATTCTTAACAAAAGAACGTATCTCAATTTTAAAGTTGATAAAACAATCGTCGGAGGGTTTATAGCTAAAGTTGGTGATACTGTTTATGATGCCTCTGTAAAACATCAACTTGAACTTTTAAGAAAAGAATTTTTACAAGGTAGTGTTCAACTAAACTAAAAAAGAATTTAAAAGGATAGAAAAATGGCTGAAGTCAGACCTGATGAAATATCTGCAATACTTAGAAAACAATTATCCGGTTTTGAAAGTGAAGTAGATATTTATGACGTTGGAACTGTGTTGCAGGTTGGTGATGGTATCGCAAGAGTATATGGGCTTTCAAAAGTTATGTCAAGTGAACTGGTTGAATTTCCAAATGATGTTTTCGCTATGGTACTTAACCTTGAAGAAGATAGTGTCGGGTGCGTTCTTTTTGGTGAATCAGCTTTAGTAAAAGAAGGTGATACAGTAAAAAGAACAAAAAGAGTGGCTTCCTTGCCTGTAGGTGAAGAGATGCTTGGAAGAGTTGTTAACCCGCTCGGTATTCCAATTGATGGAAAAGGTAACATCAATACAAAAAAGTTTTATCCGATTGAAAGAAAAGCGCTTGGAGTTATACAGAGGCAGCCGGTTAAGGAACCGCTTCAAACCGGAATAGCTGCGATTGATGGAATGATTCCTATTGGACGAGGGCAAAGAGAATTAATAATTGGTGACAGGCAGACAGGCAAAACTGCAGTAGCAATTGATACAATTATAAATCAAAAATATACACATACTGAAGAAGCAGCTAAATTAGGAATTAAACCGGTTTATTGTGTTTATGTTGCTATTGGCCAGAAAAGTTCCACTGTTGCACAGGTTGTTGCTAAGTTACAGGAACACGATGCAATGAAATATACAACTGTAATTTCAGCATCAGCTTCAGAACCTGCACCGCTTCAGTTTATTGCTCCATACGCCGGCGCAAGTCTGGGGGAATTCTTTCGTGATAACGGAAAGCATGCCTTAGTAATCTACGATGATCTTTCAAAACAAGCGGCTGCTTACAGAGAACTCTCTCTATTACTTCGCAGACCTCCGGGACGTGAAGCTTATCCCGGCGATGTTTTTTATTTGCATTCAAGATTATTAGAAAGAGCATCAAAGCTGAGTGATGATCTTGGTGGAGGAAGCTTAACAGCTTTACCAATTATTGAAACACAACAGGGGGATGTTTCAGCTTACATT
>Ga0105107_10002795_pt1 | contig 11548 bp, 12 predicted proteins | sample PPLLaktember2015_6_FD_79335 | JGI IMG/M metagenome (GOLD analysis project Ga0105107, IMG submission 79335) | Freshwater sediment microbial communities from Prairie Pothole Lake near Jamestown, North Dakota, USA - PPLs Lake P8 Core (1) Depth... | ecosystem: Environmental > Aquatic > Freshwater >... | reverse complement strand
TTTCTATTAATTCAATCCTATAAGTCTCTGCTTTGGATTTTAATTCTTCAGGTATATCAGACTCGGTAACCTTCCTGGAACCGGCAGCACCGTAACTGTATTGCTTCATCTTTAAAACATCCACAATAGAAGTAAAATTTATTCCTTCATGGACCGGGAAAGTAATTATAACCGCACCGGATGTCAGTCTTTCACGCGCCTGAGCAAGAGTTTCCTCAAACCTAGAATGTTCATTTTCAATTTTATTTATAATTATTGCAGACGGAAGAGAATAATCCTCTAGGAATGAATATGTAATCTCCGAACCTACTTCAACCCCTTCGGCAGATTTCAGGATTAATACTGCCGTATCGCTTACCCTTAAGGAACCTTTTACTTCCCCGATAAAATCGGAATAGCCGGGTGTATCGAGAAAATTCAGCTTAACTTCATTCCATTCCAGGTGCAGCAAAGAAGAAGAGACTGAGATTTGTTTTTCTATTTCATTCGGGGCGTAATCCGATACCGTATTTCCTTCCAGTATACTGCCGATTCTATTTATTTCTCCGGCCGTAAAAAGTAAAATTTCAGATAAAGATGTTTTTCCGCTCCCACCGTGTCCGATCAGCGAAATATTACGTATAGATTCAGCATTATACTCTTTCAAGAAAAATTCCTCCTTAAATTTTGGGTAAGCCTGCACTTATGCAGGAAATGATTGCTAAACAACTACCACCTGCCTTTCAAGTTATTACAATTCGAAGAAGGCATTATAGATTTGCTATTTAATTTCTTCTGTAGGTATTCCAAAAAGCTTTGACCCCATTAACAACTGCGGAGAGGTTTTTTACAACATCCAATACCGGTTCTTCAAAACCTCTCCTTACTTTTGCTTCCAGTTCCAATATTGTTTCTACCCTGCTCTTAACATCATTCACAATTTCCCTCGAGACTTCAAGCTGGTCTCCAACTTCCTGCGACAGATGGTTAAGTTTTTCACTCAAATTAGTAGTTGAGGCAATTAATGGCTTAATTTGTATCGATACTTCTTTAATATCAGCCTCAAGCCTGTTAACAGAATTTGTAATCTTCTTGATATAAAAGATTAATGCAATGCATAATGCGGACGCTGAAATAAGAAGTATAATAGTAAAAATATCTAAAACCGACATTCTGCTGTATTTCTAATTTATGATTGTTTAGTTTCTTTATAAGCTTCAACACCGGCTTTAAAAGCATTCTTCAAATTATTTTTTTCACTCTCCAAAGTCTGTTTTCCTGATGATATTGCCTGCCCTACTTTTGATTTTGCATCCGTAAAGATTTTTTCGGCATCCTTCAGAAGCTCATCCGATTTTATTCTGGCATCGCTGACCAGTTTTTCCGATTTCTTTTTACCTTCATTTATCATCATTTTAGCTTTATCACGTGCTTCTTCAAGATACCTTTCAGCTTCATCAAGATATTCATCGGTTTTAGTTCTAATATCATTTCTAAGCTCTCTGCCGCTTTTAGGTGCGTACAAAAGGGCTATAATAGCTCCGACTGCTCCGCCGGCCAAAAATCCCATTAATAAACCTTTTCCGAAACCGTTTTCTTTAGACATAATTTTACTCCTTTCTAAAGAATAAAAAGTATTAAAAAATAACTACCTCCCTCTTGAAAATCAAGAAAAGATGTTCAATTATATAGTAATTTTCAATGAAAATACATCAATAAAATAATCATTTCAAAAATCATTTCGTTGATTAAAATAACAATTTACGCTTATCTGAATCACATGTTCCTTACGATTTCCGATGCAAACTCAGATGTTTTAACTTCCCTCGACCCTTTCATTAAACGGGCAAAATCATAAGTTACTACTTTCGATCTTATTGTCCTGCTGAGAGCTTTTTCAATTAACGAAGCGGTTTTTTTCCAGCCGAGGAATTCAAACATCATTACGCCTGAGAGAATAACCGAACCGGGATTTACTTTATCCATACCTGCATACTTCGGGGCAGTACCATGAGTTGCCTCAAAAATTGCATGATTATAGCTCATGTTTGCACCGGGAGCCATACCTAAACCTCCCACCTGTGCGGCAGCGGCATCGGAGAGATAATCTCCGTTTAAATTCGGTGTTGCAAGTACATCATATTCATCCGGCCGCAATAAAATCTGCTGGAATATGCTGTCCGCAATTCTGTCTTTGATCAATATTTTTCCGTCGGGCAGTTTCCCGTTATATTGAGAATAGAGCTGATCTTCGGTTACAGTTATATCCGGGAATTCAGACGCGGCAACTTTATAACCCCATTCTTTAAATGAACCTTCGGTAAATTTCATGATGTTCCCTTTATGGACAAGGGTAACGCTCTTTCTTTTATTATCCCTAGCATATTCAATAGCTTTTTTTACAAGCCGGGCAGATCCGAATTCACTCATCGGTTTTATCCCGATTCCCGAAGGTTTCCTTATATTTTTCCCGAATTTTTTATTCAGATAATTTATCAAATCATCCGATTCTTTTGTGCCGGATTTAAATTCGATACCGGAATAAACATCCTCGGTATTTTCCCGGAAGATAACTATATTAAGCTTTTGCGGTGCTTTAACCGGACTTGGAACCCCTGAGTAATATTTTACCGGTCTTACACATGCAAACAGATCGAGTATCTGGCGGAGCGCTACATTCAAACTTCTTATTCCTCCGCCGATCGGCGTGGTCAAGGGACCTTTTATTGCAACCGAAAATTCTTTAATTGCTTCAACTGTTTCATCGGGCAGCCATTTATTCTTACCATATATTGGTAAAGCTTTTTCACCTGCATAAATTTCCATCCAAGCGATTTTCTTTCTACCGTTAAAAGATTTCTGAACGGCGGAATCAAAAACCATTTTGGAGGCATTCCAGATATCCGGGCCTGTTCCGTCCCCTTCAATAAAAGGAATGATCGGATTATCGGGCACATTCATTTTCCCGTCTTTAATGATAATCTTTTCGCCGTCCGGAATGATGATCTTTTTGTATTTTGCCATTATTTCTCCATCAAACTTTAAATATTGTTTTCAAGATTTACTGGAGCAGTTATCTTACCAAATCTCTTTTGATAAATAGTAACACTGATTATTCCCACAACTAATGCAAACCACAAAGTAACAACCCTTGCTATGAAAGTTGACGCCACCGCAATCTCACTGGATGCGCCTTGTTTAATAAGTAGTAATGTAAGAGAGCCTTCCGTAACGCCCAGGCCTCCAGGCAGCATTGTTATTGCTCCTACTATTGTGGAAAAAGCATAGCTGAAGGATGCCCACATTAACCCGGCATCTAATCCAAAATTAAGAAGAATCAGATAATATGCAAAGCATTCAAACAGCCAGGCAATTAGACTGATGAAAGTCATATAAATCAACGGAATAAACTTAAGCATTAGATAAGAACTTTCGTAAGCATTATGAATGCTGACCATGTACCTTGCAAGAAATTTATTTTTTTCAAGTAAGGTTATTAGAGGCAGGGCAAAATTTTTATTGCTTAGGATGATTAATAAAACTAAAAAGAAAATCCCGGTCATTATTACAATCATTCTTCCGTAATCAAAAATATAAGCGCCGGCCATTGCAATTATAATGAGGGAAACAAAATCTGTAATACGTTCAACAAAAATTATGGGAGCAGTTTTGCTGATCGGTTCTCCTGTAATCTGCTTTAATAGATAAGCTTTTAAGAACTCCCCCATTTTACCCGGAGTTACACTCATTACCAGTCCGGATGCAAAAATCGAAAGCGAATCAGTCTTTTTTATTTTCACATTTAAAATCTTAAGGTAGTAGTCCCATTTAAAAAATCTGGTCAAGTAATTCATTAACGCCAGGGAAAACGGTATTGGAATAAAGATCCAATTGAATTTACCAAATGCATTTACCACCTGACCGAAATCAGCATAAATAACAAACGCCAGGTAAACGAGCCCGGCAATTCCTATAATAAACAGAATTTTTCTTTTAAGCTTCTCTATCACCCTGCTATTCTCTGCAGTGATTTGTACAATTTTGTTAAAGGGAGACCGACAACATTATAATAGCAACCATTAATTTTTTTTACAAATACGGCTCCGAAATCATCCTGGATTCCGTAAGCGCCGGCTTTATCCATCGGGCTTCCGGTGGAGATGTAAGATTGAATTTCTTTGTCGTCTAAATTCCTGAAAGTAACGCCTGTTTTTTCGAATCCTGTAATGCTCTTTTTATTTTTATGATTGAACAAGCTGAAGCCTGTATAAACATAATGAGTTTTGCCGCTTAATATTTTAAGAATTCTTTCTGCATCTTTCTCATTTCTTGGTTTGCCGAGAATCCGGTCATCGATTACAACAATTGTATCCGCTGTTATAATAATTCCGTTATTAATGAACTTCTTAGCTTTATCCATTTTTTCCAATGCAATCCTCTTCACGGTATCGGCGGGTTTTTCATACTTCTTAAACTTCTCTGCATAATGCACGTCGATAACTTTAAATTTTAGATTAAGCTGTTTCAGCAGCCTTCTTCTTCTGGGTGATTTGGATGCAAGGTATATTCTGCCGTCTGATTTAATCATTATTAAAATAAATAAAATGGAAGGTGCAAAGTACAAACAAGGAAGATTAAAAGAAAAATTCCTTTGTAAAAATTATGGGATACTGATTATAAAAAAGAAGAGAAAAAAGTCTACCTGAACATTGCTTTGATGCTGCCCCAGGTCCTAGTTGGTACTGAAAGTGTAGGCGAGGCATGAACTTCGGTGGATCGGGTTATTGTTCCGTTATTATCTACTATCAATAAACGGTATGTAAAAACAATATCGCTTGTTTTATAAGTAGCTTCATCTATATATGAATAATATGAATTGCTTCCTTTAGGCATTATTGTAGCAAGATTTGTAAAGCCGTTCGATGCAGTACTTCGCTGTATAATAAAATAGCTTACGTCTTTTTCCTCACCTGTTTTCCACCATAGCTTTACGTTTTCTCCCTCTGAACTAGCCTGGAAGTCTTCAAGGAAAGCTCCGGCAAAAGCTATCGAAATAAAAGCAAAAACCACTAAAAGCCTGGTAAACCAATATTTCATGTCATAAATATATTTTTCTTGGACAAGAATGTCAAGAATTTCAAATAAATAAATAAGATTTATATCTTGACAAGATCACAATAGCGTGAAAATCGTGAAGAATACAGGCTCAACAAGGAAATAAAAAAACTTTATTTTTGCTTTTCTTGCATTTATTAGTCAATAAAAATAATTTTCGCTTTAATCTTTTTAGATCTATGCCCAAAGAAAATAAGGACCAGCCGCAGCCGGAGAAGGAAAAGAATATTGCCACGAACCGTAAAGCAAGGCATGAATATTCCATACTGGCTGTATATGAAGCCGGTATCGTATTAAAGGGAACTGAAGTAAAATCTTTAAGACTAGGAAAGGCAAATCTGGTTGACAGTTATGCTTCGTTAAAAGAGGGCGAAGTATGGTTGATCGGATCGCATATAAATGCTTATGAGCAGGGAAATATTAATAATCACGATCCTTTAAGAGACAGAAAACTTCTCCTTAACAGGAATGAAATCCGGAGATTAATAGGTAAAGTAAAAGAAAAAGGGCTTACTCTTATTCCATTGAGGCTGTATTTCAAAAAAGGTAAAGTAAAAGTCGAACTTGCTTTGGCAAAAGGAAAAAAGTCTTACGACAAAAGAGAAACTATTGCTAAGCGCGATTTTGAAAGAGAACAAGAGAGAAGAATTAAATATTAAATTTACCACTAAGCCGATATCTAAATAATCTATAATTGCAAATAATGAAATTTCCCCCGATCAAGGAACAGCTTGAGCTTATAAAAAGAGGCGTATCAGAGATAATCCCGGAGGAAGATCTTTTAAAGAAATTAGAAGCATCTTTACGAAAGAATAAACCTTTAAATGTAAAACTGGGCTGCGATCCCAGCCGGCCGGATCTGCATATCGGTCACTCGGTTGTGCTTAGGAAACTTTCGCAGTTTCAGTCTCTAGGGCATCAGGCAATATTAATCATCGGCGATTTTACCGGCATGATCGGGGATCCTTCCGGAAGAAATATTACTCGTCCTCCATTATCTCTCGAACAAACAAGGGAGAATGCAAAATCGTACTTCGAGCAGGCATCCAAAATTCTTGATAAAGAAAAAACCAAAATTGTTTATAACTCCGAATGGTTAAGTAAAATGAATTTTGAAGATGTAATAAAACTTGCATCGAAGTATACCGTAGCAAGAATGCTTGAAAGAGATGACTTTACAAAAAGAATGAAGGCTGCCGAACCTATAAGTCTGCACGAGCTTCTCTACCCTCTCGCGCAGGCAATGGACTCGGTTGCAATTGAAAGCGATATCGAACTCGGCGGAACCGATCAAAAGTTTAATCTGCTTGTTGGGCGCGACATCCAGAGGGAGCACGGAATGGAACCCCAGGTAATAATTACTATGCCGCTGCTTCCGGGAACCGACGGTGTTGAAAAGATGAGTAAATCCTACAACAATTTTATCGGTATATCGGAATCTCCGAAAGAAATTTACGGGAAGACTTTATCGATTCCGGATAATTTAATCTATAATTATTTCGAGCTTGCAACCGATGTTTCCAATGAAAAGCTGAAAGAAATTTCGGACAAAATAAACGGACAAAAAGTAAATCCGCGCGATTTGAAAAGAGAACTTGCAAGAACACTAGTTGCAACCTATTATAATGAAGAAGCAGCAGTTGAAGCGGAAGCGGAATTTGACAAGATATTTGTGAAAAAAGAAATCCCTGATGAAATTCCTGTTTTTAAATTTTCAAATATTGAAAGTGAAATCGGTATATTAGATTTGATAGTTAAAGTAAATTTTGCACCGTCAAAAAATGAAGCCAGAAGGCTCGTATCCCAGGGAGGAGTTTATATTGACGGCAGAAGAGTTGATGATACAACTGAATCCATTAAGCTTGATAATGAAAAAATTTTGAAAGTAGGAAAAAGAAAGTTCATTAAATTAATAAAATAAACATACAGAGAATCAAAAAAGGAAAGGAGATGAGAATTTGTATGTACCGACAAAAATTTTCTTTACCAAAGGGGTAGGTAGGCACAAAGAATATTTAACTTCTTTTGAGCTCGCCTTAAGAAATGCAAACATAGAAATTTGCAACCTTGTAACGGTAAGCAGTATCTTCCCCACAAACTGCAGAAGAATACCTAAAGAAGAAGGGCTGAAGGAGATCGCACCGGGGCAGATCACCTTTTCTGTAATGGCGCGCAACTCAACAAACGAACCTAACAGGTTAATTGCTGCTTCAATCGGCGTTGCTCTTCCGGCGGACAATTCCATGTACGGGTATTTATCGGAGCATCATCCATTCGGCGAGACGGAAAAAATAGCCGGCGAATATGCCGAAGATCTTGCCGCAACAATGCTTGCTACCACTTTAGGCGTTGAATTCGATGCAAATAAAGACTGGAGCGAGAGGGAAGATATTTACAAGATGTCGGGTAAAATAGTCAGAACTTTCAACATTACACAGTCCGCCGAAGGCGATAAAAACGGCCTATGGACAACTGTTCTTGCAGCAGGAATTTTATTGCCGTAATGTGACCGCAAAAGAGTAAATAATTTCCGGGGAATTTTACAGAATAGATTTTTTAATAAATCTATTGAATAGCAGTTCTTATTAAAAAAATTATTGTTTTTCTAGGTACTTATTTCGAATAGAGTTTTTTGTGAATCAATATATATTCTGGATTATCTTTTCCGTTGTAGTAACATTTATTTTTTTTGTTGATATATATGTAACCGACCACAGAAAGGGAAAAATTTCATTAAAGACCAGCCTGCTCTGGTGCGGGGTATGGATTTCAACAGCACTTCTTTTTAATATTTTTATCTACTTCTATTTCGATAACGGTCATATCAAAGCCCTTGAATTTTTAACAGGCTATTTGATAGAATACTCTCTTTCGGTTGACAATCTTTTTGTTTTCCTCCTGATATTTAAAAAAATGAGGGTTTCCGGCGAAAACCAGCCGCTGATTCTGAAGTGGGGAATATTAAGCGCAGTAGTTTTTAGAATAATTTTTATCTTCCTTGGCGTCGGATTAATAAAATTGTTCCACCCTATTATTTATGTGTTTGCCACCATTCTTCTTTTTGCGGCTTACCAGATGGCATTCGGCGGTGAACATGAAGTAGAGGTGGATAGAAACCCGCTTGTAAGATTCGCAACAAAATATTTTAAAGTTGATTCAAGTTACCACGGAAAAAGCTTTTTTATTAAAAAGAATGGGAAAATATATGCAACTACACTCTTACTTACTTTACTGCTGATAGAATCAACAGATATTGTCTTCGCTGTAGATTCCATTCCCGCTATTATTGCAATTACAAGAGATGAATTTATAATTATAACTTCAAACATTTTTGCAATCCTCGGTTTAAGAGCTCTTTATTTTGCATTAGCCGGTATCGTTGATCTTTTTACTTATTTAAAATACGGTGTTGCCGTTGTCCTTGCATTTGTGGGATTTAAAATGCTCCTTTCAGATTTTATTGAGATACCTGTTGTAATTTCACTGGCAGTAATTGTAACGGTATTAACCGCATCGGTAATATTTTCAGTTATGAAAAGGCGGAAAGAAGATAAGAAAAAGCATTAAGAGGATGTAAAACTGTTATTAAAGATTCTTGTTGCACGCAAAAAAAGTTATTCAAACAGAATTTTTCTTATTCTTCATTTCTTTTATTAATCCTATGCAGTGAATTAAAGCCGCGGTAAACAATCCTGCAAGCATCGGTTCAATCTCATAAAGAATGCTGCCCCCAAATTCTTTTCTTAAAAAATACCAAATGATGCTCACAGATACCGCCAAGATCATTTCAATCAGCATGACCTGTTCATTAATCTTAAGCTTATCGTAATATGAGCTTACGACAGTTAAAATGATTCCCGGAATACAAAGGGAACCGATTGTGTACCAGATTTCAATAACTGAAGGAATGGCCCAGGCAAGAATGACGGAAACAGATCCCGAAATTAAAAGTCCGTAAACCGTATATGATTTTAATTTTTCTTCCTTATTAAATTTTTTAATCCTAAATATAAAATCTCTTCCTATTGTGGTTGCGCTTAAAAACAAAAATGAATTCAGCGTAGACATAATGGTTGCAAACAATGCCGCATAAAAAAATCCCTTTAAGCCGGGAGACAAAATTTTCTCTGCAAGCAGCGGAAAGGCTAAAACCGGCTGATCAATATCAGGAAGAAGAGCTTTCGCAAACAGCCCGGTTGATGTGGTTAAAAAATCGAATAAAATCCAGAAAAAAATAGAAATGATTATCCCTTTTACAGCCGTGTTTCCGTCTTTTGCAGCATAACATCTTTGATGAAAACCGGGATCTGCAAAGGTCCAAAGTGCAATCAAGAACCAAACAATTATAAAAACCGGGGAAGCTCCGCCGGTAAATCTTAAATGATTTTCGGGCAGATTAAATGATAAAAATTCAAATCCCCCGAATCTGCTTGAGGCTGTAAAAAATATCAGGATAAATCCGGCGAACATTATAAAGAATTGAATAACATCGGTGTAAACATCCGATCTGAATCCTCCCTTGAATAAATAAGCCGCCGAAAGAACAATACCTATAACCAGGCTTAGAAAAACTCCGGTTCCGAAAATCAGCGAGATCAGATTCCCTGTCATTAACAGGTAAGGAGCCGGCGAAACCAAAACGAAAACTAAAATTGCAGAAAACAGACCGGCTTTTTTTCCGTATGTTCCGGATATTTTATCGGGAATTGTAAATAACGATGCAAGACGTATTCTTTTTGCAAAGAATAATGCAAAGAGAAAAGCAAATATGTAGTAAGGAAATCCTTGAGTAAACCATGCAAGCAGTCCGTAGCGGTAAGTAAACTCCCCTACTCCGAGTATTCCCCCGTACCATGTGGCAACATTCGTTAAAACAAAAAGAGTCAGACTTACTTTTCTCCCGGATAAAAGATAATCGGCGGCAGAAAGCTGATCTTTTCTTCCTGCCCAGTATCCGATTGCAATTACCGAAAGGAAGAAAAAAATTATGATGAGAATGTCTATTGCGTTAAATGTCACCATGAATCGAAGAAAATTTCAATAAAAGAAGAATTCCTGTTTCGCCTTTATCACACTTTTCTGAAATTAAAGAACTCAAAAATGTTTCGGCTTCAGGATTTTTATATATTTTTTATTGCAATCCCTAAAATATTGAAATTATATGATCAATATTTATGATTTTATTTTAAACAGTAATCTGTTTAAGAAATTTAAAGTCCATGAGCTCCTTTTCTGCGAATACAAATGCATAATAGACCAGCCGGAAGTTCCACTTTGATCTCATAATAATGTATTTGTTTACGTACTGAACGGCAGGAAAAAATGGATTACAGGAAAAGCGGAGTACATGGTTCAGGGCGGCGAATGTGTATCTATAAAAAAAGGAGCGAATGTTGTCTGGCAGTATTTCGATCAGGATTACTGCGTCCTCACAATTTTTGTCCCGGATGATTTTATAAAAAACGTAATTGAAAAACATAACCCGAAAATCATATGCGGTGATCCGGAAAAAAGGTGTGATTCGGTTATCCGGCTTGAAATTGATGAAGTGCTGAAAACATATTTTCAATCGGTATTAGCTTACTTCCCTCTCCCCGATCCGCCTCCGGCAAATCTTTTAAAGTTCAAATTTGAAGAATTGATTATATATCTTCTTTCCAATCAAAAAAATCCCGTTCTCACCGGATATTTTACTGCAATCAGGTTCGAGGAAAGAGATATGGTTAAGCTTCATGGAGAAGAATATAGAAATTATCAAAAAGAATTTTCTCAAATTATCCCGATGCCGCCGAAGAAAGAATCGTACGAACTTAAAGAAGATTATTCTTCATAAGAAGATTGAGATCGCGGATGACAAAAATAATCCCTCCTGCAATTTTCAGAGTAACCTTATTTGATTCTGCAATGTTGCTGGTGCTTTCTTTTTTTCCGAATGGAAGAGAAATGTTCTTCAAAGAATAAAAAAGATCTTGTGAATTTATTCTTGTCTTTGTATCAAAACCGTATAATGAAATTATTTCGCCGGGAATTGTGTGAAGCTCAACGTTCCCGGCATACGGTATTAATAGAGAATTTTCAGCAATAATTTTCAGTTTTATCCGGTGAAAAAATTTAATGACAATTCCGAGATTGCAGAAAGTATGATCCAGCCTATCACCGGTTACACCAAGTAAAACCGCTTCCCCATAACCACGGTTAATCATTTCCTTCAGACACTTTTCAACATCGGTATCGTTCTGGCGCGAGAGTTTTATAATTTTTGATTTATCTTGATAAAACTTTAAAGTCTGGTTATCAATTGAATCGAGATCTCCTATTATGAAATCCGGAATTAAGTTTAACTGCTTGGCTTTATTTGCTCCCCCGTCCGCGCAAACAAGCGCGGAGTATCCTTCCTGCTGCAGGAAATTAATTATTTTTTTCTGCGGCGTTTTTCCGTTTGCCAGCAGCATGA
>Ga0105107_10002793_pt1 | contig 11552 bp, 9 predicted proteins | sample PPLLaktember2015_6_FD_79335 | JGI IMG/M metagenome (GOLD analysis project Ga0105107, IMG submission 79335) | Freshwater sediment microbial communities from Prairie Pothole Lake near Jamestown, North Dakota, USA - PPLs Lake P8 Core (1) Depth... | ecosystem: Environmental > Aquatic > Freshwater >... | reverse complement strand
GACACGCTGTTCGAGGCCGACCTGCTCGGCCGCGTGCTCGCGGCGCCCGCCGCGCCGATCACCGTCACGATCGATCGCAAGGACGAGTACGACGCCGACGACATGAAGGTCAGCCTCTCCCGCGGCCGTCGGCTGGCCGCGATCGGCAAGAAGCTCGATCCCTCGCTGCGAATCGACGGCGAGGCGATCGGCCTGATCCGCTTCCTCGGCCTCGGCGGCCGCGTCTTCCGAGACGCCCTCGAGGCGGCAGTGCGCAATCCGTCGACCCATCGCGCCTGGTACCTCTCGGTGGTGAACGAGATCGCGCAGAAGTCCCGCGTCGAGACCTGCTCGATCGAAGGCGCCTGGTGGGCCGAGATCGATTCGCCCTCAGATCTCGCGGCCGTACGCGCGGAGCTCGGCGCTCGGCGCGACGTCGCAGTATCCCGGCGCGTGGCGGGCGCGGCGGCGCGCTGAGGTCGCGACGTACCGCAGCGCCGCGCAAGCGGCGCGAGGAACGTCGCGCTAGCCGCCCGTGAGCTCGCGCGCCCCCCTCTTCGTCCCCCACTTCGGCGGCCCCGATTCGCCGCCGCGGGCGCTCCGCGACCTCCTCGCCTCCCGCGTCGCCGCCGTCCCCGCCGGCGGGGCCATCGACTGGATCACCTACTACTTCCGCGATCGCGCCCTCGCGCGCGCGCTCGTCGCGGCGCGCGCGCGAGGCGTCCGGGTGCGAGTGACGCTCGAGGGCCGGCCCCGCACGCCCCACGCGAACGACGCCGTGCGCGCGATCCTCGCGCCGGCGCTCGGGCGCGATCTCCGCGTCTCATCGAGCCCCCTCGATCGCTTCGGCTGGGGCAAGCGCTGGCGGCCGCGCCTGCACGAGAAGCTCTTCTGCTTCTCGCATCCCGCGCCCGTCGCGCTCGTGGGCTCGTTCAATCCCTCGGGCGACGAGCCCGAGGAGGAGCCCGACGTCGTCGCCGAGATCGGCGACCAGGATCGCGGGCACAACGTGCTGGTCGAGCTGTGCGAGCCCGCCCTCGCGCTCGCCCTCGCGGCGCACGCGCGAAGCGTCCACGCGGCACCCCACCTGAAGCTCGAGCGCTTGCTCCCGAGCCACAACGCGCCCCTCGTGGGGGATGGCTGCACCGTCTGGCTGCGACCGCGCGCCTGGCGGGATCCGGTGCTGGGCCTCGTCGCGGCGGCCGGGCGCGGCGCGCGGCTCCGCCTGACGGCATCGCACCTCTCGGGCAGCGCGGCGCCGGCGGCGCTCGCGGCCGCCGCCGCACGCGGCGCGGAGATCGACGTGATCGCGGAGGCGACCGAACGCCGGGTGCCTTCCGCGGTCGAGCACGCGCTGGTGACGGCGGGCGTGCGCATCCGGCGCCTGCGCGAGCCCGGTGTGCCGATGCACCTCAAGTTCCTGCTGGCCGAAGGCGCGGCGGGCGCGCCCACCGTCGCCTTCGGCAGCTTCAACTGGACCGAGAACTCGATCCGACACAATCGCGAGCTCGTGGTCCTGACCGGGGACGCGAAGCTCTTCGCGTGCTTCGCGGCGCGCTTCGAGAGCCTCGCGGCGTCGCTCCCGCGCTAGCCCTCGATGCGGAAGAGGTGCTCGGAGAGCGGGGTCACGCGGATCTGCTGGAAACGTCCGAGCTGGCTGCCGAAGCGCGCGATCCGGGCCTCGAGCGACGGCACGTCGACGCCCGGGAAGCGGTGGCGGTGGTACTCGGCGGCGTTGCGGTGATCGGCGAGGCGCATGTTGCGGCGCTTCTTCGCGGTCCGCCGCTTCGTGCGGAGCCAGCCGCGGGCGAGCCGCGCGAGGGGCGGGCGCGGCGGCGCCGCCGCGGCGAAGCCGGCGCCGACGAGGACGTCCACCATGCGGTCTGCCGCGAGGGCGCCCTCGAGGGCGGCGACGTGATGGGCGAGCACGCGTTGGCGCTCCTCGGCGCCCTGCACCGGGAGCGCTCCATTCACCGCCTGGCGCACGAGCCCCACGACGCCGGCGTCGTCCTGCGCGCACACGGAGAGCGCGTTCGGCAGGTGGAAGTCGAAGCGCTCGGAGCGGACGGGCTGGTAGGCGACGGCCGGCGTCCCGACCACCGCCGCCTCGACGGCCGTCGTGCAGCCGTTGTGGACCAGCGCCTGCGCGGCCATCAGCCAGGGGATCACCGTGTTCTCGTGCACGACGGCGCCGTTCGCGCGGCCCGCGACGGCGCGCTGCCAGGGCGCGTGATCCTCCGAGGGATGCGGCCGCACCACGATCGTGTGGGCGGGCAGGGCGTCGCAGAGCGCGGGAACGAGGCGCTCGAAGGCCTCGAAGATCGTGCGCTTGTGGGCGTACAGGCCGGCCGCGAACTCCGCCGAGAAGCCGAGCGCGTTCGCGCCGGGCTTGAGCTCGTCGCCGACGGGCTGCATCACGTTCAGGCTCGGCACGAACGCGTTCACGGCGCCGAAGTTGGTGTTGACCAAGACGAAGTCGCCGAAGCGCCGCCGCAGCTCGTCGGCCTCGGGCTTGAAGACGGGCAGCAGCTCCTCGCGCAGGAGATCCATGCGCGGGTTGCCCGTGACGTGGATCGGCACGCCCGTGTAGCCGGGGAACGCGCGCAGCGCGTCGGCATCGTCGTCGCCCCACGCCATCAGAACCGAGACGTCGGCCATCGCCTTCGCCGAGAGACGGCGCGCGTGGTAGACGGGGTTCGCGAAGCGCACCAGGGCCTCTTCGTCGAAGGCCGCGATCTCGTGGCCGAGCTCGCGCAGGATCGAGAACATCTTGTCGCTGAGCTTGCGCATGCTCTTCGCGAGGTAGACGCCGCGCGGGAGGTCCGCGACGCCGAAGTGCACGAAGGCGCGCGAGCCGAGGACGACCGAGAACCCCCGCTCCGCGGCGGCGCAGGCGAGCAGGAGCTTCGCGTCGAGCTCCCGCACCTGGGCCTCGACGGGGACGATCAGGGTCGGGCGCCACGGGCTCATGACGCCCCTCCGTGGCCGGGCTGCTTCACGCCTTCGATCCTCACAGCGGGGGGCCGGCGGGGTCGTTGATCCCCCCGGATGGCCGGACTATACAGGCCCACGCGCGGCGCCCCTCCCCCGGGCCCCGCCGGCCCCCCGGCTCGGCTCGTCGCGCGAACGCCCCCGAGAGGTCCCGGCACGATGGCAGGCTCGGCACGCCCGATGCGCACGCTCCTGATCCCGGCGGAGAACCAGGTCCGCGAGCTCGACGCGAAGCTCCTGCTCTCGTGCGTCGCGGCCGAGCGCGGCCTGCGGCCGATCCTCGGCTACCGCACGGAGCTCGACTTCCGGATCGCGAGCTTCCCGCCGAGCCTCTACCTCGCGAAGAGCATGACCCGCCGCGCCGTGAAGATGTTCCGGATCATGCGGATGCTCGGCCACGAGATCATGGGCTGGGACGAAGAGGCGCTCGTGATCCTGTCCGACGAGCACTTCCACCGCCGCAAGCTCGACGTCACCGCCCTCGACCTCGTCTCGCTCTTCTTCGCCTGGGGCGAGGACAACGCCGAGCTCTTCCGCAAGTTCCCGGGCTTCCCGGACCGACCCATCCACGTGACGGGCAATCCGCGCGCCGACCTGCTGCGGCCCGAGCTGCGCGCGGTCTACGCCGACGACGCCGCGGCGTTGCGGGCGCGCTACGGCGCCTTCGTGCTGGTGAACACGAACTTCCACATGGTGAACGGCTTCCTCTCGACCTTGAACCTGATCCAGCCGCCGAAGGAGCCGGGCGGCGAGTTCGGCGTCGGCGCCAGCGGCCGCGGGCTCTCGCGCGAGTTCGTCGCGGGCTACGCCGTCCACAAGGGCACCCTCTTCGAACGCTTCCAGCGCCTGCTGCCGCGGCTCTCCGAGGCGTTCCCCGATCAGCCGATCGTGCTGCGTCCCCATCCGACCGAGAGCCGCGAGGCCTGGCTCGAGGCCGCGAAGGGACACCCCAACGTGACGGTGATCCACGAGGGCGTCGTGATCCCGTGGCTGATGTCGTCGAAGGCGCTGATCCACAACGGCTGCACCACGGCGGTCGAGGCCTTCGCCCTGGGCGTGCCGTCGATCGCGTTCCGGCCCGTGCGCAACGAGCCCTACGACTTCGACCTGCCGAACGGGCTCTCCCACGAGGCGGACGACGACGCCGGCGTGATCGCGCTGCTGCGCCGGGTGCTCGCGGGCGAGCTCGGGCCGGCGAAGCCCCACGACCTCCCGCGCCCGTTCGAGGAGTACGTGACGGGCCTCGAGGGACGCCTCGTCTCCGACCGGATCGTGGACGTGATCGAGGCCTGGCTCGCGGCGGCGCCGGCGCGGGAACACCCCGGCCTCGGCGAGCGTCTCCACGGCAGGTGGCTCGCGACGCGGCGCGCCTGGAAGAAGCGCTGGATCAAGGCGCGGCAGCCGGGGCATCGCAACAACCCCGCCTTCCAGCGCCACCGCTTCCCCGGCGTCACGACGGCGGCGCTGAACGAGCGCATCGAGAAGCTCCAGGGGGCGCTCGGGCGCTTCGCGGGCATCCGCGCGCGGGCGCTCGCGGACGGGATCTTCGAGATCGGGAAGAGCGGGAGATAGGGTTTCCTCGCGCTCCGCGGCGGGCTGGCAGCCCCGGGGGAGCGCCGCGACATTTCCGGCAGCGCGCGGCCCGGCCGCGCGCAGGGGGGCGACGACATGCGACAGCTCACGATCGACGGCGTGCGGATCGACGACTCGACCGACGCGTACGTGATCGCCGAGGTCGGCCACAACCACGGCGGCGACCTCGAGACCTGCAAGCAGCTCTTCAAGGCGGCAAAGGAGGCGGGCGCCCACGCGGTCAAGCTCCAGAAGCGCGACAACCGCTCGCTCTACACGCGCGAGGCCTACGCCAAGTCCTACGACAACGAGAACAGCTTCGGCGCCACCTACGGCGAGCATCGCGAGGCCCTCGAGTTCGGCCTGCGCGAGTACCGCGCGCTCCAGCAGTACTGCAAGGAGCTCGGCATCTCGTTCTACTCGACGGCCTTCGACATCCCCAGCGCCGACTTCCTGGCCGAGCTCGACGTGCCCGCCTACAAGATCGCGTCGGGCGACCTGAAGACCACGCCGCTCTTGAAGCACGTCGCGCGCATCGGCAAGCCGATGATCCTCTCCACCGGCGGCGCCACGATGGAAGACGTGAAGCGCGCCGCGGACGCGATCCTGCCGATCAACACGCAGCTCTGCATCCTGCAGTGCACCGCGGGCTACCCGGCGAAGTTCGAGGAGCTCGACCTGCGCGTGATCGAGACCTTCCGGCGCGAGTTCCCGGAGGTCGTGATCGGCCTCTCGAGCCACGACAACGGCATCGCCATGGCGGTCGCGGCCTACATCCTGGGCGCGCGCGTGATCGAGAAGCACTTCACCATGAACCGGGCCTGGAAGGGCACGGACCACGCCTTCTCGCTCGAGCCGACGGGCCTGCGCAAGATGGTGCGCGACCTGCAGCGCACGCGGGTCGCGCTCGGCGACGGCGTGAAGAAGGTCCACCAGACCGAGAAGGCGCCGCTGCAGAAGATGGGGAAGACGCTGGTCGCAGCGCGGCCGCTCGCGGCGGGCACCGTGCTGATGGCCGCAGATGTCGCGATGAAGTCGCCGGGCGGCACGGGCCTCGCGCCGCATCACTGGGACGAGGTGATCGGCGCGAAGCTGAAGGCGCCCCTCGCCGAGGAAGCCGCGATCACCTTCGAGGTTCTCGAGCGCAAGGCGTGAATCCCTTCGACCTCACCGGGCGCGTCGCCGTCGTGACCGGCGCGCTCGGGAAGCTCGGCCCGGTCTGGAGCGAAGCGCTGCTGCGCGCCGGCGCGACGCTGGTCGGCCTCGACCGCGAGGGCGCGCCGCCCTCCCCCGCCTTCGATGCGCTCGCCCAGGCCTTCGAGAAGCGCGTGCTGTGGCTCCCGGCCGACGTGCGCGACCGCGCGTCCCTGGAGCGCGCGCGCGAGCGCGTCGTCGCCGAGGTGGGCGCGCCCGCGATCCTCGTGAACAACGCGGGCGTCGACGCGCCACCGGGCTCGGGCGGCAGCGCGCGTATCGAGGACGTCCCCGCCGACGTCTTCCTCGGCATCCTCGAGGTGAACGTGGTCGGCGCGTTCCAGGTGACGCAGGTCTTCGGGCCCGCGATGGTCGCGGCGGGCCGCGGCTCGGTGATCAACGTGGGCTCGCTCTACGCGAGCGTCTCGCCGGACGCGCGCTTCTACGATCACCTCTCGCCGCCGTTCCTGAAGCCGCCCGCCTACGGCGCCTCGAAGGCCGCGCTCGTGAACCTGACCCGCTACCTCGCGACGCATTGGGGCCCGCGCGGCGTGCGCGTGAACGCGCTCTCGCCGGGCGGCGTGCTCGGCGGCCAGGACGCCGAGTTCCGGCGCAAGTTCACGGCGCGCGTGCCGCTCGGCCGCATGGCCGAGACGGGCGATCTGGGCGGGCCTCTCGTGTTCCTCGCCTCCGACGCGTCGGCGTACGTGACGGGCGCCGAGCTGCGGGTCGACGGCGGCTTCACGGCGTGGTAGAGCCGAGCCCATCGTGAACGCCCTGCGCCCCCCCGACCTGGTCCCGAACCTCGTCGCGAACGAGAACCGCCCCGCCCGCGACGGCCGCGCCTTCGAGAAGCGCACGCCCGCCGACGGGCGCCTGCTCTGCCGCGTCGCGCGCTCGGCCGCGGCGGACGTGCACGACGCGGTGTCGCTCGCGGCCGCCGCCCAGCCCGCCTGGGCCGACACCACCGTCGTGCGCCGCGCCGAGCTGCTGCGCGAGCTGGCCCTCGCCCTGCGCGCGCAGCGCGAGACCATCGCCGACCTGGTCGCCCTCGAGACCGGGAAATCGCGCAAGGACGCGCTCGGCGAGACGGATGGCGCGATCGAGATGGGCTTCTTCGTGGCCGGCGAGGGCCGGCGCTACTACGGCCGCACGACGACCAGCGCCGTGCCGAACAAGACCGCCGCCACCGTGCGACAGCCCCTGGGCGTCGCAGGGCTGATCATCGCCGCCAACACGCCGATCGCGAACGTCGCCTGGAAGGTCTTCCCGGCCCTGCTCTGCGGCAACGCGGCGGTGCTGAAGCCGGCGGAGGACACGCCGCTCTCGGCCTGGGCCTTCGGCGTGCTCGCGCGCGACGTCGGGATCCCGCCGAGCGTGCTGCAGATCGTGCACGGCATGGGCGACGAGGCCGGCGCTCCGCTCGTCGAGTCGCCGCAGGTGGACGTCGTGAGCTTCACCGGCTCCTGCGAGGTCGGGCGCTGGATCGCGGCGAAGGCCGGCGAGCGTCTCGCGAAGGTCTGCCTCGAGCTCGGCGGCAAGAACGCGTTCGTGGTCTGCGACGACGCCGACCTCGCGCTCGCGGCGCAGTGGGCCGCGCTCTCGGCCTACAGCAACGCCGGCCAGCGCTGCGCCGCCGGCAGCCGGATCATCGTGATGGACGCGGTCTACGAGCGCTTCCGCGAGCTCCTGGTCGCGCGCACGAAGGCGCTGCGCGTGGGCGCCGCCGACGGCGACGACCTCGGGCCCGTGATCAACGAGGAGCAGCTCGCGGGCATGCTCGAGGCGGTCGACGCTGCGCGGAAGGCGGGGGCGACCGTGCTCACGGGCGGCGAGCGCCTGCGCGGGGCCGGCTACGACGGCGGGTACTTCATGGCGCCGACCCTCCTCGAGGGGGCCGCGCCGGACGACGCGATCTCGCGGCGCGAGCTCTTCGGCCCGATCACCTGCCTCTATCGCGTGTCGGGCTTCGAGGAGGCCGTGGCCCTCGCGAACGACTCGCCCTTCGGGCTCACGGCCGCGATCCACACCCGGAGCCTGCACCGTGCGATGGCGTTCCAGGCGAAGGCGAAGGCGGGCGTGGTGACGGTGAACGGCGGCACCTACGGCAGCGAGCCGCATCTGCCCTTCGGCGGGCTCCGCGCCTCGGGCAACGGCTTCCGCGAGGCGGGCAGCGAGGCCCTCGACGTGTACTCGGACTGGAAGACGCTCTACGTGAACTTCGACCCGGGCTCGGTGTGACGGGCGGTGTGACGGAGGCGGCGTGAGCGCAGCTCCGCGCACGGTGGCGCTCGTGCCGGCGCGAGCGGGCTCGAAGCGCGTCAGCGGGAAGAACGTCCGTCCGCTGGGCGCGCATCCGCTCCTCGCCTACACCGTCGCGGCCGCGCGCGCGAGCGGCGTGTTCGCGGACGTCGTGCTCTCGACCGACGCGGAGGAGACCGCCGCGATCGCGCGCCACTACGGCGCGCGCACGCCCTTCCTGCGGCCGCCGGCGCTCGCGGGCGACCTCTCCCCCGACATCGACTGGGTCGAGCACGCGCTCGCCGCCCTCGCGGCGGCCGGCGAGCGCTTCGAGGCCTTCGCCCTGCTCCGCCCGACGAGCCCCTTCCGCACCGCCGACACGATCCGCCGAGCGTTCGCGCGCTTCGTCGCGGCCAGCGGCGCCGACTCGCTGCGCGCCGTCGAGCGCTGCAAGCAGCATCCCGGGAAGATGTGGCGGCTCGAGGGCGACGCGGCCGACCCGGGCGCGCGCATCGTGCCGCTGCTCGCGGGCCGCTCGAGCCGCGGCGCGCCCTGGCACAGCACGCCCTACCAGGACCTGCCGCCGGTCTTCGTGCAGAACGCGAGCCTCGAGCTCGCCTGGTGCCGCGTGGTCGAGAAGACGCGTACGATCGCGGGCGAGGCCATCGTGCCGTTCTTCACGGAGGGCCACGAAGGCCTCGACGTGAACGAGCCGCACGACTGGTGGTATGCGGAGCACCTGCTCGCGACGGGCGAGGCCGCGCTGCCGCCGGTCGACGTCGCGCCCTGGAACCAAAGAGGATCCCGATGATCGAGCTCACGTACGTCCCGCAGGAGGAGCTGCGGCGCCTTCGCGGCCTCGGCGTCGACCGCTTCGCGCGCGCCCGGCTCGTCGCGACCTGCTGCAGGATCAACGCGCTCTACATGATCGCGCGTGCAGGCTCCGGCCACATCGGCAGCAGCTTCTCGAGCCTCGACGTGGTGACCTGGCTCTACCTCGAGGAGCTGCGGCGCGGCACGAAGCCGGGCGGGGAGCAGGGCCCGGACGCGGACGATCTCTACTTCTCGTCGAAGGGCCACGACGCGCCGGGCCTCTACGCCGTGCTCCAGGCCGTGGGCGAGCTGCCCTTCGACACGATCCACGGGCTGCGCCGGCTCGGCGGCCTGCCGGGGCACCCCGACGTCTGTACACCCGGCATGGTCACCAACACCGGTCCGCTCGGGATGGGCATCTCGAAGGCGAAGGGCATGGTCACGGCCGACCGCCTCGCCGGCCGCCGGCGACGCATCTTCGTGATGACCGGCGACGGCGAGCTGCAGGAGGGACAGATCTGGGAGTCCCTCGCCTCGGCCGTGCGCCGCAGGATGGGCGAGATCACGGTCGTGGTGGACCACAACAAGGTCCAGAGCGACACCTACGTCGCCGACGTCTCCGACCTCGGCGACCTCGAGGCGAAGTTCCGCGCCTTCGGCTGGGAGGTCGCGCGCTGCGACGGCCACGACCTCGCCGCCTTCGCGACGGTGCTCGATCGCTTCCGCGGGATCGCGGACCAGCCCAAGGTCGTGATCGCCGACACCGTGAAGGGCGCCGGCGTCTCGTTCATGCAGCACACGGCGATGGCGCCCGGCGAGAAGCTCTACCGCTTCCACAGCGGCGCGCCGGACGACGCGAGCTACGACAAGGCGGTCGCGGAGCTCGTCGGCGTCGCGGACGGGATTCTCGCCGGCGCGAAGGCCGGGCCGCTCCGCGTCGAGCGCGCCGAGCGCCCGCCGCGCCCGGACGTCGCGGGCGCGCAGCGCCTCGTCCCGGCGTACGGCGCCGCGCTCGTGGCCGCCGCCGAGAAGGACGCGCGCATCGTCGTCCTCGACGCCGACCTGGTGCTCGACACCGGGCTGATCCCGTTCTCGGAGCGCTTCCCCGAGCGCTTCGTCGAGTGCGGCATCGCCGAGCAGGACATGGTCTCCCAGGCCGGCGGCATGGCGCTCCAGGGCCTCGTGCCCGTGGTGCACTCCTTCGCCTGCTTCCTCTCGACGCGCCCCAACGAGCAGATCTACAACAACGCGACCGAAGGCCGGAAGGTCGTCTACGTCGGGTCGCTCGCGGGCCTGCTGCCGAGCGGCCCCGGGCACTCGCACCAGTGCGTGCGCGACATCGCGTCCCTGGGCGGCATGCCGAGCCTCGTGCTGTTCGAGCCGAGCTGCGAGGCCGAGGTCGCGCCGGCGCTGCAGTGGTGCCTCGACGCCGAGACGAGCAGCTACCTGCGCCTCGTCTCGATCCCGTGTCACGTCCCCTACTCGCTTCCGGCCGGCCACCGTGTGGCGCTCGGTCGAGGCACCGTGCTGCGCGAGGGCAAGGACGCCGTCGTCTTCGGCTACGGCCCCGTGCTCCTGCCTCAGGCGTGGCGCGCCGCCGAGCTGCTGGCCGAGAAGCACGGCCTCTCGGTCGGCCTGGTGAACCTGCCGTGGCTGAACCGCGTCGACGCCGACTGGCTCGCCGACACCATCGCGGGCCGCCCGGTCTTCACCCTCGACAACCACTCCCTCGACGGCGGCCAGGGCGAGCGCGTCGCGGCGGCGATCGCCGAGAAGCGCCTCGGCGTTCCCGTGCGCCGCTTCGGCCTCGACCGCATCCCGGTCTGCGGCCAGAACGACGAGGCGCTGCGCGCGCACGGGCTGGACGCAGCGAGCCTCGCCTCCGCGATCGCCGCGTCCCTCCGGCCGTAGGCTCGAGGCCGACGGTGCAGGACGAAGACGAGCGCAAGCTCATCGAGAAGCTCCAGAAGATCGAGGCGCTCTTCGCGCGCGCGACCAGCGCCGGCGAGCGCGCCGCCGCCGAGACCGCGCGCGCCCGGATCCGCACGCGGCTCGAAGAGATGGAGCGTATCGAGCCGCCGATCGAGTACCGCTTCACGATGCCCGATGGCTGGTCGAAGACCCTCTTCCTCGCGCTGCTGCGCCGTTACGACATCCGGCCCTACCGCTACCGCGGCCAGCGTCGCACCACGGTGATGGCGCGGGTCACCCGACGCTTCGTCGACGAGGTCCTCTGGCCCGAGTTCCGCCAGCTCGACGCCATGCTCCGCCAGCACCTCGGCGAAGTCACGAAGCGCGTCGTCGCCGAGGCGATCCACGGCGACGCGACGGATGCGGAGGAGCGTCCGGCGCAGGAGCCGCCGGCGCTCGCAGCGGGGCGAGAGGTGGAGCGGAGGTAGGCGGAGCCCGCACCGCTAGTCGTCGTCCGCGGCGCCGGCTCCGTTCGCCGGGAGCGCCTCCCGCCGATTCCAGCACTGCACGAGGCGCACGGCGTGGAAGGCGAAGGTCGCGACCTGCCAGGCCACGATCAGGGCGAAGGTCTGCGTCCCGAGCCCGAGCGGGAGGCCGACCGTGAAGAGCGGCAGGTTGATGTTGCGGCGCGAGATCACGGTGCGCATGCGGACGTCGAGGGGCGTGAAAGCGTGGATCGACCGGTTCGTCCGCCGGGTGAAGACGCGCGTCACGATGCGGTCGCCGAAGTAGAAGGCGGCCATCCAGATCGACGACTGGAACAGCCACGAGGCGGTGTCGCCGCCCGAGAG
>Ga0105107_10002792_pt1 | contig 11554 bp, 8 predicted proteins | sample PPLLaktember2015_6_FD_79335 | JGI IMG/M metagenome (GOLD analysis project Ga0105107, IMG submission 79335) | Freshwater sediment microbial communities from Prairie Pothole Lake near Jamestown, North Dakota, USA - PPLs Lake P8 Core (1) Depth... | ecosystem: Environmental > Aquatic > Freshwater >... | reverse complement strand
GGAACATCGGCGAGCTCGCCGCTCGCCGCGCGATCAGGAGCATCGAGGGGCACGACGTCGACGACGTGTCGGCATACACCGACTCCCGGTCGGATAAATATGCGAAGATGGTGGAATGGATCGCGCGCGATCTCGAGGTGACGACGCTTCGGTATCAGACGCTCGAGGATATGATCGCCGCGATCGGATTGCCGAAAGAGAGGCTGTGCCTCTATTGCTGGACGGGCGAGTATCCGGCGCCCTGGAGCCGCGCCGCGGCGCGGAAGGGCTCCGAGCCCCTGCGGGGACGCACAGAAGAGGAAATGGCCACGGCAGAAAGGTAGCGAGATGGCGGTACGAGAGATTCTCCTCCTGGGAAATCCGAAGCTCTACGAAGAGTCGAAAACGGTGAAGCGCGAAGAGCTCGACGAGGTGAAGAGCGTGGTAGAGGATCTCCGCGACACGCTTTTCGATTTTCGCGAGGAGTACGGGTGGGGCCGGGCGATCGCGGCGCCGCAGATCGGCGTCATGAAATGCATCGTTTACATGCACGTCAACGAGCCCGTCGTTCTCATCAATCCCGTCATCAAGCTCCGTTCGCGGCGCAAGGTGTTCGTCTGGGACGATTGCCTGAGCTGTCCCGATCTTCTCGTCAAGGTCAAGCGCTATCGGCGCTGCAAGGTCGAGTACCGCGACCTGAGCTGGCAGAAGAGGAGCATGTATCTCGAGGGAAAGCTCGCGCACCTCATGCAGCATGAGGTCGATCATCTCAAGGGTATGCTCATTGTCCAGCGCGCGATATCGGATACGAGCATCGCGCTCCGGAGCGAGCGGGCATACCTGAAGTAAGCGTACCTTATTATCCCTACTGAAATGGGTTCCCTTTCTGCCATGAGAAAATCTCTCTACCCAGAGGTTCCTGAGACCTGCAAGGATCCAAGGCAAAGGACCTATCTTGACGAGGATTTCGACAATCCCCATGAGGGATTCTCATCGAGAGTCTCGCCGGGGTCCTGGACTCCAAAGGCTCTATTCCTCCGTCAGAAAGAACACGTCCTCGAACCGCGCGCCGAAGACGCGAACGATTTTGAGCGCCAAGAGAGTCGAGGGGACGTAGTTCCCCCGCTCGATGCTGTTGATTGTCTTGCGGGTCACGCCGACGAGCTGGGCGAGCCCTTCTTGTGTGAGATCCCTCTTCGCGCGCTCCACTTTGATCGTATTCTTCAATATGAGTTCGGCCATCATGAACGCTCCCGGGAGAGGTGGAGGAACGAACCGATGCAGGACATGGTCCCGACGAAGAGGCAGAAATGCGCTGTAGAGAAGGTGCCAATCAACGTATTTACCATCCCAAAATTCTCTGCCGCCATGTACCGTGCCAGGAATATGCGCGGAATGTACGCGAAGATGTGAAGGACGAAAAGAGCGATGAGGCAGAAAAATGCGAATCTGAATGCCTTGAGCCAACTCTGCTGGACAAGCTCGTCGTTCACGGCGGCGCGCAGTGCGGGATCCTTTCGAAGGCTCCTCTTGTAGAGCCACCATCTTGCCAGGAAGAAGAGGAAGATGGCGGCGACACCGAGACCTCCGTATAGAAAATACTGATTGATCGATGTGAGCTTTCCGTAGCTCGCATCCTGGCCATGCGCGAATGAGACGGCGATGAGAATGGTCCAGTGCGTTAGAAGCATCACATACCATCCCCCAAATCCCCAGAAGAGCCAGGTCAGGAGAGTCCTCCGCCTGCTGTCCATGAGCTCGATGCGGCTGTCCATTCCAAGTACCTCCTTCTGGAACTGAAATAACATAAACTACCCATAATATAACCCGAGGGTTACATTTTGTCAAGTGTACTTCTCAATTATTACTGTAATGGCGACAGAATCAGGCAGTTGGAAGCTCTGTAGCTGATCACGGCGGCGGCCATCCAGATTGCGAAACGTCAGGAGCGCCTTCGATCGCGCATCGCGAGCCGCGGCATGATCATAGGCACAATCATCGCGAAAAACGAGAGTTCGGACGCGGCGGTTTTCCCTAGGATCCAACAAACCGAGGCAGAACGAATCTCGCGGGGCCTGAATGGAAGTTCTTTGTTTATTGGAAGGGGTGTGCGGGCTAGAATACCAAGGAAGGGAGAAATGAGGACATGAGCGAGCGAAATGTCTGCGTCGGGATTCTTGCGTTTCTTCTCCTCGACGGGGCCGCGGTGTGCGCGACGGAGCCCTTCGAGAAGATATCATACCGGGTATACAACGTGACGACGTTTCCGCGCGGCGTTCGGAATATCGGGATGGGTGGAGCGGGGGCCGCAGACGTCTCCGGTTTCAGCAGCGGATACTTTAACCCTGCGAGCTTCGCTTGGTCCGATGCGGTCACTCTCGGCGCGAGCATGAACGATTGGATGAAGTATTTCGAGTACTACGATACGAGAATCTCGGCGGGCCTTCCTTTCAAGGGCACGTTCCGGGGAGCCGATCTGCGGCTCGGCGGTTCTCTTGCCTATTCGGCGATGTCCTTGGATCTTGGAAGCTGCCGCACGATCTACGTGCCTTCGGGTACCTATTGCATGGAAGAAGATGATTCCGACTATTACCTTTCCGGATCGCTCGCTGCCCGCGCGAAGAGAGGGATCTGGGAGCTCGCGCTGGGCGGGACCGCGAAGTATCTGGAGGTCAAGGGCCTCGTGCATTATTCGACGTGGGCGTTTGATCTCGGGTTCATCGCCGCGGCGGACATCGTGCAAGCGGAGGGATTCCGGCTGCGGCCGCGCATCGGCGCCAACGTCAGGAATCTCGGGGAAGACATCTATCAGGGGATCGACCAGCCGGGCGAGCACCGCTACGGAATCGGAGTCGACGTCTCCACGCCGCCGCTCGACGCCGTGACGGGATTGCTGCATCGCGGCGTTCCGGTCCTCGGCGTATCGGTCGACTACGATATCGTGAAGGGCGATGGATCGAACGGCGCGAACGGCTGGGCCTTCGGCGCGGAAGTCTCATTCCTCGATATGGTGCGCGTGCGCGCAGGCAGGAGCGATGACGTTTTTTTCAGCACTGACTGCACTACCTATGGAATCGGCCTCGGATGGGACTTCGGGCGCGTGCTCGTTCAACTCGATTATGCGCGAATGGATCCGTCGTGCGACACGTGCGGATTTCTCGGCATTCAACCGGAAGAAGACGCATTCGGGCTCATCGTCGGCGGGAGATTCTGAGCCTCGTGCGGGCCGGGCGCCTGATTCACTATTCCTCTTCTTCGTCGAGCTGCTCGAGGCGCCGCGCAAAGGCGAGCGCCATCCCTTCATCGCGATCAATGAGCGTAATATCGGTGATGCTTTTCGGGCTGTGCGCCACGACAGCCTCGACAATCGCCGCCGCGGCATCATCCGGCGAGACCTTTCCGATACCGGTGCCGAGCCCCGGGATTGCGACTGATTCCATTCCGAGCTTTTCCGCGAGCTCGAGCGCCGCCGCCGCGGCGAGCCGCACGCGCTCCGGCGAGCTCGGTCCGCCCGGCGCATCCCCCGTGGCGACGTGGATCACGCGAAGGTTCGACAGCGTGCCGGCCCCGGTGGCTATCGCATGTCCCGGCACGAGGGGCGCCTGCGGCGTCGCTTCCTTCTCGATTTTCTCGCCGCCCGCCCTCTTGATCGCGGCGGCGAGCCCCGCCTCCATAACGCCGCGCGGATCGGCGGGACTGACGATCGCATCGACAAAGAGCGCCGTGATGTCGCCGTGGCGCGCCTTGATGTTCATATCGTGTATTTCTGTCGTGAATTTGTTCTCGTCCATTGCGATCTCGGCGAGGACGACATCGGGGCGGTTCCGGAATCGTTTCGTCACCTTCTCGCTCTGCACGGCCACATAGTGCACGGCCTTAAAGAGATCTTCGGGCGCGAGCTTCCCTTCCAGGAAGGACTCGATTTTACCCTTCAGCGGCTCAATGAGATCGCGCGTCTGAGCGCGTTTGAGCGACTCGATGAACTTGAGCTTTCGTTCTTCGCGGGCATCTTCTTTCGTGGTCATGAATACTCCTGGAGATTGAATTCCTTTCTGCCTGGTCTCGTAGCTGATCGGCGGATGTCGGCACCGCGTCATTATATAGTACGCAAGCGCCGGATGCCAGCATACACCCTTCCGGCAGCTCCGAATCGATCTCGATGGTGCTCGCGCGCTGAACATCGTTTGACCGCGCTGCTCGCCAGGCATTACTATTTCCTGCAACAAGATTCTTTCAAGGAGGGCGTATGAGAAAGCCTCTTCGTGCGTGTGTTCCTGTTATGGCGATCGCAGTGGTCTGCGTTCTTCTCGCCGGCTTCGCCGCCCCCGCGGCCGAAAAGAAGCCCCTGGCCCCGCAGGATATCTGGCGCCTCAAGGCGGTCGGGGAGCCCCAGCTCTCACCCGACGGAAAATGGATGGCGTACACGCTGACGACGACCGATTTCGACGCGAACAAACGCAATTCAGACATTTGGCTCGTGTCGTCGGGCGGGGGCGAACCGCGGCGGCTCACGACGAGCGAAAAAAGAGACGACACACCCGTCTGGTCTCCCGATGGCGGCTCACTTGCGTTCGTATCGGGCAGGGACGGGGATCCGCAAGTCTACATTCTTCCGCTCTCGGGCGGCGAAGCGCGCAAGGTGACCGATTTTCCCGGCGGCGTGGACGATATGATTTGGATGCCCGATGGGAAAGGCTTCGTCTTTGCGGCTCGAACATATCCCGGCTGCGCCGATCTCGACTGCATCAGAAAGAAGGACAAGGAAAAGGAAGAAAGCAAGCTCGGTGCGGTGGTGCATGAGCACCTCATGTATCGCCACTGGAACGCCTACGAAGACGGCAAGGCGCAGCATCTCTATTACTCGCCTGTCGAAGGAGGAGTGCCCCGCGACCTGACGCCGGCGCTCCAATACGACGCGCTCACCTATTGGCTCGCCTCGGCGGGGCGCGATTATGAAGTGAGCCCCGACGGCGCGACGCTCTACTTCTCGGGGAAGCAGGACACCGATCAGGCGGTTTCCTACAATGAAGAGATATGGCGGGTCTTGCTCGCCGGCGGCGAGGTTGAGAGGATCACGAAGAATGCGGCTGCCGACACGCACCCGCGCGTTTCAGCCGACGGAAAGATGCTCGCGTACCGCGCGACGCGGCGTCCCCGGTACGAGTCGGACCGCTATGAGCTCATGGTCATGGCGCTCCCGAGCGGCGAGCCCCGAAGCCTCACCGCGGACTTCGACCGGAGCGTGGGGGATTTCTTCTGGGCGGAGGACGGCAAGAGCCTCTACTTCGAGGTCGAAGACAGGGGAGACGTGAACCTCTGCGTCGTGCCCGTCAAAGGGGGCGCGGTCAAAGCGATCATCGACGGCGCGCGGGTGGGACGCGGATACCACACCGACGTCGCTGCGGGTCCCAAGGAGGAGTTCTTCGTCTACCGCCACCGGCCGATCGCCCACACGTTCGAGATCTTCCGCTGCGATAGAAGCGGGAAGAACGTCAAGCAGCTCACTTTCGCGAACAAGAACGTCTATGATGAGTTCTTCATCCCCCCGTCGTCCGAGGAGTACTGGTGGAAGGGGCCGGACGGCGCCGATATCCAGGGCTGGCTCATAAAGCCCATGGGCTTCGATCCGGCGAAAAAATACCCGATGATGGTCCGCGTCCACGGCGGGCCGCAGCAGATGTGGGTGAACGGTTTCCGCACGGAGTTCGCGATCTTCCCGGGTACGGGATACGCCGTATTCTTTTGCAACCCGCGGGGCTCGGGCGGCTATGGCCAGAAGTTCTGCGACGACATCCGCGGAGACTGGGGCGGAAAGGTCGTGGATGATCTCAAGGCGGGCGTGCGAGCCGTTCTCGACAAAAACCCCTGGATCGATGCGAAGCGCGTCGGCGCCTGGGGGGACTCCTACGGCGGGTTCTTCTGCAACTGGCTCCAGGGTCACAACGACGATACGATGTTCGCCGCGCTCGTCACGCATGCGGGGGATGCCGACGAGTGGAGTTCCTGGGGCTCGACGGAAGAGCTCTGGTTCCCCGAATGGGATCTCACGGGCACGCCCTGGGAGCGGCCAGAGGTATACGATAGAACCTCCCCGATCCGCTACGCCAGGAATTTCGGGACGCCGCATCTCTTCACGCACGGCGATCTCGATTACCGCGTGCCGATCACGGGAGGGGAGACGATGTTCACGGCGCTCCAGCGGCTCGGCATTCCCTCGAAGATGATCCGCTTCACCGACGAGGGGCACTGGATTCAGAAGCCGCAGAATCAGAAGTTTTGGTATGCGGAGGTGCTGAGCTGGTTTGATCAGTGGCTCAAGAAATAGGAACCGGCGAATGAAAGAGGGGGCCCAAAACTCGGCGGGCCCCCTCTTTTTGCGCTTCCATCCCGACGCCGCCACTCCTGGCGGTGTGCAAACGCCTATCTAATCAAGACGATCTTCTGCGATTCGACGAATAGCCCCGCCGTCATGCGGCAGAAATATGCGCCGCTCGCGAGCTGCTTTCCCGATTCGTCCTTTCCGTCCCAGATGATCTCGTGCCGCCCCGCAGTGAGCGTCTTATCCACGAGGGTGCGCACGAGCCGTCCCGAGACGTCGAATACCTTGAGCGCGACCAACCCCGCCGTTTTCATATCGAAGACGATCTTCGTCGTCGGGTTGAAGGGGTTGGGGTAGCTTTGGTGCAGGCGATTCGCGACGGGCGTCTGATCCGCCACGTCCGTCGCAGTGCAGCCGACGTCCAACGCTCCGATGAGGCCGCATCCGCCGCTGTTGGCCGCGGCGCACGGCGATGTGTTGTAGAGCGTCAGATTGTGGGTGGTCGCATCACAGAACAACGGATCGGCATTGATGTTGCCGGAGCCCCAGGAGATCGTGCTGCCTCCGGTCGAATAGATTCCAGCCTGACCGCCCTGAACATCGCAGCACCCCGCCAAGAGCTGGCTCCCGCTCAAGGCTATCTGCGGGCCGGCGATGTCGGCGCTGTTGTCCCAGAAGATGCAATCATAGAGATCCGCGATTGAAGAATTGACGTCGTACAATCCGCCGCCGATCTGACGCGCGCTGTTATTGTAGAATGTGCAGTTCAAGAAGGCCGAATTGTCGTGGTCCTTGCCGTAGAATGCGCCGGCGTTATACTCGGCCATGTTCTGGTCGAATACGGTGTATTGAACCCACGCCTCGGAGTAGGTCGTGCAGTACATCCCTCCGCCATCCGTGGCCGACGCGTTGCCGAAAAGGGTGCAGTGATCGAGGCTGGAAATACTCGTTGTGCTGTATATCCCTCCGCCATAGCGACCCGCTTCGTTGGCGGTGAAGGTGCAGAGCGTCATGTAGGGTTCCGCGTTGACGCGGTTATACATCGCGCCCCCGTCCTCGCCCGAGCTGTTTTCCTGGAAGATACAGCCGTAGTACTCCAGCGTAGCCAGGGCGAGGCCGTTCTGGTTGTGAACGCCGCCTCCCCAGTGCGACGTCACGTTGTATCTGAACGTGCAGTCTTCCACCGTTGGGCTCGCGTAGTAGTTATAGAGCCCGCCACCTCCCCACGTCGCCGAGTTGTTTTCGAACAGACATTCCCTGATCGAAGGAGCGCATGTATGGCACAGGATGCCGCCGCCGGCATCGTCGGCGGTATTATTGATGAACGTGCAGCCGGCTATTTCGGAATTGCTCTGGGAGAGCATGATCCCGCCGCCATCGATGCTCGCGTGGTTTCCGCTCAGGATGCATCCCTGAATGCTCGGTGTGCAGCTTGATATGTACATGCCGCCGCCGTATGAAATCCAGCCGTTGATGATCTTCAGGTTCTTGATGATCGTCTGAGGCCCTTCCCCCTTGCGTATGTAGAAACCGCGATGCGGCGCTCCCGAGGTGCCCTGGCAGTCGATGATGCAGGCGCTCGCGTTGCCGCTCAGCGACTGAACGGTGATCCTTTTCCCCTTCGTATCGAGGTCGCGGTTTCCGGTTCCCGTGTAGGTCCCGTCCGCCACGCGAACGACATCGCCGTTCCACGCGGCGTCGATCGCGGCCTGGATCGTCGCCTTGTATGAGGGAACGTCGATGTTGGCCGCGTAGTGCGGATAGTGGTAGCCCACATCGAGCTGGCCGAGGTCCTCCTGCTGGTTCGTCTTCGTCGTCCAGCCGCCGCTCATGCAGACCGAGCCGTCCGCCGACGGGTAGCATGCGGCAGTCGCGAGAACGCTTCCCGCGTCGACCGCGTCGCTCGTCGTTTGATCGAGGTAGTAGCTGCCGCCAGTCCCCGATACGAAGGCGGCGTTTCCGTCGAAGCCTGCGCCACCCGTATAGCCCTCGATGAGATTGTTGGTGGTAGTGCCATAGAAGGCGCCATCGATCTCTTGATCAAAGTTCCAATAGATTATGTTGTCCACGATGTCCGCGTCTCCCCCGTAGGAGCTGATGCCGCCCGCGCCGCCGCTGCATGTGTTGCTCACGATCGTGCAGTTTCGTATCTGTCCATTACAGTGGTCGGTGCGAATACCGCCGCCGTCACCGTACGCGGTGCAATTCGAGATGACGCAGTTGAAGATACCGGGGTCAGCGCTCGCGTTGTTGATGTATATGCCCCCGCCGTCGCTCGCGGAGCAATTGTCGATCACGCAGTTCATGATGGTTGGAGATGAGGCCACGATGGAGATCCCGCCGCCGCTTGTCGCGTAGCCCCATTTGATCGTGAATCCCTGCACGATCGTGGAGGACGTTTCTGCGGTATGAAAATAGAAGCCGCGATCCTCGCCGTCACAGTCGATTATGCAGTTCTTCGGCTGGTTGCTCTCGGACTTGAGCTTCAAGTTCTTGCCGCCGAAGTCGATGGCATAGTTCCCGGTGCCCGCATAGGTGCCGTCGGCGCAAATGATCGTGTCGCCCGAGCTCGCGGCATTCACGGCCGCCTGGATGGTTGCGTAGTCTCCCGTTCCGTCAGCCTTGAGATGGTAGTGCGCGGCCGAAACCGGGACCGCGGCAATCAAAAACAGGGCTGACAGTAGCACCATCGTGCGCATAGACCCCTCCTTCTTTCGATTGCGAAGAATAACCCCCGAGCCGAATCACCTAACTTACGCTAAGTTGGATGATTATATCACAACGCGAGGTGTTTTTGAAGGAGATTATTTGTGTGGAATCTGCGTGGAACTCGGTTGAAAACCGCAGCGGGTGCGGCGATTCCGCGGCGGTTCGCGGGATGGGAGGCCCCGCGGCGGTAATCTCCCGCGCGGCCGATCGCAGTATGCTCACTCTTCAGAGAGGTCCTCGGCTGTGATGCGGTCGATCTCGCCGGGAGTGATCCCGAGCGCCTCGGCCGCGGCTTCCCTCTGCTGGCCGAAGTAGGAGAGCGTGAACCGCACATGCTCCCGGATGACGGCGTCGAGCCTCTTCGGCTTGAATATGTCCGCTACGGTTCCCCGGCCGATGTGTTCCCTGATAAAGAGCGGCAGGGATTCCACGGTGATGGTATCGGTGTCGGCGTTGGCCACGGCGCTCGCGACGATCGTGATGAGCTCCTGCACGTTGTCGGGGAAGTGATACGAGACGAGCAGGTTCAAGCACTCCTTCGAAAAGCCGGTGATCGACTTGCCTGCTCGTTCGCTCTCTTCTTTGAGAAAGCGCTCCGCGAGGAGCGGGATGTCGCCGGGTCTCTCGCGGAGCGGCGGGATCCTGATCGAATTGATCATGAGGTGGTAGAGAAGGTCGCGCGAGAACCGGTTCGCGTATTCGGGGTGGGTGAGATCGCGCCGGGCCGAGACGATGACGCGGACATCGGCCGTGCGGATGCTCGTCGAGCTCTCGCGGTAGTACTCGCCGGTTTGAATGAGGCGCTTGAGTTTCACCTGCATGGGGAGCGACAGATCGCCGATATGGTTGAGGTAGAGCGTTCCGTGATCCGCCTGCTCGAGGAGCCCCGGCGTCTCCTCATGGGAGCCGTGCCGGTCCTTCGCCTGGCCGAAAAAGAACGCGGGGAATTTGCCGGGATCCTGGCTGTCGACCTCGACGACGACAAACGGTCCGTCCTTGCGCGGGCTCGCCTGATGAATCGCGCGGGCGAGCGCCTCCTTGCCCGTTCCGCTCTCCCCCCAGATGAAAACGCTTACGTCGCTCGCGGCGAGCTTCTCGGCCTGGTGAAAGAGACGGATCATGGCGTCATCCTGGGTCGGGAACTGCGTAAACGCGGCTTCGTGGGCGAGATCCTTCGTTGTGAGCTCTTTCGGGAGCTGATCGATCGACAGGTGCAGCGAGCGGTGCTCGATCGCATTCTCGAGCACCTGGAGGAGATTCTGATCGTCCACGGGCTTCGTGAGGTAGTCGAAGGCGCCGAGCTTCATCGCCCGGACGGCGAGGTCGAGATCGCTCACGCCGGTGAGAATGACCACGGGCGTCGTATCGCTCTTCGCCCGCATCGCCCGGAGGATGTCCATCCCGCTCACGTCCGGCATGTCCATGTCGAGCATGATGATGTCGAATCTCTCTCTCGCGAGAAGGTCCTCGACCTGCCGGGAGTCGTTCACGACGGTGGGTTCGAAGAGACCCGTTTGAACGAGGAAGACCATGAAGTAGTTGGTGACGGCGACGTCGTCGTCGATGATGAGCACTTTTCTCATCATGTTCCTTTCGGCGAAGGGGTCTGCGCGCCCGGTTTGGCCGGCGCGCTGTTCTTCTGGGCTAGCGCGGGAGGTTTCACCGGAATTCTAATCGTAAATGTCGTGCCCGCGCCCTGCTTGCTCTTCACTGAGATATGTCCGCCGTGTTCCTCCAGGATCCGGTAGACGATGGCGAGTCCGAGACCCGTGCCCCCTTTCGCGCGCTTTGTCGTGAAGAAGGGGTCGAATATTTGCTTAACCGTTTTTTCATTCATGCCGATGCCGTTATCTTCGATCTCGATCACGACGTCCGAATCATCGAGGCGCGTGCGGACCTTGATGAGGCCGCGCACGTCATCGCGCATCGCCTGGCCCGCGTTGACGAGGAGGTTCACGAGCACCTGCTCGATTTTCTGCGCGTTGCCCGCGAAAACAGGGAGATCCTCGCAGAGGTCGAGCTGGATATCGGCGTGCTTGTGCACCTCGTTATGGACGAGCCGCGAGCTCGCTTCGATGAGCGTATTGACGTCGATCGCGTCGACGAGGAGACCCTCGTCCTTGCGCGCGAAGTTGCGCAGCCCCTCGACGATTCCCTTGATGCGCTGAGAGCCGTGATCCATGTCGTCTACGAGAACCATGATGTGTTTGCGCCAGAAATCGTAGTTGAGCTTCGCGACCTTGAGATCGGGATGCGCGCTCACGTGCTCGTCGACGATGGGGAGCAGATCCTCGAGCGACTGTTTCAATATCTTGATGTTCCCGCGGATGAACTGATTCGGATTGTTGATCTCATGGCCGATGCCGCTCACGAGTTGCCCGAGCGAGGCGAGCTTGTCCGCCTGCTGGAGCTGCTGCTCGTACGTTGTTTCGAGCGAGACGTCGCGGTAGAACTCCATGATGCCGTCGACCTCGTGATCCTGGTTGTAGATCGGCAGCGCATGAACCTGGAGGAACTGATTGTCGCGCTTCATCGTGAGTGTAACTG
>Ga0105107_10002791_pt1 | contig 11558 bp, 8 predicted proteins | sample PPLLaktember2015_6_FD_79335 | JGI IMG/M metagenome (GOLD analysis project Ga0105107, IMG submission 79335) | Freshwater sediment microbial communities from Prairie Pothole Lake near Jamestown, North Dakota, USA - PPLs Lake P8 Core (1) Depth... | ecosystem: Environmental > Aquatic > Freshwater >... | reverse complement strand
TGCTTGACGATGGAGAGACCGAGGCCCAGTCCGCCGTGGATGCGCGCCGTACCCGAGTCCGCCTGCCGGAAACGCTCGAACACATGGGGCAGGAACGCGGGCGAGATGCCCACGCCGGTGTCGCGGACCTCCATCACCAGGTCGCCCCCGTCCTCGCGCACGTCCACGTCGATCGCGCCGCCCCTGGGCGTGAACTTGATGGCATTGGCCACGAGGTTCGAGAGGATCTGCTGCACCCGCGCCGAATCGAGCAGCAGCGCGCGGCCGATGTTGACACGGGAGGCGCAGACCACGCCCTTCGACTCCGCGGCCGGGCGGAGCGCCTCCATCACGTAGTCCACGATGCCGGGCACCATCGTGGGCTCGAGGTGCAGGCGCAGCTTGCCGGTCATGACGCCCGACACGTCCAGCAGGTCGGAGGTGAGCTGGGCCTGCAGGTGCGCGCTGCGCTCGATGGCCGCCAGGGCCCGCTCGCGCTTCTCCGGCGGAAGCTGTCCCGACTTGAGCAGCTGGATCCACCCGAGCAGGGCGTTCAGCGGCGTGCGCAGCTCGTGCGAGAGCGTGGCCAGGAACTCGTCCTTCAGCCGGTTGGCCTCCTGCGCCTCGCGGTACAGCTGCTCGTTCTCCTGCGCGAGGCGCCGCAGGCGATCCTCGGCGCGCTTCAGCTCGGTGATGTCGAGGAACGCCCCCACCGCGCCCCGCACCTTTCCCTCGTCGTCGAACAGCGGGGCGGCGTACTCGTACAACGTGATGGTTGAGCCATCCGGATGCACCACGTCCAGTTCCGCGTTCTTCACCTCGGTGCCAAGCCGCGCGGCCATCTGCAGAGGGAGGTCGTCGACGGGCACGGAAACGCCGTTTCGGCGGACTTCGACAGCGGGTCGCTGCTTCGGGTCTAAAGCGGACAGCGACGCGTTGTCGCGGGTGCCGATGCGAAGCATCTCGGCAAACGCGGGGTTGACCGTGATGTTCCGGCACTCGGGGTCGGTCGCCACGCCGATGCCCACAGGCGTCAGGCGAAAGAGCGTCTCGAACTCCAGCTGCCGCCGCTGCATGTCGACCCGGGCGCGCGCCAGCCGGCCCGCCAGCACGGCGATGCCGATGCCGATGAGGCCATAGAGCACCAGCGGGTAGGCGTCCTCGCCGATGAAGCGCAGCGTGAAGTACGGGCGGCGGAAGAAGTACTCGGCGGACAGGGCGCCGAGCAGGGTGGCGAACAGCGCGGGCAGCACACCGCCGAGCAGGGCCGCCACCAGGATCGGCGGCACGAACAGCAGGAACCACAACGCCGCCGACGGCGGCAGCGCCTGGAGGCCGAGGCCAACGGCGGTGGACACGGCCACCGCGCCCAGCGCCACGGTGAAGGCGCGCGCGCGCGTCACGCCGTGTCCTCGATGAGCGCGGCCGACGCGCCCACCCACCGCAGCCCCTTGTTGTGATCGACCCCCATCATCGTGCCCCGGCCCATCCGCAGCAGCGGTATCACCGGCCGCAGCTCGTCGGTCCAGACGTACATGATGCGGATCTCCACCTGCGTCGGCCCGTGCGGCGTGGCGATGACCGGCGCGAACGACATGCGCTCCTGCAGGATGTAGTTCGACCGCTCCTCGGCCGGGATCTTCGCGATGTCCTCGTTGGTCGGGCCGAAGACGATGCCGCCGCCGGCAAACGAGTAGAGCGGTTTCAGCACGTAGTTGTCGCGGTCCTCCGGCAGCCGATCCAGCTCGTGGAGAAACCGCGTCCGCGGCACCGAGGGGTGATTCAGCCAGGGAATCGAGAACTTGCTGATGCGGAAGTACCAGGCCGGGTGTCCGGCCCACTCCACGTCCAGATCGTCCCGGTAATCGAACGGCAGCTCGATGCCCTTGCGATCCAGTTCATCCGGGATGACGCGGTTGTAGATGCGGCGGATGCGCACCCGCCGGCCGTCGCGGTCGTAGAAGAGCTGTCGGCCCTCGCGGTGCACGGCGCTCGTGTCGATGGCGCGCACGCCCCAGACGCGCTCGGTGACCGCGAAATCGGGCCAGGTCTTCTGGCGCCGTGGCTCGATCTCCATCAGCACCACCTCCGCCGGATCGTGCCCGCCGACGATGGCGGAGCCGACCACGGCGTCGTAGGCGGCCTCGTCGAGGCCGCCGAGGTAGATGCCGAGCGACGCGGGCAGCGCATACGCCTCGCGGTAGGCGCGGGCCATCGCGCGTTGCAGGCCGTAGAGCGACGGGAACGCCTGCAACTCGACGAGCTTCGGCTCGATGCGTCCCTCTGGCGTGCGCACGAGCCCGAAGTCGACCTGGACGAAGCGGGGCACCGGATCTTCGTTGGGCCCGGTGAAGCGGTCGGGCACGGCGCCGTCCGCCGCGTTGATCGCGGCAGGATTGCCGCCGAGCTGACGCATCAGCTCCGCGCCGGTGTCCGACAGCCCCTGGAGGAACGCCCCGGAGAAGAAGCACGGCGTCTCCGACACCGGGAACTCGGGCGGCACGCCGGCCGCGTCGCCCAGCAGCGCGAGCAGGCGCTGGTAGCCGGCCTCGCTCCAGTTCTCGTTGAACGCGCGGCGTCGCGACGGGATCATCGCGGGCTCTGCCTAAGCGGCGATCAGGAACCGGCCCTCGCGCATGATCGGCTCGTCGTCCACCCAGATGTCGAAGCGCGTGCCGACCACGTCGATGTGCGTGGACGACGACCAGTTGGCGCCGGTGTGAGAGCCGTACGGGTCGCCGAACGCGATGTGGATGCCCGGGAACTTCTCGTCCTGCAGGATGTGCCCGATGAGGTCGCGGAGCTCGATGTTCGTGCCGATGGCGAACTCGCCGACCCGGTCCGAGTTCTCGTCGGTGTGCGTGTAGCGCCAGAACGCGTCTTCGAGGTCCTTGTTGTCGCTGGTCGCCTCGACCAGGCGGTTGTCCCTGATGACGGCGGTGAGCGGCGCGTCACGGAGCAGGCCGAAGCGGTCGCACAGGTAGTCGCCGACCACGCCGTCGATGACGAACGTGCCGTTGACGCTGCCGGGCGAGGTGAAGATCTCGCCGCCGGGGAGGTTCCCCCACTTGTCGGGGCTGATGAGGCCGCTGGTCTTCAGCCAGCGGTAGTTGGGGTTGAGATCCGCCACCAGGTCGGTGCCGGCGGCCGAGCGCGCGCGCACGCGCGAGGCCTTTGTGACCAGGGCCATCACCTTCGCGCTCAGCCGGTCCACCTTCGCGAAGTCGGCACGCATGCCCTCGAGCATGATCTGGCGGTTGATGTTGACCATGTGCGCGTGCCGCATGCGGCGCCGGTTGACGATGTCGGTCATCTGCATGCGCGAGTGCAGCTCGTTCTTCTGCACCTGCGCGGCGAAGATGCTCACGTGGCTGCGCTCCATGTCGTCGGCGACGGCCGCGGGCAGGTTGACGAGCGGGCGCGGCGCCACGTCCTCGAGCAGGAAGGCCCGGTAGCGGGCGCCCACCTCCTCGATCTCGTGGACCAGGCTGGCCGCGATGTCCTCGCAGGCGCGATCGGCAATCACCGTCACGCGCTCGGACGGCTGCACGTTCAGGCACACCCGGACGGCATTGCGCGCCCCGGGAGTCAGCTCGGCATCAAACGTCGTAGTCATCCCACACTCACCCAATCACCAATCACTCAATGACAATCGTCAATCGCCAATCGCCAATCGGCGATGTCACAGCCCGGCCTTCGTTTCTTCCACCATATACGCAACCACCCGTCGGAGGTCGCCTGTTTCTTCGAACACCTTGAGCTGGCGATCGGCGCCCGTGCCGCGCTCGAGGATGGTCTCGATGTAGGCCACTTCCTCCCGCGAATCCAGCTCGTCCACGACATCGTCCACGAAGTCGAGGTACTCGAGGATGAGGGCCCGCTCCGGCACCTCCTTCTGGACGCCGAAGTCGATGAGGTCCCCGTCGATGCCGTAGCGCGCGGCCCGCCACTTGTTCTCCATGATCAGCGAGCGGCTGTACATCCGGTAGCCCTGGTTGCGCGAGTGCAGCTTGTAGAGCTTGGCGACGGTGGCCTGGATGAGCGCGGCGATGGCCAGCGATTCGTCCACCCGCATGGGGATGTCGCAGATGCGCACTTCGATCGTGGAGAAGAACGGGTGCGGCCGGACGTCCCACCAGATCTTCTTCGCGTTGTCGATGCAGTTGGTCTTGACGAGGAGGTCGACGAACGTCTCGTACTCGGCCCAGCTCGTGAAGGTGTCGGGGATGTTGGTGCGCGGGAACTTGTCGAACACCTTGCAGCGGTACGACTTGAGCCCGGTGTTCATGCCCAGCCAGAACGGCGAGTTCGTGGAGAGGGCCAGCAGGTGGGGCAGGAAGTACCGGATCTGGTTCATCAGGTGGATCGCCGTGTCGCGATCCTCCACGCCGATGTGCACGTGCAGGCCGAAGATGAGGTTCGAGCGCGCCACCAGCTGCATGTCCTCGACCACCTGCAGGTAGCGCTCGTCCGGGTAGATGTCCTGGACGCGCCAGTCGGCGAAGGGGTGCGTGGCGCCCGCTACCAGCAGCAGGCCGTTGGACTGCGCCAGGTCGACCATCTGCCGCCGCAGGTTCACGATGTCGGCGCGGGCCTCCTTCATGTTGCGGCAGACCCCCGTGCCGACCTCGACCACCGACTGGTGCATCTCGGCCTTGACCCGCTCGTCCATCTGCCGCTTGCCCTTCGCGATGATCTCGGCCGCAATGTGCGAGCGGAGGTCGAACGTCTCCGGGTCGATCGTCTGGTACTCCTCCTCGATGCCTATCGTGAACGAAGGGCGCATGTTAATCCTCGAATTGATGATTGGGTGATTGCAGAGTGAGCGATTGATTGGTGATTGGCACATTGGTGATTGGTCGATTGATTGATGATTGGCGATTGCGGCATTGGGGGATTCGCCCACCGCCGTATCACGCGGATCACCGAATCACCCAGTCGCTCAATCACCCAATCACCCAATCCAATCGACAAATGCCGCAATCAGCCAATCCTCAATCAATCGCTCACTCTGCAATCACCAATCACTCAATGGCCTCGGCCCCGCCCGTCCCGGCCCCGGCCTCGCCACTCAGCAGCGAGGCCCAGCGGTACTCGAGCGGCGGCGGCGGCTCGACCGCCTTCCGCACGGCCAGCTCCGCCACGGCGTTCACGACCCACTCGAAGTTGGCGGGGCCCACCGAGTGGAGGTCCGCGTCGGGCGCGGGGTTCATGAAGTCGATGGCGTAGGGCACGCCGTCCTCGACGGCGAACTCGACGGTGTTCAGGTCGTAGCCGAGCGCCCGGCACAGGGTGAGGCAGTCGCGCTCCACGCGGTCCAGCAGCGCCTGGTCGTACGGCGGCGGGTTCTTCACGTACCGCTCGTGGAAGGGCAGCCGCGGATCGTAGGGCATGATGTGCACCTTCTCCTGCCCGACGACGTAGCAGCGGAAGTACTCGTTGAAGTTCACCCCGCGCTGCAGGGTCATGCACAGGTCGCGCGTCGTGTCGTAGGCCGCGAAGAACTCCTCGGGCGAGCTCACCTTGTGCACGTCACGCCAGCCGCCGCCGTCGAACGGCTTCAGGAAGGCGGGGAAGCCCACGTACTCGAAGATGCCCTTCCAGTCGAGCGGGTAATTGAGGTTGCGCATCGACCGGTCGGTGGTCCCCGCGGGGTGCTCCTTGTGCGGCAGCGCCACGGTCGGCGGCACGGCCACGCCCAGTTTCGCGGCCAGCGCGTAGTTGAAGAACTTGTCGTCCGCGCTCCACCAGAACGGGTTGTTGATGACGCGCGTGCCGGTGAGCGCCGCGTTCTTGAGCCACGTGCGGTAGAACGGGATGTCGTGCGAGATGCGGTCCACGACCACGTCGTAGCCGCAGGGCTCGGCCATGCGCGACGCGCCGGTCTGCACGAACTCGGCCGTGACGCCCGGCACCTCCATGGCGTTGATGCGCTCGACGAGCGCGCCGGGGAAGGTCGTTTCCATCCCGAACAGGACACCGATCTTGGCCATAGCGAAACCAGCTTATCCGATTCCCGGAGACCGGCGACGGTTTACGGCAGGTAGGCCTGCGCCATCGGGCGCCAGTCCGGCCAGTCGTGCTTCGAGTGGTTCCACACGTGCAGGCTGTGCGGGATGCCCCTGGCGCGCATCAGGCCCGAGAACTCCTCGTTGGCCGACCGGCAGATGTCCTGATCGCCGGTCACCAGCACCCACTTGTTGCGGCAGAACTGATCCAGGTAGTACGGGTCGTTCAGTCCCGGGAGGAACGACGTCGGGTTCGCGAAATAGCAGTCCTCGTCGACGTAGCCATCCAGGAGCGGCGTGATGTCGAACTTGCCCCCGATGGTGATGCACGACGTGAAGGTGTAGGGGAAGCGGAGGGCCATCGACGTCGCGTGCCGAGCAGCTCCATGTCGCGGTGGAGCGAGCGGGAGAACCAGCGGTGATACTCGCGATGCATCGAACGGAGCGATCCTATACTGAAGCACGTTGTCCGAAGACATCGCAGCGCCGGCGCCGAGGCTCCTCCGCTATCCGCAGTTCCCTTCGTCTTTCCTGCCAGACGACCGCGATATCGTGGTCTACCTGCCGCCCGGCTACGACGAGGGCGACGAGCCGCTGCCCGTGCTCTACATGCACGACGGCCAGAACCTGTTCGACCCGGACACCGCGCACATCCCGGGGCAACACTGGCGCGTGGGCGAGACCGCCGACGCTCTCATCGAGTCGGGTGCGCTCTCGCCCCTCATCGTCGTCGGCATCGCCAACACGGGTACCCAGCGGATTCACGAGTACACGCCCACCACGGACGCCCGGCTGGGCGGGGGCCGGGCCAACGACTATGGGCGGTTCATCGTCGAGGAGCTGAAGCCGTTCATCGACGCGGTGTATCGCACGCGGACCGACGCGGCCTCGACGGGGCTGGGCGGCTCGTCGCTGGGCGGGCTGGTCACGCTGCACCTGGGGCTGTCGCGACCGGACGTGTTCGGGAGGCTCGCCGTGATGTCGCCATCGGTGTGGTGGGACCGGCGGGTGATCCTGCGGACGGTCCGCGCCGCGCGCCCGCGCCCGCCGCTGCGGTTGTGGGTGGACATGGGCACGGCCGAGGGGCGCCGCGGCCTGGACGATGCGCGCCTGCTGAAGGCGGCCTTGGTGGGCGCCGGCTGGGTGCCCGGACAGGACCTGCACTACGCGGAGTACGAGGGCGCCACGCACACCGAAGGCGCGTGGGCGGAGCGGGTGGGCGCTGTCCTGAGGTGGCTCTACGGAGCCGGGACATAGTGGTGCCGCCATGACAGCGCGCCGGCCGCCGCCGCCCGCACCGGGCCTCGCTCCTGGGGGTCGCCGGCGTCACGCCGGTGCTCGGGCCGGGCCTCGGTGTCTCGAATGCGCCCATCGTTTCGATGACGTAGAGTCCTGGGTCGGCGATCGGTTCGCCAGCGAACCCCGTTGAGCGTTCTCACGCCGCGTTCGGTCAGCGCGTCGCGCTGAAGTCGTGCTCGGCCAGGACCTCCCTGAGCGCCTGCAGCTCGGTGTCGCACTCGGCGGCGAGGGTTCGTTTTCGACCGAGCGACACCGCCAAAGCGCGCACGTTGCTGTTCCGGCGCGACAGGTCGATGATCTCCGCCTGAATGGCCTGAAACGGTCCAGCGCGTTTCGAGCCGGGGCGAGTGGCGCCGGTTATCGCGCGCCCCGGGCCTTGGGGAACCTAGCCTGGTTGAGCGCCCTCGGAGGCCTTCCGATACAGCACGTAGCTGAACCGCCCGTGCAGCCACGCCTCGCCCTTTGCATCGTCGTGCTTGCTGTCGATGGACTCGTCCAGCACGTGCGCGTAGTGGCCGCCCAGCCGCGCCACCTCCTGCTCGAGGCGCACGCGCGCGGCCTCCATCAGCTCCTGGTAGCAGCGATCCCACAGCTCGTCGCGGTGGAGCAGGGTGCCCTGCACGCGCCCGCTGGTGGCCTCGACGACGTGCTCGTCCACGACGTCGGCGTCCACGGGGGGCAGGTCGCGGTGCCAATAGACGATGCCGTGAGGGGTGTCGGGTGCGTCGCTCATGCCGCTGGATGATGATTGTACAGGCCATCTGGCGGGCGGGTGCCGGATTCGAGACCCGTACGCTACGATCCCGCCCCATGACCCGCTGGTTCGTGCTGGCCCTCCTGCTCGTCGCCGTGCCCGCGGCGGCGCAACCCCAACCGGTCCCGGCACCGGATCTGCCCAAGGTGCGCGTCATCGCCACCGGCGGCACCATCGCCGGCGTGCAGGATGCGCCGGGCACGCTCGGCGGCTACCGCGCCGGCACCCGGAGCGTGAGCGAGATCGTCCAGAGCGTGCCCGAACTGACGCGATTCGCACAGATCGAGACCGAGCAGTTCTCGAACGTGGCCAGCCCCGAGATCATGCCGTCGCATTGGGTCGCGTTATCGAAGCGCATCAACGAGCTGCTCCAGCGCGCGGATCTCGCCGGCATCGTCGTCACCCACGGCACCGATCGGCTGGAAGAGACCGCGTTCTTCCTCTACCTCACGGTGAAGTCCGACAAGCCCGTCGTCGTCGTGGGCTCGCAGCGACCGGCGACGGGCATCAGCCCGGACGGCCCCATCAACCTGCTGTCGGCGGTGCGCACGGCCGGGGCGCCGGGTGCGCGCGGGATGGGCGTGATGGTGGTGATGGACGATCGCATCATCTCGGCGCGCGAGAACCGCAAGCTCTATCCGCGGACCGGCGGCTTCAGCGGCGGCGAGATGGGCATGCTCGGCGTGGTGGCGAGCCGCGGTCCGGAGTTCTTCTTCAAGCCCGCGAGGCGCCACGGTGTGGACACCGAGTTCGACATCACGGCCGTCGACACGCTCCCGACCGTGGAGCTCGTGTTCTCGTACCCCGGCGGGGAGGGACCCCGGCTGGGCCCGAATACGCAGGGGGTGGTCGCCGTGACGACGAGCGGCTTCTCGCCGAGCGAGCGCGACGCGTTTCTCGAGATCCGGCGGCGCGGCATCGTGCTGGTCCAGGCGTTCCCGAGCGGCGAGCACGTCGCCGGCGGCTCGCCCGGGCCCGGACCCGGTCCCCTGGGCCCGCAGGCCGTGCCGCAGGGCGGCGGCCGACAAGGCGGCCAAGGGGCGCAGACCGGCAACCAGAACCTGCCGCCCACCGTGTCGGTGCAACACCTGCTGCCGCAGAAGGCGCGCATCCTGCTGATGCTGGCGCTGACGAAGACGAAGGATCCGGGCGAGATTCAGCGGTTCTTCAACGAGTACTGACGCCGATCGCGTCGCTCCCAAGGAGGCCCAGGCCCCGGTCCGAGGCCGTGCCGCCGCCCGCCAGCCCAGTCGAGACAACTTGTGACAGCGCTATCCCTTGGCCGATCGCTACACTGGCGCCCGATATCACGTGCGTTCTGTCTTTGTCCGCACCATCTGCGCGATCTGCGTCATCTGCGGCCCTGCGTTCTCGGCATCAGTGTCGGCGCAGCCATCGGCGGAATCATCCACGTCCGAATCGGTGTTGGACATCAAGTCGGTCGATCCCCACTCGTTCCGCGCCGTCGCCGCGAGGCTCCCCGACGGCCAGGCGCCGAAGATCGACGGGCACCTGGACGACTCGGTGTGGCAGCTCGCGCCGGTCCAAAGCCACTTCGTGCAGCGCGAGCCACGCTTCGGCGCACCGGCCACCGAGAAGACGGAGTTCCGCGTCCTCTACGACGAGCGCACCATCTACATCGCCGTGTGGGCGTGGGACAGCGACCCGTCCGGCATCCTCGGCAGCGAGATGAAGCGCGATTCCGGTCTCCGCAAGGGCGACCAGATCAAGCTCACCCTCGACACGTTCCACGACCACCGCAACGCGTATTACTTCAGCACCAATCCCCTCGGCGCCTACAAGGACGCCAACTCGGTCGAGAATGGCCGCACCATCAACTACGACTGGAACGCGGTGTGGGACAACCGGACGTCGGTGGACGAAAAGGGTTGGTACGTCGAGGCCGCGATTCCGCTCAGCCAGCTGCGCTTCCCGACAACGATGGGCGAGGCGCTGTGGGGGCTGAACCTCTGCCGCATCATCCTCCGCAAGAACGAGGAGGACTACTGGGTGCCCTTCCCGCGCGAGTGGGGCGCGTCGGGCTTTGCGCGCATGTCGAATGCGGGGGTGCTGGCCGGCCTCACCGATCTGCGCCCGCGCCGGCGGATGGAACTCGTGCCCTACGTCCTGCCCACCGTGTCGCGCGACTTCGTGCTGCCGGGCGCGAGCAGCCAGGCGAAGTTCGGTGGCGACTTCAAGATCGGCCTCACCAACGACCTGACCGCCGACCTCACCTATCACACCGACTTCGCGCAGGTGGAGGCGGACCAGGAGGTGGTCAACCTCTCGCGCTTCAGCCTGTTCTTCCCGGAACGCCGCCAGTTCTTCACCGAGGGCGCCGGCATCTTCGACTACGGGAAGTCGGCGTCGGGCCTGTCGGGCGATGCCGCCACCGGTGACCCCGGCCTGCTGTCCCTCTTCTACAGCCGCCGCATCGGGCTGGCGGACGGTCAGGAGGTGCCCCTCCTCGGCGGCGGGCGCGTGACGGGCCGCGTCGGCCAGTACGCGGTTGGTGTGATGGACGTGACCACCGAGGCTGCTACGGTGCGCCGCGGCGGCGTGGCCCAGCCGGTCGACGGTGCCAACTTCACGGTGATCCGCGTGAAGCGCAACATCCTGAGCAAGTCGAGCATCGGGAGTGTGTTCCTCAACAGCCAGGGCGGCATTTCCGACTACAACCGCGCCGCAGGCGTCGACGCCGGACTCTTCCTCGGCCAGAACCTCACCATCATCGGGTTGCTGGCGAAGACCCAGTCGCCGGACGCGGTGCTCGCCAACGCCCCTTCCGACGGCACGGACCTGGCCGGCATCGTGGACGTGAACTACAAGTCCGACCGCTTCAACTACGGCGCGCAGTACCAGGACATCGGCTCGCGGTTCAACGCGGAGATGGGCTTCATTCCGCGCATCGACATCCGCGCGACGAAGGCCAAGGCCGGCTGGACACCGCGGCCAAAGTGGCGCGGCGTGCGGCAGATGCTCTACACGGCGCAGGTGGACTACTACGAGGATCACCAGGGCCGCGTGAACTCGCGCACGCAATCGATCGAGGCGCAGATGCAGCGGCAGGACACCTCGAGCGCGAAGATCACCGTCGAGCGCGAACTGGACAGCCCGCTCATGCCATTCGCGACTGCGGGCACCGTCATCGCGCCCGGCACCTACAGCTGGACCACCACCACGCTCAACTACGTCTCGAACCAGGCCCGACGGGTGTACGGATCGGCCACGGCGAACCTGGGCGGCTACTACAACGGCGAGCGGCAGAGCCTCACCGGCGCGGTCAACCTCATCGTCGGGCGGACGCTGCTCTTCGAGCCCAACTACACGCGCAATCGCATCGCGCTTCCCGGCCGGCCCGTGTACACGAGCAACGTGGTGAACGTGCGCGTCAGCCACTCGTTCTCGCCCAACCTGTTCCTGAAGGGCTTCGCGCAGTACAACGACGACCGGCGCACAGCCAGTTTCAACTTCCTCCTCTGGTACATCTACAAGCCAGGCAGCGATCTCTACATCGT
>Ga0105107_10002790_pt1 | contig 11559 bp, 9 predicted proteins | sample PPLLaktember2015_6_FD_79335 | JGI IMG/M metagenome (GOLD analysis project Ga0105107, IMG submission 79335) | Freshwater sediment microbial communities from Prairie Pothole Lake near Jamestown, North Dakota, USA - PPLs Lake P8 Core (1) Depth... | ecosystem: Environmental > Aquatic > Freshwater >... | reverse complement strand
TCGCTTTCTGTCTACCCTGGCAGGAACAAACCACCAGGTGTTCTATTTACGTCTGGAACGGCGTGGACATACCCTGGAAGACCGTCCCCTGCCGTCTCAGATCAAAACCATCCACTGGGCAGGAGGTAAAAACCCCTTCACGTGGTCGCAAGCATTGCCACTCTTACTGGATCTGAAGCGTGTGATCCAGGAAATCCAGCCAGACCTGATCCAGGCTGGACCAGTGCAAACGGCAGCCTTTCTGGCAGCTTTGACTGGATTTCGACCCCTGGTGACGGTCTCCTGGGGCTCGGATCTACTGGTGGATGCACACCGCAGCGCCTGGTACCGGCGCGTTACCCGCTACAGCCTGGCGCACAGTGCTGTGTTGGTGGGCGATTGCCAGCCAGTCCACGATGCAGCCGTGGTCTTCGGAATGCCGCCTGAACGCATTGTGACCTTCCCGTGGGGCGTGGATCTGGACCATTTCTCTCCACACAGCAATGCTTTAGAAAAACCGCTCTTCCCGTCTCAGCCAGAGAAGCCTTTCATACTGTTATCCACGCGTGCCTGGGAACCAATTTATGGGCTAGATGTTCTGGCGCGGGGCTTTGTCCAGGCAGCCCAGACAATCCCCCAGTTGCGCCTGGTCATGCTTGGCAATGGCTCTTTAGCCAGCAGATTGCGCAGTATTTTCAGCGATGGACAGGTACTGGAGCGCGTCGTTTTCCCTGGACAAATCAAACAGAACGACTTGCCGCGTTATTACCGCAATGCTGACCTTTACATAAGCGCTTCCCACAGTGATGGCACTTCGATTTCATTGTTGGAAGCCATGGCTTGCGGCTGTCCGGTGCTGGTCTCGGATATCCCGGGGAACCGCGCCTGGGTTGAACCAGGTGTGCAGGGCTGGTGGTTTAAAGATGGCGACCCACAGATCCTGGCAGATGGTATCCAGGAGGCATTTACACAATCCGAGCACCTTCCCGTAATGGGCAGCGCTGCACGCCGGCTTGCTAAAGAGCGTGCGAATTGGCCGGAAAACTTCAAAAAACTATTGTTCGCATATGATTTAGCGCTCAATAACAAGGTCAAGCCTAGCAACAAGTGATGAACACACATTCTGCAGCCCGTCCTCATACCGTCGCCATCATCCAGGCTCGCATGGGCTCCAGCCGCCTGCCTGGAAAAGTCCTGCTGGATATTGCCGGACGCCCCATGTTAAGCTGGGTCTTCGAGCGTGTCCGCCGTTCCGGGTTAGTGGATGAAGTCGTCCTGGCAACGACCACCGATCCCAGCGATGACCCTGTGGCTGCTTACTGCCTGAGCAGTGGCTATGCCCACATTCGAGGAAGTCTGGCGGATGTACTGGACCGCTATTATCAGGCGGCGTGCGCCCATCAGGCACAGGTGATCGTGCGCGTTACCGCGGATTGTCCCCTGATTGATCCGGACTTGATTGACGATGTAATTAACGTGTTCTTAGGCGCGCCTCCCCAGATCGCCAAACGGTTGGATATCAGTGAAGCGGAAGATGGTAGCTCGCGAATTACTCCCTACCCTTTTGACTTCGCAGCTAACCGCCTGCCGCCGCCTTTCAAGCGCAGCTATCCCATTGGTATGGATGTTGAAGTGTGCTCCTTTCAAGCTCTGGAGCGCGCCTGGAGTGAAGCCAAACAGGCTTTTGAACGCGAGCATGTGATGCCCTACCTGTATACTCAGCAAGGACGCTTTCGTTTTGTGCAGCTCCAGCATGGAACGGATTATGGCAACCTGCGTTGGACTGTAGATACGGCGCAGGATTTAATGTTAATCCAGGCTATCTTTCAGCGGCTACCGGACCCACTCACCAGCTCGTGGCTGGATGTTTTGGAAATTATCCAGCGCGATCCATCTCTGAGCGACCTCAATGCTCAGATAGAAGCCAGGCACTATCAAGTCGTGGACCCGCGCCTGAATCCCAATGACCAGCAATGAGTATATGACAGCCACATCTGAAACTCCACCTCTCGCCAGTCAATCTATCCAACGACCACTTTTCCGATATGCTGCGCTCATCTTGGCTTGGGTACTCATTGCAATTCTTTTCAGCCTGGCCTATACCCAAACTCCGCTCTACGAGGGCAACCAGAATACCAAGTTCCTGCATGGTTTGGCGCAAGCAGGGCGCGGCTACCTAGGATATGACTGGCTGGCGAATACGGTTGATCCGCTGCCGGTATTCTCTGCCCTGGTAAACCTGACTGCGAGGATCGGCGAAAGTCTCTTTTATATATATTACGGGGTGCTATTCGGAATTTATATCTTTAGCCTGTACGGTGTCGCCGATGCGCTTTTTCAACTGAGGCAGAGCTGGGCGAAGACCCTACTTTTTATGGGCTTGTTCTTCACAGTTCATTCAGCCTGGTTGATGTACGAAATGCAAATGCAGCATGGAGTGGATATGTCTTTTCTGCATTTCGGGCTTGCAGGTCAGTATTTATTAGGCCTGGAGTTTCAAAATAGCTCGTTTGGAGTCCTGCTGCTATTTTCAATCTATTTATTCCTGAATAACAAGAATATTTGGGCAATCCTTGCATTAGGAGCAGCCTGTTTATTCCATCCAGCCTATTTGTTCAGCGCAGCCCTGATCGTTCTGGCTTACACCGGGATGATTTTTTTCGACTCCATTTGGCGAGATAAATTAACGAAATTACCCAAAATTTCAGACCTGCTAAAATCAGCCAGAAAACCTATCCTGCTTGGCTTGCTGGCTCTGGTCCTGGTCCTACCGGTCGTGCTTTACAACCAGATTTACCTGGGTGTAACTTCTCCAGAGATTTCTGCGCAAGCCATGGATATCCTGGTCCATTACCGCATTCCCCATCATTCACTCCCCGAGGTGTGGTTCAATAATTTCTCAACGATTCAGATTGGGATGATGGTGGTGGGACTGCTGCTGGCACGTAATTCCAAACTTTTTTGGATCATGACCTCCCTATCTGCCGGTGGTTTACTGCTCTCTATCGTACAGATCATCACACAGAGCAATGACCTGGCTTACCTGGCGCCCTGGCGAGTCTCGGTTTTGCTGGTCCCCATTTCTCTGACACTGCTGATTGCTTATCTTGTCTCACTGACGGTGGATCGGTTGCCATTACCCAAATCGCTCATCCTTGTCCTGGCAATCATCGTCTCCAGTTATTTGATTTATCAATCAGTTGCTGTCGGGCAGGAACGTAGCGCTACCTATCGCAGCAGTGCAAGACAAGAACTGTTCTTCCAAATGCTGGATTATGTCCGCCAAACCATGCAGCCCGATGACCTTTACCTCATACCTGCTGAAAATGGGCGGTTTAATGAGTTCCGCATTCACTCTGGGGCTCCAACATTCATCACCTGGAAATCACACCCTTACAAAGATACTGAGGTTTTAGAATGGTATCGCCGGCTCGAGCTGGCAAACTCCTTTTATGGCGGGGACTGGGAAAACGCCTGTACAACCCTGAACGATATTCTGAAGAAATATCCCATCACACATGTCATTTTCTATCGACCGAAGGATGAGCTAACCTGTGATTTTGTTTCTGAAGGATTCCGTAATAACCAGTACACAATCTACCAGGTCGAACAACAACCATGACAATTACTGTTGAGCAATGCCCGCTGTGTAGTGGAAGCCAATCCAGCTTGTTCGACCAGCGCAAATTTCGCCAGCAAACCGTGATCAATCGACTATGCAAACACTGTGGCATGGTTTTCCAATCGCCGTGCATGACCGATCACGAGCTGGACGCATTTTATCAGGCTGAATATCGCCAGCTTTATCAGGGAGATGCTGGACCTAACGCCAAGGATCTTGCAATCCAGCAGAGTCGCGCCCAGGTGTTGGTCGAATTCGCGCGGCCGGTAATCATATCTGGAATCAGTCATCTGGATATCGGCTGCTCTAGCGGCTTGCTCTTACAGAGCTTTACAGAGGCATACGCAACCAGACCCACCGGCATTGAACCCGGTGATGCATACAGAAGCTATGCGCAAGCTTCTAGGCTTACGGTGTATCCATCTCTGGATGCCCTGCTCGCAGCCCAGTCTGATCGGTTTGATTTGATCAGTATGGCGCATGTCCTCGAACATATCGCCGAACCGGTCCTATATCTACGCAGCTTGCGCGAGAAGTTACTTACGCCAAGTGGTTGGTTGTTGCTGGAAGTGCCCAATTTATACGCTCACGACAGCTTTGAAGTCGCTCACCTGCTGGCGTTCAGCCCGCACACCCTTGCTCAGACCGTCCAGCAGGCTGGATTTCAGGTAAAGCACCTGCGCCTGACTGGCGCACCGCGCTCGCGCCTGATTCCTCTGTATATCCAGCTGCTGGCCCAACCAGATTTGTCGCTTAGTAAAACTATGATTAAGCCAGAGAAACAGGTACTCTTAAAACGGCGCCTGGGACTGCTCCAACGCAGTCTACTCACGCGCCTGTTCCCGCGCCTGGCCTGGCAAAGAGCACGCTCCTCTCCAGGGGAGAGTCTGGAGTGAGCTTCTTAACCATCTTTTCGGCGCCCAAGCCCTTCACCAATCCGCATATCGCCACGATTCAGCGTAATGCCCTGCAGTCCTGGTTACACCTGAGTGATGCGGTCGAAGTTCTCCTGATTGGTGATGAGCCGGGCCTGGCCGATGTCGCTGCTGAAGCGCAGGTGCCACTACTCAATCAAGTGGCGCGCAATGACTCAGGCACTCCCTTGGTCAGTTCTATCTTCAGTTTGGCACGCCAGCATAGCCATAGCCCATTGCTGGCTTATGTGAATGCCGATATGCTCTTTCTACCGGATTTCGTACAGGCAGCCGAAGCCGTTGCTAAACAACTGGAGTATTTTTTAGTGATCGGTCAACGCTGGGACTTAGACCAACGCACATTGCTTGAATTTTCTCCCAGCTGGGAGTCGCATCTCCGAACCGAAATAACCCGGCGCGGCCGGCTGCACACACCCTCTGGAAGCGATTATTTCATCTTCCCGCGCAATCTATTTACAGAAATGCCCGATTTTGCCATTGGGCGCGCAGGCTGGGACAACTGGATGATTTATTACGCTCGCCAGCAAAGCTGGCCCGTGGTAGATGCCACCCCTTCGATTATGGCAATCCACCAGGATCACGACTACAGCCACCTGCCCGGCGGGCAGCCGCACTACAACCTGGCCGAATCACGTCAGAATGAAAGTCTAGCAGGCGGAGCGACCAACCTGTTCATGGTGCTCGACAGCGACAGGCAATTGGTGGATGGTCAAGTTCGCAACCCCAAACTCAGCTTGCTGCGGATTTTGCGCCGGGCCGAAGTACACATGAACCCACCGGGCGGCAAACCCGGCCAGGTACAAAAAAGTTTGGCGCGCCAGGCGCGCCGACTGCGCCGGCGAATTAGCGGCACCTTGTAGACTTCAAAATGCGCCTCGGACAAAACCCTGCAAAATCCATCGAGCACGTCCCCCAGCCTGCTCCAGTCACGGTCGCAATTGTCAGCTACATTCCGTTCCTGAGCGGCTACTATGCCGAATCTTTGGAAGTATTAAAGGTTTGCCTGGAGAGTCTTCACCAGCATACGCCTCAGCCATATGACCTGCTGATTTTCGATAACGCCAGCTGCCCGGAAGTTCGGGATTACCTGCAAAATGAGCGCGAGGCCGGGAGTATCCAATTTTTGATCCTTGCCGGGCAGAATTACGGTAAAGGCGGCGCCTGGAATTTTATCTTCCAGGGCTCGCCAGGCGAGTATATCGCCTACGCCGACAGTGATATCCAGTTTTTTCCTGGCTGGCTGGAGCGCAGCCTGGAAATCCTGCAGGCCTATCCCCAAGCCGGCATGGTCAGCGCCCGTCCTCTGCGCACACCGGCAGCGCTTTACTCAAGCACACTGGATTGGGCAAAAACGGCAGAGGATGTACAGATTGAAGAAGGCAGCTTCATCCCCTGGGAGGTTTACCGGGACCACGTGTTGAGCCTGGGCACACCTGAAGAACAGGCGCGCGAGTGGTATGAATCGCGGGTTGATACTCGGCTCAACCGCCAGGGCGTCCAGGCGCTGATTGGCGCAGCCCACTTTCAATTTACTGTGCGCAAATCAGTTATGCAGGCTTTCTTGCCTTTCAAAATGGATCGCCCCATGGGTCAGGTGCGCGCCCTGGATGAGTTGATGAACACAGCCGGCTGGCTGCGCCTGGCTACTTGCGACCCACTGGTCCGTCACATGGGCAACACCGTACCAACTGCTGAAAGAGCCACCCAGCCTGCCGCCACATCTCGCCGCCGAATCTGGGATCAGCCCGTGCTGCGGCGCACTCTACTGCGTATTTATGACGCCATCTTCCGCTTATATTACACCCGCTAAAAACACAATAACCTGATGAGAACTGGCCGCAACCCCGCAAAATCTGGATTGGAAGCCTATACCCCCAAAGAGCTGGGGGTTGCGCTGATCTTATATATCCCATCACAGGATGGGTACTTTGCCAATGCGCTGGAGATCTTCAAGATGCAGATTGCCAGCCTGAAAGCCGCCACTTCCCAACCTTACGATTTACTGGTATTCGATAATGGCAGTTGCCACGCGGTCGTGAATGCATTACAGGAGCTTTATAAAGCTGGTGAGATCACCTGGCTGGTTTTATCCCGGCATAATATCGGTAAAGCCGGCGCCTGGAACTGGGTTTTCGCCTCTCTATCCAATCTGTATATTGCCTACGCCGACGCCGATGTACTCTTCCGCCCTGGATGGCTTGAAGCCAGTCAGGAGATATTAAAAGCCTTTCCACAGGCCGGGATGGTCTCAGCCCAGCCCAACTTCTATGATGTCATGGATGGCAAGGGTCAGGCCCAACGAGCTTTAGAAAATAACCCGGATTACCAGGCTGGGTCTTACCAGCCCAGTATCGAGGCCATCGACGAATACTGCCTGGGAATCGGCGCCACACCCGAGCTGGCAGAACGCTTTCACCAGCAGCCTTTGCCAGGCATCCAGCACCTTCCGACAGAAACCCAGGCCGTCTTGGGCGCTTCCCATATGCAATTCATCATCCCACGCTCCATCGCTCGCCAGGTAACGCCGCTCCCGGCGACCAAAGCCCTGTTGCGCGCTGAAACCATGTCCTTGGACAGTAAAATCGACCAATTGGGCTTTTTGCATCTCTCCACCCGCCAGCCTTATGTCTTCCACATGGGTAATACACTAAATGAACGCCTGCTGGCTGAATTTCAGCAGATCACTGGCGCAACGCCAGAGATTCCCAAAACGGATCCAAATCCACAAAGACAACTATCGCTGGCAAGGCGCTGGCTTAGCCGGATCGCGCGCACCCCAGGTGGCCAGCGCCAGCTCCAACGCATCTATAACCTGCTTTTCCAGGTTCTTCACTCCGATAATCGCTAAACTCTCTATGAAATCGGGATTACTTGACCTGCTTGTCTGTCATGAATGCGGCGCGCCACTGGCTGTGGAAGACAGTCAACTGCGCTGCTCGAAATGCGGACAAGTTGTTAGCTTAACCAATGGCATTCCGATCTTTACGCCGGTGGCCGGGGAAATCCGCCCGTCTGAAAAATTGATCCGCGGCTCTGATACCGGCACTCCCTGGCGTAAAGCCAACTGGCGCTTCCTGGAAGCCCAGCTGACCCAACTGCCTGGCGAGGCAAGAATTTTAGATGTGGGCGCTGGGCGCGGCGATTTCGCTGTCTTGCTGGATCGCTTCCACACCACTGCCCTGGATATTTACCCCTACCCCGAAGTGGATCTGGTCTGCGACCTGACAATATGCAATCCCTTCCGACCAGCCAGCTTTGAGGCAATCGTGTTGATGAATGTGCTCGAGCATGTCTTCGACACCCAGGCGCTGCTGGCTCGCCTGTCAGAGCTGTTAAAACCAGGTGGACGGCTTATCGTTGCCATCCCATTCCTGGTTAAACTCCACCAGACACCGGTGGATTTTGTGCGTTATACCCACTACGCACTTCAACGATTTGCCCCTGAGCATGGCTTTGAGCTGGAGGTGCTGGAAGGTTATTACGATCCCATATTTTTCCTTTCAGAAGGAACTGGGAATATTAAGTATGCTTACCTGCCTGCTCTCAGCCGGATGAAACGCATGGCAGCGCGCGCGCTATTAGGGACCATACAATTCTTGGTTAATCGCCTGGAATTACTACTCGGACCTGGGGTAGCCTCTCCTGCGGAGGCGGTGCGCAGCCAGGCGCCTACTGGTTACCACATTGTTTATCGGAAAATTACCACATAAATCAAAAGGATCTATTTAAACCTATTTATGGCTTCTAAAACCGTGTTTATCAGCGCCGATCATGGGCTGGCGGTGTTTTACTTCCTACAGAGCCAGATTATCCCCACCCTGCGCGAAGCAGGCGTCAAGGTGGTTGTGCTGACTGAGGATCAATCTGTCGATCTGATCAGTGAGCGCTTTGCCGCCCCGGGATTGGTCATCGAAGGACTGCGCCTGGATGAAGTACAACGCTATACCCGCACTGTCTCACCTACTACCCAATGGTGGCTGGATTTTCTGCGCCGCGCCGGGGCTGCCCCAGGTGCCAACCTGGCGGTGGTTGACCATTATATCCGCCAGGTAAAAGGCGAAGCGCATGCCCGCCGGCGCCAGCTTTTCCCCCTGATGGAAGGGATTGCACGCACGCTGCGCCATTCTCGTCCTGCGCGCCAGATGCTGCAGCGCGCCCAGATGCGTTACACTTCCTCAATTTATGGCGACCTGTTTGAGAAATACCAACCAGCCCTGGTCATTGCCGCTTCCCCCGGCTTTCGCCAGGACCGTTACTTACTGCGCGAAGCTGCCAGACGCAAGATACCTACAGCCGCCGCTATCATCAGCTGGGATAGCTCCAGCAGCTATGGCCTTCCTGGCGCGCCGGTGGACTGGATCACCTGCTGGTCTGAAATTCAAAAGCAGGAACTGGTGGGTGGCGCTGACTGGGACCCACACCACGTCCACGTGGGCGGCATGCCCCCTTACGACGGTTACGTCAACAACGACTGGCTGATGAGCAAGGAAGATTACTTTCAACAGCACCATCTCGATCCAAACCGCAAATTGCTGGCCTATGCCAGCAGCTTTGTCAGCTGGTCACCCAACCTGCAAAATGTAGAAGCCCTGGCGCGACTGGTAACCCGTGACGTTCTGGCTGAACCCACTCAGTTGATGGTGCGCCTACACCCCATCCATATGAGCGGTCATTACGTGACCGAAGCCGATGCCATCCGGCGTATGGCGGCCGAACATCCTCATATTCACGTGGTTGAGCCAGTCCCCCTGGGAGCATTGGGGCATTATTCTGGTGAAGACATGGCTGAGAAAACCTCCATGATGGCGAATGCTGATGTCTTCTTAACTGTGTATTCCACCATGTGTGTGGAAGCCTCTTTTCAGGAACGCCCGATCGTGAGCGTTTGTATCGACTCAAATGTAGGCTGGCCTGGCAAGTACTGGGTGCCTATGTCCGAGATCGGCGTATGGCCTACCCACTCACGGTTCCGCACATCCGGGGCTGGTCGCCTTGCTCTCAATATGGATGAACTGCGCGAAGCCCTGAATTTTTACTTGCAGCACCCCACTGCCAGCCTGGATGCCCAACACCGTTTTCTGACCCAGGAATGCACTTATACGGATGGCAGCGCCAGCCGCCGCACTGCTGAATTCTTCATCTCCTTGCTGGAGAAAAAACATGCCCGCTAAAGTACTCCAGCGCCTGAAATCAGCCGGGCGTATCTTATTACATGGAGAACGCCTGCGTCTAGAGCTTCGCGAAATTCCATCCATCACAGCGGAAGAAGTTGCTGAAGCGAAAACTTTCTTTCCAGCAGAGAAGTATTTTATTTACGGGCATGCACGCTCTGGAACCACTCTACTGACCCGCCTGGTGCACCTGCACCCGGAAGTGCACTGCAATTATCAGGCGCATTTCTTTACCCGCGCGCCGCTATTAGAAGCGCTCGTTTCCGATCCAGAAGTAGGCAGCTGGCTGGGGCGGAAGAGCAATCGCTGGAATCATGGACGCGATCTTTCGCCTATTGTGCTGCGGGCGGTCAGTGACTATATCATGGAGCGGGAGGCACGCCCGTTGGGTAAACGCATCGTAGGTGATAAAAGCCCCAACAGCCTGCTGGATGGCGAGGCAGTGTATAAGCTGGAGAAGGTATATCCCGATGCCCGATTGGTTTATATCGTCCGTGATGGACGTGATGCTGCCGTATCACACCGCTTTCAGGCATTCATCGACACGCCTCAGCGCTTGAACAGCCAGGACCTGGCCATCCGCCAGGCATTCAGCGAGAATCCTGAATCATTCCAAAAAGGCCAGCGTTCGATCTTCACCGAAAAAGCCCTGCGCAGCACCAGCGAGGGCTGGGTAAAGAATGTCGTTGAGACAGACCAGGCTGGACGAGAACGCTTTGGTGAGCGCTATCACTGCCTGCGCTACGAAGATTTGCTGGCTTCCCCCTGGGAGGTGATGAGCAAGCTGTGGGCGTTTTTAAGCGCCGATATCAGCCTGCTCGGACTCCAAGAATTGCTGGCGGATGAATTGATGGAAAATCCTGACGCGGACTGGCAGCAGCAAAAATCGGCGGAGATTGCCGGGTCGCTTACCAAAGGCCAGCGCGGTACCTGGCAGGAGCTCTTCACTCCGCGCGACCGGCAGATTTTCAAAGAAATCGCCGGGCAAACCCTGATCCAATGGGGTTACGAAAAAGACCTGGACTGGTAATGGTAGCCTGATGCGCATCTTGATTGCTGGACTGGGATCTATTGGACGCCGCCACCTGCGCAACCTGAAAGCCACCGGTGAACAGGATATCCTGCTCTATCGTACCGGACGTAGCACCCTTTCAGATGAAGAACTGGCGGACCTGCCGGTTTATCACGATCTGGGTGAGGCTTTGCGCCAGAAGCCACAGGCTGTCATTATCAGCAACCCGACTGCTCTGCACCTGGATGTTGCCATTCCGGCGGCGAAGGCAGGCTGCCATTTACTCATCGAAAAACCAGTTTCGCACAACCTGGAACGACTGGATCAATTGCTAGCAATTACACAACGGAATGAAGTGCGTGTCCTGGTAGGGTATCACTTTCGCCAGCATCCCGGCTTGCAGCTTACACGCCAACTCCTGGATGCAGGCGCCATAGGACGTCCGCTTACAGTACGTGCCCATTGGGGCGAATACCTGCCTGGCTGGCATCCCTGGGAAGATTACCGCAAGGCGTATAGCGCGCGCCAGGAACTGGGCGGTGGGGTTATTCTGACCCTCTCCCATCCCCTGGATTATTTGCGCTGGTTATGTGGCGAAATTCGAGAATGTTTTGCGTTTACCGGGCAGCTTGGCAACCTGGAATTAGATGTAGAAGACACGGCTGAGATCGTCCTGCGCTTCCAAAATGATATGCTCGGCAGTCTGCACTTGGATTATAATCAGCGACCGTCTGCCCATACACTGGAAATTGTGGGAAGTGAAGGCACCCTGAAATGGGACAATACCAGCGGGGGCGTGGCGCTTTTCCAGACCGAATCTGGCGCCTGGCAGGAATTTCC
>Ga0105107_10002789_pt1 | contig 11560 bp, 9 predicted proteins | sample PPLLaktember2015_6_FD_79335 | JGI IMG/M metagenome (GOLD analysis project Ga0105107, IMG submission 79335) | Freshwater sediment microbial communities from Prairie Pothole Lake near Jamestown, North Dakota, USA - PPLs Lake P8 Core (1) Depth... | ecosystem: Environmental > Aquatic > Freshwater >... | reverse complement strand
TGTCAGGCCGCACCGCGCGTGCCATCGCCTCGAGGTCATGGCCGTAGGCGCGCGCCGCCACGGCGATGCCCTGCGCGCCGACCGCCTGCACCGCCAACGGGTAGACCGCGAAGGCGTGTTGCGAGTAGACCGCAGACAGGCCGGGGGCGAGAAACGACCGTGCCGCCAGTTCGAGGACGTCGTTCGAGCCATTGCCGAGCACGATGCCGTCCATGCCGACGCCGTAGCGCCGCGACAGCGCCTGTTTCAGCTCGAAACCATTGCCGTCGGGATAACGGGCCAGGCCATCGAGCAGTGTACGAATCGCCTGCCCCGCTTTGGGACTGACACCCAGCGGATTCTCGTTGGAGGCCAGTTTGACGATGCCGGACTCCGCCAGGCCGAGTTCGCGCGCCAGCTCCGACGTCGGCTTGCCCGGCTGATACGGCGCAATGGCGCGAATGTAACCGGGCGCTAGGTCGCAGACACTCATGTTTATTTTTTCAATAAAAACAATTACTTATATAGATCAACTGGCGACGGGATAGGAGCCCAGCACTTTCAGGTAGGCCGCCTTGCGCCCCAGCGCCGCCAGCGCCCGCGCCACCCGCGGCTCGAGCTGGTGGCCCTCGATGTCGATATAGAACACATATTCCCAGCGTCCGGTGCGCGCAGGGCGCGATTCCAGCCGCGTCATGCTCACGCCATGTTTCGCCAGCGGCGTCAGCAGGTCATGCACGGCGCCGGGCACGTTGCGTGTGGACAGAATCAGCGAGGTCTTGTCGCGGCCCGATGGCGCGGCACTTTCAGCCCCGATCACGGCAAAGCGCGTGGTGTTCTTCGGGTCATCCTCGATATTGCGCGCCAGCAGTTTCAATCCGTACAGCGTCGCCGCCGTGCGGCTCGCGATCGCCGCAGCGCTGCGGTCCTTGCCGGCGAGCCGCGCGGCCTCGGCATTGCTGACCACCGCAATGCGCTCGACATCCGGCAGATGACGCGCCAGCCACTGCTGGCACTGGCCGAGGCTCTGGGTATGCGAATACACGGTACGGATGGCGCCGCGGCTGCGGGCATTGCTCATCAGACATTGCCGCACCGGCAGATTGACTTCGCCGCAGATACGCGCCGACGTATTGAGCAGCAAATCCAGCGTGCGTCCGACCGCGCCCTCGGTGGAGTTCTCCACGGGCACAACGCCGTAACCCGCGGCGCCGGTCTCGACCGCACGGAACACATCGTCGATGCTGGCGTGCGGCCGTGATCCCGTCGCGGACCCGAAATGCCTGATCACCGCTTCCTCGCTGAAAGTGCCCGCAGGGCCAAGATAGGCCACCGCCAGCTGGTCTTCCAGCGCACGGCAGGCCGACATGATTTCCGTGAACAGCCGGTTCAGCGCAGCGCCCGACAGCGGCCCCTTGTTGAGTTCGCGTACCCGGCGCAGGACCTGCGCTTCGCGCTCGGGCTTGTAGGCCGCCGTCCCGCCCTTCGCCTGCCACGCCTGTTGCGCCAGGCGCGCCCGCACGGACAGCAACTGCACCAGACGGGCGTCGAGCGCGTCGATCTTGCGGCGGATGTCGTTCAGCGAGGTGGCCATGGGCAGGCGCAAATTCGGGTCAGAGTCCGGACTCAGTTTGCCGGCAGGTATCTTACGGCCAGTACGCCGCCAATGGCAGACAGTTCCGCAATCAATGCGTCCGGAACGGCGCTGTCGACGTCGACCAGCGTGTAGGCCATCTCGCCGCGGGATTTGTTCAGCATGTTGTGGATGTTCAGCCCGGCGCGCGCCATCGCCGTCGAGATCTGGCCAACCATGTTCGGCACATTGGCGTTGGCGATCGCGACGCGGAAGTCCGACTCGCGCGGCATCACGGCATCGGCAAAATTCACTGCATTGCGGATCGTGCCATGCTCGAGAAAATCCCGGACCTGGTCGGCAACCATCACCGCGCAGTTGTCCTCGGCCTCCCGGGTCGAAGCGCCCAGGTGCGGCAGCGCGACGACCTGCGGATGGCCGATCAGCTGCTGCGCCGGAAAATCGCAGACATAGACGCGCAGGCGCTTTGCCGCCAGCGCTTCCAGTACGGCGGCATTGTCGACAATGCCATCGCGCGAGAAATTGAGCAGGACCGCACCCTTGTGCAGCAAGTGCGCGCGCTGGGCATTGATCAGGTTGCGCGTGGCATTGACCAGCGGCACATGCAGCGTGACGAAATCCGCGGCCTTCAGCACCTCCTCGATCGAATGCGCCTTGCGCACCTGGGCGGGCAGACTCCATGCCGCATCGACGGTGATTTCCGGGTCATAGCCCAGCACGTCCATGCCGAGTTTGATCGCCGCATCCGCCACCAGGCTGCCGATCTTGCCGAGGCCGATGACACCCAGCGTGCGACCCGGCAGCTCGATGCCGGCAAACTGCTTTTTGCCGTCTTCCACCAGCTTGTGCAATGCGTGATCATCGCCGGTGAGCGCATCGACAAAGCGCACCGCAGGCATCAGATTACGGGCGGAAATCAGCAACGCGGCGATCACCAGTTCCTTGACCGCATTCGCGTTCGCACCCGGCGCATTGAACACCGGTGCGCCACGCCGGTTCATTTTTTCGACCGGAATATTGTTGGTGCCGGCACCGGCGCGACCGATCGCCTTGACGCTCGCCGGGATATCCATCTTGTGCATGTCGTGCGAACGCACAAGGATGGCGTCCGGCGCCGCGATGTCGCCACCGACGCTGTAACGGTCCTTCGGAAAGCGCTGCAGGCCGACTGCAGCGATGGCGTTGAGCGTGAGGATTTTCCGCGGTTCAGCCATGCTTGCGCTCGAATTCGCGCATGACCTGCACCAACGCCTGCACCCCTTCGATCGGCATGGCGTTGTAGATCGAAGCGCGCATGCCGCCGACCGAACGATGCCCCTTGAGCTGGGTCAGGCCATTGGCTTCGGTCTCCTCGATGAAAGTCTTGTCGAGGTCGGCACTGCGCAAGGTGAAGGGAATGTTCATCAGCGAGCGGTCATCGCGCGCCACCGGCGAGTGATAGAACTCGGTCTGATCGAGGTAATCGTAGAGCAGCGCAGCTTTTGCGCGGTTGATCTGCTCCATTTCCGCCAGGCCGCCCAGCTGCTTCAGCCACTGGAATACCAGCCCGGCGATGTAAATGCCGTAGGTGGCCGGCGTATTCGACATCGAATCATTGTCGGCCTGCACCTTGTAATCGAACACCGTCGGCGTGACAGGCAGCGCCTGGCCGAGGAGGTCATCACGCACGATGATGATGGTCACGCCGGCCGGGCCGATGTTTTTCTGCGCACCGGCGTAGATCAGCCCGTAGCGGCTCACGTCCATCGGCCGCGACAGGATATGCGAGGACATGTCGGCAACCAGCGGCACGTTGCCGGTATCCGGCACCCAGTGAAACTCGACACCGCCGATGGTTTCATTGGAGGTGATGTGCACGTAGGCGGCCTCGGGGTCGAGCTGCCACTGCGCCTGTTTCGGCACATGACTGAAACTGGCGGTCTCGGAACTCGCAGCCACATTGACCTTGCAGTATTTCTTCGCTTCGCTGATGGCCTTTTTCGACCACTGCCCGGTGTTGACGTAGTCCGCTTTGGTTTTCCCGCGCAGCAGGTTCATCGGCACTGTCGCAAACTGCGCCGATGCCCCGCCCTGCAGGAACAGTACTTTGTAGTTCGCCGGAATCCCCATCAACTCGCGCAGGTCGGCTTCCGCCTGCGCATGGATCGCGATGAACTCCTTGCCGCGATGACTCATTTCCATCACCGACATCCCGCTGCCGTGCCAGTCGAGCATTTCCGCTGCAGCCTGCCGCAACACCGGTTCCGGCAATACTGCCGGTCCGGCACTGAAATTGAATACGCGTGTCATCAAGGTTCCTGTGCTTGAGAGCGTGAGCGGCAAGCTGTGAGTAGTGAGCGGTAAACCCGTACCCCCTGACCACCGCTTACTGCTTACCGCTCACCATTTACTCTTCATCATCCGTTTCAACGATGGTCTCCATGCCGACCAGATGCTCGCCGTCATCGAGATTGATCAGGCGCACGCCCTGTGTCGAGCGGCCCTGCTCCCGCACTTCAGCCACGCGCGTGCGAATCAGCACCCCGCCGGTCGTGATCAGCATGATCTCGTCTTCCTTGGTCACCAGCTGCGCACCGACCAGCTTGCCGTTACGGTCGCTGGCCTGGATCGCGATCATGCCTTGCGTGCCGCGACCATGGCGCGTGTACTCGGCGATGGGGGTGCGCTTGCCGTAGCCGTTCTCGGTTGCGGTGAGTACCGACTTGTCCTCGCTGCTGGGTGTCAGCAGTGATATAACCTTTTGTTTTGATTGAAGTTTCATGCCGCGCACCCCGGCCGCAGCGCGCCCCATGACGCGCACTTCAGTCTCGCTGAAGCGCACGGCCTTGCCGCCGTCGGAGAACAGCATGATGTCCTGTTTGCCGTCGGTGATCGCGACGCCGATCAGGTAGTCGCCGTCGTCCAGATTGACCGCGATGATGCCCTTGGACATCGGCCGCGAGAACGCCGACAGCGCGGTTTTCTTGACGGTGCCGGTGGACGTGGCCATGAACACAAAATGCTCGTCGTCGAACTCCTTGACCGGCAGGATCGCCGTGATTTTCTCGTGCTCCATCAAGGGCACCAGATTGACGATCGGCTTGCCGCGCGAGGCGCGACTGCCCTGCGGCACCTCGTACACCTTGATCCAGTAGACGCGGCCCCGGTTGGAAAAGCACAGGATGAAATCGTGAGTGTTGGCGATGAACAGCTTTTCGACGAAATCATCGTCCTTGGTGGTTGTCGCCTGCTTGCCGCGTCCGCCGCGTTTCTGCGCGCGGTAATCGGCCACCGGCTGTGATTTCATGTAGCCGCTGTGCGACAGCGTAACCACCACGTCTTCGGGCTGGATCAGATCCTCGGTGCTCAGATCCTCGGTCTTGGTGACAATCTCGCTGCGCCGCTCGTCGCCATATTGCTTGCGGACTTCGGCAAGTTCCTGCGCAATGATCCTGGTCACACGCGCCGGCTTGTCGAGGATGTCCAGCAGGTCGGTGATCTTGTCCATCGTCTCGCGATATTCGGCGACGATCTTGTCCTGTTCGAGAGCCGTCAGACGCTGCAGGCGCAATTCCAGGATTTGCTGGGCCTGCGCATCCGACAGCCGGTACCCCTTCTTCTGCAGGCCGAAATCCGCCGCCAGGCCGTCAGGCCGGTATGACGCCCCCTCTTCGGCACGCGAGAGCAGTTCTTCGACCAGTTTCGAGCGCCAGAACCGCGCCATCAGTTCCCGCTTCGCATCGGCCGGGGTGGGGGCCGCCTTGATCAGCGCGATGACTTCATCGACATTCGACAGCGCCACCGCCAGGCCTTCCAGCAGGTGGCCGCGTTCACGCGCCTTGCGCAGCTCGAACACCGTACGGCGGGTGACCACCTCGCGACGGTGGCGCAGGAAGGCCTCGAGAAACTGCTTCAGGTTGAGGATTCGCGGCTGACCGTCGACCAGCGCGACCATGTTCATGCCGAAACTCTCCTGCATCTGCGTGTCTTTCCACAGATTGTTCAGGACAATTTCCGGAACTTCACCGCGCTTGAGCTCGATCACCGCGCGCATGCCCGACTTGTCGGACTCGTCGCGGATGTCGGAAATGCCATCCAGCTTTTTCTCGCGCACCAGTTCGCCGATTTTCATCAGCAGGTTGGCCTTGTTGACCTGGTAGGGCAGTTCGTCGATAACGATGGCTACGCGTCCGCCCTTTTCCGTTTCTTCGAAATGGGTGCGCGCGCGCATCACTACCTTGCCGCGTCCGGTGCGATAACCGTCGCGCACGCCCTGCACGCCGTAGATGATGCCGCGCGTCGGGAAATCCGGCGCCGGCACGATCTCGATCAGTTCGTCGATCGTGATGTCCGGATTTTTGAGCAGCGCCTGGCAGGCATCGACCACCTCGCCCAGGTTGTGCGGCGGAATGTTGGTGGCCATGCCGACCGCGATGCCCGAAGAGCCGTTGACGAGCAGGTTCGGCACCTTGGTCGGCAACGTCACCGGCTCCATCTCCTTGCCGTCGTAGTTTGCGACAAAATCGACCGTTTCCATGTCGATGTCGGCGAGCATGTCGGAAGTGATTTTCTCCAGCCGGCATTCGGTGTAACGATAGGCCGCCGCTGAATCGCCATCGACCGAGCCGAAGTTGCCCTGGCCATCGATCAGCGTGTAGCGCATCGAGAAATCCTGTGCCATGCGCACCAGCGCTTCGTAGGTGGCGCTGTCGCCGTGGGGATGATATTTACCCAGCACGTCGCCGACGACGCGTGCGCATTTCACATAAGGCCTGTTCCACACCGTATTGGCTTCGTGCATCGCGAACAGGATGCGCCGGTGCACGGGCTTCAGGCCGTCGCGAACATCCGGCAGCGCGCGTCCGACAATGACGCTCATCGCGTAATCGAGATAGGAGCGGCGCATCTCCTCTTCAAGGCTGATGTGGAGTGTTTCTTTGGCGAATTGATCCATGGATTCCGGGGGCTTGTGTTTTGGGCAGCCGGACAATCGGCGCGGCTGGAAAAGACTTTTACAAAGCGTGGAATTCTAACATGCGGCGGTACTGATCACACCCCGCCCGCGAGTCGCAATGCCGGGCAATATCGCCTCGCGCCGGGCCTGTGTATGTGCCGCTTCGAGTTGCGATTGACCACCTCAATTGCCGCCACCGGCAAGCGGCATTGTCTTGGGGGAAGCAGCGCCGTCAAAGCGACATTGTTGCTGTTCGTCGTTTACCGGAGGGCCATGTGCGGCAAGCATGTCTGCCGAGGCAAAACCGGGGCCAAAATGATGCCCGACCCCCTGTTCCACAAAGTGAAATACCCGCCCCTGGGACTGATGTATTTGAGCAACAGCCCCTATGCTTTTTTTTTTAGAAACATGCTATTATCCAATCCAAGGTTTACTCGGGTATCGGGGATGTGGTATCTAGTGGCCTTCGGGGAGATTCATTTATTTCATTGATTTACCGGCTATTCGGCACGCCCCTACTTTTTCGCAAAACAGGAGGTTTAAAAACATGCGTTCAACTCTCAAGATTACCCTCGCAAGCGCAATCGTAGTCGCTGCGTTTGCACCTGCGCTCGCGTCTGCGCAGGCCAAGGACGGCTATTTGACGGATACCGCCGGCAAAGAAGTCAAGGCCCTTGGCGCCAACGTCTGCGTCCGTAGCAGCCAGTGGACGCCGGCCCTTGCCACCATCGACTGCGACCCGGATCTGGTGAAAAAACCGGCGCCGAAAGCCGCACCCGCGCCGAAAGCCGCGCCCGCGCCGGCACCGAAGAAAGCAGCGCCGCCGGCGAAGCCGAAGAAACCCGCGATGCTCAACATTCAGCAGAAGGTTGAGTTGCAAGGCATGGAATTCGACAAGGCGGAAATGACGGCCAGCAACAAAGAGGACCTCGACAAGTTCCTCGCCGGTCTGGGCAAAGCCACCAAAGCCCGCGGCCCGGTCGCCATTGGCGCAGTCATCGTCACCGGCCACACCGACCGCATCGGCAGCCTGAACTACAACATGAAGCTCTCCGAGCGCCGTGCCATCACGGTCAAGGATTACATCGTGTCCAAGGGCGTCGACCAGAAGCTGATTTTCTGGGAAGGCAAAGGTCCGAAACAGCCGATCCCCGTGACCAAGTTCTGCGACAACAAGATGAAGCGCAAGCAGCTCATCGAATGTCTGGCGCCGAACCGTCGCGTCACCGTGGAAGTGGTTGGCCGCGCCCAGAACCTGGCGAAGCCGAAAGCGGCCGCGAAAAAGCCGGCCTCAAAGCCAGCCGCCAAGAAATAAGCTGTAACTCAGCATCATCAAAAGCCCTGCTTCGGCAGGGCTTTTTTTTTGCAATACAATCCGACATCCACGCATACCGGCCGTCGTCCCACGCAGCATGTCCACCACCACCCTCATCGAACCGCGATGGCTGATCCCCGTCGAGCCCGCCGCCACCGTGCTGGAGGCGCATGCTGTTGTCATCGAGGACAGCCGGATCCTCGATGTCCTTCCGACATCTTCCGCAGCAGCCCGTTTCCCCGCTGCCGAGCGCATCGTACTGGCCGAACACGCACTGATTCCCGGACTGGTCAATCTGCATACCCATGCCGCCATGACGCTGATGCGCGGGATGGCCGACGACCGGCCGTTGATGGACTGGCTGCAGAACTACATCTGGCCGGCCGAAGCGCAACTGGTCTCGGACGAGTTCGTCTATGACGGCACCCTGCTCGCCTGCGCCGAAATGCTCCGCGGCGGCATCACCTGCTTCAACGACATGTATTTTTTCCCGGAAGCCGCCGCCCGTGCCGCCCTGCGGGCGGGGATGCGCGCCGCACTGGGCATCATTGCCATCGAGTTTCGCTCGGCCTACGCCAGCGATGCCCAGGATTACCTTGCCAAAGGCATCGCCGTGCGCGACACGCTGCGTGACGAACCGCTGCTGTCGTTCTGTCTCGCACCGCATGCACCATTCACGGTGTCCGACGCGACGTTTGCGCAAATCGCCATCTATGCCGGCGAACTGGACATTCCCGTACACATCCACATCCACGAAACCGCCCGGGAAATCAGTGAGAGCGTCGCACAACATGGCGTGCGGCCGCTGGCAAGGCTGGAGAAAGCCGGCCTGCTGGGCCCGGGACTGATTGCCGTGCATGGCGTGCATCTCGATGATCGGGAAATCGCGCTATTTGCCCGTCATGGCTGCTCCATTGCCCATTGCCCCTCGTCGAACCTCAAGCTTGCCAGCGGCATCGCGCCGGTGGCGAGGCTGCTGCAGGAGGGCATCAACATCGGACTGGGTAGCGATGGCGCAGCCAGCAACAACCGTCTCGACCTGTTCGCTGAAATGTGCCTGGCTGCGTTGCTCGCAAAAGGCAGCAGCGGCGATGCGACCGTGATGCCTGCGCAACGTGCTCTGGAATGCGCTACGCTGGGTGGCGCTCGCGCACTGGGCCTGCAGGACCGGATCGGGTCGATCGTGCCGGGGAAGCTCGCCGACCTGACCGCGGTGAACCTGTCGGCGAGCGCATTGTCTCCCTGTTATGACCCGATTTCGCATCTGGTATACGCCGCAGGACGGGAACATGTCACCGACGTCTGGGTCGGCGGTGAACGGCGGCTCGCCGGTGGCGAATTCACCGGTCTCGATGAAACCGTGATCAAGGTACGCGCCAACCAATGGAAAACCAAAATACGCCCGTCATGACGCCGAACGTCGATCCGGCAGAACTGCAAAAATTCAGCGACCTGGCCAGTCGCTGGTGGGACCCGGAGAGCGAGTTCCGCCCTCTGCATGAGATCAATCCATTGCGGCTGGACTACATCGACCGCATCGCGGCAATCAATGGCAAGGCTGTCCTCGACGTCGGCTGCGGCGGCGGCATCCTCGCTGAAGCGATGGCCGCGCGCGGCGCGCACGTCACCGGCATCGACCTCGCCGACAAGCCGCTGCAGGTCGCGCAGCTGCACCTGCTCGAATCCGGCCGCAACGTGATTTATCGCAAGATCGCCGTCGAGGACCTGGCGCAGGAAGCGCCACGCAGCTTCGATGTGGTGACCTGCATGGAGATGCTCGAACATGTACCCGATCCGGCGTCCGCCGTGCGGGCCTGCGCCGGGCTGCTGAAACCCGGCGGTCACGCCTTTTTTGCGACGCTGAACCGCAATCCCAAGTCGTACCTGCTTGCAATCATCGGCGCGGAATATATGCTAAACCTGCTGCCGCGCGGCACCCATGATTACGCCCGCTTCATCAAGCCCTCCGAACTCTCGGCCACCTGTCGCAGCGCCGGACTCGAGGTCAGTGGCATCATCGGCATGACCTACAACCCGCTCACCAAGGTGTACGCGCTGGGTCCGGACACCGACGTCAATTACATCCTCTGCACGCGGGCACCGCAAAACTGATGGCCTGCGCCGTACTGTTTGATCTCGACGGCACCTTTGCCGACACCGCACCCGACCTCGGCCGCACCATCAACCTGATGCGCGCGGCGCGCGGCCTGGCGCCGGTGGCACTTGCGGACACCCGCCGCGTCACGTCACTCGGTGCACGCGGCCTGCTCGGTGTCGGTTTCGGCATCGGCCCCGACCACGCCGATTACACCGCAATGCGCGAAGAATTCCTGCGCCTCTACGAAGACAACCTGTGCCGGGACACCGTGCTGTTCCCGGGTATGGCCGCCTTGGTCGACGCGCTGGAAGCGCGCCGCGTCATCTGGGGCATCGTCACCAACAAGGCTGAACGCTACGCCAGACCTCTGCTGCAGCAGCTCGGCTACGGCGCACGCGCCGCCTGCGTCATCGGCGGAGATACCACCGCGCACATGAAACCGCACCCGGCACCGCTGCTGGCCGCAGCCCGCGCCATCGGCATCGCGGCGCAGGACTGCATCTATGTCGGCGACGACCAGCGCGACATCGAGGCCGGCCGCGCCGCCGGGATGCGCACGGTCGCCGTCCGTTTCGGCTATCTGAATGGCAGCAATCCGGAAGCCTGGGGCGCAGACAGCGTGGTGTCCAGTCCCCAGGATATAGAAAAAATCCTGTAAAAACAAAAACTTATATAAAATAATCGGCAAAGTTCCGCTGTGCGATAATCAACTTTCGCGCGGCTGCACTTGAACTTGGGCCGCGCGGTGCAATCTGATGTGACATGGGGGCGACTTGGTTTCGACGTGGGTCGCAAAGCAGCACAGGGCATGCCAAGGTCCAGTCACCTTGTTAATCCGCTGGAAATTCATACACGCCAACGACGAGCGTTACGCTCTCGCCGCCTAATACCGGCGAGACGCTGCACTGACCTGCTGATGGGTCAGGCCCCGAGAGGGGTGCAGCGTCATTTACATCAGCCTCTCTGCACGGTTTGGTCGCTTAGCCGTGTGGATCCGTCGAAGCGACTGGCCAAGCACCAGCCTGCCGGTTGGCGGGTGCAAGGCGAGACCCAAATAACCAGGCTAAGCATGTAGTCCTGACTGTGGAGGGCTTGCGGACGCGGGTTCAATTCCCGCCGCCTCCACCATTTCCTTTTAAAATCAAGGAGATGGGATTGATTGTAAGAGTGCCTTGAGGGGTTTGCTACAAACCCTGATACGAATGGCACGCCCTTGCCCTACAATCTCGCACACCTAGTGGCCCGCGCCTCGGGCTTCTATTTCCGGCTGACCGTCCCGGCCCACTTAAGGGCCCGCGCCGGTAAACGCGAGATTGTCAAAGCGCTTCCCGCCACCAGCCGCAGGCATGCCCAGCGCATCGCCAACCGACTCAGCATCGGACTGGAACAACGATTCGCATGGATCGACCGGGGAGACGTTTTGACCGCAGCACAAGGTGCCGACAACGTCGCGGTACTGATCAGCAACTGACGGAAGATGAACAGCAGCGGGCCAACGCGGGCTTACGCAGCCCGGAGACGGTCCAAACCGCCGCCTTTGGCCTCGACTACCTTTGGACGAATACGAGCAGGCCCTGCGCGAGAACGACCTCGCCCGGGTAGACGCCGACGTGGCGGACATCGTGACCGCCGAAGGACTCA
>Ga0105107_10002788_pt1 | contig 11560 bp, 11 predicted proteins | sample PPLLaktember2015_6_FD_79335 | JGI IMG/M metagenome (GOLD analysis project Ga0105107, IMG submission 79335) | Freshwater sediment microbial communities from Prairie Pothole Lake near Jamestown, North Dakota, USA - PPLs Lake P8 Core (1) Depth... | ecosystem: Environmental > Aquatic > Freshwater >... | reverse complement strand
CGGGGCGCGACCGGCGGGACTTCGTCTTGATCATCGCTGTAATGATAAGGGCTACAATCAGACTTGTCAACGGTACAGACCGGGGACATAGGTAACAGTCCAGACCGGGAACATGGGTAACACGTCGATTTAGGGTCCTGGCTCCGACGGAGGAGCCATGCCCTGGAGAGCGACGTCGCCCATGGAAGAGCGGATCCGGTTCGTGAAGGACGAGAAGGCTGGGCTGTATACGATGAGCGAGCTCTGCGAGCGCTACGGCATCAGCCGCAAGACGGGATACAAATGGCTCGCCCGCTTCGAAGCGGAAGGTGCGGCGGGGCTCGCGGATCGGAGCCGCGCGCCGCACGGGGGCGAGCACCGCATGAGCGAGGGCGCCCGCGAAGCGCTGCTCGAGGTCCGACGAAAGCACCCGAGCTGGGGGCCTCGGAAGATCCTCGCGTGGCTCGAGGCTCGTCACCCGCGCACGACCTGGCCGGCGGCGAGCAGCGTGGGCGATCTGCTCCGACGCGAGGGCTTGGTGGCCGAGAGCCGCCGACGCCCGCGGCGCGAGCCGCATCCGGGCCCTCCGCAGATTGCCGCAAAGGAACCGAACGACCTCTGGACCACCGACTTCAAGGGCCAGTTCCCGACGAAGAACGGCTGGTGGTGCTATCCGCTGACCGTGCTCGACCACGCCAGCCGGATGTGTCTGGCGCTCGACGGCCTGGGCAGCACCGACGGCGAGCGAGCCGGGCCGGTCTTCGAGCACGCCTTTCGCGAGTTCGGCCTGCCGCGTGCGATCCTGAGCGACAATGGGGCACCCTTCGTCGCTGCCCGAGGGCTCCGCGGGCTCACGAAGCTCAGCGTCTGGTGGCTTCGGCTCGGCGTCCAACCGATCCGCACCGAGCCCGCGAGCCCGGAGCAGAACGGTGCGCACGAGCGCTTCCATCGCACTCTCAAGGCCGAGACCGGCAAGCCGCCGGCGGGCGATCGCAACGCGCAGCAGCGTCGCTTCAATCGCTTCCGTGCGATCTACAACGACGAGCGACCGCACGAGGCGCTCGACCAGGCGACGCCCGCTTCGCGCTACCGGCCCTCACCCCGCCCCTACCCGGCGTACGTTCCCGAGCCCGAGTACCCCAACTACTTTCAGGTCTTCACGGTGGGCCGCCAGGGCACGCTCTACGTCGACGGCGAGCTCAAGTACCTCAGCAGCGCGCTCGCCGGCGAATGCGTTGGCATGGAAGAAGCCGACGACGGCATTTGGAACATCTACTTCTGCAGGGAACGCCTGGCACGATACGACGAACGAACACGAACGATCGAACGATGACGTGTTACCCATGTTCCCGGTCTGGACTGTTACCTATGCTCCCGGCCGTACAAACAGGACGCCCGGGATGTCCCGCGTCACCGCCGATGCCGCGCGAGGAGCTCGAACCTCTTCACCTTCCAAAGCCTCCGGTCCGGCTCCGGTCCGCCGGCAGGCGCCCATCCTCTCCTCGGACCTCTTCAGAGGGAGTCGCCCGTCGCGGGGTCCAGCGTCGGGAAGTAAGTCGATGCGGTTCGGGGCGGTTCCGCGCTGCTGGTCGAGACGGTGCGGATTGCCCAGGGGTTCGGTTTGGCGAAGCTCGGCCGGCTGGCGATCGATGGGACGAAGGTCCGGGCCGCTTGCCTGCATGCAGCGACCCGGCGCCGCCCACGGCCACTCCCGCAGACCCCTTCGCCCCTGGAAATCCTCACCGCCGAGCGGCGGGCGAGCCCTGGGTCGGTCTCCTGGCGGGCCGGCGGCTCTCTCCCCGCGCCGTGGCGGAGCGCTTCGCGCGGCGCTTCGTCCCGCCGGCGCCCCCGCCCGCAGCGGAGCCCCGCAGCCGCTGCTTCAGCAGCGCCGTCAGGTCGACGACCTCGGCGCCCCCGTCGCCTTCGGCAGGCTCGGCGGGAGCCGCCGGAGCCTCGACCACGTCCTCACCGCGCTCCCGCTTCTCGCGCGCGAGGGCGAGCAGGCGCTCGTCCGCGTCGTCCCGGAGCTCGCGCTCGTCGACCTCGTCCCGGGCGAGGGACTCGATCGCCTTCTGCATCCGCTTCACCCGCGCGGCGTCGGGACGCACGGCGCCCGGAAGCCCGAGGGTCTCCGGGCTCCGCAGCTCGTCGCCGAAGCGCAGCACCCCGGCGCGCAGCACGCCGCGGTCCGCGAAGATCGCCAGCGCGTAGGCCTTGTCGCGCATCACGAAGCTGGCGATGGCGGCCCGCCGCGTGCGCTCCATGGTGTCCGCGAGCAGGCGGTACGCCTTCGTCTGGCCGCTGCCCGGGACGAGGAAGTAGGCGCGCTCCAGGTAGCCCGGGGCGACGGCGTCGCGGTCGACGAAGCGCTCGAGCTCGATGTCCCGGGAGCGACGCGGAGCGAGGGCCTCGAGCTCCTCGTCGTCGACGAGCACGAACTCGCCGGGGGCCACCTCGTAGCCGCGCACGATCTCGTCGTCCTCGAGGGGGACGCCTTCCTCGGAGCAGACGTACTGGCGGGCGAGGGGCACTCCGTCCGGGGAGAGCATCCGCAGCGGGACGCCGCCGCCCCGCCGAGCGGAGTAGAGCTCCACCGGGATCGTGACGAGCCCGAACGTGATGCTCCCCGACCAGACGCCGTGGCCGGTCGCGCCGTGCTCCGCCGGGGGGCTCTCGCCGCCGCGGCCGTGCCGCGCCCGCCGCCGCTTCGTCCCATCAGGCTGCGGCACGGCGGCGCTCCTTCGCGGCCTGGAGGCTCCGCTTCAAGACCTCGCCGAGGTTCCCCCTGGTGCGGGGCGGCGGCGCTTCCTTCACCGCGTAGGTCTGCCCTCGTCGCTTGGCGTCGATCAGCTTCTCGACCCGCTCGCGGTACTCGTCCCGCAGGGCCGCGCCGTCGAAGGGCGCGTCGAGGGCCTCGACGAGCTGCTTCGCGAGCTTCCTCTCGCCGGCGGAGAGAGCGGGCCCGCCGGGAGGCGCGATCCCCTCCACACCGACCACCTCGTCGGCGTCGTGGAGGGCCACGAGCGCGAGGTGGTCGCCGTGGGGCGCGAGGACGCCGGCGTAGCGCTCGCCGCGCATCACCCAGCGGGCGATCCCCAGGCGCTGCGACTTGCGGAGCGCAGCGGCCAGCGCGAAGTAGTCCGCGTCGGAGGCGTCGGGCCCGAGGAAGTAGGGCCGGCTGTACCAGGAGAGGTCGATTGCCCCGGGCGCGACGAAGCGCGTCACCTCGATCGCCCGCGACGGCTTCGGCTCCAGCGAGGCGAGCTCGCCCGGCTGCAGCACGACGAACACCCCCTCGTCGACCTCGACGCCCCGCCGCACCTCGTCGCTCGGGACCTCGCTCTCGTCCTTCGGGTCCACCATCCGCTGGCGCACGGGCGCGCGATCCTTCTCGTGGAGCAGGCGGAAGTGGACGCTGCGCTCCTCGACGCCCGCGTAGAGCTTCACCGGGACGCGCAGCTCGCCGATCTCGAGGGACGCCTTCCACATCGCGCGCGCCATGCCGCTTGCCTCCTCCGCTCTCGGCGGTCGGCCGCCTGCGGGCGCGGGGCGCCCGACTCGGGGCCGTCCGCACGCCCGCAGCGCTGCATTCCGCGTGCCGGCGCGCCGCGGGCCGGCGGCCGGTGGAACGAGTCGCCAATTCGCAGAGCGGGCCGTTTTGTAGAAAGCGACCGTTCCCGAACCTCGAAAGGCGTTTCGAGGAAGATTCGGTGTCTGTCTGATAGGATGACGCACCGATGGCCGGCAGGATCTCCCTGAACCCGTCGTCGACGGCTCGGCTGCTGGGCGCGGCGGCCGTCCTCCTCCTCCTCGCCAGCACGGCCGGCCAGCTCTCGCGCTTCCTGCTCGGGCACGGCCGCCTGAAGGGCCTCGTCCCTCTCTTCTACGTCGGCGGCGAGCGGAACGTCCCGACCTTCTTCTCCGTGCTGCTGATGCTCGTCGTGGTCCTGCTCCTCGCGGCCGTCGCCCTCCTCGACGGCAGGGAGCGGGCGCCCCACGCGCGCAAGTGGGCGGTGCTCGCGTGCGGCTTCCTGCTGATGGCCTACGACGAGGCCTTCCAGGTCCACGAGCGCCTGATCGGGCCGGTGAGGTCGCTGCTCGGCGACGGGGAGCTCGGAGTCTTCTACTTCGCCTGGGTGATTCCCGGCATCGCCCTCGTGGCGGCTCTCGCGCTGTTCTTCCTGCGCTTCCTGTTGCAGCTCCCCGCGTCGACGAAGCTCGCCTTCTCGATCGCCGGAGCCCTCTACGTCGTGGGATCCGTCGGGATGGAGCTCCTGGAGGGCCGCCATGCCGAAGTGCACGGCCTGCTGAATCCGACCTCCGTCGCGCTCGCCACCGTCGAGGAAAGCCTCGAGATGGCGGCCCTCGTCCTCTTCATCTGGGCCCTGCTGGGATACATCGCCGACAGACACGGAGAGCTGCAGCTGCGCTTCAACGGGGGCCGCGGGGCGTCGCGATAGGTGGAGTGGGCTCAGCCCGCGCCGCGCAGGCGCCGGGCGATCAGCGCGTCGACGAGGCCGGGGAGCAGCCGCTTGGCGGCGTGAGCGAGCCGGCCTTCGGCGCCCGGCACGATGAGGAAGCGGCGCTTCGCGACGCCGGCGAGGAGCGCATCGGCGACGACCGCCGGGGTGAGCATGCGCGCGCCCTCGGAGACGACCCGGGTCTCGGGCGGCTTGGTCGCGTCCTCCTGGGCGAGCCCGGGGGTGTCGACGTCCGGCGGGCACAGCACCGAGACCGCGATGCGATGGGGCGCCAGCTCCCAGCGCAGGGCGTCGGAGAAGCCGACCACCGCGAACTTGGCGGCGCAGTAGTCCGTGTAGCCGAAGACGCCGATCAGGCCCGCCAGGGAGGAGACGTTCACGATGTGGCCCCCGCGCCCCTTCATGTGCGGGACCAGGGCCTGCACCGTGTTCCAGCAGGTGTGGAGGTTCTGGCGCAGGGTCGTCTCGAGCTGAGCCACCGGGATGCGCTCGAAGTAGTTCGGGACGGCGCCGCCGGCACAGTTGACGAGGAGGTCCGGCGGGCCCGCCTCGGCGACGACGGCGTCCATCACTGCCCCCACCCGCGCCGCGTCCGCCGCGTCGAGGGCCCGCGACGCCAGCCGCTGGGACGGGCCCCGCCGCCGGGCCTCTAGGCTCCGCGCCGCCTCGGCGAGGGGGCCCTCGCGGCGCGCGAAGATCACGACGTCGTCCCCGCGAGCGGCGAGCTTCTCCGCCGTCGCGAGACCGATGCCCGTCGAAGCGCCGACGACGAAAGCCCTCATGGCCCGCGAAGCTAGGGCCGGCCCGCCCGCCGGGCCAGGGCCGCTCCGGCGGACGGAGTGCGCTATAGGCATCCGGGCGGATTCACCGGAACGCGGATCAGGAGGGCCACGATGACGGAAGAAGAGATGATCGCCCGCGGGCGGGAGACCTTCGAGAAGTGCTACGGGGGCGTGATCCCGGTGCCCCCGAAGGTCGACCCGAGAGGCTTCTCGGGCATGACCATGAAGATGTTCAACGACTTCTGGGGCGACGACCGGCTGACCTTCCGCGAGAAGCGTCTGGTGGTCCTGGGCGTGCTGGCCGGCAAGGGCGCCGATCCGTCGCTCTTCGCGACCCACGGCAAGGCCACGCTCCAGAACGGTGAAATGAGCGCCGACGAGCTTCGGGCGGTGGTCCTCATGACGCTTCCCTACGTCGGCTACCCGCACGCCTCCCCGCTCTTCCTGGCAGCGGAGAAGCTGATCGCCGAGCTCGAGAAAGCCTGACGCCGCGGCGGCGCGGGGTAGGAGGAGCAGAACCATGAAACTCCGGAGATTGGCGAGCGCGCTGCTCGTCCTCGGCCTGCTCTTCACGGGCGGGGACGCAGCGGCGCAGCGCGCGCCGGACTGGCACGGCACCATCGAGGATCGCGATCCGGTCCTCGGGTGGGCGGCCGTGAACGGCAACCTCTCGTTCGTGGCGGGGTCCGAGCTGGCGGACGTGGTGAGCGATTTCGAGCGCGGCCTTATCGCCGCCCTCGACAGCCGCAGCGGAGATCTGCTCTGGGTAGAGGAGGGCGAGACAGCGACCGGCCACGACGGCCCGCGCACGGGAGTCTCGTTCCTCGGACCGCTCGTGCTCTCGAAGGGGGTCGTGGTCGCCGGCGGCGGCCGCCAGCTCGCCGGTCCGACGCCCGGAGTTCCGACGCCCGAAGGTGTGGTCCGCGCCTACGACCAGAAGACCGGCGCGCTGCTCTGGAGCAAGCGGATCGACGGCGGCAACGCCACTCTGGTGGCCGCCAGCGGAGGGATCGCCTTCGCCGGGACGACCGTCGGGACGGCCGAGGAGCCGAGCATCCAGCTGAACGCCTACGACCTCCTGAGCGGCGCCCCCCTCTGGGATGAGGACTACGGCGCCGACGAGAACGCGCGCCTAGCCGCGCTCGTCACGACCGGCCGCAGAGTGGTCCTCGTCGCGTCGCAGGACGGCCCCGGAATGCACGACATCGCGGTGCGGGTGCACGACACGAAGACCGGCGACTTCCTGTTCGGCGACGTGTACGACGAGGGCGACAGCGAGGTGGCCCGCGTCGCCGCGGCTCGGGGGCGCCGGCTCTTCGTCGGCGGCTCTCGCGAGGACGCGAGCATGGAGCGAGACGGTCTGCTCCTCGGCTACGACCTCGGCAAGCGGACGCGGATCTGGGACCACTCGCTGGCCGAGGCCGGCAACCAGAGTTCGCTCGCCCTCGCCGCGTCCGGCAGCGCCGTGTTCGCACTGACCCTCGGTCAGGGCGCTCTCGTCCTGCGCGCGCACGACGGCAGGACGGGCGTGGTCCGCTGGGACGAAGACCTGGACGTCGATGTCACGTTCACCCCCGACTCGGTCGCTGCGAAGGGCAGGCGGGTCGTGGTGGGACTCGATTCGGTCGTCCTCGCGTTCGACTCGAGGAACGGCACGCCGGCGTGGGATTCGACGGCAGGCGGGCTGGACGCGGCCATCGGCGGGAAGTGGGTCGTCGTTCCCGGCTTCGGCGGCGCCGACGGCTATCTCGCGCGCTGAGTCTCCGCATTGCCCGGCGTGCCTTCGCAGGCCCTGCCGGGCCGGCCGACCGCGAGGCTCAAGGCGCCGCCGCGTCCGTCCGACGATCCTCCTCATCCACGGGAGGGTCTCATGAAGCGCGCTCGTCTCGTCCTCGCCGCCGGGCTGGCCGGCAGCCTGGCCGCTGCCTCGCTCCCGGCTCGCGCCGCGGAGCTGTGCCTCCAGTTCGACGGAGCGAGCTGCGCGCTGAGCGGCGACACCGGCTTCTTCCGCTTCCTCGGGGCCAAGCTCCCCAAGAGCCCGAAGAAGGCGGTCGCGCTCCACGGCCGGGCCTGCGGGACGGGCGTGGTGACGGGCACGGCCGTCCGGAACGCGGACGACACTCTCGTCAACGTGGCCGCGACCTTCGTCTGCGACGCGACGCCGGGCCTCGTCTCGGCGGCGATCGCGCCGGCGACGACGGGGATCGGGAGCGCGCACACCGGCGACGCTTCCTTTGGCACCTTCGACCTCCCGACGAGCTGCACGGTCACGATCGTCGACTGCGCCGGCGAGCCCGGCACGCCGTAGCTGGCGACGCCGCGCTCCCAGCGGCAGCGGCTCGAGGGCTAGGGAGCCAGCCCCAGCACGCGCGCCACGTCGCGGGCGCGCAGGCGCGCGCGGAGCCGCTCGCCGAGCTCGGCGGCGCGCGCCGCGACCACCTCGTTGTCCTGGAGCGCGGCGAGGGCGCCGGCGAGAGCGGCGGCGCCGAGGCGGCGGCGCAGCAGGGGCGGCGGCCCGAGCCCGAGGTCGACCACGCGCGCTCCCCAGAAGTGCTGGTCGAGGAGGTGCGGCACGACGATCTGGGGAACGCCCGCGCGGGCCGCCGTCGTGGTGGTGCCGGCGCCGCCGTGGTGGACGACGGCGGCGACCCGGCGGAAGAGGGCCGGGTGGGAGACCGGGCCGATCTCCATCACGCCTTCGGGCAGGGGGCCGTCGCCGAGGCCCGCCCAGCCCCGCGAGAGGATCGCCCGCACGCCGGCGAGGGTCGCCGCCTCGAGCACGAGGCGGGTGGTCGCCGCGGGCGCCGGGTCGGTCATGCTGCCGAAGCCCACGTAGACCGGCGGCTTCCCGGCGGCGAGGAAGGCCTCGAGCTTCACGGGGAGCGGGGCACCGTCGTCGAAGGGGTGCAGGCAGCCGATCGTCTCCACCGGCACGCGGGCGCCGCGCGGCGCCCCCACGAGACCCTCGTCGGCGGCGAGGAGCGGCGCCTCGCCGACGAAGTGGTCGAACACGTCGCGCACCGGCGGCAGCCCCAGCTTCGCGCGCTCGCGGCAGAGGGGGCCGCGCAGCATCCCGTTGGCGAGGCGCCGCGTGAGCCACCACGCCGCGCGGGCGGGGAAGCCGCGCAGGCGCGGCCAGGGCATCATGATGGGCGCCACGTCGTCGGCGGGGATGATGCCGGGCGCGTAGGCGACGAAGCGGTGGCGGCACCCGTTCAGCTCCGCGGCGCTCGCCGCCGCCGCCTGGGTCGAGGCCGCGAGCACGAGGTCCGCGCCGCGGGTTGCCTCGGCCATGCCGGCCATCTGGAGCGGGAGGCTCGTCTCGATGAACGCGCGCCCGGCGCGGATCACGTCCGCGGTGGTGCCGTGCACCGCGGCGGCCTGCTGCTCGAGATAGGCGCGCACAGGCGCGCCCACGCTGCGGTAGGGGACGCCGCGCTCGCGGGCGTCCGCCTCGAAGTCCGGCGGCGCGCAGACGAGCACCTCCGCTCCGCGTGCCCGCAGCAGGCCCGCGAGGGCGAGGAAGGGATGGACGTCGCCGCGGGTCCCGTCTGCCGCCAGCACGATCCGCAAGGGGCCGCCTCCGATCCACCGGAGATCGAGCGGACGGCCGGCGGCCTTGAGCCGCGCGGCTACTCTCGCGCCGATGGCGTTCCAGCGCGTCGCACGGTTGGAAGAGATCCCCGAGAGCCGCGGCCACTGCGTGCGAGTGGGCGGGCTCGAGGTCGGCCTGTACCGGGTAGGGGGCGAGATCTACGCCATGGAGAACCGCTGCCCCCACGCCGACGCGCCGCTCCACGAAGGGGAGCTGACCGGCGCCGTCGTGGTGTGCCCGGGCCACGGCTGGGAGTTCGACGTGCGCACGGGCTGGAGGCCCGAGGACGCCGACGGCTGGCCGATCCCCTGCTTCGCGGTGCAGGTTCGCGACGGCGAGGTCTGGATCGACCCGGAGCGCCCCGTCAACCTGCGCCGGCGCTAGCCGCCGAGGGCACGCCGCGGGCCGGTGATCAGCGCTCCGCCTCGCAGCCCTTCCCGCCGCGCCTCGGGAGCAGGCGCACCGTCATCGCGTGCACGTCCGCGCGCTCGACTCCGGCGGCGTCGACGTTGCGGACCGGGGCGACGGCCTCGAACCGCGCATCGCGTCCGCCGCGCAGGACCTTGAGGATGCCGACCCCGGGCGTGCTCCCGGTGCTGACGTGCGGGTCGGCCGTCAGCGGATTCGGACCGCGCAGGGACATGAACGCGTGGCTGCCGTTCGGCGAGAGCGCCAGCAGATCCGGCGTCGGGTCGCTCGAGACGTCGCCGACCAGGTCGATCGTATCGACGACGAGGTCCGTCTCGGTGTCCACGACCCACAGGAAGTTGCGTCCGCGGTCCGCGACCCACAGGTAGCGGTGGTGCCGGGTCAAGGCCGCGCCGTGGGCGTCGGCGTCGTCGGAGCTGTCGCTGAAGACGAGGGCCGGCGCCGGCACGTTCGGCGGATTCGACGCCGAGAAGCCCGTGACGGGAAACGCGTACAGGTCCGCCTGGAACAGGTTGGCGGCCGTGCCGCCGCCGGAGTCGATGTACATCTTGCCGGGCACCTCGGCGCCGAGGCAGCCGTTGCCGTGCACCGTCTCGTTGTCGTACTCGGCCACGATCTGCATGGGCGTGGCCTTGCTGTCGACGACGAACAGGCCGCCCCCGCGCAGGGTCACGAACGTGTAGCGGCTCGTGGAGTCGATGATGGGGCAGATCGGCGCGTTGTCCGGCCGGAGCGCCGCGCTCTGACAGGGCAGGCCGTTCGGCGTCGTGCAGGTGGCGAGGTCGATGCCGGCCGCCGGGTCGAGGACGAAGCTGTTCGTCGCGTAGTCGGTGTGGATCCGCTCGAACAGCTTCCCGTTCTGGTTCGCCACCGAGATGTAGGTCTCGTCCGGCGAGGGGATGGCGAAGTGCACCTGCCGCGCCCCCGTCGACCCGACGGACGTCCGGAGGCACTCGATCGGCTCGCGCGTGTCGGCGTCGATGAAGAGCACGTGGCCGGACGCCACGAACGAGACGATCGCGTGGGTCTGGGACGCGTTCACCGCGATCATGTGGGGCCGGACCGGGTTCGCCCCCGTCCGGGCCAGGCACAGGGCCGCGGCCTCGGCGGAGAGATCGATCTTCTCCGAGGGCGCGGACGGCGCCCGCTGGCGGCTCTCGAGGTCGCGTCCGGCCCAGATGTGGATCGTGCCGCCGTAGTCCTTCCCCGGCGAGCTCGACTGGTCCACCGCCCAGACCTCGTAGGCCGGCGCTGCGGACGCAGGCGCCGCCTGGCCGACGGCCGCCGCCGCGAGGGCCAGGGCGAGCGCCGCGCAGGGCAGGGTGCCCCGCCGCCGTAGAGACGGAAGGATCCCGAGCGGGACCAGGGTCATGTCGTCGCCCTCCTGATGGGTCCGAAGCGTCCGGCACCCTTCGGGCGTGAGAACCGGTGGAACGATGTTCGAAGATGCGCGGCTCGAGCTCGCGACCCCCGGGGGCAACGGGGGGGGGGTGATTCGCTCCAGGCCCACCGCGCGCCGCAGGGCGGTGGAAGTCGGTGATCAGGAGAAGATCAGACGGCCGCGCACCGTGTGAGCGTAGGCTGGCGACACGAGGTGGAGACCATGCCGCTGCCGCGTACGTCGGTCCCGATCTTCGGGCTCGCTCGCCGAGCGCCCGCTCTCCTCGCAGCCCTTCTTCTCGCCGGAGCTCTCACGCCGGCCGCCGCAGGAGCGGCCGCGACCTATCTCGCGGGCGTGGGCTGCAACGGCCCGTTCCAGGAGAACGAAGGGCCGGAGGACGTCAGCAAGGACTGCCGCAATCTCGTCGCCGGTCCCTTCTACCCGGAGCCGGGGTACCTCGACTCGTACGCCCGGTCCGACGCCGGCCCGGGCGGTCTCCGGGTCCGATCCGACGCGGAGATCGGCGGGGGCGGGGTGCAGGGCGGCTCCGAGTCGGTCGCCGCCCAGGCGTGGGCGGAATGGACCTTCGACGACTTCGTGGTCGTCGGGACGGGGAGCGAAAGCGTCCCGATCCTGGCCGCGCTGAACCTGCAGGTCAGTGGATTCCTGTCGCCCAGCGCCCTCGAAATCGACACCACGGGCCCGCTCACGACTTCGGTCGGTTCGAATGCGCAGTTCTACCTCTTGATCGACCTCGACGGGGGCGACGCAGGGTACGGGGGCGTCAGCCGCAGCCTCTCCAACGGCTCCCTCAGCGAGTTCGCGGAGGGTCTCCTCGAGGACCACTACTCGAGCGGGGAAGACATCAGCGATTCGATCACGAGCTCGCAGGTGATGCTTCCCGTCGGAAGCG
>Ga0105107_10002787_pt1 | contig 11562 bp, 7 predicted proteins | sample PPLLaktember2015_6_FD_79335 | JGI IMG/M metagenome (GOLD analysis project Ga0105107, IMG submission 79335) | Freshwater sediment microbial communities from Prairie Pothole Lake near Jamestown, North Dakota, USA - PPLs Lake P8 Core (1) Depth... | ecosystem: Environmental > Aquatic > Freshwater >... | reverse complement strand
CCATGGATGCCCCGCATCTTGAGGCGGCCGGAATGGAAGTGCGCGATGATTGCATGGAGGTTGCACTACTCCGAGCGGAAATCGAGGCGGTGACGGGATCGTCGGTTGTCGAGAGCGCCCACTATGCAACCGACGCGGGGATCTATTCTGCCGCGGGTATCCCTTGCATCGTCTTCGGTCCCGGTGACATTGCCGATGCGCACACAGCCACTGAATCCCTTGACATCGACGAGCTCCTGCTGGCACGGGAAATCGTCCGGAGGTTTCTGACATGACGCGCCGGTGTATCATCGGCCTGGATATCGGCGGTACCAAGACGGCGGTCATCGAGGGGGGTGACGACGGCCGGATACTCCGGCGACTGCAGTTTGTGACGGCCCCGTACCGGGGCTTCAATGCAGTCTTTGACGACATCGTCGACGGCGTGCAGACGATTTGGGAATCGGCGGCGAACCCGCCGGCCGCCATCAGCGTTGCGATTGGTGGTCCTCTGGATGTTCTTCGGGGAGTGGTGCACTCGCCGCCCAATCTGCCGGGTTGGGATGCAATTCCTTTAAAGAAACTCCTGGCGGACCGTTTTGCACTCCCTGTGTATGTGGAGCACGACGGCAATGCGGGAGCCCTGGCCGAATGGTATTTCGGCGCGGGGAAGGGTGCACTGAGCCTTGTGTTCCTGACGATGGGAACGGGTTTCGGTGCGGGTTTGATCCTTGACGGCCGTCTGTACCGGGGCTCATCGGATGTGGCGGGCGAGGTGGGGCACGTGCGCATAGCCGAGGATGGGCCCGACTGCTATGGCAAAGCCGGGTCACTGGAAGGATATGCAAGCGGCACCGGAATTGCGCGGCTGGCACAAATGCTCTTCCCGAGCCGGTGGCCGCAGCCTCCCGATATGATCCAACTTGCCTCTGCGGCACGATCCGGCGACTCCGATGCGCTGCAGGTCTTTGCGACTTCCTCCCGGTATTTCGGACGCGGCCTTGCGATGATTGCAGACACATTGAATCCGGAACGCATCGTACTGGGTGGCCTGGGCATGCGCTTGATGGACATCTTGGTGGAGCCGGCACTCCGTGTCTTCAGAGAGGAAGCCCTGCCGCAGGCTGCCGCCGCGTGCAGCATCGTGCCGGCCGCGCTGGGTGAATCCATCGGCGATATCGCTTCTCTGTGTGCAGCATTTGATCAAGGGCATCTCCTGCGTGAATCATGATCTCAGAATCCTTTAGCCAGATACCGCTCAAGCGTGCCGCACCCGATGGGGAAGAGTTCATTCGACTCCTCCTGCACGGGCAGCCGGGGCAACGCGTCCCACTCGTCGAGTACATCGTGGATGACGTGGTGATGCAGCCCGTCATCGAGCAGTTGTTGCAGCGCCCCTGGGTTCCGCCGGGGGCGGGAGCAGCACCGTGTAAGGGCTATCTTGATAATATGATCGCGTTCTGGTCGGGAATGGGCTATGACTTTGTCCGGTTCGAACTTTCGCTGCCGTTTCCCGAACGGAAGGACCTGATTCCCGATGCGGCACCGGGAAGCACGAAAGATCGTGCGTGGCAGGATGAACATCATGGAATGATCACCACCTGGGAACAATTTGAGCACTATCCATGGCCAAAAGTTGAGGAGTTTGATTTCTCCCCTCTCGAATATCTGAACGATCACCTTCCGGATGGGATGGGTTTGATCAGCAGCCATGGCGGCGGTGTGTTTGAACACCTCTCCTGGATCATGTCGTTCGAGGGGCTGTGCGCAGCCCTGTACGAGGATCCGTCGCTGGTACGGGCGGTGGCGGACAGATTGGGCGAATTGATGCTGGGATTCCTCCGGCACCTGATTGATCTGGACAGGCTGATAGCGGTGTTCCCGGGCGACGATATGGGATACCGTACCGCCACGATGATTTCCCCACGCGACCTGCGGGTGTTCGCCATCCCATGGCACAAGCGTTTTGCCGCCGTTGCTCATGATCACGGCATCCCGTATTTCCTGCACTCCTGCGGCAATCTTTCAGCCATCATGGAAGATCTCATCACGGTGGTCGGGATCGACGGAAAGCATTCATTCGAAGATGCCATCATCCCCGTGGAGGATTTCCAGCGGATGTACGGCAGCCGGATTGCCGTGCTCGGAGGGATTGACATCAATATTCTTTCCGGAGGGACTCCTTCAGAGGTACGGCAACGCGTGCGACATCTCGTGCAGCAATGCGGAAGCACCGGCCGCTACGCCATCGGCTCCGGAAACTCTGTTCCCAGTTATGTCCCCGTTAACAACTACATCGCCATGATTGATGAGGCACACGCATGCCACACATGACCGTTGATAGACTACATGAAGCGCCGATTCGGTGTTGGGCAGGACTGCTGCGACTTTTCCGACCACCGGTATTGGGGATCGGCGTTGCGGCGGGAATACTCATGCTGAGCCACGCTGCACAGGCCCAGAAAGGGGTATATCTTGCCGAAATCGAGAAGTCAGCGGCACAGTGCTGGCGTACGCTGCCTTCAGATCTGGAAGCCTGGAAGAAAAACCCCAACCATAGTGTGCTGTGGGGGTACAATCCTCCGGCATCGCCGCTCTATCTCGCCGCCACGTACGGCTATCTGTATTCACTCAACCACGATGAACAATACGCCCAGCGTGCCCTGCATCTGCTCGCCGACTACGGGTCGTTGCGAAAAACCCTTCCGGCCGGATTTGCCGCCAGCCGCGCCGAGTATGCGCGCGGCATCCCGGCGTTCACCAACTTCTTCTTTATTGCTCCCTTTGCACAAGCATACATTGCCGTACGCGAAAGCCGGTCGGCAACCCCTGCACTGCGCAAGGCGATAGAATCCGATCTCGGGGAATGCGTTGACTTTATCTATACGTTCCCCGAATGGGGAAGCCACAACCGCGCGATGCTGCGTGCGCTGGGATTTCTCCTGGGAGCGCAGGCCCTGCCGCATCATCCTCACGTACGGCAGTGGATACGCACGGCTGAGGCCATCAGCGCCGACAATCTGCAAGCGTGGGAAGTCGAAGACGCAACGGTGTATCACCCGGTGTGGCTCCACACCGTGCTTCGTTATGCGGAGGCGGCCGGAAAGCCGCGTGTGCACTCCTCGGTTTTCCTGCACTACTACCTTGAATACTTCACGCACCTGATGTCTCCGGCCGGGCTCGTGCCGGATTTTGGCGACGCATTCTGGGAATCATCGCTCGAAGGGCACAGGTTGGTGGCGGTGTTTGAGAGGGGTGCCGCGGTGTTCCGGGATCCCACGATGCGATGGACCGCCGCCACGCTGCTGGCGACTTCGCGCACGCGGGGCGATACGGTGGGCATCGGTGCGGCGTACCATTTGTGCGATGCGCACCGCTGGGTCGACGAATCGATCATTCCGGCGGTGCCCGATGCCGGAAGCGGAGAGGTCCTGGAGGACGTTATCGGCAAGAAGGTGGTCTTCCGCGACGGTTGGGATGCACGGTCAACATACCTGTTGCTGAACTACAGGGATGAGGGAGACGGCGGATGGATGAGCCGCCACTATCTCCGGAATACGATTACCGTGGAAGAAGAGAAGATGCATCACGGACACGCAGATGAGAACAGCATCAGCCTGCTGATGCACAACGGATCCGTGCTGCTCCATGATGCAGGCTATCGGGACGGCCTTCCCAGCGGCCCCTACGGATCGTGGCGACAGGACTACTTTCACAACCGCCTCGTGGTGCGCGCAAACAGGCGCGATCAACGTCAGGGAGTGCTCGAGTTTGTCCAGAACTCCGGTGCCTACCGGGCTGTGCAGACACGCAAGATTGACTTTGTCCGTCTCCGCGATGTGGACATGAGCCGGACAAGGGTGAGCGAGACGTTTCCGGGTTATGACTGGGACAGGATCATCGCGTACATCAAATCACTCGGGGTCTTCGTTGTCATCGATGCGGTGAAGGCGACGCGGCCGGACTACATGACGCTCACAGCATTCTGGCACGGCCAGCGCGTTGAGCACACCCGAGAGGGTGTGTACACCATCGCCGTGGATTCACTGCAATCCCTGAACCTGCCGCGGAACTCGGGGCTGCGCGTGGAATTCCTTGAACGTACGGGAAAGACCGAAGGGAGTGCGCCGATCTCGCGGCATCGTCAGAACGAGACTGCACTGTACCAAACGATCGCGAGCCAGTACAAAGCCGGCGACATCGAAATGTTCGTCACCGTCCTCACCCCGTTTGACCGGGTGAAGGGGAGTGACAATCTGCCGCGAGCCTCTCTTGTCCCGACGTCTTCTCCCGCTGGCGCGGTTGCCGTCCGCCTCGAAACCGGCGGACAGTCGCTGCTTATCGGGGCGAAGCTTGACCTTGAGTCGGAGATCGCACGCGGGAACATCCGTCCGCGCTACCAGTATGCGCTCGGCAAGACCGCTTACGGGGAGTTTGAAACGGATGCGCATTTCTTTGTGGCCGACGAAAAGGCAGCCGTGCCGCGCTTCAGTGCCGTGAATGTTCTCAAGGTGTACCACCGCGGTAAGGAAGTAATGAGCGCACTTCCCTGTACGCATGCCCTTCAACCCGATGGCAGTCCGGATCGCATCGGCATCTCGAAATGGCGGATATTCGAGTCCGAACCATGACTTCATGTTCGACGGCACAGGCGGTCAAGCTCTTCCGATGATCACGACGGTCACGCTCAACCCGATGCTCGACAAAACGGTGAGACTGCCACAACTCGCCGTGGGGCGGATCACACGCGCCGAACGGGTCTCATGCATTGTCGGCGGCAAAGGCGTGAACGTCACCCGCCAGCTCCACCGCCTGGACTGTCCCTCCCAGGCAACCGGACTCTGGGGCGGTGAGGTCGGCATCCAGTGCAACCGATTGTTGACTGCCGAAGGAATCAACCACCAGTTCGTGCGGATCGAAGGCATGACACGGGAAGGGGTGACGTACGTTGACGCGGCAGGCGTTATGACGTGCATCTTTGAACCGCCCCACAATGTCACGCCGGCGGAAGCGGAAATATTCGTGGGCCGGTGCTCCACGCTCTTGGCCGACAGCCAGTGGCTGGCATGCTGTGGCAGCTCACCCTCGGCGGCAACCGATTACGTGTACGCCGACCTTTTGCGGGAAGCGCGCACACGAGGCGTCCGGACTGCGCTGGATACGTATGGCACGCCGTTGCACCTTGCGCTGGCTGAGGTACCGGAGGTGATGAAGGTGAACCGCGAGGAGTACCGGAGCAGCGCCGGCGCACCGCTGGAACGCGAACGCGACGTGGTAGACGCGCTGGTTGCGCTCGTAGAACAAGGAATCGCGTTGGCCGTTCTCACCGATGGACCCCGGCCGTGTTATGCAGCAAGCCGGGCGGGGTGCTGGAAAATCACACCGCCGACTGTCACTACCGTGAATCCGACGGGATCCGGTGACAGCATGCTGGCCGGGATTCTGTATGGATTGTCACGCGGATGGGACCATCCGGGCAGCATCTGCTTTGGTGCTGCTGCCGGCGCGGCAAATGCCGCGGTCTGGGATATCTCGTCCGTCTCAATGCAGGATATTCTGTCGCTTCTTCCGTCTGTGGCCATTAGTGAATTCATCGTCCCTTAACCCCCGTTCTCAGAAAGGTGCTGGATATGCCGACACTCAAACAATTCTTGACGACTGTCACAGTCATTGACATCCATCCATCCGGCCCACTCGTCGAATCGACTGTCGCCAACGAAATGCGGAGTACTTCGTGTCCGTCGGCCAATGTCCGCCGGTCTCCCGGCCTCTCGGTTGCTTCCCGGACCGTGCGCGTCGCCGTTGTCGGCGACTCCGCGGCGTGGAAGGCAATCCATCCGGCTCTGGCTAGCCAGGAACGGTGGCTGATGGCTCGTGTCAAGGGAGAGGGGATGGAACTGCTGGCCTCACACACGCATCTCCTGTATCAGGTCTGGACGTTCGTGCAGGATGAGTGGGCCTCGCTGGATGTTGCTGCATTCCGCGATGGGAAGATCCTCATCCCGACATTTCCCGGCGTGCGGCCTGTGTATGATATCTTCCTGACTCAGGTCGCCCGTACGGTGCGGAATTTCAATAAGGAAGAGCACTTCAAAACACTGGCGAGGATGGGCTCGACGTACGCGGAGGTAAACGGCCTTGCATTTCCGGTGCCCCTGGAGACCGGTCCCAGAGGTGAATTGCTCCACCGCTTCTACACGTACTGTCCGGCGCTCGACCAATTCGTCACGAGCCGCTTGAACAAGGGAATCTATGACAGCGACTACCTGCAGGCGAACCTCAACAACCTGAAGAACAACGCGGCGCTGGCCGAGAAATATGGGCTGATCCCCGGGCTGGTCTGCTTCGAGCCCCGGTCCGTACCCGATGAATTGCTGCAGCGCTATCCCGTTCTGCGTGGCGCGCGGGTCGACCATCCGATGCGCAGCTTCAGGCCGCGCTTCAATCTCTCGGTGGCACATCCCGTGGTTCTGGACCATTATTCCGAAATGATGGAAAATCTCATGCATGAGGTGCCGCGCCTGGACTACCTTTCGGTCTGGTCGAATGACAGTGGTGCCGGTTTCGAGTACACGAGCTCCCTCTATGTAGGACGCAACGGCGGCGGGTACCTCGTGCGCGAATGGCTGGCTGCGAAGGATATAGCCTCCGCCGCGGCATTCAACCTCGTCCGCTTCATCAAAACCCTGAGGGATGCGGGCCGGCGTGTGAATCCGCGGTTCCGGACGCTCATCAGGCTCGAACCGTTCTGGGAAGAGCACGACTACATCTGGAGTATGCTCGAAGAGGGGCTTGATGTCGAAGTCTCATCACTTCTGACCAAGGGATGGGATCTCGCCTACAAACATCCGCGCTACGAGGAGGTCCCGCAGATACACGGCACGGCACTGTACTGCACGTTCGTGGAGCAGGAGCGAGCAGTGCTCGACGACCTCGAAAAAAAAGGATCGCGCGCAGATGTCTATTGCGTCCCCGGCGTTCTCCAGAATCACGATCCGATCATCGGCACAGCTTTCCCGGGCCTGGTCTACAGAAAACTGCACGACATGGCGGCATTGCGCGTGACAACGGCGGCCTATATGGGCGGCGCCACGCAGCCGTCCCTCGCTCCCTACAACATCAACCAGGAAGTTGTGCGGGCATTCCAGTTTGACCGGAACCTTGATTTGCCCTCGCTGCTCCTGAAGAAAGCCGCGGAATGGATTGGACCCGAACTCGCCGCCGACCTGGTGCGTCTCTGGGAGATCACCGAGGATGCGTACACCTATTTCCCGATCCCCATGTGGATCTATTCCGGATGGAGTGTCTGGTACCGGCTGTTCATCCGGCCAATCGTTCCTGATATCGATGCTATTCCGGAATCCGATCGCGCGTACTACGAGGACTTTCTCCTGGCGACGACGCACAACCGGACGAGGGTCGACTTCCGCTACGATGTTGGCTTTGACCTCTGTGATCCCGAACGGGCCTGGCTCTCTGTGAGGCACATGGACGAAGATCTGTTCCCGAGAATGGAGCGCGCGGTTGCATTGGCAAAATCCCTCCTTGACCGTGCATCCACTGAACACGCCCGTGCCTGTGCCCGGGATCAATATGACCGGACGCGAGGATTGCTCTACTGGTACAGAACGGAATATGCAGTGACGGCCTGGGTTGCAGGCGTGCACACGTACCTGTCGACCAACGATGCGGCGAAGAAGAAAGAGTGTCGTGAGCTGCTGCGGAAGATGGTGCTTGACGACATTCAGAATACCCGCGATCTCCTGGAGCTCTGGGAAACCTCCACCACAAACTGGCTTCTGATCTCGGGCGTGGCGGAAACGACGTTCATTTATTACAGCAACTTCGGGGACTTGTTGAAACGCAAGATCGCACTGGCCACGGGTCACGAGAACGACGAACCGTACGTCGACCCCGATTACCAGTGGCGGGTTCCGGGGTTCACAAAGGAGGCAAAGAGATAGAGCGCGGTCGGGACATTGCGGTACTTGTTGCCCCGGATTCCTTCAAAGGGACGCTCAGTGCGCAGGAGGCGGCTGAAGCCATGGGGGAGGGGGTTCGTGACGTCATCCCCCGGGCTCCGGTCACGCTGATGCCGCTGTCTGACGGCGGTGAGGGATTGCTGGATGTGCTGCTGCCAGTGCTGGGCGGGGAATTCCGGCGGGCGAAGGTGGCCGGGCCTCTTCCAAACCAGACGGTCGAGGCCCGCTGGGGATATGTACAATCCACACGGAGCGCCATCTTGGAGATGGCAGAAGCCGCCGGACTCGGCCTGGTACCGCCGCAACGACGTGATCCCAGCATCACGACTACGTTCGGTGTAGGTCAACTTATCAGCTGTGCACTCGATTGCGGGGCACGCACTCTGATTGTCGGGATCGGCGGGAGCGCGACGAATGACGGAGGCGCAGGGATGGCGCAGGCACTCGGCGTGCGGCTCCGGGACGGCACAGGAAATGAACTACCCCCCGGGGGTGCCGCACTTGCGCGCCTTGCGTCGATAGATATTGCCGGAGTCGACACGCGCATCGCGGGGGCGACCGTTCTTGTCGCATGCGATGTCCGCAACCCTCTCCTGGGTCCCGAAGGCGCCTCGGCTATATTCGGACCGCAGAAAGGGGCCTCACCCGGCGGTGTTGTCCTTCTGGAGGCAGCTCTTGCGAAATACCGGGATTTGATCCTCGAGACGATCCGCATCGATGTTCAGGATGTTCCCGGCAGCGGCGCCGCAGGCGGTCTCGGTGCAGGGCTCGTGGCATTCTGTGGGGCGACTCTCCGTTCCGGGATTGACATCGTTCTCGATCAGACAGGGTTTGATGCGGCGCTGGCCGGCGCCGATCTCGTGGTGACAGGGGAAGGGAGGATTGATGCACAAACGCGCTACGGCAAAGTACTCTCGGGTGTGCTATCCCGTGCCCGTCGAAGTGGGATTCCCGTCGCCGCAATCGTCGGTGATATCACAGGGACACAAAGTGATTTTGTGGGACCGGAGGGTTTCCTGGGGCTTGCCGCCCTTGTGGGCGGAGATACCGGTGTGCAGGAAGCTATGGGGCAGGCCCGGTATCATGTCCGCAGGAGAACAGCACAACTCATAACACAACTCATTCCCCACTTGACCCAACAGAGATCTGATCCCCATGCTCATTAGCGAAATCAAACAGGTCAACATCCTGGACCTGCTCGTGATAGCCGGCTACCTGCTCCTGCTCACCGGAGTCGGCATATATCTGACACGTTTCAACAAGACCGTGGATGATTTTTTCAAAGGGGGTGGAAAAATCCCCTGGTGGATTTCCGGGCTTTCGACATTCGTGGCCGGCTTTTCAGCTTTTATGTTCGTCGGCGCAGCAGGATTCACGTACAAGTATGGCGGCGGCGCGGTCATTATGTTTACCAGCGCGTTCTGGGGCTACGGATTGGGGTACTTCGTGTATGCGACCCTCTGGCGCCGGTCACGCCTCTCTTCGCCGATGGAGTTCCTGACCAAACGGTTTTCGCAAGGCACGACCTACTACTATACGCTCCTGTCGATTGTTCCCTCCATCATGGGGCTTGGTCTGGGGATCTATATCCTCTGCATTTTCGTTGCGTCAGCATTGGGTATCATGGGCTGGTCGGTAGACCTGGGGCTCTTTCGTTTGACGGGACTTGAAGCATCCATGATCATTACCGGCGTTGTCATGCTTATCTATACTAGTGCCGGCGGACTCTGGGCGGTAGTGATCACGGACTCTCTCCAGTTCTTCGTCATCCTGGTGGTCAGCCTTCTGATCTTCCCGCTGGCGTTCATGGCACTTGGATCGGGGAGCATGCTGTCGGGCGTGCATCGTCTCTTCGCGGAGGCTCCAGCCGAATATTTAAGTCTGGGCGATCTGTTCACGCGCCCGGAATTCTACGCTGCTTACTTCCTGAGTACCTTTATCGGGTACAATGCTTCATGGCACATCGGCCAGCGATACTACAGCGTCCCAACAGAGCGCGATTCGAGAAAGATGGCCGTCCTGTGCGCCGTCCTGAGCCTTTTTCTGCCGTTCTTCTGGATAGCGCCGACCATGGCCGCCCGTGTAATGTTTCCGGACATGGCGCACATGTGGCCTCAACTTACTGTCCCGGCAGAGGCGTCCTATGTGACGCTGGCGCTGACACTTCTTCCCAACGGTCTGATTGGGCTTACTATCTCCGCCATTTTGGCAGCCACGATGACATCCATTGATACTCAGCTGAACTACCTAGGCTCCATTCTCGTGCGCGATGTGTACGTGCGTCTGCGTACGGTCGTCCGGGGTGCTGTCCCTCCTCAGAACGAGCAACTGTTGATGAGCAGGTTGACGGCGTTTACGCTTGGCATCCTTGCGATTATCACGGCGATTATCGTCCAGCGCTCAAAGGGAGTGTTCGATTTTGCACTCATGTACTACTCCTGGTTTGGCCCTTCGATGTTCACTCCGGTCATGCTTGGCCTGATCTTCCGGAAAACACCGTCATGGTCTGCAGGTGCCTCCGCGACCGCGGGACTCGTGTTTGTCCTTATCGCGAATGTTGTGATTGACGTGACGCCGCACCAGTACGAGGTGAACATTTTTGGCGGTGTCGGCCTTTCAACCCTGGTGTTCTTCCTGTCAAAGTTCTGGAAGGAACGGGATGCGGAGAAAACACGTGTGCGAGAGGCCTTCGATGCAGATTTACGGACCCCCGTGACAGACGAATCATTGCGGTGGTCCGCCAATGCCGTGGAATCGTACCGGCTTGTCGGCATCATGACTGGGGCTATCGGTCTCACCGTGCTCGGTCTTGCAGTCGTCCCTGCCGCACCTCAGGTGCATGTCCTGAGCGCTGCTCTTGGACTCGGGACCACGCTCATCGGGGGGATGATGGTCTGGTATTTCCGCAAGCAGGTCAAAGCGACAGAGGCAGAGAACAGGGAGAAGCACCAATGAACCGCATCATCAGGGTGAGCGCCGCTCAGCTTCCTGCCGTCGTGGAGGGAGGCACTGCGGCCGCGCGCCGGGCCAGAAATCGCAAAGAGATTCTGTCGTTCCTGCGGATCGCCGGAGAACGGTGTTCCGACCTCGTGCTGTTCGGCGAGTATGCGAACCTCGATCACCGGTCCACCTCATCACGGAAGAGGGACTACGTTCCTGACAGCATACCAGGACAGTTCACGCGGCTGATCGGACGGGCCGCGGCGAAGTACAGGATGAATGTGGTCATGCCGATGTACGGCACCTGGCGGGGGGCGGTTTCAAGCCAGGCTGTGGTCTTCGACCGGAAGGGCGAAATTCTGGGGTGCTACCAGAAGTCCCATGCCACACAGCCGGAACAGGTTCTGGGGATGCAACGGGGCGATGATCTTCCTGTCTTCATACTCGATTGTGTGCGCATTGGCATCATGACCTGCATGGACATCGAGTATCCCGAGGTCGCACAGGTACTCATGGTGCGCGGAGCGGAACTTCTCCTCTTTCCCCACGTGCAATCCGGCTGGGGGGAAGTGGACTGGGAGATTCGATACCGGGCGCGGGCCATCGATACCGGGCTCCCGTTGTTGTCCGCCTGCTATGGTTATCCTGAAGGACATTGGAT
>Ga0105107_10002786_pt1 | contig 11563 bp, 8 predicted proteins | sample PPLLaktember2015_6_FD_79335 | JGI IMG/M metagenome (GOLD analysis project Ga0105107, IMG submission 79335) | Freshwater sediment microbial communities from Prairie Pothole Lake near Jamestown, North Dakota, USA - PPLs Lake P8 Core (1) Depth... | ecosystem: Environmental > Aquatic > Freshwater >... | reverse complement strand
GCGCCCTGTGGCAATTTGATGAGTATGTGACTGGCGCGGCGCTCTTCCTTGCCGGCGGCGCTCACGACGTTCTCCGCCATGGCCTTGCGAATTTCATCTTCGCCGAGACGTACACCCTTCGCGAGTTCCTCGGCGTCGAGGCGGATGTACTCGATACGCACGCGCTCCGCTGTCTTGTAGCGCCCGGGATTGGCGTTGTATTCCTGCTCGATCGCCGCGGCGTCAATCTTGACACGATCGCGCAGTCGCGCCGGCTGGAGAATGGCAACCGTCGCCTCGCGCTGCTGCGCCTGCAGCTTGATCAGCGTTTGAATGTCCGAGGGCATGACGATGGCGCTCTGCGCAAAACCGTTCTCGGCCTGGCGTATCAGCACATCGCGTCGCAACCTTGCCTCAAAGCCGGAGATATCCTGGCCGTTGTTGCGCAACAGCGCCTCGTACAATTTCACGTCGAACTGTCCATCGCGCTGGAACTGGGGTGCGAGCCGGATCTGCCGGCTGAGTTCAGCATTGCTGACACGATAGCCGCTTGCCTCGACATCGGCGACAAACAGCAGTTCATCGATGAGGCCGTCCAGTACCCGCTGACGGAATTCAGGCGTATCGAGCAGTCGCGGATCCACGGAACGCCCCAGCATCTGCTGGAACGAGCGGCGTTGTCCCTCGAGCGTACGCTTGTAGGACTCGACGCTGATGTCGACGCCATTCACCTCGGCGACATTGAGCCGGCCGCCACCTTCGAAATAGGTGTTGATGCCCCAGAGCGCAAACGGAATCGTGACCAGGCCGAGAATGATCGCGGCGATCCAGCCCTGGGTTTTTTCTCTGATGGTGGTGAGCATGTGCTATGTCGAGGCGTTGCGAATCGTCATTCCTTGCCGGCGACAGAAAGCCAGGCTTCCAGCCTGCCGACAAGGAAAAGGGCGAGACCAGGCTCGCCCTCGGGATACATGGCGGAGCGGACGGGACTCGAACCCGCGACCCCCGGCGTGACAGGCCGGTATTCTAACCGACTGAACTACCGCTCCAAGTCTTTATGGTGGGTGCTGAGGGGATCGAACCCCCGACCAGCGCCGTGTAAAGGCGACGCTCTACCGCTGAGCTAAGCACCCCTGAGGGAATCCCCTTGAGAAAAACCCTTCGAGAAAATCCCGCTAAAGAAGTGTCCCCCCATAAAGCCGCGCTAGTTTACGGTATCCTTCAGGCCTTTGCCAGCCTTGAATTTCGGGTTTTTGGACGCCGGGATGGCGATGGATTCGCCGGTGCGGGGATTGCGGCCGGTGCGTGCTGCACGTGTCGTCACAGAAAAATTTCCAAATCCGGAGAGCGTCACCTGCTCACCGTTCTTGAGCGTCGCAGCAATGCTCTCCAGCACTGCCTCCACGGCGCGTGTCGCAGACGCCTTGTTCAGTTCTGCGGCGACCGCCACTTTCTCAATGAGTTCTGCCTTGTTCATGTCGTTATCCCCAGTGGTGTGTTGGTTATGTCCACAAACCGGATACGAATTCCTGGTCGCGGATATTATTGTTGCTGAATCGGGCAGCGCGAGGCGTACACAAAACACGCATGCCGTGGCTATCTAGCCAGTGCAGGAAGGGCTTGTCAAGAAATCAGCGATTACTGGTCTGGCCACCAACCGGCCCGGGCGGGCCGGTTGGTCAGAGGTGTTATGCTCTCAGTGTGTCGTGATCAGGCTGGCATCTGCGGAATCATCCACCGGTTTGGCGGCTTCGTCCGGCACCGCCGACTTCTCGTCCAGCGGTTGAGGCTTGCGTTCCAGTGCCATATCGAGCACCTGATCGATCCACTTGAGCGGGCGGATGTCGAGATCATCGAGTATGTTCTTTGGAATTTCGGCGAGATCCTTGCGGTTCTCTTCCGGGATCAACACGATCTTGATGCCGCCGCGGTGCGCCGCAAGCAGCTTCTCCTTGAGGCCACCGATCGGCAACACTTCGCCGCGCAAGGTAATCTCGCCGGTCATCGCCACGTCCGCACGCACCGGAATTTTCGTAAGCGCCGAGACCATGGCCGTGCACATCCCAACGCCCGCACTCGGGCCATCCTTCGGCGTGGCACCTTCCGGCACGTGCACATGGAAGTCGTGCTTCTGGTAGAAGTCTGTCTGGATGCCGAGCTGGCTGGCGCGTGCACGCACCACGCTCATGGCTGCCTGAATGGATTCCTGCATGACGTCGCCGAGCTTGCCGGTGATGGTGAGCTTGCCCTTGCCGGAAACAATCACCGCCTCGATGGTCAGCAGTTCGCCGCCCACTTCGGTCCATGCCAGACCGGTCACCTGCCCGACCTGGTTGGCCTGTTCGGCCACACCATAGCGGAAACGTTGCACGCCGAGATACTTACCCAGATTTTCCGGCGTGATTTCTACTGCCTTCAGCTTCTTGTCGAGCAACAAAACCTTCGCAACCTTGCGGAACACCTTGGAAATTTCACGCTCCAGGCTGCGCACGCCTGCTTCGCGCGTGTAGAAGCGCACGATGTCACGCACCACCGCCTCGCTCATCGCGACTTCACCCTCCTGCAGGCCGTTGTTCTTGCGCTGCTTCGGTACCAGGTAGCGCATGGCAATATTGACCTTCTCGTCCTCGGTGTAGCCAGCCAGACGAATCACTTCCATGCGATCGAGCAATGGCGCCGGGATATTGAGGCTGTTGGAAGTCGCCACAAACATCACGTCCGAGAGGTCATAGTCCACCTCCAGGTAGTGATCACTGAACGCATGATTCTGCTCGGGATCGAGCACTTCCAGCAACGCCGAGGACGGATCACCACGGAAATCCATAGCCATCTTGTCCACTTCGTCCAGCATGAAGAGCGGATTGCGCACCTTCACCTTGGACATGTTCTGGATGATCTTGCCGGGCAACGAACCGATGTAGGTGCGCCGGTGACCGCGGATCTCGGCTTCGTCACGCACGCCACCGAGCGACATGCGCACGAATTTGCGGTTCGTGGCGCGCGCAATGGACTGACCGAGCGAGGTCTTGCCGACACCGGGCGGGCCGACCAGGCACAGAATCGGACCCTTGAGCTTGTTCACGCGCTGCTGCACGGCAAGGTACTCAAGAATTCGTTCTTTGACCTTTTCCAGGCCATAGTGATCGGCCTCGAGAATCTTCTCGGCTTCGCTCAGATCCTTGCGGATCTTGGAGCGCTTCTTCCATGGCACATTTACCAGCCAGTCGATGTAGTTGCGCACCACCGTGGCCTCGGCCGACATCGGCGACATTAATTTGAGTTTCTTCAATTCGGCGTCGGCCTTCTCGCGCGCCTCCTTGGACATGCCGGCCTTTTCAATTTTTTTGCTCAGCTCATCGGCCTCGTTCGGGCCGTCCTCGATCTCGCCCAATTCCTTTTGAATGGCCTTCATCTGTTCGTTCAGATAGTACTCGCGCTGGCTCTTCTCCATCTGGCGCTTCACGCGCCCGCGGATGCGCTTCTCGACCTGTAACAGATCAATTTCAGACTCCATCACGCCAAGGATATGTTCGAGACGCTCGCGCGTATTGCGCATTTCGAGGATCTTCTGCTTGTCCTCGATCTTGAGCGACAGGTGCGCGGCAATCGCATCCGCCAACCGGCCCGGCTCATCGATACCGGCGAGCGAGGTCAGGATTTCCGGCGGGATTTTCATGTTGAGCTTCACGTACTGGTCGAATTCGGCCAGTACCGAACGCATCAACGCCTCGCCCTCGCGGTCTTCAACCGGGACCGACTCGACCATGCTCACGAGTGCGCTGAAGCTATCCTCGGTTTCGGTGAACTGCTGGACCTCGGCACGTTGTTCTCCCTCCACCAGAACCTTCACGGTCCCGTCCGGGAGCTTGAGCAGTTGCAGTATGCTGGCGACCGTGCCGATACGATGGATCTGCTCGGGTGTCGGCTCGTCGTCCGAGGCACTCATCTGCGCGACCAGCATGATCTGTTTGCCCGACTCCATGGCGTGTTCCAGCGCGGTAATCGATTTCTTGCGCCCGACAAACAGCGGAATGACCATGTGCGGGAATACCACTACGTCGCGCAACGGCAACACCGGCAATGTCAGCGACGACGCGGGTGTCAGAGTTTTGTCTTCGTTGGCCATCGGGTTCAGTCCTCAGTTTGTCGGTTCGCCGGCGATACCGCTCACAAGCCGGCGTCGGTCTGGAATTCAGGGCTTCATTCGTTCACGAATGAAAGACCTGGTTAAAATATGGCTCAACGCTTGCAAGAATAGCCGTTTTTTGAGTATGGAGGCGGGTTAACTTGAATTCAATGGTCAGGTATTTCCCGGAAGGGAAATACCTGCCATGAAGAAAATAAAACGGGGCCGAAATCAGGTGTTGCTGGCGGCACGTTTGGCGGTTTCGCCTTCTTCGCCATATATCAGAAGCGGCTTGGCACCTTCGAGGATCACCGCCTCCTCCACCACCACCTTTTTCACGCCCTCGAGCGAAGGCAGGTCGAACATGGTGTCGAGCAGGGCCTGCTCCAGGATCGAACGCAGCCCGCGCGCGCCGGTCTTGCGTTCCATGGCACGCTTGGCAACGGCTGCGAGCGCGTCCGGACGAATCTCGAGATCGACGCCTTCAAGCTTGAGCAGTTTCTGGTACTGACGGTTCAGCGCGTTCTTGGGTTCGGTAAGGATGCGCACCAGCGCCGCTTCGTCCAGCTCATCCAGCACCGCGATCACCGGCAAGCGTCCGACAAACTCGGGAATCAACCCAAACTTGATGAGATCCTCCGGCTCGACCGAGCGCAACATCTCGCTGACCTTCTTGCTGGCTTTCTTGCTCTTGATGTCCGCGCCGAAGCCAATGCCGCCCTTCTCCGAGCGCTGCTGGATGACCTTCTCCAGCCCGGAGAATGCACCGCCACAGACGAACAGGATATTGCGCGTGTCGACCTGCAGGAACTCCTGCTGTGGGTGCTTGCGTCCACCCTGGGGCGGGACTGAGGCGACCGTACCCTCGATGAGCTTCAGCAGCGCCTGCTGCACGCCTTCGCCGGACACGTCGCGCGTAATAGACGGGTTATCGGACTTGCGCGAAATCTTGTCGATCTCGTCGATGTAAACGATGCCGCGTTGCGCCTTCTCGACATCGTAGTCGCATTTCTGCAGCAGCTTCTGAATGATGTTCTCCACGTCCTCGCCTACATAACCGGCCTCGGTGAGGGTGGTGGCGTCGGCAATGGTAAACGGCACATTCAGCAGACGCGCCAAAGTCTCGGCCAGCAGGGTCTTGCCCGAACCGGTCGGCCCGATCAGCAGAATATTGCTTTTCGAGATTTCGACTTCGCCAACCTTGCCTTCGTTCTCAATGCGTTTGTAGTGGTTGTAGACGGCGACCGACAGTATTTTCTTGGCACGCGGCTGGCCGATCACGTACTCGTCGAGGATTTTGCAGATTTCCTGTGGCACGGGAAACTTGCTGCGTGTGGCCGTGGCATTCTGTTCCTCCTGCACTTCCTCACGGATGATGTCGTTGCACAGCTCGACGCATTCGTCGCACACGAACACCGACGGACCGGCGATGAGCTTGCGCACCTCATGCTGACTCTTGCCACAGAACGAGCAATAGAGCAGCTTTTCGCCCTTTCCGGTGCCCCGATCGTTGTGATTGTCGTCTGCCATCTGGTCCTCGTTCGTCTGGTCTCTAGGACAAAATGCCCTGTCCACGCCTGCTTTTCAAGCTGTCCCTAGTACTATTTATAGCATATTAGGGGAAGCAAGCTTGCACAAAAAATAACCATCATCGAGGTCAGGTGCGTTTCTCGATAACCGTGTCAATCAGTCCGAAATTCACCGCTTCAGTGCCGTCCAGAAAGTAATCGCGGTCGGTATCCTGCTCGATTTGTTCCATGGTTCTGCCAGTATGTTTGACCATGATGGAATTGAGGCGTTCACGCACACGCAGGATCTCGCGGGCATGGATTTCGATGTCCGTGGCCTGGCCCTGAAAACCGCCCAGCGGCTGATGGACCATCATGCGCGCATGCGGCAGGCAGAAACGCTTGCCCTTGGCGCCGCCCGCAAGCAGTAAAGCGCCCATGCTGGCCGCCTGGCCGATGCAGACCGTGCTGACATCCGGCTTGATGTACTGCATGGTGTCGTATATCGCGAGCCCGGCGGTAACCGCCCCGCCCGGGGAATTAATATAAAGATGTATGTCCTTATCCGGGTTTTCCGACTCCAGGAACAGCAGCTGCGCGACGATCAGGTTGGACATGTGGTCTTCGACCGGCCCGACCAGGAAGATCACGCGCTCCTTGAGCATGCGCGAATAGATATCGTATGCGCGCTCGCCCCGCCCGGTGGTTTCGATCACCATCGGAACGAGCCCGAGATTGCGTATATCGAGCGCGCCGCCTTCCTGCATACGATCGTTCATTTCGGTTTTCCTTTGCATACTGCGTTCAGACGGTTTGCGGTCCCGGCCGCATCAGTTCCTGGAAGGACATGGGTTTGTCCACGGTCTCGGCGGTAGCGAGCAGCAGCTCCACAGCCTGATCTTCCATTACCTTGGACTCGATCTCCGCGAGCCGCTTGCGGTCGGCATAATACCAGTCAACAAATTCCTGCGGGTTGTCATAACCGGCCGCAAGCTCATCGATACGCGCGCGCACAAGCTGGGGGTCAACGACAAGGTTCTTCACCTTCACCATCTCAGCGAGAATCAGGCCGAGCGTGACGCGTTTGCGTGCCTGCTCGGCATAGCGTTGCGGATCGCCAGTCAACGTGTTGCCAGGCATGCCCTGGGCCGCCAGGTTCGCGCGGCTTGTCTGAATGAGGTGCTCGACTTCGGATTGCTCCAAGGCTTTGGGGACATCCAGCGGATTGGCCTCGATCACGGCCTTGAACACCTGTTCGCGCAGTTCAACGCGCACACGCTCGGCAAGTTCGCGCTCCAGGTTCGCGCGCACTTCGGTATGCAAGGTTTCAATTTTTCCGTCCGCCACGCCCAACGCGCGCGCGAACTCGTCGTTTACTTCCGGCAACACCGGTTCATTGACCTGCTTTACCGTCACGACAAACTGCACGTCCTTGCCGGCAAGGTTTGTGTTGCGGTAATCCGCCGGAAAGGTGACGTCGAGCGTGCGGTTTTCCCCGGCGCGCGCACCGATCAGTCCCGACTCGAAACCATCGATCAGCGTATTGTTGCCCAGCACCAGCGGAAAATCCTTGGCCTCTCCGCCCTCGAACGGCACGCCGTCCAGCATGCCCTGGAAATCGATCAGCACGCGGTCTCCCATAGCGGCGGTACGCTCCACCGGATTCCAGCCGACACGCTGGCGGCGCAAGGTTTCGATCGTGCGGCTCACGTCTTCGTCGCTGACCGATACGACCGGACGCTCAATGCGCGCCCCTTTGATATCGAGACGCTTGATCTCCGGATAAATCTCGAATGTCGCGGTGTACTCGAAGTCTTTGCCACGACCCATGTTCTTGGGCTGGATGTCTGGCCCACCGGCCGGTTTCAGGCCCTGCTCGTTTACCGCCTCGTAGAAGGTCGCACGGATCAGATCACCGGCCACTTCCTCCATCACCTTGCCGGCATACTGAGCCTCGACCATTTTCATCGGCGCCTTGCCGGGACGAAAACCCGGGAAACGCACGGTTTGCGAAAGGCGTTTCAGACGCGTTGCGATTTCCTGTTCCATGCGCGCGGCAGGTACCGCCACCGTCATGCGACGGCCGAGGCTTCCGGTAGTTTCAACAGTGACCTGCATTAAAAACCTCTTTTCGAAAAACTTATTAAAAACGCGTGGTTACAAAACCCGCGGCATGGTCGGCATCATACCGGTTCTGTCCGGGCAGGCCAAGAATTTAGGCTACTTTGCCGCGGTTGACGACCCTCACCCCATCCCTCCACCCTCATACCCTCTCCCCCTGGGGGAGTTGGTGAGAATTCTTTCCCTCGATTTGGTGCGAATGGGGAGACTCGAACTCCCAAGGGTTACCCCACTGGAACCTAAATCCAGCGCGTCTACCAGTTTCGCCACATTCGCAATGCCCGGGTTGACTCCCCGGGATAGGAGAATTATCCGTGAATCCGGTCGCGAGGAACAGCTGCCGTTCCGCGCGTCCTGTGAAGCAACAGGAAAGTGTAAAAGTGCCGTTCCTGGAAGTGCCAATAACGCGAGCAAAGGATGCGCGGGAACGGCTCCGCGAATCCATGACGGCCATTGCGGTGGCTCACGCGGCTTACACGCTATCACTGGAGATAAAAAAGAAAAGGCCCGGCGCGAAGACCGGGCCCTTGACTGGTGGGCCGTCCCCGGCTCGAACGGGGGACCTACTGATTAAGAGTCAGCTGCTCTACCAACTGAGCTAACGGCCCTAAAAAATCAGGAACGAGGTACGAGGCCAAGGTTCGAGGAAAAACAGCTTCACCCTCGTCCCTGTAACCTCATCTCTCGTCCCTAGTGTTTGGGGTGAGCGATGGGATTCGAACCCACGACAACCGGAATCACAATCCGGGACTCTAACCAGCTGAGCTACGCTCACCATAAAAATAAAAATGCGCCGGTCAGAGCACCCTGGCCGCACCGGCCAACCACAGCACACTGGCGCGCCCGACAGGAATCGAACCTGTAACCGCCAGCTTAGAAGGCTGGTGCTCTATCCGATTGAGCTACGGGCGCCTGTTCATCCAGCTCAGAACCCTGGATATTCGTCACACCCGCTCCGCCCGCGAAATAAAGCTCATTTGTCCATCCGCGCAGCCGGAGATGGTCGGGGTAGAGGGATTCGAACCCCCGACACCCTGCTCCCAAAGCAGGTGCGCTACCAGGCTGCGCTATACCCCGAGACTTCGCCAATATAGCTGAAGACCGGCGGGAAATCAGCGCCCCGCGGTAACCGGACCTCCGTGCGCGAGGGCGGCAAATATACGCGGCGCCTACCACAGGGTCAATGGGCGAAACGGCGATTTCAGTGGCCTTGGCGCAGGGCGCGCAGGCGTGCGATCATGCGCGCCGTGACACCCACCGCCAATTCCCTCCCGTGAGCGCGCGCCTCATCGATGGCAGGGCCATCGCCACCAGCCTGCTGACACAGGTGCACGAGCGTGTACAGCACAAGCTAGCCGCCGGTGTCGGTGCGCCAGGGCTGGCCGTGATCATGGTCGGCGCCAATCCCGCCTCACAGGTCTACGTGCGCAACAAGCGCCAGGCCTGCGAGAAGGCCGGTATCATCTCTTTTTCACACGATTTACCGGAAAACATAACGCAGGCCGAGCTGTTAGCGCTAATCGACAAACTCAACGCCGACACGCACGTAGACGGCATTCTGGTTCAACTACCGCTACCGGCGCACATCGACACCATCATGGTGATTGAGCGCATCCACCCTACCAAGGACGTGGACGGTTTTCATCCGTACAACATCGGACGGCTTGCGGTGCGCCTGCCGCTGCTGCGCTCCTGCACGCCGCACGGCATCATGAAGTTGCTGGAGAGCACGGACAAACCCATTCTCGGCAGCCATGCCGTGGTGGTCGGGGCCTCCAACCATGTTGGACGACCCATGGCACTGGAACTGCTATTGGCTGGCAGTACAGTGACCATCTGCCACCGTTTTACACAGAACCTGGCTGATCATGTAGGACGTGCCGACATTCTGGTCGTGGCGGTTGGCAAACCGGGGCTGGTAAAGGGAAGCTGGATAAAATCCGGCGCAGTGGTCATCGACGTCGGCATCAACCGCACGGCGGATGGCCGTCTGGTCGGGGATATAGAATTCGACACAGCGAAGGAACGAGCAAGCTGGATTACGCCGGTTCCGGGCGGGGTGGGGCCAATGACCGTGGCCACCCTGCTGCTCAACACGCTCGAAGCTTCGGACGAGCGTCTACATACATAATAAATAGGACGAACATGCCCCTCTATCGAGGGGCATGCCCGAACCGGGTAAAGCGATTACTTCTTGTCCGGGGCAGCTGCCGGGGCTGGAGCAGCGGCAGGCGCAGCGGCCGGGGCCTCCGCCGGAGCAGCAGCCGGGGCAGCGGTCTTCGGGGCTTCTTTCTGCTGGCAACCAACGAGGACGGCAAAGAACGCGGACAGGACCAGAATCTTCTTCATGTCTTAAATCTCCAATGGGGTATGAATGCAGGCAAAATGCCCGGCGCGGCATTATACATAGACGGAATGCGTTTCCAAGCGCCAAACACCTAACAACCCCTCGCCAAGGTGTAAGACACAAAGATATAGTTGGCACCAGCATCGCACTCGCACAAGAACTCCATGTCATCCGATAACAAGAATTTTAGCGGCGGTCTCCAGACCAAACAGCTGGTGATCGACACGGCCAACTTCTACACGGAAGGCGTCGGTCAGGAAGGCATCAGTCGTACAGAGCTGGCTGCCCAGACCAGCGAAATCGAGCAGGCCCAACGCCGTATGCAGGACGGCAGCGATGGCGGCCTGGATGCCGACTACGCGGCGCTGAATCTTGCGCACGAAATGCCGGCACAACTGCCGCAGATTCACGAAATGGCTACAGGCCTGCGTCGACACCAGGATGTGCTGGTGATTGGTATCGGCGGCTCAAGTCTTGGCGCCAAGGCACTACAACAGGCTCTGGAACCACAAACGGCCCTGGCCGGCAACCCAAACCTGCATTTCGTCGAGAACATTGACTCCTATTTCCTGCAGGGCCTGTTATCCCGTCTCGAGGCCGAATCCACCGCACTTCTGTGCATCAGCAAATCCGGCGGCACGATTGAAACCGTCGTGCAGTTTCTGGTACTGCGCGACTGGCTCAACCGCCAACTGGGCAAAAAGAATGCGCTTCGCCACCAGTGGGTCATCACCGATCCGAAGCGCGGCTGGTTGCGAGAGCTGGCGGAACGCGATGGCCTGCCATCCCTGCCGGTGCCGCCGCAGGTCGGCGGACGTTATTCGGTGCTCTCGGCAGTCGGGCTGGTGCCGCTGGTGGTGCTCGGTGCAGACATCGAGGCGTTGCTTCAGGGTGCGGCCGACAACGCAGCGCGCTGCGCCAATGCGGACATTTCCTCCAATCCTGCCCTCGAGATCGCTGCGCTCAGTGTTTTGCTGGACACACACCGCAGCAAGCGCACCGCTGTGATGATGCCGTATGTCAATCGCCTGCAGTTATTCGTGGATTGGTACTGCCAGCTATGGGCGGAATCGCTCGGCAAATGGGATCGTACTCGCCCGGGCAGCACGCCGGCTGGCACCTTGCCGGTGCGCGCCATGGGTGCGGTGGACCAGCACAGCCAGCTGCAGATGTACCTGGAATCGCGGCATGACAAGTTTTTTACCTTCATCCAGCTCGAAACCGGCAAACACGATCTGCCCATCCCGCTGGACGGTTTCGATCTCCCACATTTTCCGTTTCTCGAAGGACGCAGCATGGCGGAGGTGATGGACGCCGAGTTCCGCGCCACGCGCCAGGTTATCACCGGTGCCGGGCATCCCAACATGACCATTCACCTCCCGGTGCTGGATGCGCATGTGCTCGGCCAGCTCATCGATCTCTATCAGCGCGCCACCATTTATGCCGGCCTGCTGTACGGTATCAATCCCCTCGATCAGCCGT
>Ga0105107_10002785_pt1 | contig 11564 bp, 15 predicted proteins | sample PPLLaktember2015_6_FD_79335 | JGI IMG/M metagenome (GOLD analysis project Ga0105107, IMG submission 79335) | Freshwater sediment microbial communities from Prairie Pothole Lake near Jamestown, North Dakota, USA - PPLs Lake P8 Core (1) Depth... | ecosystem: Environmental > Aquatic > Freshwater >... | reverse complement strand
GTTTCTAAGCAGCGTGTTAGCAATATGCTCGAAAGCGTGCGCGGCATCAATCAACATATGAATGTAGCGGTCGACGAAATCACCGTGATCTCTAAAGAAGTCGGCAGCGAGGTCGCGCGCACCGTCACCAGCTTGCAATTCCAGGACTTGGTCACGCAATTGTTGGCGCGGGTCTGCAATCGCATCCAAACCATGTCCGATTCCTTGCAAGAAATTGAGCAGGTTCAATCCGCTGCGGCGGCGATTCATGACTTGCCCAGCTTAAGCCAATATTTGCAACGCTATGACTCGGTGATTGCAAAAGCCAATACCGGACCCAGTGGCTCCGGACCAGTCTCGCAAGGCCACATGGCGTCGGGCGATATCGATTTGTTTTAATTGCTACGGCCCGGCTTACACTTGTTTGTGGTGAAGGGGACAAAAACTGTGGCAAACTGGCTGCACTTACCCAACGATTGCAAGCCCCTTGCCCCTGCATCTTTTCGTCGATATTTCTTCCCATGGTTTCGGGCATCTCGCGCAAACCGCACCGGTTCTAAATGCGCTGCGCTTACGCCTACCCGACCTCCAATTGACCATCTGTTGCGGCTTGCCTCACACCCGACTCAGCCAACGCCTTAATTGCCCTTTCACGCACATCCCAGCAGCAAGTGATTTTGGTCTCAGCATGAAAAATGCAATCGATGTTGACGTGCCCGATAGCATTGCGCGCTATCAAGCGTTCCATGCGAATTGGGATAAACACGTAAGGGAATATGCGCAGCAAATCAGCGCTTCTAAACCGGACTTAGTGCTCGCCAATATTTCCTATCTGGCCCTGGCAGCGGCCCAAAAAGCGCAGGTTCCCGCCCTTGCTATGTGTTCATTAAATTGGCTGGATATATTCTTTCCCTACGCTCCATCATCCCCTCTCATGGCCAAAATCCACGCGCAAATGTTGGATGCTTACAACAGCGCTGCAACATTTTTACGCCTCACACCAGGCATGATCATGCCTGAGATTCAGCATCTGCGTGAGATTGGCCCGATCGCAAGCCGTGGCACGGCGAATCCAGGACAACTGCGTGCCACATTAGGCCTAGCATCGACAGAGCGGCTGATTTTATTTGCTATGGGGGGCATTCCCATGCAGTTACCGGACGCATGGCCCGTACTGCCTGGACACAAATGGATCGTCCCACGCGAAGCCGCCTTGCAGCGCGAAGATATGATCGCGCTGGATTCGCTCACGATGGATTTCCACGATGTACTTGCCTCTTGCGATTGCGTTTTTACCAAGAGTGCATACGGTGTATTTGTCGAGGCCACGGCCTGCGGCACGCCGGTACTGTATGTCGGACGACCCGATTGGCCGGAAGAGTCATGCTTGGTTAGCTGGCTCAAACAACATAATCTGGCGCAAGGCATCACGCGCGCGCAATTCGCGCAAGGCACGTTTGAAAATGCGCTCAGCGCGCTGTTGCAACAGCCGCGCGCGACGCCGCTCACGCCCACTGGCATCCATGAGGCCGCAGTCTTTATCCAGTCACAGTTGGCGCAATCGCTTTAATGGCCGCGGTCGCGGCGGCGAAAGATTCTGCTTCTTGCGCGCTTTGACACTTACGCCTCGCACACCCCCGAATATTTGCCTATATTAAAAGCAGAGATAGTTTCGTGTTCTGGCACGGAAGCCTTTCCAGTGCCGCCTACTCCATTTTTAAGGAGGTTTTATCATGCAGTTGCCTTTACAAGTCACCTTACGTAATTTTCCGCCATCCGAAGCTTTAGACGCCGCAATCCGCGAAAAAGTGGAAAAGCTCGATCAGTTTTACGCGCATATCATGCACTGCCATGTCGTAGTGGAAATGCTCGCCAAACACAAACACCAAGGTAATGAATTTAGCGTGCGTATCGATCTAACCGTTCCGGGCAAGGAGATTGTGATTACGCGCGACCATCATGAAGATGTATATGTCGCGTTACGCGACGCCTTTGATATCGCGAAACGTCAATTAGAGGACTACGGACGGCGCCAGCGCGGAGAAATCAAGGCGCATGAAGAGGAAAGCCATGGCCGGGTCGCGCGTCTGCTGCGGGAAGAAGGCTATGGCTTTATCGAATCTCTGGATGGGCGCGAACTTTATTTCAGCGCCGAAAATGTTGTGCACCCAAGCTTCGATCAACTCTCCTCCGGCATGCCGGTACGTTATCTGGAAGAGATGGTAAGCGAAGGCCTACAAGCCAAACGCGTCTGTGCTGCTTAAAGGCTTAATGATCTTCGATGTGCGTGAAGGTTTCTTCCGCCGGCTCGCCGGTATCCGGGTCGATCCAGTCGTTGATGCCGATTTCCTCTTCCACTTCGTGTAAATCTTCTGCCATCGTTTGAGTCGGGCCGGCGTCGCTGTATTCCATGTCCTGTACTGCTTCTAACAAGGAGACGAAGGGGCCATATTCTTCAACAGTTTCTTGATTCACCCAGTAAAAACCATCCGGCCGTTCGAGAACGCGGGTTTTATCATATTCTGCTTGGGTTTCTGGAATGATTTGATTCATGCTGCATCCTTTTTCACGAATTGATCAACGACTACATCTTCATGATAGACACTGTGCGGCACTAAGCAAACTTTGTGATGCGAGGTTCTTACGCGCTTGCATTATTTCTCGGCGCCGGATCAAATAATGTCACTTATTCGCCGCTACGGCAAAATTTATTTAGGCGAAATAAATAGGGGGTGGCGAGCCAAACCCCCGGCACTTGCACTAACCAGCTGTGGCTGCTTCCTTCCGGACCTGACCAGGTTCACCAGCGTACAATGCGGGGAGGCCCGCCATGAAACTTAGGGCGTGCATCATCGCCGATCTAAGGGTATTAAGCAAATTTACAGCATCTGCTGAGCGCATATCACCCGAAAATTTTGATCCTAGGGCTGCGCTATTTCCTCTAATTGCATGCGGTCGAGATAGCGTGCGCGAAAGATGATCCGTTTGCGCGTTGGGCTGTCGTTAAAGCCGGTGCGGTCATGCAAAACATTGTTGCAGATTAATCCCATGCCCGGCTTCAAGCGCGCTTGGAAAATATAGGCCGAATCGCTAGCCAAAATCCTTTCCAATGCAGCAACTGCAGCGCGTGTCTCGGGTGTATCTTTCCACACGATGCTTTTGGTGCGGGCGGTGTAGCGCAAGTGTAGTGCGCCGTTCGGCAAGATTGAAAACACTGGCCCGGTTTCCGCGGCACGAGCCTCGGCATCACCTTCCATGCGTGGCGGGATAGTCATGGCGTCCGGCGCGCTTAAGACGCGAATGTGCTCCGGGTTTTCGTCGCGTAGCAGGATATAAGCGATTTCGTGATCCAAGAGACGATTCTCGCCGCCCATCTCGGCATCCTGTACGCAATGCAGAATCATGCCGCAAATGCGCCGTGCGGACGGGTTGTAATAGCCGTCGCTATGCCAGCGAATCGGTTTGTTGGTGTAGGGAATGAAATCGGCGCGTGGACCGCTCTCCTCTTCCGCCACGGTCAGCGTGGAAATCGCATCTTCGTCCGCCAACAAATTGTGATCGAGTTGCACTAAGCCGAATTGTTCGCCCATGCGCCGCGGTAAATCTTTATCGGCTTCAGTGTGCGTCGTGCTGGCATAGATCGCCATATTGGCGCGGCGGCATCGATCAAGAATCGCTGTGCGCTCGCCGCTGGTGAGATTACGCGGATCTGCGACGGCAACAAATAGGTCTTCAACACGCTTCGGGTAAGCGCTAAGTTTCCGCGCGCGCCAGCGTTGGTAGCTGGCTTCATCGGCAAGATCAAAAGGTTCAGCCATTTATTTCACCACTGGCTCCGGCTCAGCTTTCGGGAAAAAGCCATTAATCAGCTTTTGCACGGTTTCAATCGCTTCCGGCGCTTGGAATTCGATGATTTGATCGATGATCCAAGTTTGGTCGTGCCCTTCCATACGCTCTCGAATCACGTTAGCGAGATAGCGCTTGATCGCGTAGTTCGGCTCTTCCGGCGGAAATTCGAAGGTTTCATAATCCTCGGTACGGCGGTTGAGGAAATCCAGAAACTCCCCTAAATAATCACGCGCGTCGAGGTCGTCATTCAGAAAGTCCTGAATATTTTTTTCGACATATTCGGCCAAATGCACCCCGGCAGATTCGATTAATGCGGCGCGGCGCGCTTCATCGACCCGGCCATATAACATCCGATCCGCAATGTGGATCATGAAAGCGCTCATCTCCGCAATTAAGCCAAAGCCGCGCCCCAGATGCACGATGTCGTAATCCGCTTTGGAAATATCATCCACCGCCTTATTCGCCATTTTCCAAAAATTCAGCGCCAGCACGCTCGCGGTTTCATCCGCGGCGCGACCTGCATCTTTTCTAAACCAGGTCGTCTTGATACGCAACTTCGCCATTTAATATCCTTTTGCTACCGGGTGACTCGAATCAGCAATCCACTCGCTCCATGAGCCAGCATAAAGTTTGCCGCTTTTAAGTCCGGCAATCTCCATCGCCAATAGGTTATGACATGCGGTCACACCCGATCCGCACATGTGAATCACTTGTTCAGGCTTATGGCCATCTAAAAATTCTAAATACTGTTCACGCAATTCTTCGGCTGAAAGCAGCGTGCCATCCAGGTCGAGATTATCGTCAAACGGTAAATTTTTCGCCCCTGGAATATGCCCAGCCACGGGATCGAGTGGCTCGATTTCCCCAATAAAGCGCATCTCTGCGCGGGCGTCGATAATTAAATTTGACGGCTGATGCGCGGCCTCTAAAACCACATCGGTATCGGCCAGCATATCGGGACGGGCATGCGCTGTGAATTTCGTGGGCGCTACCATTGGCAATTCAGCAGTAAATGGTTTTTTCTCCCGCCGCCACTTGGGCAAGCCACCATCCAACAGGGCTACGCTATCGTGCCCCATCCAGCGTAGCATCCACCACAAGCGCACCGCGATAGCGCCGAAGCTGTCATCGTAAACCACCACTTGGGATTGATTGTGCACACCCCATGCACCGAGTTTTTGCGCAAAAGCTTGAACATCAGGCAGCGGATGTCGGCCATTGCTACCGGTTTTCGTCCCGGATAGGTCTTCATCTAAATGGGCATAGCACGCACCGGGAATGTGCCCTTGCGCGTAGGCTACACGCCCGGCCTCGGTTTCGGTCAGGGTAAAGCGACAATCGATCACAACCCAATTTGGGTCATTCAGATGTTGCGCCAACTGTTCGGTACTAATGATCGTGGAAAACATAATGCTTTCTGCAGAATAAAAAAGCCGGCGCACTGCCGGCCTTTTTATTTGGGCGCTTAGCCCCTTAAATCAATAGCCGCCCTTGCCGTACGGCTTAGGTAGCCCGGATACGCGTACGGCTTGTCGAGCTGGCTGCATCGGGAACAAATCGTACAGAAGTTTTTTCCAGTCTTTGCCTGGATGTTGTTCGTCGATTTCTTTGAGGAAATTGCGAAAATTCGGGGTTTGACCATGATCACGATACTGGTTGCGCAAGAATTCAACGACCAGCCAATGATCATCGGTGAGTGCAATACCTTCTTCGGCGGCAATGACTTTTACTGCTTCGTCACTATAGTTCGGCTCAAGCAGAAACTTCTCTTCGTCATAATCAAACTCAACCCCGTCAATCATATAACCCATCATTTTCTCCTATAAACATAAAAACAAAGTAAATGCAAAATTAACAACTAACTAAAACCTACTCTAAGAAACCGCCACAATCGACTTATGTGGAATAAAAATTCCACAACCAAGCTTGCGATTAGTTCCCAAACCTTGTTCCTGAATTTGCAGCGCATGTTCCATCGGCAAGCCATGCAACATTAGACTGTAGCCGAATTCCAATCCTAGTGCCGTAGTCAACGTTTGGCGCTTGCCACAGATAAAGCGACTGTCTATTTTATACGCATCGAGTTCGTCTAGTATGTCTTGCGTAAATTCCCGCTCATCTTCATGTCCAGTAGTCACACAATGCGCATATAACGGCGTATGCCAAGACAATGAGCGCAACTTGCCAGCCCCAATACCGAAGGTTTTTCCCGCCATCTGAAATTCTTTGCCGGTTAGGTCGAATAACTCTGCGGCACGAACCCGCGGCGCGCGGAATACCAATTTCCCGCGACGATTTAACATAAGATTGCCATCACCCATTTCAGCGCCTTGCACCGGGTGTATGCCTAACAAAGGCTCATCAGCTATCCAGGGCATGAGCTCAACCAGCGCTAAAAATAAAGCATAGCCATGATCTTTAGGCAATAACGTTCCTTTTAACTCGAATTGGATATCCGTTATTGCAGCTTCATCCATATCCTTCTGATTGAAGCTTTCCTCTACGAGCCAGCCGATAATGTTCCCCTAAAATATAAGTGCTCAGTGGTTCTGCATATAACAACTTGAAAATATTGGTTAAAATAGCAAAATAGGTATATATCAGTTATTCCAAGAACTCAAACAATGTTGTAGTATTCAAAGTTACCTCTAAAGGTAATCAAATACATAGGGGCAAATCAAGGGTAAGCAAGCCAATCAAGCAAATTGGGTAAGAGAAACTACTCCTTTTGGGTAGTTTTAGGCTAACCATCAGAATGATGGTGCTAAGGATTAACCCGGCAGTAAGATTTTGGAATACTTTACGGGACATAACCGGACAAAAGCCGGTTTAGGTAGTCAGGGCCTGTTTGCGATGAACTAAGCTTAATTTCGCACGGGAAATTTTTAGTAAATTATTTTGTGAACGGAGAAACATGTCATGGCTAAGAAAATGCACGAAACGCCTTTGCTTGATCAATTAGAAAGCGGACCCTGGCCCAGCTTTGTAACCGGTTTGAAGCGTCTGGCCAAAGATAACGATATGTCGGTTGACCTGCTTGGCCAGCTTGAAGCTTCATATCGTAACAAAAAAGGCTACTGGAAAGGTGGCACGGTTGGTGTATTCGGCTACGGCGGTGGCATTATTCCTCGTTTTACCGAGCTAAAAGAAAACGAAAAACCGGTTTATCCTGATGCGGCAGAATTTCATACCTTGCGCGTACAACCGCCTGCAGGCATGCATTACAGCTCAAAATTGCTGCGCGACTTAAGTAGTGTTTGGGAAAAGTACGGTTCTGGCCTAATCGCATTTCACGGTCAGTCTGGCGACATCATGTTCCAAGGTGCAACTACGGCAAACGTCCAACCTGCATTTGATGAGTTTAATGAAATGGGCTTTGATCTCGGCGGCGCCGGTCCTGCTCTGCGCACTTCAATGTCTTGCGTTGGTTCAGCGCGTTGCGAGATGTCTTGCTACGATGAAGCTAAAGCAATGCGTACCGTAATCAACAACAACCTGGACGATATGCACCGTCCGGCTCTGCCTTACAAATTCAAATTCAAATTCTCCGGCTGCCCTAATGACTGCGTCAACGCTATTCAGCGCTCCGACATGGCCACCATCGGCACCTGGCGCGACAACATCCAAGTCAACGAGAAAATTGCCAAGGAATACATGGCTTCTCATGGCATGGAAAAATTGGTGACCGACGTCATCGGCCTGTGCCCGACCAAGGCCATCACCCTGAAGAAAATCGGTGAAGTCTCCAAAGCTGAAGGCATCAGCAGCGTCGCAGTTGACGACACCCATGCCATCCAAATCGAAAACCACAGCTGCGTGCGTTGCATGCACTGCTTGAACGTCATGCCGGGTGCTTTATTACCGGGCAAAGACCGCGGCGTATCGATAATGGTTGGTGGTAAAGGTGTTCTGAAGATCGGCGCAACCATGGGCACCATGGTGATTCCGTTCATGAAGCTTGATACCGATGAAGATTTTGAAAAGCTGAACGAGCTGGCTCGCAACATTCTCGATTTCTTCGCTGAAAATGCGCTTGAGCATGAGCGTACTGGTGAAATGATCGATCGCATCGGCTTGGTAAACTTCCTTGATGGCATTGGCCTTGAAGTTGACCCGAACATGATTCTCGAACCTCGCAACAACCCGTATGTTCGTATGGACGGTTGGGATGAGGAAGTTGAAAAGTGGAACGAGCGCCAAGCCGGCTGATCTGCGTCCAATATCGTTAATTCGCATTAAAGAGGAAAATAAATGGCAGAAATGCGCCCACCCATCGAATCTGGAATACCAGACGCGACGCCTTATATGCACCCAACCATGGTCAAGAACTATGGCAAATGGGTTTACCACAACCATCCTAAAGCCGGCGTGTTGTATCACCGCGCTGAAAGTGGCGATGAAATCTGGACCGTTAAGGCCGGTACACAGCGCCAGATGGACGTGTATACCATTCGTAAGCTAGCAGATATCGCTGACGAATTTGCCGAAGGATTCGTACGGTTCACCACCCGCTCCAATATCGAATACATGGTGACGGATGGCAAGAAAGTCGAACCGCTCATTAAAGCACTTTTCGATAATGGCTTCCCCGTTGGCGGAACGGCTAACTCGGTATCCATGATTGCGCACACACAAGGTTTCTTGCACTGTGACATTCCCGGCACCGATGCTTCAGGCGTAGTTAAAGCCTTGATGGATGATCTGTATGAAGAATTCATCAATTGCGAAATGCCAAATCGCGTTAAGTTATCCACCTCCTGCTGCGAAATCAACTGCGGCGGCCAGGCTGATATCGCAATTATTGTTCAGCACACAAAGCCGCCTAAGATCAACCATGACTTAGTCGCTAACGTATGCGAACGCCCTTCCGTTGTAGCGCGTTGCCCAGTTGCTGCGATTCGTCCAGCGCTTGTTAACGGAAAGCCATCACTTGAAGTTGATGAAAAGAAATGTATCTGCTGCGGTGCTTGCTATCCTCCCTGCCCTCCAATGCAAATTAATGATCCTGAGCACTCCAAGATCGCGATTTGGGTTGGTGGTAAAAACTCGAATGCTCGCTCACGTCCGACCTTCCATAAGCTAGTAGCCGCAGGCTTGCCAAACAATATTCCACGTTGGCCAGAAGTTGGCGAAGTGGTTAAGAAGATCCTTAGTGTATACAAAGCCGACGCCCGTCCATGGGAGCGTATGGCCGACTGGATCGAGCGTATTGGCTGGCCAGGATTCTTCGAGAAAACAGGCTTACCTTTCACCAAGTACCACATTGATGATTGGAAAGGCCACCGCCGCACTCTTAATGCGTCGGCTCATATCCGTTTCTAAATAGGTAGCATCAATCCCCGATTTCCGAACGGCAATCGGGGAAGTGCCATTAAAAAACCTTACTTAAATCAGGGGTTTTGATGAAATTTGCAATTATGATCAATGAAGGCGTGTACCAACATCAAGCGACCGATAGCGCTTATCAATTTGCTAAGGCCGCGATTGAAAAAGGTCACGAAGTACCGCGTATATTTTTCTATCACGACGGTGTTTATAACGCGAGCAGCTTAACCGAGCCGCCGCAAGATGACCGCAACATCGTGAACCGTTGGCAGAAGTTGGCAAAAGAACACAACATCGACATGGTGGTGTGTATCGCAGCAGCGCTACGCCGCGGCATTAAAGAATCGAATCTAGCCGAGGGATTCCGTATCTCCGGTCTGGGTCAACTCGTTGAAGCTGGTATCCAAGCAGACCGTTTGGTCGTGTTTGGTGATTAATGGGGGAAGAGATGACTGAAGCAACTGGTGGCATCGACTTCGAGGACGAAGAAGCATCGGGTGTCGTAAAAAAATTCATGTTCGTTAATCGCAAAGCGCCCTACGGAACGATTTACGCGCTGGAAGCGCTGGAAGTCGTTCTGATCAGCGCGGCGTTCGATCAAGACGTGAGTTTGGCGTTCCTGGATGACGGCGTGTATCAAATCGTCAAGGGTCAACATACCAAGGCGATCGACGTGAAAAACTTTTCGCCCACCTATCGTGCGCTCGAAGGTTACGACATTGAGAAACTCTATGTCGAAAAAGAATCGCTCGATCAACGCGGCCTGACCGAGGCCGATTTGTTGGTGGACGTGCAAGTCATGAGCTCGGCGGAAATGGCTAAGATGATGGCCGAGCAAGACATCGTAATCAGCTTCTAAGGGAACCAAGATGCTGCACATCGTAAATAAATCTCCGTTCGAAAATCAGACGCTGGACAGCTGTCTAAGAGTGGTTGGCAATGCCGATGGCGATGCGATCCTGCTCACAGAAGATGCCGTCTTTGCAGCGTCCAAAGGCAACACCAATGAAAGCAAGATCAAGGCTGTCATGGGCAAAGTAAAAGTTTATGCCCTGTGGCCGGATGTCGAAGCGCGCGGGATGCAAGACCGCGTCATCGAAGGTATTAAAATGGTCGACTACGGCGGCTTTGTGGATCTGGTCGCGGAACACAGTAACTGCCAATCCTGGCTATAATTTTTTAATCTTGAAGGAGCATTTCCATGCCAACAATCGAAGTAAACGGCAAGAACTACGAAACTGACGAAGAAGGTTACCTGCTCAATTTGGGCGAATGGAATGAAGATGTTGGCGCCTATCTCGCCATCGAAGAGAAAGTCGAAATGACTCCTAGCCACTGGGAAGTCGTTAACTTCCTGCGCGAATACTACAACGACTACCAGATCGCACCAGCAATTCGCGTTCTTACCAAAGCAATTGGTAAAAAGCTGGGCGCCGAAAAGGGCAACAGCAAATATCTTTATGAGTTGTTCCCCTACGGCCCTGCCAAGCAAGCATGTAAAATTGCCGGCTTGCCAAAGCCAACAGGCTGTATCTAAAAAAGCAGCGCTACGCCGCGTGTTAAAACAAGCGGCGTAGCGATTGTACAAAATTATTAAACGTTATCGATGAGGTAGGTCATGTCAACATTGACCATTTTATTTGCGTGTATGTTCTACGCCGCCACCGCCGTAATGGTGTTTGGCCTTGGCTATAAAATTTACGATTACGCACGCACACCTGCCCCGCTCAAGATTCCCACCACGCCTGCGCCGACCACGACGACAGGTGTCGCATTTCGCCTATTCCGCGAAGTTGTTTTTTTTGAAAGCTTATTCAAGGCTACCAAGTGGACCTGGATTTTTGGCTATGTATTTCACGGTGCGCTGGCCCTGGTTCTACTGCGCCACGTACGATACTTTCAAGAACCTATCTGGACCATCGTTGCACTGGTACAACCCTTTGGCCTGTATGCCGCGTTCGGCATGGTGATCGGCCTAGGCGGTTTGTGGGCACGCCGCTTTTTGGTAGACCGCGTACGTTACATCTCCACCTTGTCGGATCATTTAATGTTGGCTTTGTTATTAGCCATCGGCTTGACCGGCATGAGCATGAAGTTTGTTGCACACACCGATATCGTCGGTGTTAAAAATTTCATGCAAGGCTTAATGACCTTCAATATTCAACCCATGCCAGAGGATCCGATCCTGCTCGCGCACTTGACCTTGGTAGCGTGCTTGATGACGATTTTCCCCATCAGCAAATTACTGCATATCCCTGGCCTGTTTTTCAGCCCATCGCGTAATCAAGCAGACAACCCTCGCGAGCATCGCTATGTCTCCGCCTGGGCAGCTAAGCTCGAACAAAAATAGGACGATCAATCATGGCTGCGCCCAAATTTGAGGTTCCAACGCCCAAGGAAGTATCCGAGGT
>Ga0105107_10002783_pt1 | contig 11567 bp, 11 predicted proteins | sample PPLLaktember2015_6_FD_79335 | JGI IMG/M metagenome (GOLD analysis project Ga0105107, IMG submission 79335) | Freshwater sediment microbial communities from Prairie Pothole Lake near Jamestown, North Dakota, USA - PPLs Lake P8 Core (1) Depth... | ecosystem: Environmental > Aquatic > Freshwater >... | reverse complement strand
GCTTTCGCTCGCGAGCGGCACGCTGCGCGTGGCGGAGATCGCGCCCCAGGCGCTCGCGAACGAGCTCACGCGGATCGCGCCGGCGGAGGTGCTGGTCGCCGACGACGTGCATCTTGACGGCCACTTCGTCACCCGCCTGCCCGCGTGGCAGTTCGACGTCGAGGGCGGGAAGAAGAAGCTGCTGAAGCAGCTCGGCGTCGCGTCGCTCGAGGGCTTCGGCTGCGAGGACCCGACGCTCGCCGTCGGCGCCTGCGGCGCGCTCCTCGACTACGCCGGCAAGACGCAAGGGCAGGCGCTCGCGCATGTCACCGCGGTCACGGCTGAGCGCGCGGGCGAGTACCTGCGCCTCGACGCCGCGACGCGCCGCAATCTCGAGCTCACCGAGACGCTGCGCGGCGAGAGCTCGCCGACGCTCTTCTCGCTGCTCGACCAGTGCTCGACCGGCATGGGCAGCCGCTTGCTTCGGCATTGGCTGCACCACCCGTTGCGGGACAGAAACGCCCTCGCGGCTCGCCACGGGGCCGTCGGCGCACTGACGGAAAGCTTTGGCAAACTCGGAAAGGTCCTGCGCGGCTTTTCCGACGTCGAGCGCATCACCGCGCGCGTCGCGCTGAAGAGCGTTCGCCCGCGCGAGCTGGCCGGCTTGCGCGAGAGCCTTCAGTTCCTTCCGTCGCTGGACGTACCGCCTTCCACGCCGCTGCTCTCACGGCTGCGGGAGGACCTTGCCGTTCCACAGGAATGTCTCTCGCTCATTCAGGCTGCCCTGGCGTCGGAGCCCGCCGCCCGGGTGATCGACGGCGGGGTGATCGCCGACGGGCACAGCGCCGACCTTGACGAGCTGCGCGGGCTGCAGTCGAACGCCGGGGAGTTCCTGATCGGCCTGGAGAAACAAGAGCGGGAGAGGACCGGCATCCCGAACCTGCGCGTCGCGTACAACCAGGTGCACGGCTACTACATCGAGGTCACCAACGCGCACGCGGAGAAGATCCCCGCGGACTACCGGCGCCGCCAGACGCTGAAGAACGCCGAGCGCTACATCACGCCGGAGCTCAAGGCCTTCGAGGACAAGGCGCTCTCGGCGCGCGATCGCGCGCTCGCGCTGGAGAAGTCCCTCTACGACGCGCTGGTCGAGGCGCTCCAGCCGCACGTCCCGGCGCTGCAGCGCATCGCGCGCGCGCTGGCACAGGTGGACGTCCTTTCGAGCTTTTCGAAGATGTCTCAGGAGAGGAATTACAGTCGGCCCGCCTTCGTCGAGGACAACTGCATCGAGATCGAGGGCGGGCGCCACCCGGTGGTCGAGGCGCAGATCGAGAACTTCATCGCCAACGACTGCCGGCTCTCGCCGACGCGGCGGCTGCTGCTCATCACGGGACCGAACATGGGCGGCAAGTCGACCTACATGCGCCAGGTCGCGCTCATCGTGCTCATGGCGCACGTCGGCTCGTTCGTGCCCGCGCGCGCGGCGCGCATCGGCCCGGTCGACCAGGTCTTCACGCGCATCGGCGCCGCCGACGACCTCGCCGGCGGGCGCTCGACCTTCATGGTCGAGATGACCGAGAGCGCCTCGATCCTGCACAACGCGACCGAGAGGAGCCTGGTGCTGATGGACGAGGTCGGCCGCGGCACGTCGACCTTCGACGGCCTCGCCCTCGCCTGGGCGATCGCAAGACACCTCGTCGAAAGCAACCGGTCGCTGAGCCTCTTTGCGACGCACTATTTCGAGATGACGCGCCTCGCCCTCGAGCGCAAGGACGTGGCGAACGTGCACCTCGACGCCGTCGAGCACAAGGACAGCATCGTGTTCCTGCACGCGGTCGAGGAAGGCCCTGCGAGCCAGAGCTACGGCCTGCAGGTGGCGGCGCTCGCCGGGGTGCCCAAGGCGGTGGTCCGTCAGGCGAAGAAGTACCTGCAGCTCCTGGAGGAAGCCGCGGTCTCGCGCGGCAACCAGGACGACCTCTTCATGAAGGGCAAGGCGGAAGAAGAAGAGCCCGCGGCCGATGCGCTGCGCGAAGAGCTGGCCAGGCACAACCCCGACGAGCTCTCGCCGCGCGAGGCGCTGGAGCTGCTCTACAGGCTCAAGAAGCTGTGATCGACGTCGGCGCCAACCTGACGCATGCCGCGTTCCGCGACGACCTCGCAGACGTTGTGGCCCGCGCGCGCGCCGCGGGCGTCGAGACCATCGTCGTGACCGGCACTGCGGTCGACGAGAGCCTGTACGCCGCGGAGATCGCCGAGCGGCACGGGTTGTACGCCACGGCGGGCGTGCATCCGCACCATGCGCGCGACTGCAACGAGGGAACGATCCCTGCCTTGCGGAAGATCGCCGAACATCCGCGTGTCGTAGCGATCGGGGAGTGCGGACTGGACTTCAACCGCAACTACTCGCCACATCCCGACCAGGAGAAGTGGTTCGTCGCCCAGATAGAGCTGGCGTTTTCCCTGGACATGCCCCTCTTCCTGCATTCCAGGGACGCGCATCCGCGCTTTTCCGAGATACTCAGAAACCACAAGATCGAGAACGGTGTCGCGCACTGCTTCACCGGCGAGAGGGAGGAACTGCACGCCTACCTCGACCTCGGGCTCTACATCGGCGTCACCGGCTGGATCTGCGACGAGCGCCGGGGGAAGCACCTGCTCGCGCTGGTGCGCGACATCCCGCCCGACCGGCTGCTGCTCGAGACCGACGCGCCCTACCTCACGCCGCGCGACATGAAACCGCAGCCCAGGGCGCGGCGCAACGAGCCCGCCTTCCTGCCGCATATCCTGAAAGCGGTGGCGCGTGCGCTCGGGCGTCCCGCCGAGGAGATCGCCGCCGAGACGTCCGCCAACGCCAGACGCTTTTTCCGGCTCGATGAATCTCGTACATCTTCTTCTTCGCAGCGCCCGCTGGCTGCCTGAGCAGCCGGCGATCGCCGTCGGCAAGCGACCCTTGTTGACGTACGGGGAGCTCGCCTCGCGGGTCTGCCGGCTGAGCTCCGGCTTGAAGAAAAAGCTCGACCTGAAACCGGGCGACCGCGTCGCGCTCGCGATGAAGAACTGCCCCGAGTACCACCAGGTCCTATTCGCCTGCTGGCACGCCGGCCTGACCGCCGTGCCGATGAACGCGAAGCTGCATCCGAAGGAGTTTGCCTACATCCTGGAGAACTCGGGCGCGAGGGCGTGCTTCGTCACGCCGGATCTCGCCGCCGCAGTGCCGAACGGCATTTCCATCCAGGAGATGGAAAGACTCCTCGGAGATCCTGCTCCGCCCGCCGACGTCGCGTTCGATGACCCCGCGTGGCTCTTCTACACGAGCGGCACGACCGGCGTCCCCAAGGGCGCGGTGCTCACGCACCGCAACCTGATGTTCCAGACGCACGCCTACTTCGCCGACATCGATCCGATCGGCCCGGGCGACGCGATCCTGCACCCGGCGCCGCTCTCCCACGGGTCGGGCTGCTATGCGCTGCCCCACTTCGCCGCGGCGGCGGTGAACGTCATCCCGGAGACCGGCGGCTTCGAGGCGGAGGAGATCTTCGATCTCCTGGACCACTGGCCGGGCAGCTCCTTCTTCGCCGCGCCGACCATGGTGGTGCGCCTCCTTGCGAGCCGCGCCGCGCGGGCGCCGAGGAACCTGAAGACCATCGTCTACGGCGGCGCGCCGATGTACGTCGCCGACGCGCTGCGCGCAATCGAGCTGTTCGGGTCCCGGCTCTATGGGCTCTACGGCCAAGGCGAGGCGCCGATGACGATCACCGGCTTGCCGCAGTCGGAACACGAGACGAGAACGCATCTCGAAACGGCCGGTATTGCGCGCACCGGCGTCGAAGTCAAGGTATTCGATGAGAAAGACGAAGAGCTGCCGGTCGGCGAGATCGGCGAGATCGTCACGCGCTCGGACTGCGTGATGGCGGGCTACTGGAAGAACCCGGAGGCGACGGCGAAGGCAATGCGCGGCGGGTGGCTGCACACCGGCGACGTGGGCAGCATGGACGCGCGCGGCTTCCTCACCCTAAAGGACCGTTCGAAAGACATGATCATCTCCGGCGGCTCGAACATCTACCCGCGCGAGATCGAGGAAGTGCTGCTGCGCCATCCGGCGGTGGCGGAGTGCTCGGTGGTCGGACGCCCGCACGCGGAATGGGGCGAAGAGGTGGTCGCCTTCGTCGTACGTCGGACCGACGTGACGCCCCAGGAACTGGAAAACCTCTGCCTGGACAACATCGCGCGGTTCAAGCGGCCGCGGGAGTACCGGTTCGTGGAGGCGCTGCCGAAGAACAACTACGGCAAGATACTGAAGACGGAGTTGCGCAAGCTCCTCTAACCCAAACCCCCCGCTCGCGAAGCTCGCTCCCCCCCTTCACAGGGGGGCAAACCATCACTCCCCTTTTCCAGGAGCCTCGGTGAAGTACTTCTCGAACTTGCCCGGCTCGTCCTTGTGGGCGTCGGCGTCCGGGGGCGGCGTGCCCTTGCGGGTGATGTTCGGCCACTTGACGGAAAAGTCGGCGTTGAGCTTGAGCCACTTCTCCGCCTTGCCGTCGGAGTCGGGCAGGATCGCCTTGGGCGGGCACTCGGGCTCGCACACGCCGCAGTCGATGCACTCGTCGGGGTGGATGACCAGCATGTTCTCCCCCTCGTAGAAGCAGTCGACGGGGCAGACCTCGACGCAGTCCATGTACTTGCACTTGAGGCAGTCTTCGGTGACGACGTAAGTCATGGTTGAATTATCACATCGGCGGCCCCATAGATCCCCAATGAACGTCGAAACGGCATCCTTCGAGCGCGAGGTCCTCGAGGCCTCGGCGACCCTCCCGGTGGTAGTGGATTTCTGGGCGCCCTGGTGCGCGCCCTGCCGCGCGCTCGGCCCCGTGCTCGAGAAGCTCGAGCGCGAGTACGCCGGGCGCTTCAAGCTGGTGAAGGTGAATTCCGACGAGAACCAGGATCTCGCCGCCGCCTTCAACGTGCGCTCGATTCCCTACGTCCTCGCCTTCCGCAAGGGGAAGGCCGTCGCGCAGTTCATGGGCGCGCTGCCGGAGTCGCAGGTGCGCGCCTTCATCGACAAGGTGCTCCCTTCCGCGCATGAAAAGAATATCGATAGCGCGGAGAAGCTCGTCGGCGAGGGCAGGCTCGACGAGGCGGAAAAGCTTCTCGACACGGTGCCCTCGCACATCGACTGGGACGCGCGCGTCGAGACGCTGCGCGCGGCGATCGGCTTCGCGCGCAGCGGCGGCAGCGAGCCCGAGCTGCGCGCCCGCATCGCCGCGAGCCCCGGCGACCTCGATGCGCGGCTTGCGCTCGCCCGCCTGCTCGCCGGAGCGCACCGCTATCCCGAGGCGATGGAGGAGCTGCTCGCCATCGTACGGAAAGACAAGGACTGGAAGGACGGCGAGGCGCGCCGGCAGCTGCTGCATCTTTTCACGCTCGCCGGCGACGCGCCCGACGTGGTGAGCGAGTATCGTAGGAAACTGGCGACGGCCTTGTACTAGTTCCCGCTACATCGCCCGCTCCCGCGCGCGAAAATCATTGCCCGGCACTCGGCGCAGCGCCAAGATAGCGGGTCCATGGTTCCCGTATTCGTCATGGCCGGCGCGCTGGTGCTCTTCGTCGTCGCCGGCGCCGAGCTCGTTTCCGGCCTCGGCGGCTGGCTCGCCGGCGCGCCGTGGCCCGAAGGGCTGCTCCTGCATTTCCTCGTCGCCGCCGCCGCGGTGCTGCTCGGGGCGGCGGTGCTCCTCACGCGGCGCTCGGCCCGGCGCACCGCCGAAGCCGAGGCGGCGCGCCGCGAGAGCGAGGAGCGCCTGCGCCTCGTCGCCGACAACGTGCCGGCGCTCATTTCGTACGTCGACCGCGACCTGCGCTACCGCTTCAGCAACCGCACCTACGACGACTGGTTCGGCATCGAGCACGAGAAGATGGAGGGCCGCACCGTCGCCGAGGTCTTCGGCGAGGAGGTCTACGCGTCGATGCGGGAGAGCTTCGAGCGCGTGCTCGCGGGCCAGCCGGCAGAGTTCGAGTTCGCCACCGGCGAGGGCGCGCGGCGGCGCACCCTGCAGGTGTCCTGCGTGCCGCACCTCGGGACCGGGGGCGAGGTGATCGGCTTCTACGTGCTCGCGAACGACGTGAGCGCGCTCAAGCGGGCGCAGGAGGACCTGCGCCTCGCGGCCATCCAGCTCCAGCACGACGCGCGGCGCCTCGAGTTCCTCGCGCACCACGATACGCTCACCGGGCTGCCCAACCGCGCGATGTTCGCCGACCGGGCGCGCGAGGCCGTGTCGCACGCGCGCCGCCACGGCAAGACCGCGGCGTTCCTGTTCCTCGACCTCGACAACTTCAAGCACGTGAACGACACGCTCGGGCACGAGGTGGGCGACGGCCTGCTCAAGGTGATCGCCTCGCGGCTGCGCGCCTCGGTGCGCGGCGAGGACTTCATCGCGCGCATCGGCGGCGACGAGTTCTGCGTGCTGCTGCAGAACATCGCCGAGCCGCGCGAGGCGGCCGCCGTGGCGCAGAAGCTGCTGCAGGAGCTGTCGCGCAGCTACCGCATCGACGGCCACCAGGTCGAGCCGGGGGCGAGCATCGGCATCGCCTGCGTGCCGCAGGACGGCGAGGACGTCGCGACGCTGCTGCGGCTCGCCGACGCGGCCATGTACCGCGCGAAGGACCTCGGCCGGCAGCGCTACCAGTTCTTCTCGGTGCTGCTCAACGAGGACGCGGCCGCCGCCGCGGCGCTTGCCGAGGACCTGCGCGCCGGCATCGCCCGCGGGGAGCTTTTCCTCGTCTACCAGCCGCGCGTGGACACCGGCACCCGGCAGGTAGTCGGCGCCGAGGCGCTGCTGCGCTGGCGCCATCCGCGCTACGGCGTGCTCTCGCCGGAATCCTTCCTGCCGCTCGCGGACGACACGGGGCTGCTCGTGCCGATCGGCGCCTGGGTGCTGCGCGAGGCGTGCGCGCAGGGGCGGCGCTGGCTCGACGCCGGCATCAGGCCGATGAGCGTGGTCATCAACGTCACCTCGCGCCAGCTCCGGCACGGCAGCCTGGGCGAGCACATCCGCGCCGCGCTCGCCGAGAGCGGCCTGCCCGCGCAGTCGCTGCTCATCGAGGTGCCCGAGGCGGCGCTGCGCGAGGCGCCCGAGGGGCTGGAGGACGCCCTCGCGGCCGCGATCGCCGGCGGCGTGCGGCTCGGGGTCGACGACTTCGGCACCGGCTACGCCTCGCTGCCGCTGCTGCAGCGCCTGCGCGCGAGCACGGTGTGCATCGACCGCAAGCTCGTGGCGGGCGTGCCCGGCGACGCGGAGCGCGCCGGCCTCGCGCGCGCGCTCATCGCCCTCGCCCGCGGCCTGAGCTTCGAGGTCGTCGCGAAAGGCGTCGAGAACCCCGCGCAGCGCGATTTCCTCGCCGAGGCCGGCTGCCGCGTCTGCCAGGGCGAGCTCTTCGCCGAAGCCGGCCCCGCCGACGCGGTCGAGCCGCTGCTGCGCGCCCGCCTCGCCGCCTAAATCAGGGACAGACCACGTTTTCCGGTACCGTGGCCGGGTGATCCGGATCTCGGTCGTCGTCCCCGCATTCAACGAGGAGCGCCTTCTTTCCGCAACGCTTGCGAACCTTCTCAGGGTCGTCCCCGAGCCGCGCGAGATCATCGTCTGCGACAACAACTCCACCGACCGTACCGCCGACATCGCTCGCGCCGCCGGCGCCACGGTCGTCTTCGAGCCGCTCAACCAGATCTCCCGGGCGCGCAACCGTGGCGCCGCGGCGGCGACGGGTGACTGGCTGCTCTTCGTGGATGCGGATTCATCTCCTTCCAAGAACCTTCTAGAGGACACCTTCGCCGCGATGCAGACAGGCTGCCTGGCGGGCGGCGCGACCGTCGAGTTCGACAGCCGCGACCTGGTGGTGCGCTTCTGGCTCGCGCTGTGGAACTCTGCGAGCCGGCTGATGAAATGGGCCGCGGGCTCGTACATCTTCTGCGAGGCGGCGGCCTTCCGCGAGCTCGGCGGGTTCAGCGAGGCGCTCTACGCCGGCGAGGAGCTCGACCTCTTCCGGCGGCTGAAGCGCCTCGCCCGCCGGCGCGGCGGGCGCATCGTCATCCTTCACCGGCATCCGCTCCTTACTAGCGACCGCAAGGCACGGCTCTACAGCACGAGGGAGCACCTCGCTTTCCTGCTGAAGACGCTCCTTACGGCCGGACGGACGCTGCGGCGGCGCGAGGACTGCGCGGTCTGGTACGACGGGCGCCGCTAGGCGTCGACGACGAAATCGAAGATGCCGGCGTTGCGCTTCGGCATCTTCATCTCCAGCTCCCGCCGGTACAGGAAGTCCCGCGCGTTGGCCGGGTCGTCGGGAAAGTAGAGCTGCGTAGTGAGCACGCGCCCGCCGGGCGCCTGCGCCTTCGCGTGGATGTGGCGCGTGCGCCCGGGGTACTCCGCGGGCACGATGGTTTCCAGCCGGTAGCGGCCCTCGGCGTCCGTGAACTGGTGGCCGCGGAAGCGGTAGCCGCGGTTGTCGTACGCCCCCTCGTCGTCCGCGTGCCAGAACTCGAGCAGCGCGTTGGCCACCGGCTTGCAATCGCGCGAAAGCACGCGGCCCTCGAGCACCAGCGGGCTCGAAGCCCTTCCCTCGATGAATGACGTCCTGCGAGGCGTGCTCGTCCTGAAGAAAGGACCCTCGGTTTGCCGCGGCGTGAGCGGGCCGCAGGCCTGCGCCAGCGCATCGAGCGGCAGCAGCAGCGCCGCGCCCAGCAGCTCTCGTCGTCTCATCTTCAGCCTTTCACGCAAAGGACCTGCTTCAAGGTATGTACGACCTCGACCAAGTCCGACTGATTCGCCATCACCTCGTCGATGTCCTTGTAGGCGCCGGGAATCTCGTCGATCACGCCCCGGTCCTTCCGGCAAATCACGCCCTCGGTCTGTAACTGCAAGTCCTGGATGGAGAACTTCTTCTGCGCCGCGTTGCGGCTCATCCGGCGTCCCGCCCCGTGCGCGCAGGAGTGGAAGCTCTCCGCCCTGCCCTTGCCGCGCACGATGTAGCTGCGCGCGCCCATGCTGCCCGGAATGATGCCTAGCTCGCCCTCGCGCGCGCGGATGGCGCCCTTGCGGGTGAGCCACACATCCTCGCCGTAATGGCGCTCGCGCTCGACGTAGTTGTGGTGGCAGTTCACCGCCTCGCGCATCACCTCGAAGGACGGGAGGTGCCGGCGCATCGCCTCGATGACGAGGTCCATCATCTCCTCGCGGTTCGCGCGCGCGTAGTCCTGCGCCCAGCCCACCGCGTCGACGTAGTCGTCGAAGTGCTGCGCGCCTTCGGGAAAGTAGGCCAGATCGGCGTCGGGCACCTGAATGCCGTTTCCCTGGGAATCCCTTTTGGCGAGCTCGATGAAGTACGTGCCGATGGCGTTCCCGATGCCGCGGCTGCCCGAGTGCAGCATCACCCACACCGCGCCCGACTCGTCCAGGCACACCTCGATGAAGTGATTGCCGCCGCCAAGGGTGCCGAGCTGGCGCGTCCAGTGCGATTTCTTCCCGACGCGCTTCTGCACCCCGGGGTGCTTCTCCAGGATCCGCTTCAAGCGCCTCGAGAAGGGTCGCACCGTATCGGAGCGGACGTCTCTTTCGTCGTGCTGATCGAAGCCGACCGGCACATCGCGCGAGATCTGGTTGAAGACCTTCCTCAGGGATTTCTCGTCGATCTCCTTCTCTGTCAGAGAAAGGCGAGCGGCCATCATGCCGCAGCCGATGTCCACCCCGACCGCCGCGGGAATGATCGCCTGCTTCGTCGGGATCACCGAGCCGACGGTGGCGCCGATGCCCAGATGCACGTCCGGCATGGCGGCAACGTGGTGGTGGACGATCGGCAGCTTCGAGATGTTGACGAGCTGCAAGCGGGCCTGCGGCTCGATCTCGCCGGTATAGACCTTGACGGGAACGCGGCCTTCGCGGATTTCCTGGACGATGGGCATGTTCTAGCGCAGCGACAGCTGGATCTTGAGAGCCCGTTCCAGCGCCTGAAGTTCCGCGGGCGAGAGCCGGCCGATGCGCTTCTTCAGCCGCTGCTTGTCGGCCGTCGTGATCTGGTCCGCCATCGCCTTGCCGGCGACGCCCTTGATCCGCACCGGAGCCTCGAACACATAGAGCCGCGTGACATTGCTGGTAATGGGAACGACCTGCACGCGGGACATGGCCGCGTTGGCGGCGTCGTTGCTGACGATCACGGCTGGACGCGTCTTGCGCACCTCCGAGCCTACGGCCGGGTCGAAATCGACCCACCAAACCTCACCGCGTCTCATCGACGCCGCGCGCCAGGCCCTCCACCCATTCGCGCGCCTCGCCCTCCCGCGCCGCGTCGCGGGCCGCCTGGCGATACTGCGCTGCGAGGTCACCCTGCGCCACGTGCGGCCGCGCCAGGTCCTCGAGGAACTTGCTGATCCCGCCGCGGCCGACGACGCGATGCAGCCCCTCGTAAACCGCGTCGTCGATCAGGATCGTGAGCTTCTTAGCCATACGTATGATTATACGTACGCGCGCGGCCGCGTCCTAGCCCTTCGCCGCGACGAGGTCCATCTCGATCATCCAGCGGGGATCGGCGAGCCCGGCGACCCATGCGACGGTGAGCGCGGGCTTGGGAACGGGAAAGTACCTCTCGCGTACCTCAGCGAACGTCGGGACGTCGCCTTGCGGGGTCAGGAAGTCCTGGGCCTTGACGACGTCCTTCCACTCCATGCCGGCCGACTTGAGAATCTCGGTCAGGTTCTGCATCACCGTCTCGACCTGCGCCGCGAACTCGGCCGGAACGCTGCCGTCGGGCTTCACGCCGACGGTGCCGGAAACGAAGAGCATGCGCGAGCCGGCGGAAACCTCGACGGCGTGCGAATAGCGGCTCTTGTATGGCGGCGCGATGTTCGACGGGGTGAGATGGCGGTTCATTTGAGCCCCAGGAGCCTGATGGCGTTTTCCTTCAGGATCTTCGGCCGCACCTCCGGCTTGATCGGCAGCTTCTCGAACTCCGCCATCCATTTCTGCGGGTCGATGACCGGATAGTCGGAGCCGAAGAGGATCTTGTCCTTGAGCAGCGTGTTGGCGTACTGCACGAGGATCGGCGGGAAGTACTTCGGCGACCAGCCGGAGAGGTCGATGTAGACCTGGGGCTTGTGCGTCGCCACCGAGAGCGCCTCTTCCTGCCAGGGGAACGACGGGTGCGCGAGGATGATCGGCATGTCGGGGAAGTCGGCCGCGACGTCGTCGAGCAGCATCGGGTTGGAGTACTTGAGCCGGATGCCGCCGCCGCCCGGCGTCTGCGCGCCCACCCCGGTCTGCCCGGTGTGGAAAAGCGCCGGGAGCTTCGCCTCGGCGATCGCCTCGTACAGCGGGTACGCCATGCGGTCGTTCGGGTAGAAGTCCTGCACCGACGGATGGAACTTGAATCCCTTTACCTTGTAATCCGAGATCAGCCGTTTCGCCTGCTTCACACCCTCTGCACCCCTGTGGGGGTTGATGCTGGCGAAGGGAATCGCCACGTCGGCGTGCTGGTGCGCGAGCTCGGCGATCTCCTCGTTGGTGATCTTGCGGCTCGCGCCCTTCTCGCCGTCGACGGTGAAGACG
>Ga0105107_10002782_pt1 | contig 11570 bp, 11 predicted proteins | sample PPLLaktember2015_6_FD_79335 | JGI IMG/M metagenome (GOLD analysis project Ga0105107, IMG submission 79335) | Freshwater sediment microbial communities from Prairie Pothole Lake near Jamestown, North Dakota, USA - PPLs Lake P8 Core (1) Depth... | ecosystem: Environmental > Aquatic > Freshwater >... | reverse complement strand
GCAAACCCCGCCGGAAACGGCGGGGTTTTTTATTGCCTTGAGTTCCCCGGTGAGCGCCCGAGTTCACATGCTATGATCGTCCCGACAAAAATATATCGGGGGAGGCTGCACCATGGCCGATAACATTGTTCCGGAGTTGGCTGCCGGAGGGATCAGCGAGGAGGCGCTCAAGCGCGTCGAGGAGCTGATCGAAGAGGAAGAGGGCGCGCACAACCGGTATCGCGGCGCGCTGGGAGTTTTCCTGACGGTTTGCGCCGTAGTGATGTCGCTGTTTCATCTGTATGCCGCGGTCGAAATCGTGCCGGCGTATCTGCTGCGGCCGATCCACGTCGCGTTCGCGCTGGCGCTGGTGTTCCTGATGTTTCCGACGGCGAAACGTTTCCGCCACCGGTTGATGTGGTGGGACGTGATCTTTGCCATGGCCTCCATCGCGATCGTCGTCTACATGCTCTACTGGGGCGACGAGTTCGGCGACCGTGCAGTGACGCCGCTGGTGATGGACCAGGTATTCGGCGTGGTGCTGATCCTGCTGATCCTCGAGGCCAACCGCCGCAGCTCGACCTGGATACTGCCTTTCATTGTCGTTCTGTTTCTGGCCTACGCGATGTTTGGCCCGTACCTGCCGGCGCCGTGGACGCACAAGGGTTATGACATTGCGCGGCTTACCGGGGCGCTGTACATGACGCTGGAGGGGATATTTGGCGTGGCAGTGGACGTGTCGTCCACGCTGATCATCCTGTTTACGATTTACGGCGCGTTTCTGCAGTACTCGGGGGCCGGCAAATTCTTCATCGATTTTTCGTTTTCGGCGATGGGTGGCAAGCCGTCCAGCGCCGGGCGCGCCGTGGTGATGGGGTCATTCCTGCTCGGCGGCCCCTCCGGTTCCGGTGTGGCGACCACGGTGACGCTGGGATCGGTGGCTTATCCGCTGCTGGCGAAATCCGGCTATGGCAAGGAGGCCGCGGGCGGCCTGCTGGCTGCCGGCGGACTGGGCGCCATCATCTCGCCGCCGGTGCTGGGGGCCGCCGCGTTCCTGATCGCGGAGTTCCTGAAAATTTCATATCTCGATGTCATCCTGATGGCGACGATCCCGACGCTGCTGTTCTACCTCGGGATCTTCGTTATGGTCGAGATCGATGCGCGCAAGTTCAGTATGAAGACCATCATGCTGGAGAAACCCCACCAAGCCGCGGTGCTGGCGAGGAAGTACTGGTTTCATTTTGTTTCGCTGGTTGCCATCGTGGTTTTCATGATGCTGGGTTACTCGCCGGTGCTGTCGGTGTTCTGGGCCACGGTGGTCACTGCGGCGCTGTCGTTTTTTCAGAGGGATTGCGCCATCATCTCCTATGACTGGTTCCGCGGCCGCATGCCGTGGCTTAGGGGATTCTGGGAGTCGGGCTTCATCAAAGCGCTGGAGAACGGGTCGGTGGGCGTGCTCAACGTCGCTATAACCTGCGCGTCCGCGGGGATCATCGTCGGCGTGGTGACGCTGACCGGTCTGGGACTGAAGTTCAGTTCCATCGTGCTGGACTATGCTGATTCCGGTGCGAACTCGCTGGTCAACCTGTGGGTGTTGCTCGGGGCCGAGCGGACCCCGGCGCTGCTGCATGACATGAAGCTGCTGCTGACCGCCGCTTATACCTCGCTGATCGTGTGGATCGTCGGTCTCGCGGTGCCGGTGACCGCGTCTTATATCATCTGCGCGGTGATTGCGGCCCCGGCGCTGATCAAGCTCGGTGTGCCGGATTTCGCGGCGCACATGTTCATTTTCTATTACGCCGTATTGTCCGAAGTGTCGCCGCCAACTGCGCTGTCACCGTTCGCGGCAGCGGCGATTACCGGCGGCGGCCCGTATCGTACGACGCTGCAGAGCTGGAAGTACTGCGCACCAGCGTTCCTGGTGCCATTCATGTTCGTGCTCGACCCCTCCGGCGTCGGATTGCTGCTCGGCGGTTCTTTCAAGAACCTGGCGCAGGCGGACTGGGGCGCGGTCGCGGTGATCACGGTGACGGCGATCATCGGCATCGTTGCGCTGGCCGGCGGCCTGCAGGGGTGGCTGCTGCGGAAAACCAGCCTGCCTGAGCGCTGGATGCTGATCATCGCCGGTCTCGCCCTGGTGTATCCGACGAATTTTTCCGACGTGCTGGGACTCGTGCTGGTCGTGATCGTGGTGGCTTCGCAGAAGCTGCGGTCGCAGGAACACGCGCCGGCGTGAAGTCCGGCGACCCGGCGAATCGCGAAACGCGTTACGCGACCCCGTTCGCGGTGCTGGCCATTGCGACCGATGGTGCTGTCGTCACCGGCGTGCGTTACCTGCCGCGTAGCACGCCGCCGGTGCCGCCGCACGATCGCGTGGCCGAACGCGCCTGCCGCGAAATCGAACATTACCTGACAGATCCTGCGCATCGCTGCGCCGTGCCGTATCGGCTTGACGGCACTTCGTTCCAGCGCCGCGTCTGGCGCGAAATCGAAAAGCTTTTTCCAATAAAAACAACAACATATGGAGCGATCGCGCGCCGTCTGGACACTGCGGGCCGTGCGGTGGGTGGCGCCTGTGGCGCCAATCCGGTGCCGCTGATCGTGCCCTGCCATCGCGTGCTGGCGGCGGATGGAATCGGCGGTTTCATGGGCGGCAGGCAATCATTTCCATTGAGCATCAAACGATGGTTGTTGCGGCATGAAGGCATCATCGACGCGACTCATTGACGAGTTCTGCGACGCGCTGTGGCTGGAGGACGGCCTCGCCCGCAATACGCTCGACAGCTACCGCCGCGACTTGCAGCAGTTTGCCGCCTGGCTGGAGAGCCGCAGCGGCATGGATTTGCTGGATGCCGATCCGGCGGCGATACAGGACTACCTCGCGCACAAGTTCCGCACCAAGGCGCGCGCATCCACTGCGGCCCGGCTGCTGTCGACGCTGAAGCGCTTCTACCGCAACGCGATCCGCCGGAACGTGCTCAAGACTGATCCGACGCTGCGTATCGACACGCCCAAGCTGCCGCGCGCACTGCCGAAAACCCTGACCGAAGCGGATGTCGAATCATTGCTGGCCGCGCCGGAGCTGAGCCAGCCGCTGGGCGTGCGCGATCGGGCGATGCTGGAGGTGCTGTACGCAAGCGGCCTGCGCGTGTCGGAACTGGTGACGCTGAAGGTGCCTCAGATCAGCCGCGACATGGGCGTGGTACGCGTGCTGGGCAAGGGCTCCAAGGAGCGGCTGGTGCCGCTGGGCGAGGAAGCGTTGTCGTGGCTCGAGCGGTATCTGCGTGAGGCCCGGCCGCTGCTGCTCAACGGCCGGGCGAGCGACGCCTTGTTCGTCACGTCGCGCGCAGCGGTGATGACGCGCCAGGCCTTCTGGCATCTGCTCAAACGCTATGCCCTGCAGGCGGGACTCAACAAGCCGATTTCGCCACACACGCTGCGCCATGCGTTTGCCACGCATTTGCTGAACCACGGCGCCGACTTGCGTGTGGTGCAGCTGCTGCTGGGGCACTCGGATATCTCGACGACACAGATTTACACGTATGTCGCGCAGGAGCGGATGAAGCAGTTGCATGCGAAACATCACCCGCGTGGATGACGAGCCGGTGCGGCATCCGCGGCGCGGAACGAAACCCGGCCGCGGCACCCGCCGCCTCAGGTTTTTTTGCCGCGCTCGATGATGACGCCAAGTTGTCTGACGCCGCAAGCGGTGCGAGCTTGGCGATTTTCACCCGTAGCCAGGGCGCCTTGAAATCCCTGATTATCATCTGGGCGATCGATTCCGCAGCGTGTTCCAATAGCGAGAAGTGCTGCTGCGCGAAGAGTTTCCTGATGTCGGCAACAACCTCTGCGTAATCGATGGTGTCTTCAATGCGGTCGCTGTCCGCCGCGTGTTTGCCGCGCAGACCGATTTCCAAATCGAGCTGCACGGTCTGCGGCGCCTGTTTTTCCCACGCATAGATGCCGATGCGGGTTTCGATGCGCAGTTCGCTGATGAATATCGTGTCCATGTGGGCCAGGCGACGGGTCCGGTTGGGCTAAAATGGCCGGCGCCATTCTAGGGGAAAACAATTGGCGTTACTAATCGCGTTACTGATCGTTGTGGTTGCCGCATATCTCATCGGCTCGATTTCTTTCGCGGTGTTGGTCAGCCGCGCCTTCCGGCTGCCTGATCCGCGCCAATACGGTTCCGGCAATCCGGGGGCCACCAATGTGCTGCGCAGCGGCCGCAAGGCTGCGGCGGCGCTGACATTGCTCGGCGACAGTGCCAAAGGCTGGCTGGCCGTGTTCGCTGCCGGACAGTGGATTGCTGACAACGTGCCCCTGGCGATGGCACTGGCTGCGGTTGCGGTAATTCTCGGCCACATGTTTCCCGTGTTCCACGGGTTCCGCGGCGGCAAGGGTGTGGCGACCGCGCTGGGCGTGCTGCTGGCGCTGAGCCCGTATCTGGCGCTGGGCACACTGGCGACCTGGATCACCATCGCCGTGTTTTTCCGTTATTCGTCATTGGCAGCGCTGATCTCGGCGGTGTTCGCGGTATTTTTCGCTCTGATATTGTTCAATGCGGCGCATCCGTTTTTCATCGCGGTGGCAGTGCTCGCGGCGCTGTTGATCTGGCGCCATCAGTCGAACATCCGCAACCTGCTGGCGGGCAAGGAAAGCAAACTGGGCGCCAGGGCCGAGGGTTAGGCCCGGCGCAGGCTGGCGAGATCCCAGCGTGGCCGCACGCTGAAACCTTGTGCCGCCGGGGGCAGCACGTCGCCCTGCTGCAGGCGCAGGGCACCGGCGAAGGCGATCATTGCGCCGTTGTCGGTGCAGAATTCAAACGGCGGATAGAACACCGTGCAGCCGCAACGCTGCGCCGCGGCGGTCAGTTGCAGGCGCAGCTGCTGGTTGGCGCCGACGCCGCCGGCAACCACCAGCCGGGTCAGCCCTGTTTGTTCGATGGCTGCAATGGCTTTGCCGACCAGCACGTCGACGATTGCCGCCTGCAGTTCTGCGGCGAGATCAGCACGGGCTTGCGGTTCAGGGGGCAGGTCGCGAACCGCGGTGAGCACCGCGGTCTTCAGGCCGCTGAAACTGAAATCGAGATTGTCACTGCGCAGCATCGGTCGCGGCAGCGGAAATCTGCCGGCGCGACCGGAGGCGGCAAGCGCGGCGATCGCCGGGCCGCCGGGGTAACCGAGTCCCAGCAGTTTTGCGGATTTGTCGAAGGCCTCGCCGGCAGCATCGTCCAGGGTTTCACCGAGCAGCACGTAATCGCCGACGCCGCCCACCCGCATCAGCTGGGTGTGGCCGCCGGAGACCAGCAGCGCGACGAACGGAAACTGCGGCGCTGGATCGGCCAGCAGCGGCGACAGCAGGTGGCCCTCGAGGTGATGCACGCCGATGGCGGGGATGCCCAAGGCGTGGGCGAGGCTGGTGCCGACGCCTGCGCCGACCAGCAGCGCCCCGGCCAGTCCGGGGCCCGCGGTATAGGCCACGGCGTCCAGGTCTGCCAGGGCTGCACCGCCCTGGTGCAGCACTTGCCGGGTCAGCGGCAACACCCGGCGGATATGGTCACGGGAGGCCAGTTCCGGCACGACGCCGCCATAATCGGCATGCAGCGCCACTTGCGAATGCAGTGCATGGGCGAGGAGGCCCCGCCCGCTGTCATAGAGGGCGATGCCGGTTTCGTCGCAGGAGGTTTCAATGCCGAGTACGAGCACGGGTTGCTGGCCGGGGGTGGAGCGGGACATCCGGCCCCTACAAATCCTGGCCGGATCTGGTTATAATACGCGTTTTTCCAATTCAGCTTATTTTGATCTGGGGTTTCATGACTACAGTACGCGTCAAAGAAAATGAGCCGTTTGAAGTGGCCCTGCGCCGTTTCAAGCGCACCGTAGAGAAGACCGGCTTGCTGACCGAGCTGCGCGCCCGCGAGTTCTACGAAAAACCGACTTCCGAGCGCAAGCGCAAGCTGGCCGCTGCAGTGAAGCGCACGCACAAGCGCCTGCGCTCGCAACTGCTGCCGCCCAAGCTCTACTAGGCGCGACTGGCAGGCCGTAAAAGGGTGCAGGGGCTGAGCCTCGCACCCTTTTGTCATTTCTGGAGCAAAGTCATTGCCGGAGCCAACTCATGGCATTGCGTGAACAGATCAACGATGACCTCAAGGCAGCGATGCGCGGTGGCGATACCGCGCGCCGTGACACCATCCGGCTGCTGCTTGCTGCGCTCAAGCAGCGCGAAGTCGACGAACGCAAATTACTGACTGATGCCGACGTGCTGGCGACGATCGAAAAAATGATCAAGCAGCGGCGCGATTCGATCACCCAGTTCGAGCAGGGTGGCCGTCAGGATCTGGCCGACAAGGAAAAGCAGGAACTCGCACTGTTGCAGGCTTACATGCCGCAGGCGCTGGGCGATGACGAAATTGCTGCCGCGGTCGCTGCGGCGGTTGCCGAGGCGGGCGCAGTGGCTCCGGCTGACATGGGCAAGGTGATGGCCCTGCTGAAACCGCGGCTGGCCGGGCGCGCCGACATGGCCAGAGTCTCTGCGGCGGTCAAGACGCATTTGTCAAAACCATAACGCATTGTTTTTATTTATTTTTCTTCAGCGCTGCCGGTTTGGCCGGATTCCGGCGCTGACGTAGTGCGCTACCCTATAATTCCACGAATTGCCCGGCCCGCCAGCGGGTTGCCCGTTCTGGAGTGGAGCAAGCTGCCGCCCGCATGATTCCGCAGTCGTTCATTCAGGATTTGCTCAGCCGGGTCGACATCGTCGAAGTGGTCGATCGGTACGTGAAACTCAAGCGTACCGGTGCAAACTACGCCGCCTGCTGTCCTTTCCATTCGGAAAAATCGCCGTCGTTTACCGTCAGTCCGACCAAGCAGTTCTACCACTGCTTCGGTTGCGGCGCGCATGGCACCGCCATCGGCTTCATGATGGAGTATGGCGGCCTCGGGTTTGTCGACGCGGTGAAGGATCTTGCGCAGAGCGTCGGGATGCAGGTGCCGGAGGAAGCGCGCTCAGAGCAGGCCCAGCGTCGTGCGGCAGAAGGCCCCGACCTTCACGGTGTATTGCTGCAGGCTGCGCAGTTTTATCGCAACCAGCTGAAGGAAGCGCCGCAGGCGATCGAATACCTGAAGCGCCGCGGGCTGTCGGGGGAGATCGCCAAGCGCTTCGGCATCGGTTATGCACCGGACGGCTGGCGGAATCTCGAGCAGGTTTTTCCCGATTACCAGAGCAAGGCGCTGACCGCTGCCGGCCTGGTGAAACAGAACGACGAGGGCAAGCGCTATGACGTGTTCCGCGACCGCATCATGTTTCCGATCGTCGATGTCCGCGGCAACGTAATCGGTTTCGGCGGGCGCGTACTCGGTGATGGCGAACCCAAATACCTGAATTCCCCGGAAACGGCGGTGTTCGAGAAAGGCCGCGAACTGTACGGCCTGTTCCAGGGCCGGCGTGCGATCCGCGACGCTGGTTGCGTGATCGTCGTTGAGGGTTACATGGACGTGGTGGCGTTGGCACAGGCCGGTATCGAATACGCGGTGGCGACGCTGGGCACGGCGACCACGCCGATACACGTGCAGAAGTTGCTGCGCCAGTCGGACGAGGTCGTGTTCTGTTTTGATGGCGACCATGCAGGACGGCGAGCGGCATGGCGGGCGCTGGAGAACAGCCTTGGCCATCTGGTCGACGGCAAGCAACTGCGATTCCTGTTTCTGCCGGATGGCGAAGATCCCGACACCTTCGTGCGAGCGCATGGCAAACCGGCATTTGAGGCCCTGCTGGCCAAGGCGGAGCCGTTGTCGAGATTTCTGATTGAAGAACTGCGCTCGCGTGTCGACAGCAATGCACCCGAGGGGCGTGCCAGGCTGATGCAGCAGGCGAAACCCCTGGTAAAACAGATTGCCGCCCCGATGCTGTCGTTGCTGATCCGGAAGGAGCTGGCGCAGCTCGTAGGGGTGACGCAACAGGAACTTGACGTGCAGTTCGAGATCAGAGGTCCACAGGGCGCGCCGGCAACTGCACCGGCGAAACGGGCCCCAGCGGCGGCGCCGTCGATATTGCGCACTGTGCTCGAGTTGCTGGTATTGGAGCCGCGCCTCGCTGCGATCATCAGTCGCGGGGATCTCGCGCAGGGCACCGGTGTGCCCGGCGTGGATCAGCCGGAATTGCAGGCACTGGATGCGGTACTGGAGGCGGTCGGGTCCGGCGATGCGCGGATCAACCTGGGCGAGGTGTTTCGCGGTTCAGCGCACGAGGCCGTGGTGTTCAACGCGGAAGTCGGTGCGTTGCGCTGGCAGGACCGGTCGCTCGCGGCAGCGGAACTGGAGGCCGAGTTCCGGGGTGCATGGCAGCAGGCGATCGACCGGATACGCCGGGCCCGTATCGCAGCGTTGCTGGACAAATCGCGACGCGAGGAGTTGAGTTCCGAGGATCAGGCCCAATATCGGCTTCTACAACAAGCAGTTAGCGATACGTCCAGCAAGTGAAATTTGACAGTGTTTAAGGTATAATTTGCGGTTTTTCACCGATATCTCGCCCGGCGGAGCCTAATCCATGGCCAAGCAATCCAAAGCATCCAAATCCAAGGCAAAAAACGTCAAGGCACAGAAAGCCAAGGCGAAGAGCCCGGCGCGCGCCAAGTCAGGCGCGGCCAAGGCTGCCGTGAAAGCGAAGTCGCGCGCGGCGATCAAGTCCAAGTCGGTGAAGCCGAAAGTGAAGGCAAAAGCGCCGCACCGCGCCGCCGCCAAGCCACGCCCCGCAGCCAAAGCCAAAGTTGTCGCCAAGCCCAAAGCGAAAGGCAAGGCTGCACCGAAAGTGGCGGGCAAGTCCAAAACAGCGCTGCGCCAGGAGCAACGTCTGGCGAATTTCAAGGCGATGGCAAAACAGGCGCTGGCGAAGGTCAAGACAGCGGCGCAGAAACTCGAGAAGGCGGCACCTCAGCCGGCCGTACCTGCGGTCAAAGCCGGCGGCAAACGGCCAACGCGCGGGTTGACGGCGCGCGAGCGCGCGCTGGTCAAGGAATTCGAGCGGCGCGAACTGTCTCCGGCAGATGCCGAGGCGCGACGCCTGCGGCTGAAGAACCTGGTGGTGCTCGGCAAGGAGCGGGGCTACCTGACCTATGCCGAGATCAACGATCACCTGCCCGATGACATGCTCGATGCCGAAGCGATCGAGAACATCATCGGCATGATCAACGACATGGGCATCCAGGTGTACGACGAGGCGCCCGATGCCGAAACATTGCTGATGTCGGAATCCACGCCGGCGGTGGCCGATGAAGATGCAGTCGAAGAAGCCGAGGCCGCGCTGTCGACGGTGGATTCGGAGTTTGGCCGCACCACGGATCCGGTGCGCATGTACATGCGCGAAATGGGCTCGGTCGAGTTGCTGACACGGGAAGGCGAGATCGAGATCGCCAAGCGCATTGAAGATGGTTTGCGCCACATGATCCTGGCCATTTCCGCCTGCCCGACGACCATTGCCGAGATCCTTGCACTGGCCGAAAAAATCGAGAAAGACGAAATTCGCGTTGACGACGTCGTTGACGGGCTTGCCGATCTCGAAATGAAACAGGCCATCGTCGAAGAGGTAACCGAAGAGGAAACCACGGAAGAGGAAGACGTCGAGGCCGAGGATGACGAGGATGACGATGGCGCCGCCAGCGCGGCGGCTGCTGCGGCCGATCTGGCGCGGCTGAGGGAAGCTGCACTGCTGCATTTTGTCGAGATTCGCAACAATTACCAGAAGATGATGCGGGCGCTGCAGAAGCACGGTTCCCGTGGTCGCCCTTACATCCAGGCGCGCGAAGCCATTTCCGACGAGCTGATGAAAATCCGTTTCTCGGCGAAGCAGATCGAAGCCCTGTGCGACGGCGTGCGCAAGCTGGTCGAGGAAGTGCGTACTTACGAACGCACGATCATGGCGCTGTGCATCGACAAGGCCCGGATGCCCCGCCAGCACTTCATCAAGGAGTTCCCGGGCAAGGAAACCAGCTCGCGCTGGGTGCGCGGCGAAGTCGAGTCCGGAAAGCCCTGGAGCGAGGCGCTGTCGCGTTTCGAGCCGGCCGTTGTCGAGCAGCAACAGAAGCTGCTCGATCTGCAGAGCCGGATCGGGATCCCGATCAAGGAGCTGAAGGACATCAACCGCCAGATGAATGCCGGCGAGACCCGGGCGCGGCGCGCCAAGCGCGACATGACCGAGGCCAACCTGCGTCTGGTGATCTCGATCGCGAAAAAATATACCAATCGCGGTCTGCAGTTCCTCGACCTGATCCAGGAAGGCAATATCGGCCTGATGAAAGCGGTGGACAAGTTCGAGTACCGCCGCGGCTACAAGTTCTCGACCTACGCGACGTGGTGGATCCGCCAGGCGATCACCCGTTCGATCGCCGATCAGGCACGCACGATCCGTATCCCCGTGCACATGATCGAAACCATCAACAAGATGAACCGCATTTCGCGGCAGATCCTGCAGGAAACCGGCTCGGAACCGGATCCGGCGACGCTGGCCGAGAAGATGGAGATGCCCGAGGACAAGATCCGCAAGATCCTGAAGATCTCCAAGGAACCGATTTCGATGGAAACGCCGATCGGCGACGACGACGATTCACACCTTGGCGACTTCATCGAAGACCAGTCGACGATGGCGCCCAGCGATGCCGCCGTCTATGGGAGCCTGCGCGATGTCACCGGCGACGTGCTGGACACGCTGACGCCGCGCGAAGCCAAGGTGCTGCGCATGCGTTTCGGCATCGAAATGAACACCGACCACACGCTGGAAGAGGTCGGCAAGCAGTTCGACGTCACCCGCGAGCGCATCCGCCAGATCGAGGCGAAGGCGCTGCGCAAGCTGCGTCACCCCTCGCGTTCCGAGCGGTTGCGCAGTTTCCTCGATAACGAAAGCTGAAATCGTGCGCCCGGTGCACCGGGCAGTCATGTGAACGGGACTGGTGCTGTTGGCTGGTCCCGTTTTTTACATGCGCAGCGCGCAGGCTAGAACGCCCGGCCGAGGTAGAAGTAGAAGCTGTCGTTGCCGTCCTTAGCGCGCCCGTAACCCAGATACGCGGGTCCGATGGGGCTGTCCGCAGCAACAAAGACGCTCGCTGACTTCAGCAGTCCTTCGGGACTGCCCGGTACCAGCGGATTGCCGACCCGGCCGGCCTCCAGTGAGAAGCCGCCGTAGGCCCCTTCCAGAATGGTTCCCTTCAAGATGCGGTGGTAATACATGGCGCGGCCGAAGGTGAGATTTTCTCCGTAGAGTTGGCCGGTCTTGTAGCCCGACTGCTGCAGGAAACCACCCCACTGGAACTGGTCGTAGTTTGGCAACGGATTCGCGCCGACCTTGCCGCCCGCTTTCAGGGCAAAGTTGAACGTGTGATTGCCGAACGTATAAGCGGCAGTCCCATCGAGATCCCACTTGGTGTAATTGATATCGGCACCGAGCGCGGTGTTCGAGTCGTACACATGCAGTCCGCTCCTCCAGCCATTCCGCGGGAAAGTCACACTATCAAGCCGGTCCAAAACCAGGCGCAACCGGTAACCCCCGGCGTCGATTTTGGATGAACCCGGTGACAGGTATTGCGGCCCGGTATCCAGCTT
>Ga0105107_10002781_pt1 | contig 11573 bp, 9 predicted proteins | sample PPLLaktember2015_6_FD_79335 | JGI IMG/M metagenome (GOLD analysis project Ga0105107, IMG submission 79335) | Freshwater sediment microbial communities from Prairie Pothole Lake near Jamestown, North Dakota, USA - PPLs Lake P8 Core (1) Depth... | ecosystem: Environmental > Aquatic > Freshwater >... | reverse complement strand
GGAAACGTCCTGCGCTTTCTCGTTTGGCGCTGACCTTTCGCGTGCCCCCGACCGGCATGGAGAGTCCCATGAAAACGTTTGTCGGGAAAACCCTGTTGTTCACAGCCACGGGAACCTGGCTGCCATCGAGAGGAAGGCGGAGGGAGTCTCTGAAGTTCCTCGTTGTGCCGAACTGCCGAATGATGGTGAGATGCGTGGCGGAGAAGCGCACGTCGACGGACAGGCTCCCGTACAGATCGATGTCCGTACTGTGCGCGGCAATGGATTCCCATTTGCCTTCAATATCGGACGCACCGGAGGCGGTGGTGCAGAGGGCGGTAAGAAATGTCGTGAAGAGTATGGTCAGACGGCGCATGATATCTCTCCTTGGCAACTGTTGGTCTTGTCAGTCTAGGGCCTACAGTCCGCTGAAGCGATCGAGAAATGCCCGTTCGGCATCCGAAAGACTCTGTACCCCTTGGGTCTCGATCTTGCCCATGATCCGGTCGAACTCTGTGCGGTTGACTTCGTGCATTGTCGAACGGTCGATCTTGCGCCACCGTTCGATGGTGCTGCGATTCAACGGCGGCGGGGCGAGCTTTTCCTTGAACCGTCGTGACGGCATCCGCCAATCCCGGAATTTGAGGAACAGGTATCCTCCGAGGAACCCGCCGAGGTGGGCGAAATGCGCAATGTTTCCCGTTCCGGAGATCCAGCCGAAGATGGAAAGGACGGTCATGATGACAATCAAATACCGTGCCTCGATGGGTATCACACCCCAGATGAGCAACTTGTCGCGCGGCCAGAACCGGGCGTAAGCCAGCAGGATCCCATACACAGCGCCCGACGCTCCCACAATGGCCACATACGGCGTAATGCATGAAAGCAGTGCACCGGCAATGCCGCTCATGAAATAGAGGAGGAGAAAATCGCGGTTGCCCATCTCCACCTCGAGACGTGGTCCGAAGAACAGCAGTCCGAGCATATTGAACAGGATGTGGAACGAACCGTCATGGAGAAACATATACGTCACTACCGTCCACGGCCGATCGAGTGTAAGCGCCGGCACGAACATCAAGCTCATCATGATCGCGGGCCGCACGGATGTCAGCACAAACATGACAACGTTTGCAAGGATAAGACGGGACGTCCAGGAATTCATCACGTGAGATGGTCCTTCATAAATGGAAAAGTACCGGATCCTGCACTTCTATTCAGATGCCTTGGGTTTGTCCGAGGAGGCTTGAAACCATATCCCCGCCACCGCGAGGACAATCATGATGGGCGTTGCAAGGGATGAGGAAAGCTGAAACGCGCCCACCAGCAGGTACGCACCCACAACGGCGGAAAGAATTATCAACGCCCATTTCAGGAGGAAATGTGCGAGCACGATTCCAACCAGCGCAAAGATGATCACCGGAATCCAGGGGAACCCCTGGGGCAGCCATCCCATGTAATCTGCGAGCGCATATCCTACGTACCCGCCGCCGAGGATTCCGGCCAGGAAGACTCCCACCGTCTGGACAAAGAATGCAATGGCAAATCCCGCGAGGCCGCCAATAATCATCGCCGCAATCATAACGCCGGTTGATGGGTGTTGGAGATACATGCCGGCGAGAGCAACGCCTGCCATGGCACCAAGTGCGGCCAGGAATAATGCGAGTCCCTTGCGCCCGAATGCAAGAAGGGCCGCACCGATCACCCCCTGAATGATTTGCATGATTCATCTCCTTTCAACGGCTTCGAGCAATAGTTCGGCAATGTCCTTGACCTCCACGGGGATGGAGGGATTCTTTTCTTTAACCCCGTCGCTGATCATTGTCATGCAAAACGGGCATCCCGTCCCGATTGCGGCCGCACCGGTCGCAAGCGCTTCTTCCGTCCGTTCGATGTTGATCCGTTTGCCTTCCCGCTCCTCCATCCACATCCGTGCTCCGCCTGCGCCACAACAGAAACTCCTGTCACGCGACCGTTTCATCTCCACTTGTGTCAGCGCAGGGATTGCGCCGAGAACATCACGTGGAGCATCGTACGTCCCGTGATAGCGCCCCAGATAGCAGGGATCATGGAACGTGATCTTCCCCTCGTGTCCCCGCGCAACGGTAAGCCTGCCCTGCTGTATGAGTTCCCGCAGCAATTCCGAATGGTGCACCACTGTGTACTCGCCTCCGAATTGCGCGTATTCTTTCCCCAGCGCCTGCAGGCAATGTGGACAGGTGACAGCGATCCTTTTTACGCCGTAGCCGTTCAGTGTGGCGATGTTCTCAGCCATCAGTGTCTGCGCAAGGTATTCATTGCCTGCACGCCTGGCGGGATCACCCGTGCACTTCTCCTCGGTGCCGAGTATCGCAAAATCGACGCCCGCCATTTTCAACAACCGGACAAAGGCCCGGCTCACTTGTTGATACCGGGCATCGTACGATCCGGCACACCCCACCCAGTACAGCAACTCCGCCTTCTTCACATCCGCCATAAGCGGAACATCCAATCCTTCCGCCCAATCGGCCCGTGACGCATGCCCGAATGCCCACGGCGTGAAATTCCGTTCGAGATTCGAAAACATGGTTTTCAACTCATCGGGGAAACGCGACTCGTTCAACACCAGGCCGCGGCGCATTTCGACAATCGCATCCACGTGCTCGATCATCACCGGGCACTCCTGCACACATGCCATGCAGGTCGTGCACGCCCAGAGTTCCTGCTCGGTTATGAAATTATCCAGAAGCTGGTGTCCCAGAATGCGGTCACGTTCCGTTTCGCCCGAAGCAGGGGCCCGCAACAGGACCTCCGCTTTCTCCATCGTGCGGGCGCGGAGATCCACATAGATCTTCTTCGGATCCAGCAGCTTCCCGGTGGCCTGTGCCGGACACGCCGCGCTGCATCTGCCGCACTCGGTGCAGGTGTATCCATTCAGCAATTGCTTCCAGGTGAAATCCTCAACATCGGCTGCGCCGAATTTCACGGCCGTCTCATCTGCAAGATTCACCGGCGCGAGTGCGCCCGTCGGACCGAGATTCGAACAATACACGTTGGGTATCGACGTGAGAACATGCAGATGCTTGGAAAACGGCAGATAGTTCAGAAACACCAACACGACCAGGACGTGCGCCCAGAAGAACAGTGTATACCACATCTGCACCGCGCCTTTGCCCGCACCGTCGAAGATCCCGGAAAGACCGGCGGAAATGATTCGCCCGTCTCCGTACTCTTCCCCGTGCAGGGCGATGCCGGCAGCGTTCTGCCCGAACATGGTCAGCATCACCACGAGAATCAACACGAGGATGAGCGCGGCATCCCATCTGGCATGTCCTTCTACATCGAGGCGGGGAGGAGGAGCAATAAGCCGGCGCAGGAGGGATACGACAACGGCAGCCACGACAATTGCTCCGATAACGTCCTGGAGGAAGAGCAATGGCGCGTGCAGGGGACCCAGGAAGGCAAGCGAGAATCCCGGTGCGAATCCCTGCACGATGGATTCTCCCACCGCCGTCAACAGGATGACAAACCCCCAGAAGATGCAGAAGTGCAGGATGCCCGCGAAGGGCTCACGCAGGAGTTTGCTCTGGCCGAAGGCAATTGCAGCCATCCGTTGCAGCCGTTTTCCCGGTTGACCGGAGCGGTCTTCCTTCTTCCCCAGATGCAGGATGCGCACCAGCCGCCTGACGTTCCACGCAAAGTACCCCAGCGCGCCGAAGAAGACGAGGGCAAATACTACTTGCTCCATGTTGCTATCCTCATACTATCGCAGCCGCATTTCCGTGGTAAAAACCGTCACCGCGCGTCCGCTGATTTCCACCGATGTCACTTTTCCTCCGCTGATGCCCAGCAGAATCGTCACCCTGCCACGGCGGCCGATGGCGTCTCCCTGTTCACCGATAAGGGTCGTTGATTCTCCATGAACCTGTGCGAGACCCTGTTCCACGAGGTACACGCCGAGCGGACCGTTCGCAGAGCCGGTAACGGGGTCTTCGGTGATGCCGTCGGCCGGGCAGAAAAACCGCGAATGCACCGCCGACTCCCGGTCCACGGTGTCAGTCGTGAACGCACAGATGCCGCCGATGTGATGGTGCCTTTGGAACGCTTCGATTGCCGAAAAATCAGGATGCACTCCGAACAGCACCTGCCGGTCGACCACCGGGACGTACAGATACTTATCCGAAAGAATCGGAAGAGCTGGATGCAGATCACGTCCGTTCAAACGCAGCATTGCGAGCACTGCATCGCAGTGATGGTGGCCCGGCTGAAAACGGGGTATGGGCAGACCGAAGTGTACGGTTGTCCCCCGGGTTCCCCGTTCCACCAGGACCGGCAGGATGCCCGACCGTGTCTCCACGCGGAAATTCTTCCGGGCCTGCTCACCCGTCCCGTGGAGCCGCTCCTCGGCAACCGCATGAAATGTCGCAATCGTTGCATGACCGCACAAGGGCACTTCGTTGGCCGGAGTGAACCATCGTAGACGGAGGTCCGCCCCCGTCGCGGTGGGAGGCAACAGGAAAGCCGTTTCGGAGAGAGCCATCTCCTGAGCGATTTCCTGCATCATTGCATCCGTCAGCCCTTCGCCGTGCAGCACGACAGCTGCCGGGTTTCCTTGAAGAGGCTTTTCGGTGAATGCGTCGATCTGCTTAATGATGATGTTCATGGTTTTAAAGCCTCACCGCGCAAAGGGTTGCCCGTTCGCGTATATAGAACAGCATGCCTTCATGAATGAAAAACGCGTCGGGTGCAATTCCCTTCGCCGCCGCGACGAGAGTATCCTCATAGATGACCTTCCCTGTCCGTGTAGTGTGTACTCTGAGGAGCTGCACGAGGGGAACCTGTTCTTCCTTCCCGTTCTTGACATGCGCTGCGACCACGGTCCGGTCTCCATGGTCGGCGGTTTCCATGGGGCCAACCACCATGTCCATGGGCCACCGGGCAAGAACCACGCTCTGGACCGCTTCCGGGTCCTGTGGATCGTGCGATGCAGGAAAAATTGTCTCCCGGACTGACTCCGTGCCGGCATGTGGCACGCCGGCCCCGGCGAGTGCCTGTTCGTCTCCCGTCCACTCGGCATCGGACCAAACGCACGTCCCGCTGGAAATGTCCACCACTGTAACTCCCTTCGGCATGGGAAAATCCGGAGAGGTGAACCCGTGCAGGACGAGCCTGTCGCCGCTGACCCGCTCAATGGCCACCCACCAGGCATCGTGAAATTCGCGGTCACGCCAGATGCAGTCTCCCGTCACCGCATTGAGGGCGAAGAACGACGTGCGCTTCGCCTCCGGATCGCGCACCTCTCCGATGATCTTTCCGTTCACCGGCGGGTGCAGACGCCAGAGCGGCAACCCCGGGGTGAACTCCCATGAGGGACGCAACCGGCGCGAGAACAGGGGCGTCATTTCTCCTGCCGCAGGAAGTTGGCAAAGTTCATGAATGCCCGTGCGCGATGGCTCAACGTGTTCTTCTGCACGAGCGCCATCTGGCCGAATGTCTCCGTATAGCCGTCAGGAAGGAATATTGGATCATACCCGAATCCGCCCTCACCCGCTTCCTCTTCCGTGATGACGCCGGAGCAGACACCCTGGAACAGGCGATGCGTGCCGTCGGCCCGCACAAAGGCCACCGCGGTCCTGAACCGCGCAGCCCTTCGCCTCGGTGGAACGCCGCGGAGCGCCGTCAAGAGCTTCTTCCTGTTGTCCGCGTACGTGGCGTCTTCACCGGCATAGCGGGATGAATAGACCCCGGGCGCATCGTTCAGATAGAAGACCTCAAGTCCCGTGTCATCCGCCACGGCCGGGATTCCCGCAGCGTGAAATGCGGCCGTTGCTTTCTTCAGGGCATTGCCTTCGAGTGTTCCGGCATCCTCTTCGGTCGGCGGGATGTCGGGAAAATCCGCCAACGGCACAAGCAACAGATCCAGTCCGGCGAGGATGCCGCGAATCTCTTCCACCTTGTCAGGGTTGCGTGTGGCAATGAGCAGTCGGTTCATGGGATGGATGTCCGTTGGAGGAGACTTTTGAGTTCGGTGCCTGAGTCGTAAACCGCCCGGTCGACCTCGATTGTTGCGTGCTCGTGTTGTCGGTACACCCATTGACCATCAATCATCACAGAATGCACGTTGTCCGGCGAACATGAATGGACGATCATCGCTGCAAGTGAGTCGAGCGTGTCCGGCACCGGCGCACTCCAGGGTTTCCGGAGGTCGAGCAGAACGATGTCAGCCCGCTTCCCCGCAACGATGCTGCCGGTCTCCTGTTCGATCCCCAGCGCGGCGGCCCCCCCGGCGGTCGCCATCTTCAGCACCGTTCGGGCAGGCATGGCCGTTGGCCCGTAACCCGGCTTCTGGATCAGTGCCGCAAGATGCATCTCCCTGAACATGTCGTAGCGGTTGTTGCACGGTGCACCGTCGGCTCCCAATGAAACCAGGATCCCCTCGGACATGTACCGGGGAATGTCAGCGATGCCTGAGCCGAGTTTCATGTTCGACGACGGGCAGTGCAGAACACGCGCCTTTCGTTCCCGCATCGCGGCAATTTCGTCGTCGTTCAGCCATATGCAGTGCGCAAGGCAGGTGTTGCTCTGTAAGATCCCGAGATGGTCGAAATAAGCGACGTTGTCCATCCCGCAGCGGGCCCGCACGGCGTCGAGCTCATGGCGGTTCTCGGAGGCGTGCGTATGGAACAGCATGCCCGGAAAATCGGCTGTCATGGCATGTGCATCACGCAGCAAGGTATCGGTGCAGGAGAGAACAAACCGCGGGGCAACGGCATAGCGGATGCGGCCGCCGGCACTCCCGTGCCATTGTTCGGCCTGATGCAATGTGGAGCGCACCGCCTCGTCCGTCGCCTCCCTGAGCGGCGGGTGCATGGTGTTGAGATCCATCATTGCCTTCCCGACGAATGCTCGTATCCCGGACTCCGAGATGGCGCGGACAACTTCTTCTTCGTGGTGGATGCTTCCCATATCCATGATCGTCGTCGTCCCACCCCGGATGAGCTCAGCGATTCCGATCCGGGCGGAGGTGTACATCGATGACGCCGTATGCGCGGCTTCCAGGGGAAAAATTCTTGTCTGCAGCCAATCCAGAAGCCCCATGTCCTCCGCAAGACCACGGAAAAGTGCCTGACACAGGTGCACGTGAGTCTGGACGAATCCGGGCAGTGCTACCAGATCCGTTGCATCGACGACCACATCCACAACCGGGCGCTGCGCGGAAAGTTCCCCTGTATCGAGTACTCTCGTGATGGTACGTCCCTCGACGAGAATCGCGCCACTCCGGAGCAGGCGGTCATCGCCGTCCATCGTCAACACCGCGCGCGGAACGATGAGCGTCGTCGTCACCGCGCTTCCCCGTTCTGGTGCATCATTGCGCGCATTGCCTCTTCGATTGTCTCAACTTCTGTAAGGATGATGTCTTTTCTGTTGCGGGCCTGCTGTGCATTGTTGCGCGGGAGAACAAGCTGCTTGAACCCCAGTTTTTGCACCTCGGCGATTCGCTTTTCGATATGATGGATCGTCCGGATTTCTCCTCCGAGGCCCACTTCGCCCACCACGGCGGCATCCGCACGCACCGGGATATCGCGCACGCTGGAGGCAATCGCCATGGCCATGCCGAGATCGGCGGCAGGCTCGTCAATCCGCACACCGCCTGCAACATTCACAAAGACGTCGTACTGTCCGAGACGCAGCCCGGCCCGCTTTTCCAGCACCGCCAGCAGCATTTGCAGCCGCCGTCCGTCAAATCCCGTTGCCGTGCGCTGGGGTACGCCGTAACTCGTGGATGCAACCAGTGCCTGCACTTCCACCAGCAGCGGTCGGGTTCCTTCCATCGCAGCTACCACCGCCGACCCGGAGGCGTCTGATTTTCGTTCCGCCAGGAACACCGCGGATGGATTTGCGACCTCGCGGAGGCCACCGTCGTGCATTTCGAATATGCCGATTTCATTCGTGGACCCGAACCTGTTTTTCGTCGCGCGGAGGATACGGTAGGCGTAGTGGCGTTCCCCCTCGAACTGCAGCACCGCATCTACCATATGCTCCACAACGCGCGGCCCCGCAATAATGCCTTCCTTGGTCACGTGTCCCACAAGAAACACCGGCACCCCTTTTGCCTTCGCATAGCGCATGAACTGGGCGGTCACTTCGCGCACCTGACTTACCGTCCCCGGTGCGCTCTCCAGCTGCGGATGGTGCATCGTCTGCATGGAATCGACAATGATCAAATCCACGGGGGAGCGATCGAGCACCTGCGCCACGACATCCACATCGGTCTCAGCAAGCAGCAACACACGATCATGGGGCCTGGGCATGAGCCGGTCCGCACGCAGCCGCACCTGCGACAGTGATTCCTCTCCGGTGATGTAGAGAACGGTCTGCCCGGTCAGGGAGGCCGCCATCTGCATCATCAGTGTGGATTTCCCGATACCGGGATCCCCGCCAACCAGCACCACGGAACCGGGCACGATGCCCCCGCCCAGCACCCTGTCAAGCTCGGGAATTGTGGTCGCCACCCGTACGCCGGCAGTGGTTTCCACTTCAGTGATCGGTACGGGATCGACCCTGACGTGTTTCCGGCGCTCCCGTTTGGTTATGCCCGCCGGTACATGCACTTCTTCTACAAAGCTGTTCCATTCCCCACAATTGGGGCAGCGCCCGACCCAGCGGGGGGATTCGTACGCACAGGCCTGACACACAAAGATGGTTTGAGTTCGAGGCATAGATAGTTCATGTAATATAGCGAAATGGGCAAAGAATGAAAACGGGACTTAGAGAGAAGATTTTTGTATATTGATGGGTCTAAACTGCAGGCGATCCTTCGCATGAAGTACTTCCAAACCGGTGGTTTCCTCCTCGGCGCTTACCTGATAGCCCAGCAGGCGTTGTCGTTGCCTCAACCTTCCCCTCTTCCACCCAAGAGCGAGGTTCGTGCGGTCTGGGTCACCACGGCCGCGGGACTCGACTGGCCACAGGTCTGCGGTAAAGAAAGACAACAGGAATCCCTTCGCCGCCTGGTGCACGATCTGCATGACGCGAAATTCAATACCATCCTTTTTCAGGTGCGACCACGGGGCGACGCTCTGTACCGGTCCGGCTATGAACCCTGGGCAGAGATCCTGACCGGAACTCTCGGCAAAGATCCGGGCTGGGATCCCACCGCTTTTGTCATCTCTGAGGCGCACGCGCTGGGGATGGAGGTGCATGGCTGGTTCAACGTTTTCAAGGTCCGCGGGCCGAATCCGGTGGCTGCATCCACACCGGAACATCCTTCCCGCACATTCGCGAACTGGTGTGTGGAACGGGACGGGGAGATCTGGCTCGATCCGGGCCGTCCGGAAATCCGCACCCACCTGCTCAACGTCGCACTCGAACTGGTCCGGAACTACGATCTGGACGGCATAAACTTCGACTTCATCCGCTATCCGGGCAGGGACTTCCCTGACGGGGAGAGCTACGCACGCTACGGCAACGGGATGAATCGGCACGACTGGCGCCGCGGCAATATTACCGCCTTCGTGCGCTCATTCGCCGCCGGGGTTGCCGGAATCAAGCCAATGATGAAAGTCGGGTCTTCGCCTTATGGCGTCTACCGCGAGGAATCCGGAAACTCTCAGAGGGGAAGTTATCACTGGGTCTATCAGGATTCCTACGAATGGCTGGAAAACAAGTGGCATGACTACCTCTCACCCCAGGTCTACTGGCAGATCGGACGCGGGAACGGTGAACCGGATTTTCTTCAGGCACTTCGCCGCTGGCAGGCACAGACCGCGGGCCGGCATATCTACATAGGCATCGCTGCCTATCGGCCCGAGATCGGGCCAAGACTGGGGGTCTACATTGATTCCTGCCGGGCAGCCGGGAGTGCCGGTCAGGTGTTTTTCCGCTGGGAAGACATCGCCGACTCACGGATGCTTGCCGGGCGGTATGCAACCCGCGCCCTCATTCCACCGATGCCCTGGAAAGACCGGGTTCCGCCCCTTGCGCCAGAGCGTGTGAGTGTCGATGTTACGGGACCACGGACCTGGACCATTCACTGGGATTCGCCGCCACCTGCCCGTGACGGCGACACCGCACAGACCTATGTAGTGTACAGGTGGACTACCCGCAGCATTCCCTTCGACAGCCCCTACTCAATCGCAGCCGTGTTGCCGGCTACTCAGCTTGCGTTTGCCGATTCACAGGCCACCACGGACGAATACTTCTACGCAGTTTCTTCCTGCGACCGGATGCACAACGAGAGCGAACCGTCGCCCGTAATCTCATCACGCCCCTCTCTTGCGCAACCGCTCCCGCCTTTCCGGCCGCAAACAAACATCTCTCTCAGCGTCTCTCTCGCCAATGCGTCCGGGCGTCCGCTGGCGGCACTCTACACTATCGCTCAGCGCACACGCGTCGCCCTCGATGTGTTCCTCAAACGCAGCGACACGCCGGACACGCTCCATACGAAGCTCATCCGCGCAGTACAGGAAGAGGGGAAGTACAAGGTGAGTTTGCAGAGCGTGAAGTTCACCCCCGGCACTTATGTCATGCGCCTGACGACAACTGAGGCAACGATAGAACAGTCGGTGGTGGTGCGGTAGATCAAAAGCACAGGCATTGGGCACGAGGCATGAGTAGCCCCCCATGTAGTGCTCCCCCAAAGTCAAGACATTTTTCTTTGAAGATTGGTTGAGTCTTTTTTCAAGCTGCTGCTGCCTGTGTCTGGTTCAGTGAGCGTTCAAAGTCAACCGGGCTCATGCCCTTTAAGGCTGAGTGTGGATAGTCGTCGTTGTAGAAGCGGAAGAACGAGCCGACTGCAAGGGCTGCTTCTTCCAGGGAACCAAATTCGTTCGGCCAGACGACCTCCTCCTTGAAGGTGCGCATAAAGCGTTCAGTGTCGGCGTTGCCTTTCGGATTGTTGTAGCTGGTTGTTGCATGTTCGATGCCCAAGGTCTCGAGCACCTGTTCGTATTTCCCGCTCGTCGGTTGCGAGCCGTTATCGCTCATCAGCTTGATCTGGTACGACCGGCTCCCCAACGGGCAAGCACACTCGACAGCCAGATGGAGTGCGTGGAGCCAGAGTTCCGTCTTAGGACGCACGCCGAGTGAGTAGCCCAGGATGCGTTTGGTATACCAGTCGATGACCACAACCAGGTACAGCCATCCCAGGCCCTGTACGTAAAACTTGGTCATGTCCGTACCCCACCACTCGTTCATCCGGGTGGGTCTCGGCTTGGAGCGGGTCTCGGTGCGCTTAGCTTTGTATCGCTTGACCGGCACCGAAAGACCCTCTTGGCGCATCAGACGCCGTACGCGTTTCCGGTTTACCGTGAAGCCACATTTGTGCTGCAAATACGCGGTGATCCGTCTGTAGCCCCACAAGGGGTGGAGTCCCGCCAGTTCCTTGATCCGCTCGATGAGCGCCGCTTCCTCGACGCTCACCCTGTGACTACTCTCTCTGGCCACACCCCGGCGCCGACGGTAATAGCTCGCCCGGGAGAGCCTGAGGATCCGGCAAGTCTCGGCTACCGGTACGCCCTCGACTTCCAGCTCACCAATGAGCTGGTCGTCACTCAGAACAGTTTCAGTTTTTTTTTGAATACCTGGATCTCGACCGCCTGCTGGCCGATCACCTGCTC
>Ga0105107_10002780_pt1 | contig 11576 bp, 15 predicted proteins | sample PPLLaktember2015_6_FD_79335 | JGI IMG/M metagenome (GOLD analysis project Ga0105107, IMG submission 79335) | Freshwater sediment microbial communities from Prairie Pothole Lake near Jamestown, North Dakota, USA - PPLs Lake P8 Core (1) Depth... | ecosystem: Environmental > Aquatic > Freshwater >... | reverse complement strand
GGGCCTCGCGAGCCATCCGCAGCACCTGCTCGCGGCGCGGCAGATGAACTACCGCTACGGCGGGATGGTGACGGCGGTGCTGAAGGGCGGCGCCGAAGGAGCAATGAGCGCGTCGAAGCGCTTCCTCGAGCGCTGCGAGCTCTTCACGCTCGCCGAGAGCCTGGGCGGCGTGGAGAGCCTGATCGAGCACCCGGCGATCATGACCCACGCCTCGCTGCCCGAGGAGGTGCGCGCGGGCCTGGGCATCGACGAGGGCCTGGTGCGCCTCTCCGTGGGCATCGAAAGCGTGGACGACCTCATCGCCGAGCTGAAGCACGCGCTCGAGTGAGTCTCGCAGCGCGGCTCCGGGATCACGTGGAGGCGCTGGCGGCCGGCGAGAGGAATCGCGACCTGGAAATCCCGGCCCGCTACATCGAGCAAGCGCTTCCCAAAGAAACGACCCGTCACGCGCTGGTAAGTGGCGGACGAACCGTCTACAACATCGAGAGCGGCCAAGGCGACATCGTGGTCGGGGCGCACTACGACACGGTGCCGGGATCGCCCGGCGCGGACGACAACGCCTCGGGCGTGGCGGTGCTGATCGAGCTCTCACGAATGGTGAGAGGCGTGCGCTTCGTCGCCTTCGCCAACGAGGAGGCGCCCTACTTCCTCACCGCGGAAATGGGCAGCTTCGTCTACGCGCGCGACCGGTCGGACGGCGTGCGCGCCATGTTCTCCCTCGAGATGCTCGGGTACTACGACGACGCGCCGAACAGCCAGCGCTACCCCGCCCCGCTCGGGCTCTTCTATCCCGACCGCGCGAACTTCATTGCTTTTGTCGGAGATCTGGGCGCCATTTCCCTGGTGAGAAACGCAGCGAAGCTCTTCAGGAAAGGCAGCGATTTCCCCTCCGAGTGGCTGGCCGCGCCGAGCATCGTCCCTGGCCTGTCGTGGTCGGATCACTGGTCGTTCCGCAAGCACGGTTATCCGGCGGTCATGGTGACCGACACGGCCTTCTACCGCTATCCTCACTACCACCTCCCGAGCGATACGCCCGAGAAGCTGGACTACGAGCGGATGGCAAGCGTCACGATGGGCCTGGCGGGTATGCTGAAGGAGCTCCAATGAAGCTCGGCAATTTCGAAGTGAACCGCCTCGGGTTCGGCGCCATGCGGGTGCTCGGCAACGAGGACATCTGGGGTCCGCCGAAGGACCCGGCCAATGCGAAAAAGGTGCTGCGCCGGGCCTACGAGCGGGGCGCGAACTTCTTCGATACCGCCGAGAGCTACGGCCCGCACACCGACGAGATGATCATCGCCGAGGCGATGCACCCGTATCCGAAGGACCTCGTCATCGGCACGAAGTGCGGCCTGGTGCGCCCGAAGCCCAGTCGCTGGGATTCCGATGGCAGACCGGAAAAACTGAGATCCGATCTGGAAGGCAGCTTGAAGCGCCTGAAGCTCGACTGCCTGCACCTGTGGCAGCTCCACGCCCCCGATCCGAAGGTCCCGTTCGAGGACCAGGTCGGCGTGCTCGCCGACGCGCAGCGCCAGGGGAAGGTGCGCCACGTCGGGCTTTCCAACGTGAGCGTCAGGCAGCTCGAGCAGGCGCGCAAGATCGTGCCGATCGTGTCGGTGCAGAACCGCTACAACGTCGGCGACCGCTCCTCCGAGGACGTGCTCGCGGCCTGCGAGAAGGCGGGCATCGCCTTCCTGCCGTGGTATCCGTTGGGGGATGGCGCAGCTCTGAAAAACAGGAAGATAAAAGAGGTGGCGAAAAGACTGAAAACCACGCCCGCCCAGGTGGCGCTCGCCTGGCTGCTGGCCAAGTCGCCGGTCATGCTGCCGATTCCGGGGACCTCCTCGGTCGCGCATCTCGAAGAGAACATGGGGGCCGCGTCCGTGAGGCTGGACGATGAAGACATCGCTTCCCTCTAGCGCCTGGTGCCTCTATGTGCTGGAGTGCCAGGGCGGCGTGCTTTACACCGGCATCGCCAAGGACGTCGACGCACGGTTCGAAGCGCACCTCAAAGGCACGGGCGCGATATTTACCCGGCTGAATCGGCCGGTACGCATCCTGGGCAAGGCGACCTTGGCGACAAGGGGTGAAGCCCTGCGCGCAGAATACGCCTTCAAGCAGGTGTCTCGTGCCGGCAAGCTGCAATGGTGCGCCACGGGGCTGGAAAGGTTCGTTGATGGCGGGACCGCTACTGACCCTGGAAGTGCACGCGACGCTCCGCGCGGCCGCGCGCGCCGGTGAGCCTACGGTCGAGTGCTCGCTGGACCTCGAGCGCTCGAGGACGACCGTCGAGGTGGACGCCGAGGGATGGCGCTGGCAGGGCCAGCGCTTCCCCTACCTGGAGACCTGCAAGGACAGGACCATCTACTACTGGGCCGGGGAGAGCTTCCAGCCGGCGGCGCGTTTCACGAGCTCGCTCGTCAAGCTGGTGCCGACGCCGTGGGGAGCGCCGACCTTCGAGATCGACGGCATCAAGATGCTGCCCACGGCGCATGTCTCTCCCTATGAGGATGCCGGGCGCAAGGTCGCGTTGATCGAGCCGCGCGCCAAGGTGATCCTGGACACCTGCGGCGGCCTGGGCTATTTCGCCGCGTGGTGCCTGCAAGGCCAGGCGAAGCAGGTGCATTCGTACGAGAAGAATGCCGACGTGATCTGGCTGCGCAGCCTCAATCCCTGGTCGCCGGAGACGGGCGGCGGATTGACGCTGAGCCATGGCGACATCGTCGAACAGATCGGCACGCTGCCCGATAAGTCGTTCGATGCGCTCCTGCATGACCCGCCGCGCTTCGGCATCGCCGGCGAGCTCTACTCGCAGGCCTTCTATGACCAGCTCGCGAGGGTGCTCAAGTGCAACGGCAAGCTGTTCCATTACACCGGCGCACCGAACAAGCTGACCAGCGGCCGCGATGTGCCTGAGGAAGTGGCGAGACGATTGCGCCGCGCCGGGTTCTCCGCGCGCCTGAGCGGCGACGGGGTATTCGCCGTCAGGAAGTGATCGGCGGCCTACGGCTTCGGAATGCGCAGGGTCTTGCTGATCATCATGCTGCCCGACGCGATGAACAGCAGCGACAGGGGGTGGAACTGCCAGGGGCCGAGCTGCCAGGCGCCGCCGTAGAGCTCCGGTCCGATGCGCCCCTGCCATGCGGCGAAGGCCAGCACGGCAGTCAATACCACGCTGGTCGGAATGGGCGTGCCCTCGAAGTAAGCGACCTTGCCCGTGCCGCTGCCTGCCGCGAGCGTTTCGGCGGTGACGTTGAAACGCGCGAGGCGGCTCACGCCGCAGCATACGAAGTAGACGAGGACGACGGCGTCCCAGCCGCCGTCGAGCCCCGCCGCATAAGCGAGCGCGGCGGGCGCGACGCCGAAGGAGATGACGTCCGAGAGCGAGTCGAGCTCGCGCCCCAGCGCCGAGTGCTGGTGGCGCCAGCGGGCGACGTTGCCGTCCAGCCAGTCGAAAAAGAACGCGAGGGGCGCCATGGCGGCCGCGGCGTAGAAATGCGCCGCGACGCCGCTTTGCAGGTACCGCATCGTGAGAAGCACGGCGCCCACGCCGCAGGCGGCATTGGCCAGGGTGAAGAAGTCCGCGAGGTGGAACCCGCGGATCATCGAAAAATGCCTTCGACCCAAAGCGGGCTTTCTTCGAACGCCCCTCAGCCCGGCCTGCGGCCCGGCAGTGCGGGCGGAAGCGGCTTCTTTGGCTGCTTTGGCTTCTTCTTCTCGCGGTTGCTGCGTTGCTGACCTTTAGGCATGTCGTCCTCCGACGGAAACTGCAGGGAAGCGAGGAATCAAATCCTCGCGCAGGCTGCCGAGTAGAGCAATGCCGGCAGGTACAGGATGGCCCACCATGCCGCAAGGCCCGCGGCCGCGTGAATCTGCCCGCCGAACGTCAGCAGCGAATGCAGCGGCACATCGAACGCCCCGAATGCGAGGATGGCGATCAATGCGCCGATGGGGATATAGGCCAAGGTCGCGACGATCGCGGCCATCAAGGCCAGCTGGGCTTTCGGAACTACAAAAACTAGATCGCCCTGATGTTGGTGGCTGCCGGGCCTTTCGCGCCGTCAACGGCGTCGAAGCTGACCTTCTGCGCTTCCTTCAGCGACTTGTAGCCGTCCATCTGGATGCTGCTGTGATGGGCGAAGAGGTCCTTGCTGCCGTCGTCCGGCGTGATGAACCCGAAGCCCTTGGAGTCGTTGAACCACTTCACGGTGCCTGTAGCCATAATGTCATTCCAATCCTGAACTGCGCGCGACAATGCCGAAGCCGCGCTTCCGGGTGAGTTTCAAGGGAAAAGGGACTGCTTGATTCGTGCTTGAAATCCTACGCGGCCAATGTAGCACAGTAATCGCCCGGCAGGGTCTTGCTGTTAGGCTGCGGGCCCCATGATGCAAGACGTCGATCCGAAGCCCAAGCGCGCCATCGTTGCCGCCGTGCAGCTGCCCGGCGTGGCCGACGCCGAGCTCGAGGCGTCGCTCACCGAGCTGCGTCAGCTCGCGAAGACGCTCGGGCTGCAGGTCGTCGCCACGTTCACGCAGAAGCGCGCGAGCTTCGATTCCAAGGCGTACCTGGGCCTCGGCAAGCGCGAGGAGCTGCGCCGCTTCGTGCGCGACGAGGCCGCGCCCGACCAGGAGCCGCGCGCCGACATCGTCCTGGTCGATCACGAGATCTCCCCTTCGCAGACCTTTACCCTCGAGAAGGAGCTCGGCTGCGAGGTGATGGACCGCACCATGGTGATCCTCGAGATCTTCCACCGGCACGCGCGCTCGCGTGTGGCGCGCGCGCAAGTCGAGATCGCGCGGTTGGGCTACATGGCGCCGCGCCTGCGCGAAGCCGCCAAGCAGGCCGGGCCGAAGGACCGGGCGCGCAGCGGCACCGGCGGGCGCAGCGGCGGCGAGTCGCACGGCGAGCTCGACCGGCGCAAGATCCGCAACCGCATCGCCGAGCTGCAGCAGGAGCTCGACGCGATGGATCTGGAGCGCAGGACGCAGCGCACCCGGCGCCAGGAGCGCCGGGGGCTCGCGCGCGTGGCGCTCGTCGGATACACCAACGCGGGCAAGTCCACCCTGATGCGCGCGCTCACGGGAAACGAAGCGCTGGTCGCCGACAAGCTCTTCGCGACGCTCGACACCACCGTGCGCGCCCTGCAGCCCGAAAGCGTGCCGCGCGTGCTGGTGAGCGACACCGTCGGCTTCATCAAGAACCTACCGCACGGGCTCGTCGCGTCGTTCAAGTCGACCCTCGACGAGGCGCTCGAGGCCTCCCTCCTCGTCCACGTGGTCGATGCCAGCGATCCGGGCTTCGCGCGCCAGCTCGTCGTGACCGAGCAGGTGCTCGACGAGATCGGCGCCAGGGCCGTGCCGCGCCTCCTCGTCTTCAACAAGATCGACCGGGGCGGGGACGAGGCAGCATTGCGCGCGGAGCATCCAGGATGCATCGTGATGAGCGCGCGCCGCGAGGGCGACGTCGCCAGGCTGCGCGAGGCAATCACCGCGTTCTTCGAGCGCGACCTGGTCGAGGCCGAGCTTTTCCTCCCCTGGTCGGCGCAGAACCGCCGCGGAGAGATCTTCGCGAGCTGCAAAGTGCTCGAGGAGCGCGCCGGCGCCGAGGGCGCGTTCCTGCGGGTACGCGGCAGCCCGGAGGCCGTAAAGCGCCTGCGCGAACTGTTCGCGCCGAGCGCGGCCTAGCGAGGCGTAGCCTCGCCGCCCTCGACGATCACCAGCTCGACCTCCCCGACGCCGCTCTTGCGGAAGGCGGAAGCCTCCTGGTACTCGGGCGAGTCGTGGCAGGCGACCGCCTGCTCGAGGCTCGGGAACTCGATCACCACGAAGCGCTGGAACTTCTGCGGTCCTTCGAGGATCTGGAAGCGCCCGCCGCGCGCGAGCACCTTGCCGCCGAAGCGGGCGATGATGGCGGGCACGCGGTCGGTGTACTTCTTGTATTCGGCGGGATCGTTGATCTTCGCGCGGGCAACCCAGTAGGCAATCATGGCTGTGCTTTCAGCAGTGCAGGAAGGTACGTGGCGATCTGTGGAAACTGCCACAGGCAGGCGATCACGACGATCAGGGCGAACCAGTAGGGCGTCGAGCCGGCGAAGATGGTGCCCACGCTGATGCGCGGATCCTGCACCGCGGCCTTGACCGTGAAAACCAGCAGCCCGAAGGGCGGCGTGAGCAGCCCCGTCTCCACCGCGAGGATGCCGATGATCGCGAACGCGAGCGGCTCGATGCCGATCGCGACGGCGATCGGGTAGAAGATCGGCACCGTGAGCAGCATGATCGAGATCGAGTCGATCAGGCAGCCGAGGAGGAACCACACCAGCACCATGAGGAACAGGATGCCGCCCGGCTCGAGCCCCGCGCCGAGCAGCAGGTCCTGCACGGCGCGCGTGAAGCCGGTCATGGTCAGCACCCGCGAGTAGAGCTGGGCGGCGAAGAGAAGGAGCAGCAGCGGCGCCGAGGTACGGCCGACGTCCAGGATGACCTGCCCGACCTCGCGTGCCCGCACCCCCCGGGCCACCGCCAGGACGAGCGCCGCCGCCGCGCCCACGCCCGCGCCCTCGGTGGGCGTGAACGCGCCGAACCAGATGCCGCCCAGCGTGCCGGCGACCAGCGTGACCACGAGCAGCGTGCCGATGAGCGAGCGCAACAGGCCCTTGTCCGTTTCGACGGCATCCCGCTTTCTGCGATCGTGTCCGACGAGCTCCGGCCTCACTACCGCGGCGCCCAGGATGTACAGGGCATAGATGCCGGCAAGGAGCGCGCCGGGCAGCACGCCGGCGAGGAAAAGGTCGCCGATCGACATCTCGGTGAGGATCGCCCATACGATCATCAGCACGCTGGGCGGGATCAGCATGCCGAGCACCGCGCTGCCCGCGATGCAGCCGAGCGCGAAGTGGTCGCGGTAGCCCGCGCGCTTCATCTCCGGATAGGCGATGCGCGAGAACGCCGCCGCCGCGGCGATGCTCACCCCGGTGACGAACGCGAACACCGCGTTCGACACCACCGTGGCGATGGCGAGGCGCCCCGGGACGATGCGCGTGAGGCGGTTGAACAGCGCGAAGAGGTCGCTCGCCGCGCCGCACTTGGCGAGAAACTCTCCCATCAGCATGAAGAGCGGGATCACGGCGAAGACGTAGTCGCGCACCGCCTCGTAGGCGGTGCTGCCGAGGAAGCTCGCCATCACCTGGAAGTCCCCGGTCATGAGCCAGATGCCGAGCATCGCCGCCGCGCCGAGCGCGACCGCGATGTGCACGCCGGCGAAGACGAGCCCGAGCAGCACGCTCACGAGGATCAGCATCTCCCCGGTGCCGAACATCAGCGGATTCTCTTCAGGTGAACCAGGAAGTTCAGAAAATAGTTGAAGGCGGCGAGCGCGGATCCCAGCAGCACGACGAAGCGCGCGGGCCAGGTGGGGATGCGCAGCGCGCCTTCGCCCTCGTACTCGCCCGAGCCCCAGGCGTGCGCGAGCGGATCGATGCTGCCGTAGACGATGACGGCGAAGAACGCCACGCCGAGCAGGCAGCCTGCGGCGGCGAGCGCCTCGCGCGCGCGGCGCGGCAGGAGCGCCGGCAGCACGTCGACGCTCAGCATGCCGCCGGAGCGGATGGCATAGCTCGCCTGCAGGAAGCAGATGATGACGATCGACATCGACACCATCTCCGGCGTGCCCTTCACCGGGGAGGAGAACACCGTGCGGCCGACCACGTCGGCCACCACGAGGAAGCTGAGGAGGAAGGCGAGCGTCGCGGCGAAGGCGAGCAGCGCCTTCGCCGTCAGATCACTCCATCGGTCGAGCAACTACTTCACCGAGTACCGCACCGGCCACTTGTGGCCGAGTTTCTCCGCCTCCGCGAGCGCCGCTTTCAGCACCTTGGTGCCCGGCATGCCGGCCTTGTCGAGCTCGGTCGCCTTCTCCTGCGGCCAGCCCTTGAGCGAGCCCGCCCACTCGGCGCGCACCGAGTCCGGGAGCTTGCGCACGTCGGCGCCGACGGACTTGAGCTGCTCGAGCTGCTTGGGGTAGTTCTCCTCGTTCACCGTGCCGGTGCGCTTCTCGTACTCGCGCCCGACCTCGGCGAGGATCTGCTGCACTTCCTTCGGCAGGCGGTTCCAGCGCGCCTTGTTGATGGTCAGCCCGTGCCAGGTGATCGCGCCGAAGCCGATCTCGGTGTAGTACTTGCCGACCTCGTAGAGCTTGAAGTTGACGTAGCCCGAAGGGAACATGATCCAGCCGTCGTACACGCCGGTCTTCATGGAGGTGTAGGCGTCGGGCAGCGAGGACTGCACCGGCACCGCGCCGGCGAACTCCAGCCACTTGAGGTTGAGGCCGGCGCCCGCGAGCTTGCGGCCCTTCAGGTCCTTCACGCTCTTCCACTCGAAGTTGGTGCCGAGGTTGTAGCCGTTGTCGGCGATAAGGCCGAGCAGCTTCTGGTTGTACTTGTCCTCGAATACCTGGGACATCCAGGGCACCTGGTCGTACACGCGCCGCGCGAGCGTCACGCTCTTCACCGGGCTCATGGTGCCGAAGGGCAGCATGATCTGGAACGCGTGCATCGGCAGGTTGGAGGGCTCGAAGCAGAAGCAGTACGCGCCGAGGTCGATGATCCCCGACTGCACGCCTTCCAGCGTGTCGGCAACCTTGACGATCGAGCCGGCGTAGCCCTCGACGAACTCGACCTTGTGCTTGGTGCGCGCCGCCACGCGCTTGGTGACCTCGGGCACGTAGAAGCTGTTGATCAGGTTCACGTAGGTGTTCGCCGTCGGGTGGCCCGAGGCGATGCGCAGGCGGATGTTCTCCGACTGCGCGGGTAGTGCGACAAAGGCCGCGGCCGAGGCGGCAATGCAAACCGTCAGTTTCATCTTTTCCCTCCTCCGGGTATGTATTGGGAATCTTACTCCGTCATGGCCAGACTCCACTACGGCTGGATCGTCCTCGCCGCGCTCTGCTGCGTCGGTTTCGCAAGGCAGGGCCCGGCGGTGGCCACGCTGTCGATCTTCATCGAGCCGCTGAGCCGCGAGTTCGGCTGGTCGCGCACCGCGCTATCGGGCGCGGTGTCGCTCGGCGGCGTGCTCGCCGCAGTGGTATCCCCCGTCATCGGGCCGCTCCTCGACCGCCATGGGCCACGCCTCATTTTGTGCGTCGCGGTGCTCGTCAACACTGCCGCGCTGGCGCTGCTCTCGTTCACGCCTTCTCTCCTCGTCTTCTACGTTCTCTTCTGCATCGCGCGCACCAACTGGGCGGTGCCCTTCGACCTCGGGATCTACGGCGCGGTGAACAGCTGGTTCATCGCGCGGCGCGCCTTCGCCACCTCGGTGGCCACCATGGCGCAGATCGCGGGGCTCGTCGCGATGCCGCTCATCGCCCAGATCGCCATCGATCAGGGAAGCTGGCGCACGGGCTGGCTGGCGCTCGCCGCGGTGACGCTGGTGGTGGGCTTCCTGCCGGTGTGGCTCTTCCTGGGCCGGCGGCCGCAGAAAGAGGAGGTCGTCTCCCCGCCCGGTCATGTCGAGCCGCGCTTTTCGCGCGCCCAGGCGGTGCGCACGCCGGCGTTCTGGCTGCTCATGCTCTACACCGTGCTCGTCTTCCCGGTGCAGGCGGGCGTGAGTCTGCACCAGGCTTCGCACCTCGTGGAGCGCGGCATCGAGGCGGGCACCGCGGCCACGGTGGTGAGCACCTTCTCCCTGATGGCGGGGCTCGGCACGTTCGCCTGCGGCTTCCTCCCGAGGCGCCTGCCGGTGCGCTTCGCGATGGCGCTCGCCGGCCTGCTCGCCTTCGTCGCGACGCTGCTCATGACGCGCATCGCCTCGCCGCTCGAAGGCTACGTCGCGGGCGGCGTGTTCGGCTTCGGCATCGGCGCGGTGCTCACCCTGCTGCCGGTCGCCTGGGCCGACTACTTCGGGCGGGAGAGCTTCGGCGCGATCCGCGGGCTCGCGCTCTCGGCGCAGGTGCTCGCGCAGGCCGTCGGGCCGATTCTCTCCGGGATACTGCACGACCTGACCGGCAACTACCTCGCCTCGCTCTACTGCTTCGCGGTCCTCTCGGCGCTCACCGTGCTCGCGGCGCTCGTGGCGCGCCGGCCTACGGCAGCTGCCGCGCGATCCTGAGGCGCGTCTCGCGCATGTCGTCGCCGCGCAGCTCGCGCAGCGCGTAGCCCGCGAAGTCGTCGGCGACTTCCTTGCGCCAGTAGAGGTCCATGTCGGTGTTGTCCATCGGCTTCGCACGGTTGGCGACCAGCTCGGCGGCCTGCGCGATCACCTCGTCGGTGAGCGTCCTGCCCTTCAGGAACTCGCCTGCCTTCTCCACGAGGAACGGGCGCGAGGCCACGGCGCCAAGCGCGACGCGGGCATCGACGATGACATCTTTTTCGAGCTTCAATGAAACGGCTACTCCGAGGATCGGGAAGTCGAAGGAGCCCCGCCGCCTCAGCTTCCAGTAAGTGCTCTTCCAGCCCGCGGGCACCTTCACCTCGGTCAGGATCTCGTCCGGGCGGCGGGACAGGTACTCGATGCCGTCGTTCTTATAGAGGTTCTCGACCGGGATTTCCCTTTCCCCCTGGGCGCTCACCAGCTTGACTGCCGCATTCAATGCGATTAGCGCGGGCGCGGTGTCCGTCGACGAGACGGCGACGCAGCGCTTGCTCGCGGTGGCGACCCAGCAGGTCTTGCCGTCCTTCTTCAGGCAGAAGTCGATCGCCTTGCGCCACTCGTAGGTCTGGTTGTAGTAGTTGCAGCGCGTGTCGAGGCACAGGTTGCCCCCGAGCGTGCCCATGTTGCGCAGCTGCGGCGTGGCGACCTGCGCCGCCGCCTGGCGCAGCGCCGTCGGGGTCTTCGGGCTCTCGACGATCCGGCTCAGGGTGACCGCGGACCCGATACCGCCGTTCAAACCCCTCAATTCCTCGATACCGCGGAGCGAGACCAGCACCGCCGGCGACTGGTGCCGGCGCTTCATGTTGGGCAGCAGGTCGGTGCCGCCAGCGATGAGCATCGCGCCCGGGCCCTCGCCGGCGAGGATCTTTGCCGCCTCCGCTACGGAGCGCGGCGCGCGGTGCTCAAACCACGGCAGCCGCAGCATCGCGCTTGGTCTCGTTGCCGTCGCCGCCTTCCCAGGGCGGCAGCACGAACGTGGGCTTCGGGTACGGGACGGCCGGGAAGCTCTCGGGGCCAACCCGCGCCGCTCCCCCTTTTTCTTTCTGATGCAAGGCCTTCAAGACCTTGTCCGGGGTGATCGGAATCTCGTCGATGCGAACGCCGACCGCGTCGTAGATGGCGTTCGCCACCGCGGGCATCACCGGCAGGAGCGGCCCCTGCCCGACTTCCTTCGCGCCGTACGGGCAGTTCGGGTCCGGATCCTCGATGAGGGCCACCTCGACCTCGGGCATGTCGAGCGCCGAGAGGCTCTTGTAGTCGAGCATGGAAGGCGCGCGGTGCACGAGCGCGCCGGAGAGCTTCTCCGGCAGCCGGCGGAAGGACTGCTCCTCCATGAGCGCCTCGCCGAGCCCCATGTAGACGCCGCCGATGACCTGGCCGCGCGCCAGCGTGGGATTGAGCGCGCGCCCGATGTCGTGCGCGATCCAGATCTTCGGC
>Ga0105107_10002778_pt1 | contig 11580 bp, 12 predicted proteins | sample PPLLaktember2015_6_FD_79335 | JGI IMG/M metagenome (GOLD analysis project Ga0105107, IMG submission 79335) | Freshwater sediment microbial communities from Prairie Pothole Lake near Jamestown, North Dakota, USA - PPLs Lake P8 Core (1) Depth... | ecosystem: Environmental > Aquatic > Freshwater >... | reverse complement strand
TCGGTCTGCCCATCGCTTAGGAGGTAGCTGACAGAAGAAATAGTTTTTAGCTAAGCCATGGACAGATCGAAAGATGCTATCCATGGCTTTTTTGTTTTTGGGGGCCATGGTGGCGGTTTCTACCATGGCCCCCTTTTTTTTCAACAGGAGGTTAAAGATGATCATCGTTATGCAAAAGAAGGCGACTGAACCTCAGATCGAGGCCGTCCTCCGCTGGATCGAATCGATCGGCTACAAATCCCACCCCTCTTTCGGGATCGAACGGACGATTATCGGGGTCATCGGCGACGACCGGCACAAGGAGAAGCTCCGCCTGGCTGAACACCTCCCCGGGGTGGAAAAGGTGGTCCCGATCCTGAAACCCTACAAACTCGCGAGCCGGGAATCCCGGGAGGGAAATACGGTGGTCAAGGTCGGGCAAGTTGCGATCGGGGGAGGAGAATTCGTCGTGATGGCCGGGCCCTGCTCGATCGAAAGCGAAGAGCAACTCATGGAGAGCGCCTACACTGCGAAGAAGGGTTCGGCCCATATTTTACGCGGCGGCGCCTACAAGCCCCGGACTTCCCCCTACAGTTTCCAGGGAATGGAGGTGGAAGGGCTGAAGCTTTTGCAAAAAGCGCGGGAAAAATTCGGCCTTCCCGTCATCACGGAAGTCATGAATACCACCGAGGTGGATTTGGTTGAGGAATACAGCGATATCCTCCAGATCGGGACCCGGAACGCCCAGAATTTTCCCCTCCTCAAAAAAGTCGGCAAGTGTCAAAAGCCCGTTGTCTTGAAACGCGGCATGATGATGACGATCGAAGAACTCCTCATGTCCGCCGAGTACATCCTTTCGGAAGGAAACGAAGAGGTCATCCTCTGCGAGCGGGGGATTCGCACCTTCGAAACGGCGACGAGAAACACCCTGGATATCAGCGCGGTTCCGGTCCTGAAAGAGCTCACCCATCTGCCCGTCATCGTCGATCCCAGCCATGCTTCGGGCCATTGGAAATATGTTATCCCTCTTGCCAGAGCCGCGGTGGCCGTGGGCGCGGACGGCCTTTTAGTGGAAGTCCACCCCGAACCGGAGAAGGCGATCTCCGACGGCCTCCAGTCCCTGAAGCCGGAGAAATTCTATCAGCTCATGGAGGAAATCCGGATTTTGGAAAAAGCCTTGAGAAAGGAGGGAGAAACGTGGACCTGAATCGAATCCGGGTAAATCTCGAACGCAAAACCGCAAACTCCTACGATATTGTCATCGGCCGCAATATCCTCGACCGCATCGGGCTGATCATGGCCCGAGGCAATTGGGCGAAACGATACTTTATTCTGAGCGATAGGAATGTGGCGGCGCTCCATGGGCAGGCGGTTCACGATGCCCTGGCGGTCATGGGGTTGGACCCCGAACTGATTGAAATTCCCTCCGGAGAGGCCGCGAAAAGCATTCATACCTGTTTGGAGGTGGTTGAAAAATTGATTCAAGCCGGGGCCGACCGGACCTCGGCCCTAATTGCCTTAGGCGGCGGAGTCGTGGGCGATATCACCGGCTTCATCGCTTCTACCTACATGCGGGGCATCCCCTATGTCCAGGTCCCGACTACCCTTCTGTCGCAGGTGGACAGCAGCATCGGCGGGAAAACCGCCATCGACCTGCCTACGGGAAAAAACCTCATGGGAAGCTTTCATCAGCCCAAAGCGGTTTTTATCGATCTATCTTTTCTCCAAACCCTCCCGGAACGGGAATTCAAAAGCGGACTTGCGGAGATCGTGAAATGCGGCATCATCGATGATCCGGCGCTCTTTGCGACCCTGGAATCCGCCGTGGATGAAATCGCCCGGAGAGACATGGATTTTTTAGAGAAGATCATCGCCAGAACCTGCCAGATCAAAAAGGGGATCGTGGAATTGGATGAGACCGATAAGGGGATGCGGCGGTATCTGAATTTCGGCCATACGGTCGGGCATGCGATCGAGGCCGAATCCGACTACAGCCTGTCGCATGGGGAATCCGTTTCCGTGGGCATGATTGCCGCGGTCCTTCTCTCGGAGCGGCTGAATTATCTGCCCTCCTCTGAACGGGTGCGGATCGCCGCCATGGTCGCGGATCTCGGACTGCCGCATCTTGTTCCCCGGAATTCCAGCACGGAAGGGATCCTTTCCCGTCTGAAGGTGGACAAGAAGAAATCCGGTGAAAAGGTGAATTTCGTGCTCCTCAAGAGACTGGGCATGCCTTTCATCAACGGGGGGGTCCCGAGGGACCTCATCCGAAACGTAATTGAGGAAATGAAGAAATGAAAGTTGATGCGCTGAAAAGATTGCGGGAAGAGTTGGGAAAACGAGATCAAGAGATTTTGCGGCTTCTCAACGAAAGGGGTCGTTTAGCCCTTGAAGTGGGCCGGGTCAAGAGCCGGAATGGGCAGGAAGTCTACGATCCGTCTCAGGAAGCCAAGGTCTTGGCGCAATTGACCGGGAACAATACCGGTCCTTTGCCCGATCCGGCGGTAAGGAATATTTTCCGCGAGATCATCTCTTCCTCCCGGGCCCTCCAGGCCCCCATCTCCGTTGCGTACCTTGGGCCCGAGGCCTCCTTCACCCACCAGGCGGCGCTGGCGCATTTCGGCCGGGAGGCCTCCTTTTGCCCGAAACCGGCGATTGCCGATATTTTTAGAGAGGTGGAACGCGATCTCATTCCCTGGGGGGTGGTTCCCATAGAAAACTCCCTGGAAGGTTCCGTCCGGCAGACTCAAAGCCAATTGATCTCGACTTCCGCCGGGATTCGAGCCGAGATCTATTTGCGGATCACGTTGTGTCTCCTGGCGGGCCACCAGCGCGCAGAAAAAATCAAGAGGATCTATTCTCACCCCCACGCCTTGGGCCAATGCCGGGAATGGCTGCGGAAAAAAATGCCGAAGGGCGAGCAAATAGAAACCGGGAGCACCGCGGAAGCGGCCCGCAGGGTGTTGGAGGACCAGGCGGGAGCGGCCGTGGCGAGCCGAATCGCCGCAACCACGTATGGACTTTTTGTCCTCAATGAGGGGATCGAAGACTATCCGGAAAACGCCACCCGCTTCTTAGTCATGGGGAAAGGGGCGAGCAAATCCACCGGCAATGACAAAACCTCCATCCTCTTCGCCACGCCCCATGTCCCGGGAGCGCTGCATCAGGCCCTGACCCTGTTTTCAAAGGCCAAAGTCAACCTGCTTAGGATCGAATCCCACCCGATGCGGGAGCGGAAATGGGAGTACCTCTTTTTTGTTGATTTTGAGGGCTACGCCGAAGAGAAAAAAACTGAAAAAATGCTTCAGGAAATGACGGCGCGAACCACGTTTCTGAAAATTTTAGGCTCCTTCCCGCGGGGAGAGCAAGCATGAGGGTTTGCATCCCCATTATTGCCGAAACCGAGGAAATGGTCTTGCGGAAAATGAGCCGTCTCCTGCCCGAGGATTGCGCCCTGGAAATCCTGTTCGAAATCCGGGTGGACCGGATGCGGGAGATCAAGCTGGAAAGCATCCTTAAGGAAAAGGGGAAAAAAATCGTGGTAACCAACCGCCGCCGGGAGGAAGGTGGCGGATTTCAGGGGACGGAGAAAGAGCGGATCTCTTACCTCCTCAAGGCGGTTGATCTGGGGGCGGACTATGTGGATGTTGAAGCGAGCACCGGCGCCGGGCTGCTCGCCGATCTGAAAACCGCCATCGCCGATCAGGGTTTCAAGACCTTGTTGATTGTTTCTTCCCACGATTTCGTGAATCCCCCTTCGGAAGGGTCTCTGATCCAAAAGTTAGAAGAGAGCGCCGCCTTGGCGCCCGATATCGTGAAGATCGTCAGCCGGGCCGATACCCAGGAAGATAACTTGAAAAGCCTGGGCTTAATCCCATACGCCCGCAAGAATGGACGAGAGATCATTTCCTTCTGCATGGGAGACAAAGGGCGAATGAGCAGGGTCATGTCCCTTTTTCTCGGGGCCTATATGGGGTTTGCATCCCTGCGCAAAGGAGAAGAGTCGGCATCCGGGCAGCTTTCCCTCGCGGAAATGATCACGGTTCTTTCGACGTTAAGCGGGGCAAATGGCGAAATCCCGGCAACCTTCCGGGAACAGGCCGAGAAGGAGATCTGCCGTGTTTGAAAGCGGCCCGAGGATTTTCGCTCTTTTCGGAAACCCGGTGGGTCACAGCCTTTCCCCGCTGATGCATAATACCGCTTACTGCGAGATGCAGATCAACGCCTCTTATGTTCCCTTTTGCGTCCGCAATCTGGAGGAGGCGGTCAGAGGAATCCGCGGCCTGGGCATAAAAGGCGTGAGCGTCACGATCCCATTCAAATCGGAAGTGGGGAAACACTTGGATGGACTGGAGGAAAGCTCCGACCGGATCGGAGCGGTCAACACAATTGTAAATGAGGGGGGAAGGCTTCGCGGGTATAACACCGATTGGATCGGCTTTGTGCGGGATCTGAAGGAATTCATGCCGGTCCAAGGAAAGACCTTTGGCGTTTTAGGCGCCGGCGGGGCCGCCCGGGCCATTCTTTTCGGGGTTTTGTCCGAGGGAGGCAACCCGGTGGTTCTGAATCGGACAGCCGCGAAAGGGGAGGCCCTCGCAAAAGAATTCGGGTGCTCCTTTTTGCCTTTATCCGAAATCGGAGTCCTGAAGGCGGATTGTATTGTCAACACCGCCTCCGTGGGCATGGCCCCTCAAAAAGAAAATTCTCCGCTGGAGGAGAGAGCTCTCGGAAAATTTCCTTGTGTCGTCGATATTATTTATAATCCCTTGGAAACAAAACTGTTGAAAGATGCCCGGAAGGCCGGCTGCCGCACGAGATCGGGATTGGGGATGTTCGTTCACCAGGGAGCCGAGCAGATCAGACTCTGGACGGGCACGGAGCCCCCCGTGGAAACGATGCGGCGGGTGGTCCGCGAGAGACTTGAGGAAAATGCGAGAAATTGAAACCCTAAAAAGCCTTGACGCCACCGTGCGTATTCCAGGATCCAAGAGTTTTACCCAGCGGGCCCTGGTGATTGCATCCCTTGCCGAAGGGGAATCCCTGCTTCAAAACCCCCTCCTGTCGGAAGATTCGACCTATCTGATGGAGGCTCTCAAGGATTTAGGCGCGGAAATTCGAATCGAGGGGAAAGATATCCGGGTAACCGGGACCGGGGGGCGGCTAAAGAATCCCGGGAAAAGCATCTTTCTTGGCAACAACGGGACGGCGATGCGGTTTCTCACCTCCCTCGTTTCTCTTGGAGAAGGGGAATATACCTTGACCGGCACGGAGCGGCTCTGCCAGAGGCCCATAGGCGCCCTCGTGGAAGCCCTGCGGTCTTTGGGCGTCGGAGCAAGAAGCAAGGGAGGGGACGGCTTCCCCCCGGTTGTGGTGAACGCGGGCGGCCTTCCGGGCGGGCTGGTTGTGTTCAAGGATATCGTGAGCAGCCAATTTGTTTCGTCCTTGTTGATTTGCTCCCCCTATGCGAGGGAAGAGACAATCGTAGAATTGGAGGGCTCCGTCCGCTCCTATCCATACTTAGAGATGACCAAAGAGGTGATGGAAGCGTTCGGCGTGCCCGTTCATCAGGATCAGCCAAACCGATTCTGGGTCTCCGGAAAAGAGCGCTACCGAAGCCGAGAGTACCGGGTCGAAGGCGACGCGTCCAGCGCCTCCTATTTCTTTCTGGCCGCCGCCATCTGCCGGGGGAGGGTCCGGGTGGAAAACCTGAATCCTGGGACGCGGCAGGGCGATATTGGATTTCTGGACGTCCTGGAGAAGCTCGGGTGCCGGGTCATTCGGGGAGACAACTGGGTAGAGGTCCTGGGAGGAGACCTGAACCGCGGAGAATATGCCTTTGATTTGGGGAATATGCCCGACATGGTTCCCGGGCTGGCCGTGCTGGCAGCCAGGCGTTTCGGCCGCACCTTGATCCGAAATGTCGGCCATCTGCGGTTCAAGGAAAGCGACCGTTTGAAGTCCCTGGCGGCGGAACTCCGCAAGATAGGGATTCCTGCCCGGGAAACCGAGGATGGGTTGGCGATCGAAGGCGGACCGGCAAAAGGGGCGGCGATCGAAACCTATGAGGATCATCGCATCGCCATGAGCTTTGCCATCCTCGGGCTCGCGGTCCCGGGAATCTCGATTCAAAACCCGGACTGTGTGGGGAAATCGTTCCCAGATTTCTGGGAAAAACTTGGAGGACTCTACCGGTGAATGTGGTTCTGATGGGATACCGGGGCACGGGCAAAACCTCGGTCGGAAGGTTCCTGGCAACCAAACTTGAGAGGCCCTTTCTCGATTCGGACGAGCTGATCAAAGCTTCTTTGAGAAAGAGCGTGCGGGAAATGGTGGCGGAAAAGGGCTGGGATTTTTTCCGCCAGGAGGAGAAACGGGTCGTTGCCGAACTCTCCGGAAAGGATGGATGCATTTTTGCCCTCGGCGGGGGCGCCGTTTTGGATGAGGAGAATGTTCGGAACCTCAAACCCAAGGGTTTTTTTGTCTACCTTACGGCCGAGGTGGAAACGATTGTAGATCGCCTGAAGGGCGATGGCAAAACGCTCGAACAACGACCTTCCCTGGCGGGGAAGGATCCGGACGAGGAGACGAAGTCTTTGTTGAAAGCGAGAGAGCCCCTTTATGCAAAGATTGCGGACTGCCGGGTTGACACCTCAGAGTTAAGCATCGAGGAAGTCGCCGCCGAGGTCTTGCGGATCCTCGGCAGAGAGGCCGGAAGCAAAATTCGGGAAGAGGAAACGTAATGCTTTGTGTTCTTTGAAGAAAGGTATGTCACTATGGCCAAGGGATTCCAGGGCTCGGGGCTCAAACAGAGGCCTTGCCGCCATTTTTCAAAACCTCTGAACTGATACAAGGAAACAACATGGCCGGTAATACCATCGGAACCGAATTCCGGGTCACGACCTGGGGCGAGTCCCACGGGGCTGCCGTTGGCGCGACCGTGGACGGCTGTCCTCCGAACATTCCCTTGGCGGAACCGGATATACAGAGAGAGATGGACCGGAGGAAACCCGGACGGCTTCCCGTAACTTCCGCAAGAAATGAAAAGGACCGGGTGGAAATTCTCTCGGGGGTCTTTGAAGGCAAAACCACGGGAACTCCGATATCCCTTCTCATTCGAAATGTCGATGCGGACAGCGCCGCCTATGAAGACCTAAGAGACGTCTTCAGACCCGGCCATGGGGATTATACGTATTACAAGAAGTACGGCGTCCGCGATCACCGCGGGGGGGGGCGGGCTTCCGCAAGAGAAACCGCGGCCCGGGTGGCCGCCGGGGCCGTAGCCAGAAAAGTCATCTCGCGGGAAGGCATCGGGGTTATGGCCTTTACCCAGGAACTGGCCGGGATTTCCGCAAAAAGGATCTCGCTTGGCGAAGTCGACAAAAATCCTCTCTTTTGCCCGGATCCCGACGCGGCTGCAAAAATGATGGAGGAGCTTGAGCGGGTGAAAGAAATGGGGGACTCCGTGGGAGGGATCGTGGAGATCCGGGTACAAGGATGCCCCCCGGGTCTGGGGGAGCCGGTCTTTGACAAAATGGATGCCGACCTTGCCAAAGCTCTCATGAGCATCGGCACGGTAAAGGGCGTCGAGATCGGGGCCGGCTTTGGGGCGGCGCGTCTTAAGGGGTCCGAAAACAATGATCCCATCGGGCCGAGCGGTTTTCTCACCAACCAGGCCGGAGGAATCCTGGCCGGTATCACCACCGGGGAAGAAATCATCATCCGGATAAGCTGCAAACCCATCGCTTCGATCCGCAAAGAACAGGATACGATCGACAGTTCCGGAAATCCCCGAAGGATCGCCATCGGCGGAAGGCACGATGTTTCGGTCATCCCGCGTATTATTCCCGTCTGTGAAGCCATGACCTGCATCATTATGGCAGACCATCTTCTGCGAAGGAGGGCAATCGAGAAATGAGCATGGGAATCAAGGGAGAGCAGTACCAGGAGAATTTCGGAGCTTTCTGCCCAACGCTCGGATGCGAAATGAAGTCGCCATTCCGGGGAAGCGAAGCGCGGCCCGGAAGCCAAAATTTTCAATCGATTCTGGATTCCGGCTTTCGCCGGAATGACGAAATAACTGCCTTTGGTAGAAGGCTCATCGGACGGCATTCTTCTTTTCCCCAAGCAACAATCTGGTGGTGGCGAGGGACCCATAGGGAGAGGTTTACCCGCCGCTGAGAAATGAAGCAATTCGAATTCATAGGCCGTGGGGACCTCGAAAAAACCCACGGCCTTTTTTTTGATGGCATCGTAAAAAGCAAGTAGGGGCGATTCATGAATCGCCCCTACATCTCTCGGCGCATTTTGTAGCGTGGGGCACGCTGGGCATGCCCGATAACGGGCACGAAATTTCGCCGATGGCGGGACGCCCCTGCAAATGCGTAATTTTTTTCAATTCAGCAAGTCTCTGCGCTCTCTGCGTGCTCTGCGGTTAGATTTTTTTATTCTATAGGAGGAAATAATGATTTATCCCGACTACGAAACATTTAAGGAACTGGCGAAACAAGGGAACTTGATTCCGATCTATCGGGAGATCCTTGCCGACACGATAACCCCGGTTTCGGCCCTCCTGAATCTCGGGTCCGAGCCGCAGGTCTTCCTTTTGGAGAGCGTCGAAGGGGGGGAGAAATGGGGGCGCTATACCTTCTTAGGGTCCGATCCGCGGATCATCTTCAAAGTCCGGGGGGATCAGGTCACAATTCGGGAGAACGGGACCGGTCGAATCATCCGGCATGAAGGAGATCCGCTGAAATCCCTCAAGGAGATCCTGAACCGATATCGACCCGTCTTCATCGAAGGGCTTCCCCGTTTTTACGGGGGAGCCGTCGGTTTTCTTGGATATGACATGGTGCGGTTTTTTGAACGTCTTCCGGATCTGCCGAAGGAGAACCTGGAAATCGACGATGCCGTCTTTCTAGTTACGGACACGATTTTCATTTTCGATAACGTCCGCCATACGGTGAAAGTCGTTGCCTGCGCCTTTACGGAGGGAGCCCGGGACCTCAAGGAAGTCTATGAAGAAGCGGTGCAAAAGATCGAGGGAATGTGCAAAGCCCTAAGGCGAGTCGACCGGAAGGATCATAACCCAAACCCGATTGGAGAAAAATCTTCTCCCGGTGAAGGGTTTTCCGCCAACCTGACCCCGGAAGCTTTTAAAGAAATGGTGAAAAAAGCGAAGGAATATATCTACGCCGGGGACATTATCCAGGTGGTCCTTTCGGAGCGGCTGGAAGGGGAAAATGCGCTGGCCCCGGTCGACCTCTACCGGGCGCTCCGGTACGTGAATCCCTCCCCTTATCTCTTCTATCTTCACTTAGGAGATCTGATTCTCATCGGTTCATCGCCGGAGGTGATGGTCCGGCTGGAAGAAGGCGTTGCCGAACTGAGGCCTATAGCAGGGACAAAACCTCGGGGTAAGAATGAGCAGGAAGACCGCAAACTGGCCGACGACTTGCTCGAGGACCCAAAGGAAAAGGCGGAGCATGTCATGCTCGTCGATTTGGGCCGAAACGACCTGGGGAGAATCGCGAGGATCGGCAGCGTCCAGGTCACCCAACTCATGACCGTGGAAAGGTACTCCCACGTCATGCACCTGGTTTCTCATATCAAGGCCCAGTTGGCTCCGGGGAAGGACTGCTTCGATGTTCTAAGGGCGACCTTTCCGGCCGGGACCCTCTCCGGAGCGCCGAAGATCCGGGCCATGGAAATCATCGAAGAGCTCGAGCCTTCCCGGCGCGGCCCCTATGGCGGGGCCGTGGGATATTTTGGCTTCACCGGCAACATGGATTTCTGTATCACCATTCGGACTCTCATGATCCGAAACGGGAAAATATACGTCCAGGCAGGGGCGGGCATCGTGGCGGATTCGGACCCCGAAGCGGAATACCAGGAGAGCATGAACAAAGCCAAAGCCCTGCTGCGGGCGTGTCAATTGGCCGCTTCGGGTTTCGCGATCTCAAAGCAATCTGAAAGGAGGAGGGGATGATTCTCATGATCGACAATTATGATTCTTTCACCTACAACCTGGTTCAATACCTCGGGCAGTTGGGGGCGGAAGTTCGGGTTTTCCGGAACGATCGGATCGGTCTGGAAGAAATCGGCGAATTGGCGCCGGAGGCGATCTTTTTTTCCCCGGGGCCCTGTTCGCCGAAGGAGGCGGGGATTACCGTGGAGGCGATCCGGGCGTATCACCAAAGATTCCCGATGCTGGGGGTCTGTCTGGGGCACCAGGCGATCGGGTATGCCTTTGGAGGAAATATCGTGAGAGCCGAGCGGCTTATGCATGGAAAAACTTCCACCATCCGCAGCGATGGGAAAACTATTTACCGGGGGCTGCCCAATCCTTTTGTCGCCGGCCGCTATCATTCGTTGATTGTGGAAAAGAGTTCCATCCCGGACTGCCTGATGGTGACGGCGGAAACCGAGGAGGGGGAGATCATGGGAATCCGGCACCGAGAGTATCCGGTCGAGGGAATCCAGTTTCACCCCGAATCGATCCTAACCCCGAACGGGAAACGAATCATTAAGAATTTTCTCGAAGGCCTTAAAGGGAAAGGAGGGTGATTCATGATCAAGGAAGCGATTGCGAATATCGTTAAGGGCGGTAATCTGAGCGAACGGGAGATGGCGGCCGTTATGGATGAAATCATGGGCGGAAATTCCACCCCGGCCCAGATCGCATCTTTTTTGACTGCGCTGCGACTCAAGGGCGAAACGGTGGAGGAGATCACGGGAGCCGCCCGGGTCATGCGGCAGAGAGCCACCCGAATCGACGCCCGGTCTCCGGTCGTCGTCGATACCTGCGGGACCGGCGGTGACGGGCGGGGGACTTTTAATATTTCGACCACCTCCGCTTTTGTGGTGGCGGCAGCCGGATTGACCGTGGCCAAACACGGCAACCGGGCCGTTTCCAGCGGGTGCGGGAGCGCCGACGTGCTCGAAGCGCTGGGGGTTAAGATCGATGCCGGGGCTGAGATCGTCGAAGAATGCGTCCAACAGATCGGAATCGGGTTCCTTTTCGCCCCCCGGCTTCATGGCGCCATGAAGTATGCTCTCGGCCCCCGAAGAGAAATCGGGATTCGGACCATTTTTAATATGCTGGGCCCGCTCACAAATCCGGCGGGAGCCACCAGCCAGTTGATCGGGGTCTATGATCCAAAACTTACCGAGATGTTTGCCGGGGTCTTGAGAAATCTGGAAACCAAGCGGGCTTTTGTGGTCCACGGGTCGGACGGTCTCGACGAAGCCACCGTGACCGGCCCCACCAGGGTTTCCGAACTCCGGAACGGGGCGATTCACACCTCCAACCTCGACCCCGTCGAATTTTTCGGGGAAGTTCACTCCCTTGAGGAGTTGGCAGGGGGGGATGCCCAGACAAACGCCCAGATTACGAAGGACATTCTGCTGGGCCAGGAAGGGGCAAAGAGAAAAGTGGTTCTCCTGAATTCCGCTTTGGCGATCGTGGCCGGGGAAAAGGCCGGCAGTGTCCGGGAAGGCATAGAGGTGGCGGCGGAATGCATCGATAGCAGAGCAGCCCTTAAGAAGCTCCAAGCACTGATTGAAATGAGCCATAACTGATGGTTTCGCAAAAAATCCATCGGC
>Ga0105107_10002777_pt1 | contig 11580 bp, 9 predicted proteins | sample PPLLaktember2015_6_FD_79335 | JGI IMG/M metagenome (GOLD analysis project Ga0105107, IMG submission 79335) | Freshwater sediment microbial communities from Prairie Pothole Lake near Jamestown, North Dakota, USA - PPLs Lake P8 Core (1) Depth... | ecosystem: Environmental > Aquatic > Freshwater >... | reverse complement strand
AGGAGAGGCGCGACGGAGTCGAGCGATTTCTCGAATTGCTGCGGGCGGGCGGCAGCGACTATCCGATGAACCTGCTCAAGCGTGCGGGCGTCGACCTGAGCACGCCGGCGCCAGCCGAGGCCGTCGTCCGCCAGCTCGACAAACGCGTGACGCAACTCGAGGAGGAAATCGAGCGTCTGTAAACGAGATGGAATCCCCCGTGTCCCTGAACGCCCTTCAACCGCTGATTCGCGACTGGTTCCAGCAGCGCTTCGGCGAAGCAACCGAGCCTCAGCAGCGCGCGTGGCCGGCCATTCGCTCGGGCGAGCACGTGCTGATCTCGGCTCCAACCGGGTCGGGCAAGACGCTCGCGGCGTTCCTCGTCTGCCTGGACGATCTGGCGCGCGCCGGCGTTGAAGGCACCCTTCCGGATACCACGCAGGTGTTGTATGTCTCGCCGCTGAAAGCGCTCAGCAACGACATTCACAAGAACCTCGACGTGCCCCTGTCGGGAATCGCTTCGCTGGCCGCCGAGCGCGGCCTCATGCTGCCCGAGATTCGAACCGCGGTTCGTACCGGTGATACGCCGGCATCGGAACGCCAGCGGATGATCAAACACCCGCCGCACATCCTGGTGACGACACCGGAGTCGCTCTTCATCCTCCTCACCGCCGATCGCAGCCGGCAGGCGCTGCGGACCGTCCGGACCGTCATCGTCGACGAAATTCACGCGATGGCCGACGACAAGCGCGGCGCGCACCTGGCCTTGTCGCTCGCGCGCCTCGACGACCTGGTGGAGAAGGCGGGTGGTCGGCGGCCTCAGCGAATCGGCTTGTCCGCGACCGTCAGGCCGATCGAAACCGTCGCTCGGTTCCTCGCGCCCGACGCCGACGAGCAGGTCACCGTCATCAATCACGGCCATCGTCGAGCCATGGATCTCGCGGTTGAAGTGCCGAAGGACGAGCTTGGGCCGGTCGCGTCCAACGAGATGTGGCAGGAGATCTACGACCGCATCACGGCGCTCATTCAGGAACACAGGACGACGCTGGTGTTCGTCAACACGCGCAGGCTGGCGGAGCGAGTGGCCCATCATCTCGGCGAGCGGCTCGGGGAAGAAGCGGTGCTGGCGCATCACGGCAGCTTGTCGCGCAAGCTGCGCCTGACCGCGGAAGAGCGGCTCAAGACAGGAAAGTTGAAGGCCGTCGTGGCCACGGCGTCGCTCGAGCTCGGCATCGACATCGGGACGGTCGATCTCGTGTGCCAGGTGGGCTCGCCACGGTCGATTGCCGTTGCGCTGCAGCGCATCGGACGGTCCGGGCACCAGGTCGAGCACACCACCAAGCCGAAAGGGCGAATCTTTGCGACGACGCGCGACGAGCTCGTCGAATGCGCGGCGCTCGTGAGGTCGATTGCGAAAGGTGAGCTGGATCGGCTGATAGTCCCGGTGACGCCGCTCGACGTCCTCGCGCAACAGATCGTTGCGATGGCAGCGGCGGAGGACTGGCGCGAGGACGATCTCTTCAGGCTGGTTCGCCGCGCGTACTGCTACGGCGGCCTGACGCGCGAGGAGTTCGACTCGATCGTCGAGATGCTCTCCGAAGGCATCAGCACCAAGCGTGGCCGCAGCGGCGCGTTCCTCCACCGCGATCGGGTGCACGGAGTGGTTCGCGGCCGGCGCGGCGCGAGGCTTGCGGCCATCACGTCGGGCGGCGCGATTCCCGACAACGCGCAGTTTCTCGTCCTGGCCGAGCCCGACGAAACCGTGGTCGGCACGCTCGACGAGGATTTTGCCGTCGAGAGCATGGCCGGCGATGTGTTCCTGCTCGGCACCACTTCGTGGCGAATTCGCCGCGTGGAGGCCGGTCGTGTGCGTGTGGAAGACGCCAGGGGGGCCGCGCCGACGATTCCGTTCTGGCGAGGCGAGGCGCCCGGCCGCACGTGGGAGCTGTCAACCGCCGTGTCCGATCTGCGCGCCGAGATCCTGGAAAAGGGGTCTGACCCCACTTCTTCGCAAAAAAAGGGGTCTGACCCCTTTTTTGGTGCTGTCGAATTCGTCATCGCGGAGTGCCATCTCGACACGCGCGGGGCAGAGCAGGCGGTGCAGTACGTGCGCGCCGGGGCTGCGGCGCTCGGAGCGCTGCCAACCGTCAACACCGTGGTAGCCGAACGGTTCTTCGACGAAGGCGGCGGGATGCAACTCGTCCTGCACTCGCCGTTCGGCGCGCGCATCAACCGCGCGTGGGGGCTCGCTCTGCGCAAGCGGTTCTGCCGATCGTTCAACTTCGAGCTCCAGGCCGCGGCCACCGACAACGGCATCGTCATCTCGTTGAGCGATCAGCACAGCTTTCCGCTCGAGCTCGTCTTCAAGTTCCTGAGCAGAGAAACGGTCGAGGACGTTCTGACGCAGGCGATGCTGCCCGCCCCGATGTTCGAGGTGCGGTGGCGGTGGGATACTTCCCGCGCGCTTGCGGTGCTGCGATTCGCCGGTGGCCGAAAGGTGCCGCCCCAGATTCAGCGCATGCGGGCGGACGACCTCCTTGCCGCCGTCTTCCCCGACCAGGCGGCTTGCCAGGAGAACATCGTCGGCGACATCCGCATTCCAGATCACCCGCTCGTCAACGAGACCATCAAAGACTGTCTCCACGAGGCGATGGATCTCGACGGGTTGAAGCGGCTCATCGAGCACATCGCCGGCGGCCAGCTCAAGACCGTCGCCATCGACACGCCGGAACCGTCCCCGTTCTCGCACGAGATCCTCAATGCGAACCCGTACGCGTATCTTGACGATGCGCCGCTCGAGGAGCGCAGGGCGAGAGCGGTTCAGATGCGGCGCACGATTGGCCCGGACGCTGGAGGCGTGGGCGCGCTCGATCCCGCAGCCATTGCCGAGGTGGCCGCCGAGTCGTTCCCGGCGGCGCGTGACGCCGAAGAGCTGCACGACGCGCTCGTCACCCTTGTGATCCTGCCGCCGGTGCTGCCATGGGAAGAGTTCTTCCGAGCGCTGCGCGAATCGGGACGCGCCACGGTGCTCAGCGCCGGAGGCGCGAATTTCTGGGTCGCCGCAGAGCGCTTGAAGTCGGCGCGGCTGTTGTATCCGGATTCGGTGATCGCCCCGGAGATCGCAGACTACGATCGCACACCGACATCGGATCAGGAGACGGCGGTCACCGAGACCCTGCGCGGCTGGCTCGAATCGAGCGGGCCGCAGACGCAGAGCGGGCTCTCGCAGCGATTCGCGCTGCCGGCCGACGTCATGGAAGCCGCCCTTCTGCGGCTCGAGGCAGAAGGACAGATTCTGCGCGGGCGATTCACAGCCGCGGCCTCGCCGCAGACGAGCGAGATCGAGTGGTGCAACCGGCGCGTGCTCGCGCGCATCCATCGGCTGACGCTCGGCCGGCTGCGCCGCGAGATCGAGCCGGTGACCTCCCGCGATTTCATGCGCTTCCTCTATCACTGGCAGCATCTGAAGCCGGGCACCCAACTCCACGGACCGGATGGCGCGCTGCACATCATCAAGCAACTGCAGGGCTACGAGGTTTCGGCGGCTGCCTGGGAGGGCGACGTGCTTCGCCGCCGGTTAGGCAAGTACGCACCGGAGCTGCTCGATCAGCTGTGTATCTCCGGCGAGGTCGTCTGGGGACGATTGTCGCCGCATCCCGCGTTCGACGACGTCGAGCCGGGACGGACCCATGCACGCCGCGTGCGGCCGACGAGGTCTGCGCCAATCGCGTTGTTCCTGCGGGAGGACGCCTCGTGGCTTCTGGAAGCCGCGGCCAGGTCTTCCGCCGTTGCCCCGCTGCGTTCACGGGGGCTTCGGCGCGACGAGTCGTTGTCGGGCGCGGCCCGGCAGGTGTCGGACTCGTTGAGCCGTCGCGGCGCGTCGTTTCTCGCCGATCTCGTCAAGGACACGCGCCAGCTCACGAGCGGGGTCGAAGACGCGTTGTGGGAGCTTGCCGCAGCGGGTCTGGTCACCGCGGACGGATTCGAGAACCTGAGGGCCTTGATTGATCCGAAGCGCCGGCTTGCCACCGCAAAGCATCATGCCCGCCGCGCGAGATTTGTCCCTGGACGTTGGGCGCTCCTGCGTCCATACGGGGGTGAGACCGCGGGTTTCGCCGGGTCTGAAGAGCAAGACCCGGCCTACCTGCGTGGCGGCGGCCCGGACGTGCGTGGCGGCGAGATGTCGCCGGGGACGCTCGAGGCGATTGCGCGGCAACTGTTACTGCGGTGGGGTGTCGTGTTCCGCGATTTGCTCGCGCGCGAAACGATCACGCCTGCCTGGAGAGATCTGCTGGTCACGTTCCGCCGGATGGAAGCGCAGGGAGAGATTCGCGGTGGACGGTTCGTGTCGGGTTTTGTCGGCGAGCAGTTCGCCAGGCCCGAGGCGGTCGAACTGTTGCGCGAAATCAGGCGCGATCAGAATATCGGTGCGGCGCCCCACGTGTCCGCCGCCGATCCGCTGAATCTCGGCGGCATCATCACACCCGGCCCCCGGATCAGTCCGCTCTCTGGCCTCAGCGTCGCCCTGTGGGAACAGTCCACGCCTGACGATAACGCTAGAATGGGGTCAGACCCCGTTCTGACGAATTTCGCAAATGCTTCCCATCAGGCTTCATAAGACTGTCGGTGTAAAAGTGGGTTCGGTTCAGGTGGGCGGCGGCGCTCCGGTCGCCGTGCAGTCGATGACCAACACCGACACCCCCGACGTCGAAGCGACCGCGCGGCAGTGCATCGAGCTGGCGCAGGCCGGCTCGGAGCTCGTGCGCATCACGGTCAATCTGCCCGAGGCTGCTGCTGCCGTGCCCGCGATCAAGCGGCGGATGGTCGACGCCGGCGTCGCCGCGCCGCTCATCGGCGATTTCCATTACAACGGCCACATCCTGCTGACAAGATTCCCGGAGTGCGCGAAGGCGCTCGACAAGTACCGCATCAATCCGGGGAACGTCGGCACCGGCAGGAGGCGCGACGAGCAGTTCACCACCATCTGCCAGGTCGCCGCCGATCAGGGGAAGCCCGTGCGCATCGGCGTGAATGGCGGATCGCTCAATCAAGAGCTCGTCATGAGCAAGATGCAGGAGAACACCGACCGCGGTCTGGGAAGGACGTCCGAAGAGATCATCAACGAGTGCATGGTGCTCTCGGCGCTCGACTCCACTGCACTCGCGCTCGAGTCGGGACTTCGCAAAGACCAGATCATCATCTCGTGCAAGGTTTCGCGGCCGCTTCATCTGATCGCGGTGTATCGTGAGCTTGCCAGGCGAACCGATCAACCGCTGCACCTTGGCCTTACCGAAGCAGGGATGGGAATCAAAGGCCTCGTGTGGTCGGCCTCCGCGATGGGCGCCCTGCTGAACGAAGGCATCGGCGACACCATCCGCGTGTCGCTGACGCCGCGTCCGGGTGGCGATCGCCGCGAGGAGGTCTACGCGGCGTGCGAGATGCTGCAGGCGCTGGGTTTGCGATCCTTTGCGCCGAGCGTCACTGCGTGCCCCGGCTGCGGGCGGACGACGAGCACGACGTTTCAGGAACTGGCCGAACGCACTCAGGACTACATTCGCGAGATGATGCCGCTCTGGAAGACCCGCTACGACGGCGTCGAAGACATGACGCTCGCCGTGATGGGCTGCGTCGTGAACGGTCCGGGCGAGTCGAAGGCCGCGAGCATCGGCATCAGCCTGCCCGGCACCGGCGAAGAGCCGAGCTGCCCCGTCTACATCGACGGCGTACACGTGAAGACCCTTCGCGGCAACTACGACGAGCTCGCCGCTGAATTCAAGCAGATCGTCGATGACTACGTAGAGCGGAGGTACGCACGAAAGCCGCTGGAGATCGCGCGATAGCGATCTAGTGAACCGTCGAATACGGCTCGGTCAGGGTGAATACGGGGATCTCAATGTCGAATCGTTCCTGCGCGTTCGTCGTCATCTGGTAGGTTCCGCGCATCGAGCCGAACGGCGTGGTCAGATCGCATCCGGACGTGTACTCGAAGCTCTCGCCGGGCTCGAGCAGCGGCTGCTTGCCGACGACACCGGCGCCTTTCACTTCCCGTACGACGCCCATCCCATCGGTGATAATCCAGTGACGGCTCAGGAGCTTGACCGCCTCCCGTCCCTGGTTGGTGATGCGGATCGTGTAGAGGAAGAACCACTGGTTCTGCGACGGATTCGACCGGCCCGGTGCAAACTCCGATTCGACGTACACGCGAATATTCCTGGTGATCGCTTCAGGCATCCCTGTCCCTAATGATATGTCAGACGACGAACGACAACGATTGAGAGATCTCGCCGCGTGTGCCGGCGTGCCCAACGCCAGGCGCCATATCTTCCTGTGCGCCGATCAGACGAACCCGAAATGCTGCGATCGCGAGCGCTCGATTGAGGCGTGGGAGTTTCTGAAGAAGCGGCTCAAGCAACTCGGCCTCTCGGAGGCCGGCGGCATCCTCCGCACGAAGGCGAACTGCCTTCGTATCTGCGAAGGGGGCCCGATTGCCGTTGTCTATCCGGAAGGGACGTGGTATCGCGGCTGTCACCCGCCCGTGCTCGAGCGGATCATCCAGGAGCATCTCATCGCGGGAAAGCCGGTCGAAGAGTACCTGATTACGGAGGTCCGGCTGTCCGCCGACCGGCCACGGTCCGGTTAGGGTTTGTGTTGCTGCAGCGCGAATCCGCGGTGGCAATGCCGCCAACGCGGCGAGACGATCTGCCGTCCTGCCGGCCGGAACTTACGCTGTACAGACACGTCCGGCTGGACGACAGATCGTCTCACCGCATGGCGGGGCATTCGTCACAGCTTCGCGCTACATCAACGTCAACCAGGCGCCTGCTGACGCAACATCAGCTGGTTCCTTGTTCCTGTTCCGCGTTCCCGGTTCGAGGTGGGCGGTGGATTCAGTACGCCATCCTTTCTTAAAAAGACGCGCACCTGTATCGCGGCGCCACCACGAACGGGGAACGTGGAACAGGAACCGTGGAACCGCGAGCGTTTTTCATGGCGGGTGGACACTACGTACTGATTTTGTCGAGATCGTCTTTGCCGATGACCGGCGCCCAGCCAAGCAGCTCGTACTGCGCGACACCCGACTGAAAGAACGGGTCGCCGTCGCGCACGCTGTCGAGGGCCTTCGTGTCCTCATCCGGCACGCGCAGCAGGACGATGCCCCCGAACCGCGGATTCATGGGGCCCGACGCGATGAGCACCCCTTTTTCCTTCAGCCCGCGAAGGTACGCGCGGTGGGCGTCCTGGTGCACGAGCACTTCTTCCAGCGGGCGGCGGTAGCGGATGATCGCGAGCGCGTACATTCAGTGTCCTCCAACAAACGCATTGAGACCGACGACCGTGCCGATGCCGGCCATGGCGAGACCGAGCTCGCGGAAGGTTGTCGCATCGATCCGGCCGCGATGGAGATCGGGAATCAGATCGGCCATCGCGATGTACAGGAATCCCGCCGCTGCCACCGAGAGCACGTACTCGTTCACCCTCGGCACCCATTCGAGCGCGAGCACCGCGACCACCGCGCCAGCCACCGCCGACGCGCCTGACAGGAGATTCAGGAGCAGCGCCTTGCGGCGCGAATAGCCGGCGTGCAGCAGGATCGCCATGTCGCCGAGCTCCTGCGGAATCTCGTGCGTCGCCACGGCCAGCGCGGTGCTGACACCGAGCGGTATGGACGTGCGCACGGCTGTGCCGATGATCACGCCGTCGACAAAGTTATGAAACGCGTCGCCGATGAGCACCATCGGCGCCGCCATACCGTGTGCTTCGCAGTCGCGCGTGTGACAGTGCCGCCACAACACCAGCTTCTCGAGCAGGAAGAACAGCATGATGCCGCCGAGCAGCCACCCGAGAACCGCTTTCGGTGAAAGGTGAACGAGGGCCTCAGGAAGAAGAACGAGCAGCGCGACGCCGAGGAGCGTGCCGACCGCGTAGCTGACCAGCCACGGCACGACCCTGGCGCCAAGACGATCGTTGAAGAAGAGGAGCGCAGAGGCAACCAGAACGCCGCCCAGGCTGCCTGCGAGAGTCAGGCCCACGGCCCACGCGAGCGCACGCACGGGCCGATGATAACACTGGGCCAGCAGGCGGGTCTTGCAGTTCAAGACCCGCGCTACGAACGGGCGGCAAGACCCGCCCTACGAACGGCGGCAAGACTATGAACGGCGGCAAGACCCCGCCCTACGAACGGCGGCAAGACCCGCCCTACGAACGGCGGCTGCAAGACGCGCCCTACGAACGGCCCGGCGCCTGCGAACTACGGCGTGGCGATATAGCCCCGGCGCGCCCGCACGCGCAGCGATCTGTCGCGCGTTTCTACTCGAATCGCATGCCAACGGCCGTCCTTCTCGGTCGTGGAGGCATAGCCCAGATAGTACTGACGGCTCAACTCGTCGGCGATGTTCGCCGTCGCGGGATCGAGATCGCGTGAAGACCGCACGATCTCGGTACGGCCGCCGCTATCGTCGGTGATCTCGCGCAGCGCATGCGCGTTGACGCGATCGTCGCCCGCGGGACTCCTCCGTCGCACCCCGCCTTGCGGGAACGGCCACTGGAAATGCGACGCCTGGGGCAGAATCACGCCGCCCGGCCCTCTCGGGCGCCGGCCGCCAGGGAAGGGGCTCGGCGACGGGCCCGGCGGCAGCGGGCTGCGCGTGGTCGGCGGCAGTCCGAAGATGGTCCCGTCGGCCTGGCCGTCGATGCCGACCGCGTACACCATCACTTCCGATTCGCGAATCAGCTGCTTGACTTCGTTCAACGAGCTCTGGCTGTCGGTGTCGTTGCCATCCGAGATCAGCACGATCGCGCGCTTGCGGTTCTGTCCGGTCTGAGCCAGTGGAACGGATTCCGCGATCGCATCGAGCATGGCCGTCCCGCCGCCCGCGTTGATGCGCCGGATGGCCCGGCCGAGGCGCTGCCGATCGGTCGTCCAGTCCTGGACGAGCTCTGGAAAATTGCTGAACTTGTACAGGAAAATCTCATCTTCGGACGACAGCAGCTTGGTCAGAAAGCGGTCGATCGCCATCAACGCGTGCGAGAGTTTCTCGCCCACCATGCTGCCGCTCGTGTCGAGCACGATGCCGAGGCTGACCGGCACTCGCTCATTGCTGAAATGCGTGACTTCCTGCAGCTGGTCTTCCTCGTAGACGATGAAGTCCTCCTGGCGCAGCCCGGGCACGAAGCGGCCGTTGCGATCGGTGACCGTGGCGGTCACGTTGACAAGGTCGACGCCGCTCCTGAAACGGAACTCTTCCTGTTTCTGTCCCGCAACGTCGGATCCCCCTGCAATCATGATGGCCGCGGCGGCGGCCGTGAGACCGATCCAGAAGCGCAACATGTGTTTCATGGTGAACCTGATTTCTATACGATACGCGGTTATTGCACCGCGCTCGCGAGTTTCGTATCAGTACGCCGATCGACGTGCGGAACCACGTCGGTGCCGGCGCGGAAGCTCACACGATACCGCGCCACCGAGCCCGGATCCGGAACGCTGACCCTGAACGGCGCTTCTTCGCCGGGACCAAGGGCCCGGTAGTCGAGCGGCACGTCCTTGGTCGAGACGAGCGCGCCGTCACGATCGAGCAGCGAGACGACCGCCGTAAGCCCTTCCACTTTGGCGCCGCCCGCCGGATTGCGGACCGTTCCCGTAATGGTCAGCACGCTCGTGTCCCGCGCGTGCCCGAGCGCCACCAGTTCGAGCGGCACGCCGCGGCCCACCTGCCCAACGGTCGCCGCGTGATCGTTGGACGCCGACGTATTCAGAAAAATCAGCGCGCCTCCGAGCACCCCGATCAAAGCCGCAGCCGCCACCATCGGAAACCGGTTGCTGGACAGCTCCTCACGCTGGACTGTCCCGAAAAATGCCCCGGAGGAGATCTGCGGCTCGGAATCAGTGACCAACGGTTGGGGATCAGGTGCGCTAATCCCTAATCCCGACTCCCGAGTCCCTGGTGATGGCTCAGCCACCCACTGCCATTCTCCGCCGACTTGCTTCCAGCCGCCTTCGGTATCGCCGTGCAGTTCCGCGGCCGCGGCGAGCGCGGCCACGCGGGCTTCGGAGCGTTCGCGCTCGTGCCGGCGCCCGCGCGCAGCCGACGTCATTGCGGCGATGGCCGTCGCGATGGCGATGATGGTGATGACGACCAGCAGTGTTTCCATATATCCCGACCTTCTTCAATGCGTGGTTAACGCAGTTTGAACTCCACGGCGACTTCGACAATGACATCCACCGGTTGCCCCAGCCGGGTCGCCGGCGCGAACCGCCACTGCCGCACGGCCGCGATCGCGCGTTCGTTCAACCCGCTCGGAAGCCCGCTGACCAGCTTGACGTCGCTGACCGATCCATCGCGGCGCACGACGATCTCGAGCACCACTTCACCTTCGAGATTGCGGCGGCGCGCATCCTCGGTGTACGAGGCCTTCACCTCTCGGAGCACCCGCGGTGGCAGGACGCCGCTTCCCGGACGGTACGGGCCCCCGCCCATCCCCCCGCCCGATCCTTCGCCGATGCCCGATCCATCGCCTTTGCCTAAACCGGTCCCGGTGCCCGAGCCGACTCCTCCGCCCGCTCCCGGCCCGCGGCTTTCGCTTTCCTTCGGCGCCGGCTCGTCGATGATGCCCGGACGATCGATTTCGTTGGCCGCCACCGTCGCGACAGGCGCAACCACCGGAGGCAGCGGTTCCGGCTTCACCTCCGGTGGAGGTGGCGGAGGCTCTGGTTTCGGCGCGGGTTCGATCGGCTTTGGCGGTTTACGTACGGGGACAGGGCTGTCGAGCGACGATTTGCCTTTGCGCTGCGCCCGCGGTGGCGGGGCCTTTTGTCGAAGGCCGCCGCCGCCTCCACCGCCGCCGGGCCCGGGCGCCGCGATGAACACGAGACGCGTCTGCACAGGCTCCAGCTGTGCCCGTTCGATTTCGGCCGCCTGCGGCAGTCCAATGGCGCTGATCAAAATGAGGGACGCGGCAATGCCGGCATGAACGGCGCTTGCGGCGGCCACCGGCAGCTTGGCAGAGGCGTGTGCGAATTCCGGCTTGTCGAAGAGCAGCGCCGCGCCCCGTCCGCCGTCGGTTCGAAGCGTCCGGACCGCAGCAACCGCGTCTGCGGGGCCGAAAAAGCGGGCCGAGCCGGCGACCGGTCGAACGCGATCGGTTGCGATCAATGCCTCGACGCGCGACACCGAAACGCCGGCGGCTCGGGCGACTTCGCCGATTGAATACACGTCCGCGGGTAATTTCCTCGGTGTCAGCGTCATTCGGGATAATGCCTGCCTTCCATATGGCAAATCCCTTGCCGTGTTTCTGACGCGAATTGCTTGGAAAATTGAGAGTTATTGCGGACAGTGTCCCCGCCAACGTACGCCTTCGGCTAGCGTACGCCTTCGAAGAAGGACAGGCCGTCGCGCTCGGCGAGCAGGCGCGCCGCCCGGAAGCCTTCGGCTTGCAGCGCACCGATCGCGCCGCCAGAAGACTGATAATGCGGGTCTGGTGGTGCGGCAGTGCCAGGCCGCAACAACGCGCCCAGTCCGCCTCGTGGCGCGCGCTCGATGATGACCAGACGGCCCCGCGGCGCGAGCGTGCGATGAGCCTGCTGAAGCAGGGCGACCCGTTCTT
>Ga0105107_10002774_pt1 | contig 11590 bp, 12 predicted proteins | sample PPLLaktember2015_6_FD_79335 | JGI IMG/M metagenome (GOLD analysis project Ga0105107, IMG submission 79335) | Freshwater sediment microbial communities from Prairie Pothole Lake near Jamestown, North Dakota, USA - PPLs Lake P8 Core (1) Depth... | ecosystem: Environmental > Aquatic > Freshwater >... | reverse complement strand
TTCCCGTCTGGCCCACGCGGAGCCACGCCAGGTTCCGCTCGTCGGGTTCGATCACGATCTCCGTCTCGCCGTCGCCGGCGAGCTCGAGCAGCGTGTCGCCGGCACGCACGATGTCGCCAGGATCGACGTGCCGAGCGAGGATGACGCCGTCCTGCGAAGCGACGACGCGAGTCTGTGCGAGCCGGACCTGTGCCGCCGTCAGGCGCGCCTCGCTTTCGCGCAGGGCGCTCACGGCCACGCGCGCGTCGGCGCCCTGCGGCGCGGCCGCCTGCTGCTGCGCACGCGCCGCGCTCCTCGCCGCGCGTGCCACCTCGAGGGCCCGCCACGCTTCCTCGACGTCTCTGTCAGTCACACCGCCGGTCTTCACGAGCGCCTGGACGCGGGCGAACTCCGATTCCGCTCGGGCGTAGTTCGCCTCTGCCTCGCGCACCTGTTCGTCCGCGACCACGGCACTCACCTCGCGCAGCTGTTCGAGGCGCCCGCGCGCCTGCGCCACCGCGGCGCGTGACTCTGCCACGGCAGCACGCGCTTCACGGTCGTCGATCCGGGCGAGGAGATCGCCGGGCCGCACACGCTGTCCTTCGCGGACCGCCACCTCCGTAACGCGGCCCGCCGCCTGCGCGGTCAGCTGTACGCGGGTGACCACGCGCACGCGGCCGCTGGCCACCAGATGCTGCTCGATGTCGGACCGCGTGACCGCGGCCACTTCCACGAGTGGACCGCGCGCCTGGAGCAGGCCGAGGACACCGGCGGCGAGCAGAACGGCGACCGTGATCCAGATACCGGGCCGGCGGGCGATCGCCGACGCGGCGGCCGGCAGCCGCCACGTACCGCCGGTCTGGGATTCGTCGTCTGCGTTGGCGCTCATCCGCGTTCATTATGGCGGAACCGCGATGCGGTCCGTCAGTCCGGACACTCCTGAGATGCACGGAACTGTTCACGCTGCGAAAGCGCTCGACAATCGCGAACAGATCTCGCTACACAGCCTCAAGTTGCCGCGTGAGGAGATGCTGAAGGGCATGCGGCGCAATCCTCAGCCTTGGTGGAAGTTCGCGCCTCCCCACCCTGAACGCTTCTGGGCTACAGCCATCGAGGGCGAGCTGACAAACCGGCGCGCTTCAGCGTTCGGGCAGGTCTTCCGCGAGAGCCACCAGTGCGTGGGGCTTCGTCAACGTGATGCGCTGGCGACCGCTTTCGACGATGCCGCGATCCTCCCAGGCGCTCAGGAGCCGGCTCACTGTGTACAGCGTCGTGCCGGTCATCTCCGCGATGTCCTGGCGCGACACGGGGAAGTCGATTTCCACTCCGGCATCCACACGCCGGCCGGCCTCACGCACCAGTCGCAGCAACGCGCGCGCGACGCGCCGCTCGACCCGTTCGGTCATGAGCTGGCGGTGGCGACGCTGCAGATCGTGCAGTCGGCCTGCGACGAATTGCACGGCGTTCAGAGCCACCCTCGGCTCGGTCTCCAGCACCTGTCGCATCGTGTCGGATGTCCACACGAGGGCCACCGCCGGTTCGACCGCTTCCGCGCCAATCGGATACGTGAGATCGCCGAAGGCGCCCGCGCCGCCGAAAGCGTCGCCCTCACCAATGATGCGAAGGACGACTTGGTGTCCCTCCGGCGTAAGCTGTGTCAGCTTCACACGACCGCTCGTGAGGACGAAGAACGCTTCAGCGTCGGCTCCTTCGTTGAAAAAGAGCTCGCCGGCGCCGATCGCTTTCGGGTGCGCCTGACTGCCGATACGCGCCAGCACGTCGGCGGCCAGGCCCTGAAACAGCGGCACTTGGCCGAGACGTCGGGCAAGCTCCTCATTGTCATGGGGAAGGGTCTCGGCATCCACCCACCATCGTGCCATACCGCGCGAACCGCGGCCATTCTCTGCTCCACTTTCACTGGCCGCTTATTCTCTTGATTGCCCCAGCGCAAAGACACTCTCGTTTGCCCGGCACATGATGGGAATCGTATCGAGGATTCGGGCAACGTGCGAAGTGGAGGGCGGAGATGGCAACGCAGGCATTCAGGCTCCGGTGGATCATGAAGCAGGGAACGGCGGCGAGTATTCCCGAAACGTGGATACACTATTCGTCCATCGAGGACGCACGAGCCGGCGCGAAGCTGATGTATCACAACGATCGTGTCCTGCGCGTGATGGTAGTGACCGACAGCGTGGGTTCATTCGTGGAATGGATCGAGCGATGATCGCTGGGCGGACCCATCGAGTTCTTCGGCGACGATTGGCTGGAGGTGTTGGCGTACGCCCAGTACCACCCAAAGATAGGACGGGGAGCAGGCGGGGCGGCAGATGGGCGCGCGCTGTCGGTGTCATGTGCAATCGACCGGATCGCCAGACACCGCAGGTCCCCCTACCACCCCATGCGGTACCTGCTCGCGAACTCCACGAGCGGGAACACACGCTCGGAGCACGCGAGGGTCAGCCCTCGTGGCGGAAGGCCGCTTCGTAGATCACCGGCATCGTCGCGCTGGAGAGTCCGCCCGGCTGAGGTCGGTTGTACTCGCGGAAAGGAACGCCGGGATCCGGCGCGAAGCCGACACGACCTAATTCAGCGACGAGCTGGGCCTCGGTGAGAAAGCACTGCGGCTCGCCGGAGAACTGGGTGAATACGAACGGTTCGCTGGCCACCGGCTCTGTCTCCAGCGGGAAGGTGTTCCGCGAGAAGGTGAACACGAACAGGCCCGCCCCCGGCTTGGCCACGCGGGCCGCTTCGCCGAGCGCCCGCCGAAACTGCGCGGCGGAGCGCGCGAGGTTCCAGATGCCGTGCGCGATCACCAGGTCGAAGCTGCGGTCCCTGGTGGGAATAGTCTCCATCGGCGCGAGGACCAGCTGCAGGCGGTCGTCGAGTCGATCCTCCCGCGCGCGCCGGGCGGCGGTGCAGAGCATGGGCCACGACAGGTCAGTGCCGACGACTGTCCAGCCGAGGCGCGCGAGCGGGACGGCGTTGCGCCCCGCGCCGCAGCCGAGGTCGAGCGCGCGCACTCTCGTGGAGCGGCGCAGCTCCTCCTCGGCGAACTTCATGAGGACGGCGTTCGGTGCCGACTGCGCGAATCCCGCCACGGTATCGGGAGCGCTCCATGACGAGCCTGCGAGCGGGTCCATGCTCGAAACATAGCACGCGGTGGAGACCGTGAAGGATGATGGAGGCCGACGCATGGCGGCGGGTCGAGGCGCTCGTCATCACGAAACGCCCTGCCACTATGAGGCCGCGATCACCCTGCTTCAGATCTGCGCGAGATTGGATGATGCTTGCGTTACGCGGTGTGGAGGCGAGAGACCTGTCTCGCAGGGCTTCGACTGGAGTCCAGATCAGAACTCGCAAAGTCCTGTGCGCTCGGGTGTTGGCGTTCTCGTCAGAAATTGGCTGGGAGGCAGGGATTCGAACCCCGATACCGTGGTCCAGAGCCACGTGTCCTACCGTTGGACGACCTCCCAATCCGGGTATTTCCGAGGCGGGCCTGCCGCGCCGAAGCTCTCACTGACGTGGGAGCGACGGCGGGGCGAAACCAAGATTATACATAATAGGCTCCTGACCTATGAACTCAGCCGCACTCATCACGCGTTCGGCCCTCGCGCTGATCTTCCTCTTCGCCACGGTGATGTCCGCATCGGCTCAGGAAGGCGTCTACGTGCAGGCCTCGGCGTTCGCCGATATCAGGCAGTTCGGAAGCTCTGGCGGCGCTGCTATTGACCTCGACGACGAGTTCTCCCTCGACGCCACCGGTGTCGGCGGGAGCATTCGGGTCGGCACCTGGCTACACCGCCGATGGACCATCGAAGCGGGCCTTGACCTGAGCAACCGGACCACCGTGACCTTCGGAAACCCCTTCATCCTCGCGCTCTTTCCGCCCGGCCGACAGCCGTTCGATCTGCAAGCGAGTAGCAGCTTCACGTCTGTCACCACCACCATCGGCTTCCACCAGCGCGCCGGCGACGACGTGCGGCTTGGATACCGCGCCGGGTTCAGCTTCGTCCGCGCCACCTATCGCACCGAGCTTCTCGATGGCGTCCGGACGGACGCGATCTTCACGACGAGTCTCGTGCCGAACCTTCCACTGCTCCCAATTCGGCTGGAAGACCTGGAGCTGACACGTAAGGAGAACCACGGCGCGCTCGTCCTCGGCTTCGAAGCCGCGATCGAGATCGCCGACGACCTCGACGTCGTGCCAGAGCTGCGGGCTTTCGCGTTCTCGAGATCCAACTCCGGTGTGTTTCTGATCAGACCTGGCGCCGGGATCCGCTGGAGTTTTTAGAGGCCTGACGTGTTCCCGCCGCTCAGTGCGTAAACGTGCGCGTCTCAGAAAACACCAGCTCCCCATCGCGCGTCAGCGACCAGATGCGCCACTTCCACTCGCTCCGCGTGTGCCACAACCGGCCGCTCGACACTCCGCTGACGCCCTTGGGCCGTCGCGGCACCACGAACAATCGCGCATCGTTCAGGTAGGCAAACTCCGCGATATCCAAGACACCGTCAGATTGGGGTGCGTCCCACTCGAAGTCGCCGAATGCTGTCCCCCCAACGGGCGTTGGCTCCAGGCCGTCCGCCGGTGCGCGCAGCACGACAGGCATGACCGTCGTTCCCGGCGCGTCGCCCTCGATAAGCCGCCGCAGCGTCAAGAACGTCTTGACAAACTCCCGATTCGAGATCGGATCGAGCGATGCGACGAGCAGCTGCCACTGCGACGCCGGCTTCCTGAACACGAGCAACACAGGTGAGTGGCCGATGCTGGAGTCGGCTTCGAACGACACTTCCATGGAAACAATCGTGAGCCGTGTGTGGCCCCACACGCCGCAAATCCGCAGGTCTCGCGTTTGTGCAGGCTCCCGCGCAGGGTGAAGCGCCGCCATGCGCTCCGGGTCGGCGAGACGGTCGAGGACAGCTGCATCGCCTCGCATGTAAGCGGTCGCGGCTGCGGCCACCACGCTGGCAAACTCGCGGGTCGGCTGCACGGCGGGTCGGCCGCCGCAGTCGGGCGCCCTCAAAGCGGCTTCGCGCGCCACGTTGTAGTTTTTCGATCCCGATAACAGATACGTCCAACCCCCGCCCGATCCCAGCAGCTCGTCGAACGACCCCTTCACCCCCAGAAGCTGTTTGCCGATGGTCTGGTCCTGAGCGATGCCGGGGAACCGACCCAGCCGCGTCGTAATGCCGCGAATCAGGCCATAGTTATCGATCACCAGCACATCCGGAGGCGAGCCGCTGTCGACCGCTTTCTTGAGGTTCGGAAAGAACTCGCGCGCTGGGAACGATTGGACCTCGGGAATCAATCGTCGCGAGTCGAATTCCCGCGCCACCTGAGGTGGAATCGACGGGGCCGGCGTATCGCCACGGTGGGGAGAACCGATCTTCCAGATGCGAACCGGTCCGGACTGGGAAGCAGCGGCGTTTGCGAGTGCGAGACTGATTCCCGCGGCACACACATAGAACCGAAAGCCAGCGCTGGTCATTGCGTATTCCTCCAGCGATTACATCTTAATCCCCAATCCCTAATCCCTATTCCCTATTCCCTATTCACTCTCTCTTTTCCTTTTTCCTTTTTCCTTCTTCGTTTCACCTTTCCCTGGCTCTTTTTTCCCTTACCCCCTGCAAGCACCTCGGACAACCCGTAAGCCTCCCGCAGCCACTCCGTGATCGGCGCCTCCACCTCGTCGCGGTGGCGTATGTGAATGGTGTGCACAGTCTTCGATTTCGACGGGCGATCGACCCGCCGTATCTGAGGGGCTTTCACCACCCGGCCGAGAAACACGCACACCTCGAGAAAGTTCTTCTTCGGCCTGACGAAGAAATAGCACGACTTGCGCGAGAACATGATCGAATGGTGCGAGGCGTAAATCCGCTGTTCGCCAAAGTCCACGGCGGTTTCGCGGAGCCGCTCCCACGCCTCCCGCAGATCGTCCGACAGATCTCCGGTGAGAGCCGCCTCGGTCGTCGTCCAGCAATCGTGCGCCTCGCCTTCTTCGATCCACTGCTTGCAGTGGTAGCACTGCCGCCGGGCCATATCCAGATTGTAGCGACGGCCCGCTGCAGTCTGCCCTCTGTGGTAAAAACCTCAATAGTTTGTTAGAGTGCGCCGCTGGAGGCTTGCTATGGGGAAGGTCCGTCGCTTCGGTCTCCTGGTTGCGCCCGCTCTCTTCGCACTGCCCCTCTTCGCCCAATCCGGCCGCCCGGTGATCGTGCAGACCAACTCTGCCGGCGACAGCGTTCATCTGATCGATCCGGCCACCGACACGATCGTGGGCGAGATTCCTGACGCCGAAGTCATCCACGGCGTCGCGGCGGCGCCCGACGGCAGCCGCCTGTATCTCAGCAACGAGTCTACGACGACGCTCGATATCGTGGACACGCGCACGTTGAGAATCACGAAGAAGATTCCGCTGACGGGGCATCCCAACAACGTCTCGATCAAGAGAGACGGACGGCGGCTCTATGTCGCGATCCAGACGCCCGACGGCGGCGTGGACGTGATCGACACGGTCCAGCAGGAACGCGTCAAATCGATCCGCGTGCTTCGCGGGGTGCACAACACGTTCATCACGCCCGACAGCAAGTTCGTCGTCGCCGGATCGACCGGGGGATCTGTCGCCACTGTCATCGACACCGCAACCGAGCTGCCGGCGTGGTCGGTTCATTTCGAGGGTGGAGTCCGTCCGATCTGCTTCGAGACCAACCCCGACGGATCGACGAAGCGGATGTTCGTGCAGGTGACCAATCTCCATGGCTTCGCGATCGTGGATTGGGACAAGCGGAAGGAAGTCGGCCGCATCACGCTACCCGAGTTGCCGCCGGCCGAACGCAACAGCGACGGCATACAGGGCGCGCCCGCGCATGGAATTCTGATCGCTCCGGACGGCAAGACGCTGTGGTCGACGAGCAAGATCAACAGCCACGTCTACGCGTACTCGATGCCCGATTTGAAATACCTGGGCGGCGTCCGCGTCGGCAAGGTGCCCGACTGGCTCACCTTCTCGCCCGACAGCAAAAAGCTCTACGTCGCCAACGCGCACTCGAACTTCGTGTCGGTCATCGACGTCGCCGCGAGAAAAGAGATCGCGCAGATCAAGGTGGGCCAGGTTCCGAAGCGGAACATCACAGCAATGCTGGTTCTACCGGGAACGTGAATCGATGCCCCGTGTAGGTTCGTAACCTCGCTCGGTGCCCTCAGGCTTCTCGCGCGGTCAGGCATGCGTGTCGGCACCTCCGCACGGCTTTGCGCTGCAACAACGTCAACCCAAGCGCCTGGCGGGCGCACGCGCTTGGCCACGACGCAATCGCATGCTCCTAAGGTTCGCCCTCGAACCATCGAACTAAACGAAGATGAGCACGTCCTCCTCGACCTCTCCAATCTCAACCACCCCCGCGCTGACATTCGTGATGCGGAAGCGATAGAGCCCGCGCGGTGCGGGGCCCGCCATTCGCTCGCCGTCCTCGACCGTGAACGTGCTGTTGTGGCACGGGCACACATACACGGGTTCGGTGATCGGATGTCCGACGGCGTCGACGATCTCCTGCGCGATGCGACTCGGTTCTGAGACGTAGTCCACGTCGCACAGTTCGTGCGGACAGCGCAGGCACACGGCAGAAAACCGATCCGGACCGGTGCGGACGACCATGCCGCTGACGCGTACCGGTTGATTCGGCGTTGCCGCGCTCGGAAGGGACACACCTTCGGCTGTGAACTGGCGCGCGCGCCACTCGGTCGCGAGGTCGTCGAGCGGAATCACGGTGGGACGTGCGAGCGGGCTGTACCGAAGCACGCGAGACGCCTGAGCGCTCGCCCTTCGACCGAACCCGAGAAAAGTCAGCGCCAGGCTCTTCCAGAGGAAGGCGCGGCGGGAACCTATCGACCGCGGACCCATTCGGCCAGCACCTGGAATTCAGAATTACCTTGCGTAGGCCAGTGCTTGCCGCCGCCATGCCAGTGGCTGCCGCCCGCTTCTTCCGCCAGCGGGTTCATGAGAAGCACGCTCTTTTCGGGCACGCCAGGCACGACCAACCGCTGAATGCGCTCGAAATTGCGCCGCGACTGTTCTTCCGTATACGTCGTGGCGCCGGGCGGAAGCGGCTCGAGAAAACTGTTGCCGCCCGCGCGCGTGTGGCACGCGGTGCACCTCGCGTTTCCCTTTCGGGCGCTGGTGAGGATTGGCTGAACGCGGGTCTTGAACGTGTCGAAATTCAGGCTCGGAGCCGCAGGCGCCGTATTCGTGCTGACCCATGCGGCAAGCGTCTGCCACTCTGGATCGCTCTGCGATGCCCAATGCTTGCCGCCGCCATGCCAGTGGCTGCCGCCGGCCTCCTCGGCGAGGGGGTTGGTCAAGAGCACGCTCTTCAACGGCTCTCCCGGCACGACGAGGCGCTGGACGCGATCGAAATTCCGGCGCGCCTGCTCTTCCGTATAGGTCGCCGCTCCGGGCGCAAGCGGCTCGAGAAAACTGTTGCCGCCCGCGCGCGTGTGGCACGCGGTGCATCGCGCGTTGCCTTTGCGTGGACTACTGAGGATTGGAAGGATTCGCGTCCTGAAAACGTCGAAGTCGAGGCTCGCGGCTGTTATTGACGGGCCGGACTGCTGCGCGCGCAGTGGCGGCGGCCACGCGGCGAAAATGCCTGTCAGAGCGATGAGCGCCGCAAGCAGGAACTTGATGACGCCGCTTATAGCACTGGCGGCGCGAGCGCGTCAACGCCGGACGGGAAAGCCGTAAGAGAAGATCGGAAGACGGGACTCCGGGTTGAAGGCAGCGACGATGCGTTTCTTCCGTTCTTCCGTTCTTCCGTTCTTCTGTTCTTCTGTTCTATCTCAGCGGCGCTCAGCCTCGGGCTCCGGCCAGAGCGACATCACTCCTGTGTCCCGAAGTCATGCCCGGGTGTACACACGTTTCCTGTTTTGGAACATGGGGCCGCTCAGAACCGGCGGGATTCGCCTGTATTCGTGTGCGCCAGAGAAATCTGTAATCGGTACACCGATTGCGTCATCAACGGCACATGCGCGGAACCAACCATGAAATGGAAGTGCTCCTCGGCCAGGCGTTCGCGGCGTGCCGCTATCCCGTCGCCGCATGGCGTCGCTTCTCCATCCGATGGCGAGTACTGACGCTGACAGCGTACGCCGCAGCGGGTTACGTCACCACGCTCGGCGTGCTGTTCGCGTTCGATCGGGTCTAGCCAACCCACGGTCCGGCTGAAGCCGGACACTACGTACTATTTTCAAGTCCGTGGAGCAGGGACGGCGTGTACGCGGTGTTCGACCTCCGCGAAGCGCGTCTCTGCCTCGGGCTCGGGCCAGAGCGACGCCACCGCAATCGCGACGATGAACGAGAGCGGGATCGACACGAGCCCCGGATTGCGCAGCGGGAACCAGGCCGTCGAGTTCTTCAGGATATCGATCTGAATCGTCGGCGAAAGGTAAATGAGAAGCAGGCTCGAGGCCGTGCCGACGAGCATGCTCATCTGCGCGGCGCGCGTCGTGAACTTGCGCCAGAACATGGAAAGCACCAGGGCCGGAAAGTTTGCGCTGGCCGCAATGGCAAACGCCAAGCCGACCATGTACGCCACGTTCTGACCCTTGAAGACAATGCCGAGCACGATGGCAAGCACGCCCAGCACCACTGTAGACAGGCGCGCCACGGTGAACTGCTCGCGCTCCGAGGCGTTGCCGTGCCGCACCACGTTCACCCACAGATCGTGCGAAAGCGTCGCGGCGCCCGCGAGCGTCAGTCCCGCAACCACGGCGAGGATGGTGGCAAACGCCACCGCCGAGATGAAGCCGAGAAACGCGTCGCCTCCGACGGCTTTCGCCAGAAGCGGCGCCGCCATGTTGCCGCCGGCGTCAATCGCGCGGATGGCCGGCTGGCCGACGAGCACCATCGCGCCGAAGCCGAGAATGAAGGTCAGCAGATAAAAAAACCCGATGAACGCCGTCGCGTAGTTCACCGAACTGCGCGCGGTTTGCGCATCGGGCACGGTGTAGAACCGCATGAGGATGTGCGGCAGGCCGGCCGTGCCGAGCATCAGCGCGAGCCCGAGCGACATCGCATCGAAGGGATTCGATACCAGCCGGCCGGGCGCAAGCACGGCAACCCCGTACTGGTCGGCCGCCGCTCTGAAAAGCGCGAGCGGATTGAACCCAAACGAAGACAGCGCCATCACCGCGAGCAGAAAGGCGCCGCTCAGCAGCAGAACCGCCTTGATGATCTGCACCCACGTCGTGGCCATCATGCCGCCGAAGAGCACGTACGCGAGCATCACGACGCCGACAATCGCAACCGCCACCTCGTACTCGAAACCGAACAGCAGTCGAATCAGGTTTCCCGCGCCCACCATCTGCGCGATGAGGTAGAACGCCACGACCGCAAGAGAACCGACGGCGGCCGCGACACGCACGGGCGCCTGCCGCAGACGGAACGCCACCACGTCGGCGAACGTGTATTTGCCGAGATTGCGGAGCGGCTCGGCGATGAGGAACATGACGACGGGCCATCCGACGAGAAACCCGATCGAGTAGATGAGACCGTCAAACCCCGACAGCGCGACCAGGCCGGCAATGCCGAGAAAGCTCGCGGCGCTCATGTAGTCGCCGGCAAGCGCAAGGCCGTTCTGCAGTCCGGTCACGCGTCCGCCGGCCGTGTAGAAATGCTGGGCGCTGCGCGTCCGCCGTGCCGCCACATACGTGACGCCGAGTGACATCGCGATGAAGATGAAGAAGAAGACCGCCGTCACATCCGGCCCCGGAGCGCGTCAATCGCCGCGTCGTAGTGCCGGTTCGCCCAGCGAACGTAGATCCAGATCAGCACCCAGGCCGCGACGATGACGAGCGCGCCGAGAAGCATGCCGAGGCTCAAACCTGGAACGACGAGCGTGCCGAGCAGTGGCTTGGCGTATGCGACAAGCAGGATGAACCCGAAGTACAGCACCATCATCGCCGCAGTCAGGGCAATGGCGATGCGCCACCGGGCGGTGTCGAGCGCCTTCAGTTCTTCGGTGTGATTCACGCGGACGGAGTATAGCGGAGAATCAGGGCGTGACTGGCGGAGGCGCCACGACTCTGGCGTCGGCATAGCCAGGTATCTTCCGGATACGCGCCGCATCGACTTCGGCGGCCTCCCGCGAAAGATAGGGCCCGGTCCTCACTTCGTACAAGCGGCCCTTCGAGGACTCGACGCTCCGTGTCGATGCTCGAAAGCCCACCACGGCGAGCTCGACGGCCAGGCTGCTCGCGCGCTCGTACCCGGAAAACAGCGCAACCCCCACCTCGAACGACTCGCCGCTCGCATCGGCGACGCCGACCTGTTCCAGAGCCGTCGGCAGCGTCGCCGTCCGAAGTACCAGCTCGGGCCCCGGCCGCGGCGGCAACGCCGGCAGCGCGCTGACGTCGAATGGACGCTGCTGCCACCACCAGATGAGCCACACGATTAGCACCGGCGCCAGGACACACCCGAGAACCAGCAGGATTGTCCGGCGCCTCGTGGACGGAGCCGCGTCGGCGCCGGAGGCCATGAACAAATCCGGACCCGTGCTTTCGATTTCCGACAGGGTGTCGGCGCGAGGAGGCTGGCGCTCGAAGAACGACTCGCCCAGGCCG
>Ga0105107_10002773_pt1 | contig 11591 bp, 9 predicted proteins | sample PPLLaktember2015_6_FD_79335 | JGI IMG/M metagenome (GOLD analysis project Ga0105107, IMG submission 79335) | Freshwater sediment microbial communities from Prairie Pothole Lake near Jamestown, North Dakota, USA - PPLs Lake P8 Core (1) Depth... | ecosystem: Environmental > Aquatic > Freshwater >... | reverse complement strand
GCTGACCGCCAGCCCCCTCGCTTCGTCGAGCACGTCGTTCAACGGCCTGCTGGAGTGTTTTCCCCGCATCATGGGGATCGCACAGAAAGAACAGGGATGGTCGCACCCTTCCGAGATCTTCAGGTATGCGGTGTGCCCCGGGGTCGTGAGCACACGCTCTCCCAGCAATTCCTTCTTCAGATGCCCGCCGAGCTCTTCGAGCACGTCAGCAAGCTGGTGCGTGCCGAAAAACCTGTCCACCTCCGGGATGTCCTTTTCCAGGTCGATGCGATAGCGTTCGGCGAGACAGCCCATGGCGTAGACCCGGCGCAGACGGCCCTCACCCTTGTGCCCCGCAGTCGCTATGATCATCTCGAGCGATTCCTGCTTCGCCGCGTCGATGAACCCACAGGTGTTGACAACAGCGATATCGGCGTCGGCGATATCGTCAGCGAGTGGGATGTTGTTCAGCCGCAACTGCGCCATAAGTTTCTCGGTGTCTACCGTGTTCTTGGCACAGCCCATCGTGATGATGTGCACACGCGGCTTCCCGCCCCTCATCCCCGTCGTCCCCGCCATGCGCACCTCAAAAGACGATGAAGTCAAAATAGACAAACAACAGTGGAGCAACAAACAAAACGCTGTCGAAGCGATCCAGCACGCCTCCGTGACCTGGAATGAGAGTGGAGGAGTCCTTAACGCCGGCATCCCGTTTCAGGAGCGATTCCGTAAGATCTCCTATCTGTCCGAAGATGCCGACAATCCCGCCGCAGACCAACGCGTCGCGGACGGCAAGATACGGCAGGAGGAGTTGCTGGAAAAGAAAGAATACAAGAACCGCAATCACGAACCCCACAACGGCTCCTTCCCATGTCTTGTTCGGGCTCACACGGGGGAAGAGTTTGTGGCGCCCGAAAGCCCGCCCGGCGAAATACGCTCCCGAATCGCATCCCCAGATCGCGGCGAAGATTGCGAGGACGGAATATCCTCCCCATTGGTAGATCTCATCCGTGATCGCGTCCGGAATCGAGGCACCTGTCACCGCGAAGTGGGCATACACAGGAAAATCGGCAGGAACAAAAAGCTCCCGGATTCCGACCAGAGATCCGAGCGAGAACGCCACATAGAGGCATCCCAAAAGGGTGGCGGCAATGTTCGCCAGTGCGCCGGGTTTGTTGCGGAAGAGCTCCACGGTGAGAATCACCGGAAGGAATATCAGCATGGCTATGAGAAATTGCTGGGACATCGACGGGAAGGGCACGGCCAATCCCATGGAAGCAAATCCACCGATCATTACAACGTGAAGCTTGTCGTACATGAACACTGCGAGCAGGCAGAAGCCGAACAACAGTCCCGTGGCGGTTTGTGGAGAGATTCCCCTGGCACGGGCCAACCCGTACAGTTCGAGGAGTCCCACAGCTGCAATCATGACGATGAGAAAGAAAAAGAGATACCCGCCCGTCAGGGTCGTGACGACGATCAGCGGGATGCCGACGAGTGCAACCAGGGTTCGCGTTGTCAGATTGCTGAGAGCCATAAGTGCACCGTTCAGACAGCCTCGTCAGGCGCTGTCACACGCACAAAGTAGTAGGTGGCTGCCACAAATACTACTGCACTCGCAAGGGTATTGAAGAACACCATCGTAGAGCTTGTCCCACCGCCGGGGGCAAACACCAGGTAATTCTCACCCAGATCAAGGTAGACCACGCAGCATGCAATGAAATTGTTCAGAAAATGGGCGGTCATAGCAAGCACGACATTCTGCGACCGATAGACGACAAACCCGAAGAATACCCCGAGAATAACGAGGGGGATGATGCTGAAGGGATTCAGATGGTACATACCGAATATGATCCCCGCGATGACTCCAGCGCGCAGCCCGCCTACCACCTTCTCAAGATCGCTCTGAACAAGGCCGCGAAACAGGAGCTCCTCAACGATCGCCGGCACCAGGGCAACTGCCGTCACGACGCCCACGAACTCCAGCGGCGAATCCGCCGAAACGAGCATGAGATACGTTTGCTCAATCAGGTTCTTGAACATTTCGGCGAAGCGTTGAATTTGCGGAGGGAGCGGAATCGAGTCCTGGGCGATCATATAGCCCTGCAGGACCTGCTGCAACGCGACCACCGCGATTCCGACAATGATTATGTCGCGAGGCTGGGGAAGCTTCAAGCGAAGCGGTTCGAGGACACGGCCGTACCGGGCGCGGGCAAGAAGCACCGTTGGGAGAAAGATACAGAGGATCTGGCCCGCAGCCGTTGCAAGACGCATCCAGGCTGCAGTCTCCTGAGTGGGAATCCGACCAACGAGCAAGATTGTTGCGGCGCCCGCTATCAGCTGATAGAGGACAAAGACGATCACCAGAGAGAGCATAACGAAAGCAACAGGAGAGATTCTCCGGAAAAAAGGGGCCTGCGGTGGGGGTGTCACTGTGATGTCAGCCATCCCGTAGTCTCATCTTGATGAGCGCCGCAACCAACGGGATCATGATCTCATGATGCCCGGTAAAATAGAAGCCCCTTCCTCCGTCCTGTGTGGGGCGCTGCTGGACGTTGACCGCCGGCCGGTAGTGCACATTCATGTCGAACACGGCGGTTGTGAACCCGCGCGCCCTGGCTCCCAGGTTGCGCGCGACGGTCAGCGCTTTCAGGAAAACTTCCGGCATAATGACGGCACTGCCGACGTTCAGCACGACCCCTCCTCCGGTCAGCCTGCAGCAGAGGGCGCACAGTGTTCGGAAGTCCCGGAATGACATTTCCCCCGTCACTCCGCCGTCCATGGTGGGTTGCTGGTGCACTATGTCCGTACCGATGGCGGCATGAACCGTGAGGGGCACACGTAGCACCGCGCATGTCGCCAGGAGACTGGCGCGGCGATGGGGGGCCTTGGCCTGGAGCAGCTTCCTCCCGAGCGCCTCTCCATAGCCCAGCGACGTTTCACGGGCTGCGGCCGCCAGGGTCCCGTTGATGAAGTCCCCCGTCTCCCTGGCCATGCCGAATGTGCCATCGGCCAGATTCTCCGCTACGTCTTCCGACGTCTGCCCCCACAGCGCCGCTTCTGCGTCATGGATGGCCGATGCGCTGTTCATCGCAACGGAGGTGATAACGCCGGAACTGATGAGGTCAATGATCACCGGCGCCAGCCCGACCTTGATAACGTGCGCGCCCATCAAGAGCATCACAGGTTTGCCCCTGCGGCGGGCCCGCAGAATGTCATCAATTGCGATCCCGAGATCCCGCGCGGCAAGAATGTCCGGGAGCGTGCGGGCAAATGCCTTGAATGAATCACGCCTGGCGTCGAAGACACCCGCAAACTGGGCGGAATGTACTTTGTTCTTTCTCGTGCGGATGGCGATAGTGCGCACTTTCCCGAGGTCCGCGCGCGGATTCGCAGTTACCGCCGCGAGATGCGGTCCGGTTCTGGACCGGCGCGATGGTCGTTCTTTGACTCGTTTCATCGGAGGAGCCTTCGAGGGCTGTTGTTCATCGCACGCGGGACGTCACCGGCCCGATCAGGCCGGAATATTCGCGCAGTTCAGTGTCGATGGAGCCTATAACAACTTTGGTATTGACACGGATCGGCATCTTCACGGCGTCATCCGTAAGCCAGATGACGATTCTCCCTTCGCTCTTGAATAATCCACCTTCTTTGACAAGAGGCTCAACGACGACAGTCCGGAAGGTGCCAGCCGCCACCTCAAGTTCCTGCCTTCCCAGGATCTTCACAGCGAGCTCATAGCTCGTATCCTTGTAGAAGTTCTGCAGCATCAACATGTCGCCGGTTTTGTACGTTGACAGATCGACAGTTCGCACGTAGTAGAAGGCGGAGAGGATATCGTGCACATAAGGAGGAATCGGATGCTGGCCGTCGCTGGTTTGCGCGATTTTCTTGACATGGTCGAATTCGGCGATGAAATCCCTTTTGTAAGATCCCTCGCGAATATGCTGCTCGAAACGCAACGGTGCGATCGCCTCCGCATCGATAAAGGTCAAATACCGGTCTTCCACTCTGTAAATCCACGAGAAGCTCGGAAGCGAGTTCACGGTAAACTGGACCCGAAAGGTCTTTCGCCCCGCGACGGTATCGTATGCGGAGATTGCCATCACCGCCTCGCCTGCGGTGATGTAGCCGTAGTTCACGTCAAAAACCAGACGTTCCCCCACTCGGAAAGCGTCGTTCTTGATGCGGCGCATTTGATGGGCGGCAAGAGAATCCGCTGAGCGCTTCTTCGCAAGCGAATCCGCAACGGCCCGGGTCCCCAAGACCGCCTGCAGAGAGTCCGCGCGCCAACGCGCAACGCTGTCGGCGCGGGCGGGCGACTGCACCTGCGATGGGACCGCCTTCGTTGTTTTCTTCCTTGCCTTCTGTTGCGCCTCCGCCGCATCCGGGAACACGGCCGCCACGCCAACAGCAATGATTACCGAAAATACAGCGAGCCTATTCATCTGCCTGTTCTTTCACGGCAAGCCACACAAGATCGACCGGAATACTCGCCATGCATGCGCACGGCCTGCCATCTGCGCACTCCCTGCAATCCACGGGCTTCGCAGGGACAAATACCCGTTTTCGTTCTGTATACGGCCCCCAGCGCGCGGCACTCATGGCCGTGATCTGCGGATATAGTCCGACAACCCGCGTCCCAACTGCAGCGGCCAGGTGTAGCGGCCCGCTTGAGTTCCCGACCACGACCTTAGCCTCGGAGAGGAGGGCGGCCAGCTCCGGGATCGACAGCGTCCCCGCGAACGTCAAATCCGTCTTCCCTGCCTCACCAACCATGCGAACCAGATCCTCCTCTGCCTTCCCGCCGGTGACGGCCAGCCGATACTTGCCCTCCCCCGCAATCGCCGCTGCCAACCTGGCAAAATGGCCCGGAGGCCAGTCTCTTGCTGATCCCCCGCTCCCCGGATGGAGAACTATCAGAGGCTTGCCGACAGGCGATTGACTAATACGCTCACGTATCGCCGACCTGGCAACGGGGTCAATGTGAATGTCGAACCGGGGGCGTATCCCCTCTCCCGTGAACCCCGGTCGCAGAGCGCCCAACATGTGGAGGTTGTACTCCAGTTCGTGAAACCGGGCGTCTTTCCTGTGTTCGAAGATCTTCCGGTTGAAAAGGAAACTGTACGCACGGTACCCTGAACCGATCCGTACACCAATGCCCGCCCGCGCAACAAGCCAGGCCAACCGTGGCGTCGGGCGAACCACGAATGCCGTGTCGAAATGATGTGACCTGAGCACCGGGAGCAACTGGGGCATGCTCGCGGGGCGACCCTCAGAATCATCCCAGATAATCGTATTCAGGGATGGATTGCCGCGCACCACCTCGCCCGTGTAACGGTTCAACATCATCGCCAGGTATGCGTCCGGAAACCACTCCCGCAGCAATGGAAGCATTGGCAACGTGAGGATGACGTCGCCAAGCCTGTCCGTCCGGATGACGAGAATTCTCCGGGGATAACCCGCTCGAGGCTTACCTGTCGACATAAGTTAATAATATACCGTACCCCGGGTAGATCCGCAACCCGACGGCGCCCATCGGAGCTAGCCCGCGGATTTCGGTTTGAGTCCCCGTTTTTCCTTCTGCAGGGTGAGTATTTCCTCCTGATACGACGAGATATCCTCCCCCCGTAACTCCGCATCCTTCATCGTTTGGTACACCAGCCGCATCTTTTCATCCAGTCGTTGCAGATGCAGGAGCAGTATGCAATCATTGGCTATTGTGAAGGGGTCGGGTGGCGGAGGGTCCGATCCCATTTCCCTCCAACCCTTGCTCAGCTCGTGCTGGGGCATGATCAAGCGTGCAACCAGCTGTTTGGCATCCTCGGATTCCAGCTCGTCAATGAGCGTGCCGGGTTCCCAGGGTTCGCCCCCCTCTTCGTGGGCATCGACAGTCTCAATGACACGCCGCACTGCCGCTGAGGTGAGGAGGTCTTTGTCAATGCGCGAGAAGATATAGCGCAGCATCACGCCTTTCTGTTCTAGAATCAGACGGAGGAGTTCGCATTCCGCTGCCGGGATGGGCAGGTCCGGGTGCGGGGCCGTCTCCGGCACCCGGGCGGGGGGCGTCTCGGGCGGGGGTTCCTGCTTCCGGCCGAAGCGTTGCTGGGACGCAGGACGTTGCACGAACTTCTCCATTTCCCGCTGCAACACGCTTTCGTAGACCTCGTACTCCTGCGCGATACGCTTCAGATAGAAGGTGCGTTTGAGTTCATCGGGATATTTCGCGATGGTTTCGACCAGTGACCTGATCGCCTGCGTTTTCCCCTCGGGGGTGGCAAAAAAGCCGCCGGCACGATATTGTCGTGCGCGGAAATCAACAAAGGACTCGGCCCCATCGAGGAGAGCGGCAAATGCCTTCCCGCCATTCTTCCGGATGAAGGAATCTGGATCCTCCCCTGCCGGCAATTCCGCCACATGGACATCCAGGTCGTGCTCAATGATGAGGTCGCCCCCTCGCAGGGTTGCTTTGGATCCTGCAGAATCCGCATCGTACACCAGCGTCACATTCCGCGCATAGCGGCTGATCAGCTGGATCTGTTCCTCGGTAAGCGCCGTCCCGCTTGATGCAACGATATTCCCAATTCCTGCCTGGACGACGCTGATCAGGTCGGCATAACCCTCCACAAGCACCACGAACTCCTTGCCGCGTATCGCCTCCCTGGCCTGATACAGACCGTACAGCACCCTGCTCTTGTAATAAATCGGCGTCTCGGGGGAGTTGATATACTTGCCCAGGGTGTCGTCCTCTCGGAGCTTCCGCGCGCCAAAGGCGATCGTCCGACCGCTGGCCGAGAGGATGGGGAACATCACCCGGCCCCGGAAACGGTCGTAGTAGCCGGTACCGTCCTCCCTCCGCACAAGCAACCCGGCCTTCTCAACGAGGGTGGGATCAAGATGCTCCCTTCGGGCGAACTGGAGAAGATCCTCCCAGGAGTTGAGAGAGTAGCCGAGTCCGAATGCGCGGATCGTCTGGTCCGTGAACTCCCTGTGCCGCAGGTATTCGAGGGCCAGTTGACCCTCGATGTGATTGAGGAGGTTGTCCTGAAAATGCAGCCCGGCAGTTCTGCATATCTCGTAGAGTTGTTCCTGCTCGGCATCACCTTCGCGTTGTTCTCCGCCCGCGGAGGGAAGTCGAATGCCCGCGCGATCAGCCAGAAACCGGACGGCCTCGACGAACGTCAGCTTATCGCGCTCCATCACAAACGTGAAGACATTCCCCCCCCTGCTGCACCCGAAACAGTGAAACATCTGTTTGTCCGGGCTGACGGTGAAGGAAGGCGTCTTTTCCTGATGAAACGGACACAGGCCGACATAGCTCCGCCCGCGCTTCTTGAGGCGCACGGTGGAGGCGATCACCTCCACGATATCGGCGGCGTTGCGGACATCCTCGATCTTGTCGTCTGGAATGCGCATCGGAATAATCTACGGATTGCGCGAGAGAGAGGCAATAAAACGGCGGCGCCGGCGCGGGGGAGTCCCGGCCGGCGCGATGTCCTTGTCAACATCCCGACAAATCGCTCACACCTGCACATCCTCCCTGATGTATTGTGGACGCACGCGGGCCGGTCGTGCCTTGCGGCGCGTGTACCGGCGCTCCACGGTCGGCGTAGGAATCTTCGGTTCTTCCTCGACGTCCGGATACGTGAAGATGTCGTACTTGTAGTTGCGGAGAATGATCTGGTTGCCGTTCCGCCCGAGCACGTACTGCGGAAGGAGCGGGATCTTCCCTCCCCCTCCGGGCGCGTCGATGACAAAAGAAGGAATGGCGAGACCGGATGTATGCCCGCGCAACTTGTCCATGATATCCAGTCCGACACTTACCGGTGTGCGGAAATGGTTGGCGCCCTTCGTGATATCCGCCTGGTAGAGGTAGTACGGGCGCACGCGCATGACAAGAAGTTTGCGCATGAGTTCGAGCATGGTATCGGGATCGTCATTCACCCCCTTCATCAGCACCGCTTGGTTCCCTAGCGGGATGCCGGCGTCGGCAATCATTTCACACGCCCGTTTGGCCTCGGGGGTGCATTCCCACGGGTGGTTGAAATGGGTGTTGATGTAGAGGGGATGGTACTTCCGGAGCATGCGCATCAGCTTCGGCGTGAATCGCTGGGGCAGCACGCACGGCATTTTCGTGCCCAGGCGGATGATCTCCACGTGCGGGATGGCCCGCAGGCCCGCCAGGATCCTCTCCAGCATGAAGTCGGTGAGCATCAGCGGATCACCGCCGGACAGGATCACATCGCGCACCTCCGGGTGCGCGGCAATATAGTCAATTCCGTCCTGGATGTACTTCATGTTAATCTTGTTCGAATCGCCCACTTTCCGCTTCCGCGTGCAGAAACGGCAGTACATCGAACATTGACTTGTCGTCAGAAACAGCACGCGATCCGGATAGCGGTGAACGATGCTCGGCACGGGACTGTGGGAATCTTCGGCGAGGGGGTCTTCCGGGAGACCGTCCTCCTCGAGTTCCTTCGCGTCGGGTATACATTGAAGCCAGATAGGATCACCCGGGTACCGAATCAAGCTGAGATAGTAGGGGTTGATCCGAATGTGGAACAAACCGTTCAGCCGGTCCGCCAGCTCTTTGTTGAACCCGAAACGATCTACGAGGTCTTTACCGCTGTCCACACTCTGTCGCAGCATCTCCTGCCAGAGTTCCATACGTGCCTTTCATCCTCCGTGTAATGGGACAAGATATTTGCCGAGTACCACAAGATCATCACCGGCGCTGTAGTAATCCCGTATGCGGGACAACTCGGCGTATCCGCGACGGTGGTAGAAAGCCCGCGTGGCATCGTAGCGAGGGGTCGAAGATGTCTCTGCGACGATGAGACGACCACCGGACGAGCGAACGAGCGCTTCGGCGTGTGCGTCGAGAGCAGATCCGATACCCCGCCCATGATGCGACGGTGCGACCGCAATCCAGTACAGATCATATGTGCCGCTTGTCCCCGGCGTGGGACCCAGGCAATAGTAGCCCACGGGCGATCCATCTTCATCGCTCACAGCGATGCAATAGTCTTTTTGACCTGGCTTGTCCAGCACGGCGTCGATCAATTCGAGCGCGATTGCGATCTCGGCCGGGGAAAACACACCGGTCGCTTCCACCAGGCGTTGGAGCAGTTCTCGGTCTGCACGGCGCAGCGGCCGGATAACGGTGGGAGAAGTCCCGCTCACTGTGCACGCTCCAGTGCGGATTCCACAATTTTGCCGATCGTATCGGGGAAAGAGAAACCCGCGGTCCGTGCAGAGCGGGCAAATCCCGCATCGTCAGAGATATCGGGATTGGGATTGACCTCCAGCACGTACGCATCGCCGCCGGGCGTGAGACGAAAATCGATCCGTGCGTAGTCGCGGCAGCCAATCAGGTGAAAGCACTCAAGCGCAAGACGTTTGAGCTCGGCGTCTTTGCCGGGGGGAAGCTTGGTCGGGCAGACGCCCTGCGTGCCTTTGTAAGCCACGGTGCCGTTCAGCCACTTGGCTTCATAACTCACGATGTGATGCATGCCGGGCAGGAGTCCGGAAAAATCAATTTCGGAGATCGGCAACACCTGCGGACGCTTGTAGCCGAGGATTGCCACATTCAGTTCGCGTCCTTCGATGTACTGTTCCACAAGTGCGGGTTGATCGAACTCGCGGTGTATATGGAGGACCTGTTTGCGCAGCTCGGCGAGATTGCTCACGATCGACGCATCGCTGATGCCCACGCTCCCGTCTTCATGTGCCGGTTTAGCGATCAGCGGGAAGGTCAGTCCGTCTTTGAGGCTGATCCGGTCGGCGGCGCGGAACACCTGGGATTCCGGTGTGGGGATGCCGCGCGCGCGGAGGATCTCCTTGACGCGGGGCTTGTGCAGCGCGGTCCCGAGGGCCAGCGGACCCGCTCCCGTGTAGGGAATCTTGAGAAGTTCGTACAGACCCGCGACATTCATCTCCTGGAGTGATTCGTTCTCGAGACACTCCACGAGATTGAAAATCAGGTCCGGTTTCTCGGCGCGGAGGAAATCGATCAGGCGGAAGATGTCACTGTTGACATTGAAGATCCGAGTCCTGTACCCGAGCGTTACCAGTGCCGACTTGATGTCTTCCATCTCTTCCATGACGCCGACTTCGGAGAGATCCAACGGCTTCGGCATGTCTTGCACAGCCGGGCCATCGGGAGACGTCACCATAGTACCCTTTTGCAGGAGGCCGTTTTCGGCGATATACTGCCGGGCCGCCGCATCCCCGACCACCGGTTCGTTGTAAAGTATTGAAATTCGTAATTTTCTTGCCATAATATATCCGTTATTGGCCAATCGCGGATGCAAGTGCGGGAGTCCGGACGGGGACACCGCAGCGCTGCATCGCGATATCCAGAACGGCGTTGATCAACGCATTGTAACTCATGCCTGCTGTCCTGGCTGCCTTTGGAAAACAGGAATTATCCTCCGGTCGAGGCAGAATCCCCGGGAGAGGATTCAGCTCCAGGATGCATGGACGCCCGCGGGCATCCATACGCACATCGACCCGGGTCCAATCACGGCATCGGAGAATGCGGTACGACTTCTTGCAGAGGGCCTCGATCGCCTCCGCTTCCTCCGGACACAACGGCGCGGGACACGCGTAGATCTCGAGCGGTTTGTCCGTGGTATCCCAGATCCACTTCGCTTCATACGAATAAATCGGGTTCATGCCCGGCGGCAACGCATCAAAGCGGATCTCCACGATGGGCAGCATCCGCACCGCATCACCGTTGCCCATGAGCGCCACCGTGAATTCGCGTCCGGGCAGGAACTCCTCCACCAGTGCGGGCTGATTGTAGGTCGTGAGCACGGTTCGCACCTCGCGCTCGAGTTCCTCCGGCGTCCGCACGACACACGAGTTGTAGATGCCCTTGCTCGATCCCTCATGCAGTGGTTTGACGATCGACGGAAATTTTACGCGCGCATCTTCAAACTCATCCATCGCATAAATCACGACGAAGGGAGCGGTGGCAACACCGTTGTGCGCCAGGATCTCCTTCGCCCGCGCCTTGTCGAGACACACTGCGAGTGTGAGCGGATCAGAACCGAGGTACGGGATGCGCAACAGCTCCAACATCGCGGGTATCTGTGCCTCGCGTGACACGCCGTGCAGGTCGGCCACATGCTCGGCCGACACGCCCATATGGCAGTGCTCGAATGCGCACCACAGGCCGTCGTGAATCATCGAATCGACCAGGCTCGCGTCGCCCATGCGCAGCCCCTCGCGCGCGCGCGGCAGCAAGTACGGCGAGTTGCTCATCGACTCCATGCCGCCGGCAACGGCGATGTCGATGTCGCCGAGCGCGATGCCCTGAGCGGCGAGCATGACGGCCTTCAATCCCGAACCGCAGACCTTGTTGATGGTGAGAGCGCCAACATCGTTGCTGAGGCCGCCGGCAAGAGCGGCCTGACGCGCCGGCGCTTGTCCGACGCCTGCCGTCAGCACGTTGCCCATGATGCATTCCTCGACCGACGCCGGGTCGATGCCTGCGCGTGCAACGGCCTCGCGCACGACAATCGCGCCGAGCTGCGGCGCCTGCAATCCTTTCAGACTGCCAAGGAACTTCCCGGACGGTGTACGAACGGCGCTGACGATGACGGGCT
>Ga0105107_10002772_pt1 | contig 11592 bp, 10 predicted proteins | sample PPLLaktember2015_6_FD_79335 | JGI IMG/M metagenome (GOLD analysis project Ga0105107, IMG submission 79335) | Freshwater sediment microbial communities from Prairie Pothole Lake near Jamestown, North Dakota, USA - PPLs Lake P8 Core (1) Depth... | ecosystem: Environmental > Aquatic > Freshwater >... | reverse complement strand
GCGCGCGAAGCTCGGCGAGCAACTGCAGCCGCTGGTCGAGCGCGCGAGCGCCGAGCTGGTCGCCGCGATCAACCAGCACGTGGGCGATCTGCTGCGCACCTACGTCGCCGAGGCGCTCGAGCAAGAGATCGAGCGCTGGCGCGACGGCCAGCGCTAGGGTGCCTCGCGGCGAAGTCCGGCCGCCCGCGTGGCCGGGTATCATCGTCCCATGAATGCCGTGCCAACGCCTCCTCGGGTCCGCGAGCGCGACGCCGCGAACGCGCAGGCGCTCCTCGCCGAGCGTGGCGCGCGCGCGACCCGCGCGCGCATCGACGTGCTCTCGGCGCTCCTTGCCGCCGACGAGGCGCTGTCGCACCACGACGTCGAGCGCCGGCTCGCGCGCGGCCACGACATCGACCGCGTGACGCTCTACCGCGTTCTCGAGTGGCTCACGGGGCAGGGCCTCGCGCACAAGGTCTCCGGCGACGACCGCATCTGGCGCTTCTCCGCCGCCGGGCACGCCGGTGGCGGCGCGGTCCACGCGCACGCCCACTTCGAGTGCAGCGACTGCGGGCGAGTCATCTGCCTGGAGGAGGCGCGCGTGCCCATGATTGCGCTGCCGGCGGGCTTTCGTCGGCGCGAGATCGAGGTGACCGTGAAGGGTACCTGCGACGCCTGCAAGCGCTAGCCATTGCTCACGAGAGGAATCACCATGATCATCGTCATGCAGCCCGACGCGGGCGATCGCGCCATTGCCGCTGTCGAGGCGAAGATCCGCGCGCAGGGGCTCGGCGTGCACGTATCGCGCGGCACCGAGCGCACGCTGATCGGTGCCGTGGGCGACGAGCGCAGGCTCGCGCCGGAGACGTTCGAGACGATGGCCGGCGTCGAGCGCGCACTCCACATCCTCAAACCCTACAAGCTGGTCGCGCGAGAGTGGCACAAGGCGTCGACGGTGATCGACGTGCGTGGCGCGCAGATCGGCGGCCACGACGTGCAGATGATCGCCGGCCCCTGCTCGGTGGAGACGCCCGAGCAGATGAACGCGGCCGCGGACGCGGTGGCCGCGGGCGGCGCGCGGCTGATGCGGGGCGGTGCGTTCAAGCCGCGTACCTCGCCTTATGCGTTCCAGGGCAAGGGCGTCGACGGCCTCGCGCTGCTGCAGGACGCGGCCGCGCGCCACGGCCTGCCCGTCGTGACCGAGTTGATGGACGTGCGCATGCTGGACACGTTCCTCGACCACAAGGTCGATGTGATCCAGATCGGCACGCGCAACATGCAGAACTTCGACCTGCTGAAGGAAGTGGGGCGCGTCGACGTGCCGGTGATCCTGAAGCGCGGCATGAGCGCGACGGTGAACGAGTGGCTGATGGCGGCCGAGTACATCGCCGCTGGCGGCAACCACAAGATCATCCTGTGCGAGCGCGGCATTCGCACGTTCGAGACCGCCTACCGCAACGTGCTCGACGTCACCGCGGTGGCGGTGCTGAAGAAGGAGACCCACTTGCCGGTGATCGTCGACCCTTCGCACGCGGGCGGCAAGGCGTGGATGGTGCCTGCGCTGTCCTGCGCCGCGGTGGCGGCCGGCGCCGACGGGCTGCTGGTCGAGGTCCACCCGAATCCGCCCGAAGCCTGGTGCGACGCCGACCAGGCGCTGACGCCCGCCGAATTCGCGGTACTGATGGACCGGCTCGACGCCGTGGCGCATGCGATGGGACGGGGGTTGGCGCGGCGCGCGCCGGCGGCACGGGAAGCGGCGTTGGCGTAGGGTTCGGGTGCCGGAGTGCGCGTGCTGGCAGGGCCGCGCCAGCGTCGGTGCAAGAGCGCGGTTTCGCGTGCAACGCAGTTGCGATAGAGTCGCGACATGTTCGAACTCGAGGGCGTCGAGCACTGGTACGGCAACACGCGTGTGCTTGCCGTCGATTCGTGGCGAGCGGCTGCGGGTGAGGCCTGGCTCCTCGCCGGCCCGTCGGGCAGCGGCAAGTCCACGCTGCTGCACGTGCTCGCCGGGCTCACCACGCCGTCGCGAGGGCGGGTGATCGTCGCGGGGGCGGATCTCGGCACGCTTGCCCCGGGGCCGCGCGACCGCTGGCGCGGCCGCTCGGTCGGGATCGTGCCGCAGCGGCTGCACCTGGTCGGGGCGCTCCGTGTCTTCGACAACCTGCGCCTTGCGCAGACGCTTGCCGGGCTTCCTTCCGACGACGGACGGATCCGCGCGATGCTCGAGGCGGTGCACGTCGGCGACCTCGCGCACCGGTATCCGCGTGAACTGTCGCAGGGACAGGCGCAGCGCGTCGCGATCGCGCGTGCCGTGATCAACCGGCCGGCGCTGGTGCTGGCCGACGAGCCCACCGCGAACCTGGACGACGCGCACGCCGCGGCCGCGCTCGAGCTCCTGCGCGCGCAGGCGCAGGAGGCCGGAGCAACGCTGGTCGTGGCCTCGCACGACGCCCGCGTGCGGCCACTTGTCCCGCACGTGTACACGCTGCCCGCCCGCGAGGCGCTCGCGGTGCAGCCATGAGCCCGAAGGGCCGCCCCGAGGGCGAATCCGCCCCGAAGCGCGTCAGCGCGGAGGGTAGTCCAGTGAGCCACGCCTGCCTCGTCGGCGTGCGCGGCGCGCCCGCATCATGGGCCTGACCCGCCTCGCCTTCGCCTACGCGCGCCGGCGGCCGCTTGCGACGGCGCTGGTCGTGCTGCTGCTCGCCGCCGGCACCGCGGTCGTCACGCTCACGCTGCTGGTCGCGCGCGAGCTCGAGGGGCGCCTTACCCGCGACGCCGCCGGCATCGACCTCGTCGTCGGCGCGAAGGGCAGTCCGCTGCAACTCGTGCTCGCCGGCGTCTTCCACGTCGACGTGCCGCCCGGCAACATCCCGCTGGCGTCCGTCGCCGAGCTACGCGCGAATCCGATGATCGCGCAGGCGATTCCACTCGCGCTGGGGGACAGCTTCCGCGGGTTCCGCATCGTCGGTAGCGAGCCTGCGCTGGTCGAGCACTACGGCGGCCGCCTCGCGGCCGGTGTCCTGTGGACGAGGCCGATGGAGGCTGTGCTGGGCAGCGAGGTTGCGCGCGCATCCGCACTGGGCGTCGGGGGCTCGTTCGCGGGTTCGCACGGGCTCGCGGAAGGCGGGGGAGAGCACGGCGACGAGCCCTATCGCGTGACCGGCGTGCTCGCGCCGACGGGCACCGTGCTGGACCGCATGGCGCTCACCTCGGTCGAGAGCGTCTGGGCCGTGCATGATGCGCATCACGGCGCGGAGGAAACGGAGGACGAGCGCGCGCACGAGGGCGACGCGAAGGGTGCGGGCGCACACGCCGCCGAGGGGGTAGCCCGCGAGGTGACGATGGTGCTGGTGCGCTACGTCGGCCCACTCGCCGCGGCCAGCCTGCCGCGGCAGATCAATGAGTCGACCAACCTCGTCGCGGCATCGCCCGCCTACGAGACCGCACGGCTGCTGTCGATCTTCGGCATCGGCATCGACCTGCTGCGCGCGTTCGCCTGGCTGTTGATCGCCGCGTCGGCCCTCATGCTGTTCGTCGCGCTCGTGCAGACGCTCGACGAGCGGCGCTACGACCTCGCCATCCTGCGCACGCTGGGCGCGAGCCGACTGCAGGTCGCGTGGGTGCTGATCGCGGAGTCGGTGGCGCTCGCGCTGGCGGGCGCGGTGACCGGGGTCGCGGTCGCGCACGCGGTCGCCGCATTCGCCGGAAAGCTGGTGCCCGCTGCCGCACCGCTCGCTGCCGGTGCATGGACGCCGCATCCGGAGGAGGCGCTGGTACTCGGGATCGCGGTCGCAGTCGGTATACTGGCGGCGCTGTGGCCCGCGTGGCAGGCATACCGCCTCGACGTCGCGGCCACGCTCGCCGACTCCTGAGCGAGGAATACCGATGAAGCGTTTCCCGAACCCCTCGATGCTCGCCGCCGTGACCCTCGTCGCGGCGATGCCCTTGTTCGCGCAGGCCGTCACCACCGTCCCGCCTGGGGGGCTGCCGTCCGCCAGCGAGTTCTCCGCGCAGATCCTGCCCGAGCGGGCGGGCGTCGTGTCGTGGCGCACGCTGGCGCAGGTGTCGTCGGTGAAACAGGGCGGCAAGATGGTGCCCGAGTTCTCGAAGGACATCGTGGCGCTCGACAAGAAGGACACCCGCGTGCAGGGCTTCATGATCCCGCTCGACGTCGGCGACAAGCAGAAGCGCTTTCTGATCACGTCGGTGCCGCCGCACTGCTCGTTCTGCCTGCCCGCCGGCCCGGACTCGGTGGTCGAGGTGGTTGCGAAGACTGCCGTGAAGTACACGTTCGACCCGATCGTCGTCGCCGGCCGCTTCAGCGTGCTGAAGGACGACGCCTCCGGGCTCCTCTACCGGCTCTCCGACGCCTCGCAGGTCGAGGTGGCGCAACTCGCGCCCGGCGCGCCGGCGGGATTGGTGCCGCCCTCGGGCTCGACCCCCGGCAAGCCGCAGCTCAAGTAGGGCTTCTTCGCCACGCACCCGGCGAACCCGCAAGGCCGCTGGTATTTGCAACACAGTTGCGTTAGCATCGCAGGAGATGCAACTAAGTTGCATTACGGCCCGGGACGGTCACACACGTGAGGCGTCCGACAAGCCGGTCCAGGGAGCTCACGCATGTACAACCGCACATACGTCCGCGCTGCGTCGTGCCCCGTCGTTCTGGCGCTCGCTGCACTGCCGTCGGCCGGTGCCGCCGCGCAGCCGGCTGCGCAGGGGCCGTCCCGTCTCGACACGGTGATCGTCACCGCCAACCCGCTCGGCAGCGAGCTCCTCGACATGGTGTCACCGGTATCGGTGCTCTCGGGCGAGCGGCTGCTGCGTGCACAGCAGCCTACGCTCGGCGAGACGCTGGGCACGTTGCCCGGCATCTCGTCGAGCTATTACGGCCCCAATGCCAGCCGGCCGGTGATCCGCGGGCTCGACGGTGGGCGCGTACGGATCCTGCAGAACGGCATGGGCCTGCTCGATGCCTCGGGCACGAGCGTCGACCACGCGGTATCGCTGGAAACGCTGACGGCGCGGCGGATCGAGGCGGTGCGCGGACCCGCGACCCTGCTGTACGGCCCGTCGGCGATCGGCGGGGTGGTCAACGTGATCGACAGCCGGATTCCTGCCGAGGGCACCGGTGGCGTCGCGGTCGGATTCGACGCGCGCTACGCATCCCCTGCCGCGGAGCGCGCGATCGGCGCGACGCTCGACGCCGGCGAACGCACCGGCCCGCAACTGCACGTCGACGGCTTCACCCGCCGAACCGACGACCTGCGCATTCCCGACTACGCGTATTCGCCGCAGCTGCGCGACCTGCTGCCCGAAGAGGAGTGGGGCCCGCGCTGGCGGCTGCCGAACAGCGCCAGCGACTCGCATGGCGGATCGGTCGGGCTGTCGTGGGTCGACGCCAAGGGATACGGCGGGCTTTCCTACCAGGTGTTCGACACCGACTACGGCACGGTGGCGGAACCCGACGTGACCATCGCGCTTCGCCAGCGGCGCCTCGATGCCGCAGGAGAGATCCGCGATCCGTTCGCCAACGTGAAGTCGGTGCGATTCCGCTATGGTCAGTCCGACTACAGGCACACCGAGTACGAGGGCGACGAGGTCGGTACGGTCTTCGTCAACCAGGGCTACGAGGCGCGCATCGACGCGACGCACGGCCGGATCGGCCCGCTCGATGGCGCCGTGGGCCTGCAGGTGACGGATTTCGACCTCTCGGCCGAAGGCGAGGAGGCGTTCCTGCCGGACACCTCGACGCGCCAGTTCTCGGGCTTCGTCTACGAGGAGTACCGCACCGGTCCGTGGCGGCTGCAGTTCGGCGGGCGCTACGACCACACCCGCGTTTCGGCCGCCGATGGCGAGCCGTTCGGACCCGGCTTGACGCGGACGTTCGACACCGGCAGCGGCTCGGTCGGCGCGATCTGGAGCTTCGCGCCGGGCCTTGCGCTCGTGGGTTCGTACGCCTACTCGCAGCGGCCGCCCAACTATCAGGAGCTCTTCGCCGACGGACCGCACGCGGCGACCGGGCTCTTCGAGGTCGGCGACCGCGATCTGGGCGTCGAGAAGTCCTCCGGAATCGACGTCGCATTGCGGCGCTCAGGTGAGGACTGGTCGGGCAGCGTCAGTGTGTTCTTCAACCGGTTCTCGAACTACGTCGGGCTGTTCCCGACGGGCGAGGTCGACGACGATCTTCCGGTGTGGGCCTACGCGCAGACGCGAGCCGAGTTCTACGGCCTCGAGGTCGAGGGGCGTATCGCGCTCGGGCGTGCGGCCGGCGGTGCCTGGGATCTCGGGGTGCAGGCCGACTGGCTGCGCGGCACCGACAAGGGGAGCGGCGAGCCGCTGTCCCGCATCACGCCGCTGCGCTTCGGCGGCGGTATCGTCTACGCCGCGGAGCGCTGCGACGCCCGCCTCGACGTCCTGCGCGTGCAGGCGCAGGACCGCCTCGCCCCGGAAGAACTGCCGACCGACGGCTACACGATGCTCAATGCGAGCCTCACGTGGCGCATCGGCGACGCGGCACAGGGGCTCGCGGCGTTCGTGCAGGGTGTGAACCTGCTCGACGAGGACGCGCGCATCCACAGCTCGGTGCTGAAGGACATCGCGCCACTCGGCAGGCGTGGCGTCGTCGTGGGCGTGCGCGGGGCATTCTGACGCGCCGCGCGGCAGCATGGTTTTCGCCCGAGGGACGCTGGGCGTAAGCTCCGCGTGTTCGGCACCACAAGGAGCGCTGCCATGCCTGTGCACAAGACCGACCTGCTGCTGCTTCCGGGGCTCACCAACGATGCCCGCGTGTGGCAGGGTGTCGCCGACTGCCTCGCCGACGTCGCGACGGTACACGTTACCGATCTGACGGCGCGCGAGACGATGCCGGAACTTGCGCTCGACGTGCTCGCCAAGGCGCCGGCGCGCTTTGCGTTGGCGGGGCTGTCGATGGGCGGCTACTGCGCGCTGGAGATCGTCGCCCGCGCGCCGGAGCGCGTGATGGCACTCGGGCTCGTCGACACCAGTGCGCGACCGGACACACCCGAGGGCCGCGCGGGTCGCGAAAGGCAGGTCGCCCGCGCGCCGGCGGAGCTCGCGACGATCGTCGAGGAGCTGCTGCCGAAGTGGGTGCATCCGAGCCGGCTCGACGACCACGCCGTCGCGGACATCGTGCGCGCCATGGCGCGCGACAGCGGTGCCGACGTGTTCGCGAGGCAACAGCGCGCGATCATGAGCCGGGCCGACAGTCGGCCGCGCCTCTCCGCAATCCGTTGCCCGACGGTCGTCGTCTGCGGACGCGAAGATGCGCTGCTGCCGCTCGAAGTTCACGAGGAAATGGCACGCGGCATCCCGGGCGCGAAGCTGCGCGTGATCGAGGCCTGCGGGCATCTTGCGCCGCTGGAGCGGCCGGCCGACGTCGCGGCGGCGCTGCGGGAGCTGCTCGATAAGTAGGATAAGTAGGGTCAGACTCGACTTTCCCGAGGATAAGTAGGGTCAGACTCGACTTTCTGAGGAAAGTCGAGTCTGACCCTACTTATCTGACCCTACTTATCCGGGCACGGCGACTCGCTGTGGGGGGCGTCCGCAGGGCGCACCGCTATAATCCAAAACTTTGCCGATCACGCGCGGCGCCACGCGGCGGCGCGAGAACAAGAACGTCATGGAACTCGCGAAGAGCTTCGAGCCGCACGACATCGAGCGCACGTGGTATCCGTTGTGGGAGTCGCGTGGCTGGTTCCGGCCTTCGATCAACCCGGGGACGGCGCCGTTCTGCATCCAGCTCCCGCCGCCGAACGTCACCGGCACGCTGCACATGGGCCATGCGTTCCAGCAGACGCTGATGGACGTGATGATCCGCTGGCACCGGATGCGCGGCGACAACACGCTCTGGCAGCTCGGCACCGACCACGCCGGCATCGCCACGCAGATCGTCGTCGAGCAGCAGTTGAAGGTCGAAGGCAAGACGAGGCACGACCTGGGGCGCGAGGCGTTCACGAAGCGCGTCTGGGCGTGGAAGGAGGAGTCCGGCGGCGCGATCACCAAGCAGATGCGCAGGCTCGGCACCAGCGGCGACTGGACGCGCGAGCGCTTCACGATGGACGAGGGCCTCTCGGCGGCGGTGCTCGAGACCTTCGTGCGCCTCCACGAAGACGGGCTCATCTACCGACGCAAGCGGTTGGTCAACTGGGACCCGAAGCTCGGCACCGCGGTGTCCGACCTCGAGGTCGACAGCGAGGAGGAACAGGGGAAGCTCTGGGAGCTTCGCTATCCGCTCGCGGACGGGTCGGGATCGCTGGTCGTCGCGACCACCCGTCCCGAGACGATGCTGGGCGACACCGCGGTCGCGGTGAATCCCGCGGACGAGCGCTACACGCACCTGATCGGGAAGACGGTCCGGCTGCCGCTCGCCGAGCGCGAGATCCCGATCATCGCCGACGACTACGTCGATCGCGAGTTCGGCACCGGCTGCGTGAAGATCACGCCGGCGCACGACTTCAACGACTGGGCGATCGGCGAGCGCCACGGCTTGCCCGCGATCGCAATCCTCGACCTCGAGGCCAAGATCAACGACAACGCCCCGGCGAAGTACCGCGGCCTCGACCGCTACGTGGCGCGCAAGGTGGTGCTCGCCGACCTCGCCGCGGCGGGTCTCCTCGTCTCCGAGAAGCCGCACAGGATGATCGTGCCGCGGTGCGGGCGCACCGGCGAGGTGGTCGAGCCGACGCTGACCGACCAGTGGTACATGGCGATGACCAAGCCGGCGCCCGCGAGCCACGCGATGTGGCCGGGACGGACGATCCAGGACCTGTGCCTCGCCGCGGTCAGCGAGCAGGGACTCGTGCACCCGAAGACCGGCGAGGTCGGGCGCGTGCGCTTCGTTCCGGGCGAGTGGATCTCGACCTACCTGCACTGGATCAACAACATCCAGGACTGGTGCATCTCGCGGCAGTTGTGGTGGGGCCACCAGATCCCGGCGTGGTACGACGAGACCGGCAACGTCTACGTCGCCCGCACGGAGGCCGCCGCGCGCGCGCTTGCCGTGGCGAAGCTCGGCCGCGAGCCCGCGAGCTTCCGCCGCGACGAGGATGTGCTCGACACCTGGTTCTCCTCGGCATTGTGGTGCCACTCGACGCTCGGCTGGCCCGCCGACACGCCCGAGCTCCGCACGTTCCTGCCGTCGTCGGTACTGGTCACCGGCTTCGACATCATCTTCTTCTGGGTCGCGCGGATGATCATGACCACGACGTACTTCACCGGTCACGTGCCGTTCCGCGACGTCTACATCAACGCGATCGTGCGCGACGAGGAAGGTCAGAAGATGTCGAAGTCGAAGGGGAACGTGCTCGACCCCCTCGACCTGATCGACGGCATCGATCTCGAGGGCCTGGTCGCGAAGCGCACGTCGAACATGATGGACCCGCGGCAGGCGGAGTCGATCGGCAAGCGCACGCGCAGGCAGTTCCCGGACGGCATCCCGGCGTTCGGTGCCGACGCGCTGCGCTTCACCTTCGCGAGCCTCGCCACCTACGGCCGCACGCTCAACTTCGACCTCGCCCGCTGCGAGGGCTACCGCAACTTCTGCAACAAGCTGTGGAACGCGAGCCGCTTCGTGCTGATGAACGTCGACGGCAAGGACGTCGGGCTGGACGGGCCGAGGCCGCCGCTCTCGTTCGTCGACCGCTGGATCGTCTCGAGACTGCAGGCCGTCGAGGCCGAGATCGACCGCCAGCTCGGCGACTATCGCTTCGACCTCGCCGCCAAGGCACTCTACGAGTTCGTCTGGGACGAGTACTGCGACTGGTACGTCGAGATGGCGAAGGTAGAGCTCGCCGACGCCGATCCCGAGGTGCAGCGCGGCACGCGGCGCACGCTGGTGCGGGTGCTCGAAGCGGTGCTCCGGCTCGCGCACCCGATCATGCCGTTCATCACCGAGGAGCTCTGGCAGCGGGTCGCGCCGCTCGCCGGCAAGTCGGGGGAGACGGTCTCGCTGCAGCCGTACCCGAAGGCGCAGCAGGCGAACGTCGATGCCGCGGCGGAGGCCGAGGTCGCGGCACTGAAGGCCGTCGTCAATGCCTGCCGCGCGCTCCGCGGCGAGATGAACCTCTCGCCGGCGCAGAAGGTGCCCTTGCTCGCGGCCTCGTCGCACGAGGACGAGCGCGCCCGCCTCGTGGCGTTCGCCCGCTACGCCGCGCCGCTCGCACGGCTCTCAGAGGTCAAGGTCGGCGCGGAGTTGCCCGCCACCGACGCGCCCGTGCAGGTCGTCGGCGAGACGCGCCTCATGCTGCACATCGAGATCGACAAGGCGGCCGAGCGCGAGCGCCTCGGCAAGGAGATCGCCCGGCTCGAGGGCGAGATCGCCAAGGCGAACGTGAAGCTCGGCAACGAGAGCTTCGTCGCGCGCGCGCCCGCGGCCGTGGTCCTGCAGGAACGTGCGCGGCTCGCGGGATTCGCGGCGACACTGGCGAAGCTCAAGCCCCAGCTCGAGCGATTGGGTTGACGTTGGTTGGACGGGCCGGCTGCGTCGTCTTCGTCGAGGACGCGGTTCCGCGCGCGGCGCTCGGCGCCGGCCATCCACGCTCTCTCGCGGTCCTGCGCGAGCTGGCCGCGACTGCCGACGAGGTCGTCGTTGTGCCGACGCAGCCCGCGTCGCCAGTCGACGTCGCGCCCGATCCGCTTCCTGCGAACGTGGTCATCGCCGACGGGGCGCCGCTCGACGCGCTCGGGGCGCTGCTCGCGGCGACGCCCCGGCGCGTGCGGCTCCTCTGGGTTGCCCGGCCGCACAACATGGCGTGGGTCGCGTCGCTGCGCGCGCGCTTGCCCGCGCTCTTTGCCGGTACGCGGATCGTCTACGACTCGGAAGCGCTGTTTGCGCGCCGCGAGATCGTGCGGCAGGCGCTGTTCGGGACGCCGGTCCCCCAGGCCCGGGCCGAGCGAATGGTCCGCCAGGAGCTCTATCCCGCGGAGATTGCCGACGGGGCCGCGGCCGTGTCGGAAGAGGAGCGCCAGATCCTGCGCGTCCGTCTGTCCTGTCCTGTCGAGCTGGTGGGGTATCCCGCGGCGTGGAACGCTTCGCCGCGGCCGTTCGCCGAGCGGTCGGGCGCACTGTTCGTGGGCAGAGCGTTGGCGCCGGACTCGCCCAACGGCGAGAGCCTGCGCTTCCTGCTCGGCGACGTCTGGCCGAGGCTCGGCCCCGGTGCGCCGCCACTGTCCGTTGCAGGAATGGGCTGCGAGCCCGACGGCTGGCTTGCGCCATTCGCAGGTGACGGCGTGCGCCTCGTCGGGCCGGTGGCCGACCTCGCGCCGCTCTATGACGCGGCCCGCATCTTCGTCGCACCAACGCGCTTCGCCGCTGGCATACCCATCAAGGTGCTCGACGCCGCGCGCCACGGCGTGCCGGTGGTGGCCACGACGCTCCTTGCGAGGCAGCTCGGCTGGAAGGACGGGGAAGCCTTGCGCGTCGCCGACGTTCCCGACGCCTTCGCGAGCGCGGTCGCGAGGATCCATGGCGACGAGGCGATGTGGCGCGCGCTGCGCGACGGCGCAAGAGCGGCGCTCTCGCGGGATTTCGATCCGGACGAGTTCGGGCGGCGCGTCCGGCGGCTGGCGGCGGGATAGCGGGTTCAGCGCGGTCGC
>Ga0105107_10002771_pt1 | contig 11593 bp, 11 predicted proteins | sample PPLLaktember2015_6_FD_79335 | JGI IMG/M metagenome (GOLD analysis project Ga0105107, IMG submission 79335) | Freshwater sediment microbial communities from Prairie Pothole Lake near Jamestown, North Dakota, USA - PPLs Lake P8 Core (1) Depth... | ecosystem: Environmental > Aquatic > Freshwater >... | reverse complement strand
GGCGCCGGCGGGGGAGGGCTGCGTCGGCAAGCTGCGCCTGCGGGGGCCGCTCTGGGACACGACCAGCGGCCAGCCGGAGCCCGGCCTCGACGCGATCCTCGACGCAGTCGCCGAAACGATCCGCACGCGCTGCGGCGAGCGCGGGGTCGTGATCGAGGCCCACGCCTTCGAGCTGCCGGCGCCGGAGCTGAACCAGCGGCTCTCGGAGCTCCGCGCGGCGCTGGTGCGCCACGAGCTCGTGAAGCGCGGCATCCCCGCGGACCGGCTGCTGCCGGCGGGCATGGGCGACACCACGCCCCTCGTCCCAGCCGGCGATCCCGGCGCCGCGCTCGAGAACCGCCGCATCACCTTTCGCGCGCTCGAGTAGACCGCCCGCGCGCGCGTCCCGTCGAGGGCGGCCCGGCGGTCAGGTTGCCGTGCGCCAGGTCGAAGAGCTGTACCCCGGAGGGCAGTGAGCCGGGCAAGCCACCCAACACCGGCGCTGCGCCGCCCAACGCGCGCATCACCCAGCGCGGAGCGGGCTACGCCAGGAGACCGACGAACATGAAGAGGGTCTTCGGACTGGCGTTCGCGCAACGATTGCTGAACGTGCTTGGCTGGACGGTAGTCGTCTGTGTCGCTGGAACGGCGAGCGCGGCGGCCGTCACCTTTGACATGACGATGCAGCTGGGCGGCGACACGCTCAGCCTCGCCGATCTCGAGAGCGCGGGTCTGATCCGCTTTACGCCGTCGCCGTCCGGCGGTGATTACTCGACCGTCGAGCCGATCACCCAGGCGGGAGACTGGTCTACACCGCCCTCGCCGACGGCAACCCGTGGCGCGCACTCGGGAACGATCCCTACAGCCTGAGCTGTGCCGGGAGCGGCTGCACCATGAGCCAGTTTCCCCAGTTCGGCTCCGTTGTCGCGCCCCCAGCCCAGAGCTCGATTGGCATCACGCTCGAGTTCGCCCTCTCGCCGGGAGCTTCGGCCGACCTCACGGGTCACTTCCGCATCGTGGCGCTGCCCGAGCCGGCCACCATCCTGCTCTTCGGCAGCGGCCTTGCCGGGATGGCCCTCGTCCGGCGACGCCGACTCTGAACCGGGCCGCTCGGGCACGGGAGTACGACGGAGCGTCCGAGGAAGGCGCGGGCAACCCCGCGGAAACGTTGGTGGAGCTGGCCGGGATCGAACCGGCGACCCTCAGACTGCCAGCCTGATGCTCTCCCAGCTGAGCTACAGCCCCACGCGGACACGGAAGCTATCGGCGGGCCCCGGGGCTGTCAAAACGCGGGGTCGGCCGGCCGATGGGCGAGCGCGGGGGACCGCCGAGCCGTGGGGATTCTTCCCCCCATCCGCCTGCCGGAGGATGGTAGACTCGCCCGCCGCGCCGGAGTGGCGAAATGGGTATACGCAGGGGACTCAAAATCCCCCGGCCGGAAACGGCCGTGTCGGTTCGAATCCGACCTCCGGCACCACCTGCGCCTGCGAATTTTCCGGCCCCGGGGCCGTCGAACGGGCCATGAGGGCCACCCCGCAGCGCGCCGTCGGCCTCGCGGCGTTCCTCGTCGCGGCGGCGGCGCTCGCATTTCCCGCGGCGCCGGCCGGCGCCGACCACCGCGACTTCAGCGGGAAGGTGAAGGGCGTCTCCGAGCGCGGCGTGACCGTCGAGAACCGCCACGGGGACCGGCGCTCCTTCGTGCGCGGCAAGAAGACCAAGGTGCGCGGCGGCCCCGGGAGCTGGGAGGGCCTGCGGCCCGGCGACGAGGTGATCGTCGACTGGCACCTCGAGGACCGTCCCGCCCGCGCGCGGCGGGTGCGCGTCATCGGGCCGCCCGGCCGGAAGTAGCGGTCGGGTGCCCCGGCGGAAGTAGCGGCCCGGAAGGCCGGAACCGGCCATGTTATGTTTCCCGGCCCGCGCGGGCGCGGGACGCCACAAAGGAGCCAGCAAGCCATGCGCAGCACGATCCGCAGCCTCAGCCTCGCGAGCGGCCTGGTCCTCGCCCTCGGTTTCGGCGCCGTCGCAGCCCACGCCGACGAGTGCACCACCCCCCAGGGCGCGGGCCGCACCCTCGAGGGCGAGCTCAAGCAGATCAGCAAGAAGAACCTGATCGTCACCTCGAAGGGCGAGCACATCAAGTTCGACACGGTCGAAGGCGCGCCGGTCACGGGCTTGAAGACGAACTTCGACGACCTGAAGAAGGGCGACTACGTGGTCGTGTGCTCGAAGCTGCTGGCGAAGCCGCGCCTCGCCTACTCGATCACGGTCAAGGAGAAGCCGAAGGACGACGCCGTCGACATGTAGCGCCGCGGCGGCGCGCGGCGCCGTCGTCGGATAGCCTCTGGGGATGGCCTCGCTCCGCCCTCCGCTTCGTCCGGAGCAGTACGAGCGCTACCGGCGCCACCTGAACCTCCCCGAGGTCGGGCCCGAGGGTCAGGCGAAGCTGTTGGCGTCGCGGGTGCTCATCGTCGGGGCCGGCGGGCTCGGCTGTCCGGCGGCGCTGTACCTGGCGGCGGCGGGCGTCGGCACCCTCGGCCTCGTCGACGCCGACGTCGTCGACCTCTCGAACCTCCAGCGCCAGGTGCTCTATGGGAGCGCCGACGTCGGGCGGCCGAAGGTGGAGGTGGCCCGGGAGCGCCTGCTGGCGCAGAACCCCGCGCTCCAGGTCGAGACCCACGCCCTGCGCCTCACCTCGGAGAACGCCCTCGAGCTGCTGCGCGGCTACGACCTCGTGGTCGACGGCTCCGACAACTTCCCGACCCGCTACCTCGTGAGCGACGCCTGCGTGCTGCTCGGCAAGCCCGCGGTGTACGGCGCGATCCTGCGCTTCGAGGGCCAGGCGTCGGTCTTCGACGCGCGCCGGGGCCCCTGCTACCGCTGCCTGTTCCCCGAGCCGCCGCCGCCCGGGAGCACACCCTCCTGCGCCGAGGCGGGTGTCCTCGGCGTGCTGCCGGGCCTCGTGGCGATGATCCAGGCGACGGAGGCGCTGAAGCTGCTGATGGGCATCGGCGAGCCGCTCCTCGGCCGCTTCGTGCAGCTCGACGCCCTCGAGATGCGCTTCGACGAGTTCCGCTTCGGGAAGGACCCGGAGTGTCCCGCCTGCGGGCCGCGGCCGACGCTCACCGGGCTCGTCGACTACGACGGCTTCTGCGGCGTGCCCGCCGTCCGGGAGGCGCCCCTCGTCGAGCTCTCGGCGGACGCCGTGCGGCGCCGCGGAACGCCCGGCCGCGAGTTCCTGCTGCTCGACGTGCGCGAGCCCGCGGAGATCGAGAAGGCGGCCCTCGAAGGCTCGCTGCGCATCCCTCTCGCCGAGCTCCCGGCGCGCCTCGGCGAGCTCGAGGCCTGGCGCGAGCGTTCGGTGGTGGTGCACTGCCACCGGGGCGGCCGCAGCGCGCGCGCCGCGCGGCTGCTGCTGGAGCGCGGCTTCCGCGACGTCGCGAACCTCTCCGGCGGCATCGAGGCCTGGTCCCTCACCGTCGACCCGTCGGTCCCCCGCTACTAGGGAGCGCCATGGCGAAGACCCCGAAGCCCCCGGACCCGCTGAAGCGGCGCCACCTCGTCGAGGAGACGCTCCCGGCGCCCCGGGCCCTGGCGCTCGCCGAGGCCTACCTCGCGGCGGGCCAGCGCTTCGACGCCGTCGGCTTCCTGGCCAAGGCGGGCGAGTCCGAGCGGCTGCGCGCCCTGCGCGCGGAGGCCGTCGCCGAGGGCGACGTGTTCCTGGTGCGCGAGATCGGCGCGCTGATCGGCGAGGAGGCGGACGCCGCCACCTGGAACGCCGTCGCCGAGGCCGCCGCCGCGGCCGGGAAGGAGCGCTACGCGACCGAGGCGCGGCGCCTCGCCGCGGCCCGCGCCGGGGAGCGCACGCGAGCGCCTTGAGCCCCCCGGCCTCGCGCGAGATCCGCATCGAGAACGCCCGCTCCCACAACCTGAAGGGCGTCTCCTGCCGCATCCCCCTCGGGCGGCTGACGGTGGTGTCCGGGCCGTCGGGCTCGGGCAAGTCGACGCTCGCCTTCGACACGCTCTACGCCGAGGGCCAGCGGCGCTACGTCACCTCGCTCTCCACCTACGCGCGCCAGTTCCTCGAGCGCCTGTCGCGCCCCGAGGTCGACGCGATCTCCCATCTCCCGCCCGCGATCGCCATCGAGCAGCGCAACGCGGTCACGAACGCTCGCTCGACGGTCGGCACCGCCACCGAGATCCTCGACCACCTGCGCCTCCTGTTCGCGAAGCTCGGCGAGACCTGGTGCTGTGGCCGCCGCGTCGAGGCCAACACCGTCGCCTCCGTCTCCGACGGGCTCGCCGAGCGCTACGCCGGGCGGCGCATCGCCCTCGGCGTGCCGCTGCCGGCGGCCACGGCGCGGGCCGCCGGGGCCCTGCGCGAGCGCCTCGTCGCCGAGGGCTACGGGCGGCTGCTGCTGCCCGACGCGACGCTGCGCGACGCGGCGGAGCTCTCGCTGAAGGAGTTCGGGCGCCTGCGCGGCGAGGCGCTGCTGCTGATCGACCGGCTCGCGCCGGACCCGGCCCGGGACCGCGCGCGCCTCGCCGAGGCCGTGGCCCGGGGCTTCGAGCGGGGCGGCGGCTTGCTCCGCGTGGTGCGCGCCGACGGGGGCGCACCGGAGGAGATCCGCGAGGGCTTCGCCTGCGACCTGTGCGGGCGCCGCCACGGGACGCCCGAGCCGGCGCTCTTCTCGTTCAACCACGCCCGGGGCGCCTGCGAGACGTGCTCGGGCTTCGGGCGCATCGCCGCCCTCGACCTGGAGCGCGTGGTGCCCGACCCGGCGCGCACGCTGAAGGGCAAGGCGATCGCTCCCTTCGCCACGCCCGGCGGCGCCCCCTGCCAGCGCGACCTGCTGCGGGCGTGCCGCGCCCACGACGTGCCCGTCGACGTGCCGTGGCGTGCCCTCGACGACGCCCAGCGCCGCTTCGTCGTCGACGGCGACGGCGGCAAGTGGTACGGCGTGCGCGGCTACTTCGAGTGGCTCGAGGGCCGCCGCTACAAGGTGCAGGCGCGCATCACGATCGCGCGCTACCGGCGCTTCGACCCCTGCCCCGATTGCGGCGGCACCCGCCTCCGGCCGGAAGCGCTGGCGGTGCAGGTGGCGGGGCGGAGCATCGGCGACGTCTCGCGCCTCACCCTCGACGAGCTGGCCGCCTGGCTCGAGGGCCTCGCCCTCGACGAGGGGCAGCGCGCGCGGGGGGAGCGGATCCGGCGCGCGCTCCTGGAGCGCACCCGGACGGCCCTGCGCGTCGGCCTCGGCTACCTCGGCCTCGACCGCCAGGTCCGCACGCTCTCGGGGGGCGAGGCCCAGCGCATCCAGCTCGCCACGGCTCTCGGCGGCGCGCTCACGGCCTCCCTCTACGTGCTCGACGAGCCGTCCATCGGGCTCCACGCCCGCGACGTCGCGCGCCTGCTCGAGGTGCTCCGGGGCATCCGCGAGCGCGGCAACACCGTCGTCGTCGTCGAGCACGCGCCGGAGATCGTGGCCGCGGCGGACCACCTGATCGACCTCGGGCCCGGCTCCGGGCGCCAGGGCGGGAACGTGGTGGTCGAGGGCAGCGTCGAGGCGGTGCGCGCCCACCCCGGGTCCCTCACGGGCCGGGCCCTGCGCGGCGAGCTCGCCTTCGAGCCCCGCAAGCGCCGGCGGCGACGGGGCGCCCTGCGCGTGGTCGGGGCCCGGGAGCGCAACCTGCGCGGCATCAGCGTGGAGCTACCCCTCGGACAGCTCGTGGTCGTGACCGGCGTCTCCGGGGCCGGCAAGTCGACGTTGGTGCGCTCGGTGCTCGTGGGCAACCTGCGCGGCGAGCCCGAGCGCGGCGCCTGCGACCGCATCGAGGGGCGCGAGGCCGTGGGCGAAGTCGTGCTCGTGGAGCCGACGCCGCCGGGCCGGAGCCTGCGCTCGAACCCCGCCACCGTGTCGAAGGCCTTCGAGGGCATCCGCCGGCGCTTCGCAGGGACCCGCGAGGCCCGCGCGCTTGGCGTCTCGGCGGGCTGGTTCTCCTTCAACGTGCCCGGCGGGCGCTGCGAGAGCTGCGAAGGCAGCGGCGAGACGGTGATCGACATGCAGTTCCTCGAGGACGTGCGTGTGCCCTGCGAGGCCTGCGGCGGCACGCGCTACCGCGAGGAGGCGCGGCGCGTCCTGCTGGACGGCCGCTCCATCGTCGAGATCCTCCAGCTGACCCTCGAGGAGGCGTCGGCGCTCTTCCCGGGGGATCGCGCCATCGCCGGGCGCCTCGAGCCGTTCCTGCGGGTCGGCCTCGGCTACCTGACCCTCGCCCAGCCCCTCTCGACCCTCTCCGGCGGGGAGCTCCAGCGCATGCGCCTGGCCCTCGCCCTCGCCGAGGGCGAGCCGGGCTGCCTCTACGTCCTCGACGAGCCGACCACGGGCCTCCACCCCGCCGAGGTCGAGGCCCTGGTGCGGACCCTCGACGCCCTCCTCGAGAGCGCCGCCGGGGTGATCGTGGTGGAGCACAACCTCGAGCTGATCCGCCAGGCGGACCACGTCGTCGACCTGGGCCCCGAAGGGGGCCCCGCGGGGGGGCAGATCGTGGCCCAAGGCAGCCCCGAGGAGGTGGCGGATTGCGCCACTTCCCACACGGGGGCCGCCCTCCGGGAGCTCCTCGGCGCCGGGCCGCACCCGCGCGAGGCTCGCTAGCCCTCCCGAGCACGCAGCTCCGGGCGCGATCTGCCGATAGGCAGGGCGTGAAGCAGAGCCGCGAGGCGGGGAGCGCGGAAGGCCGCTCTGCCGAGGGCGTCGCGAGCCTCGAGCGCGCGGCGGCCGAGGTGGCGGGCGAGTTCGCGCGCGTCGGGGCCGCGGGGATCCTGGCGGTGGACGCCTCGGCCCTCGCGTCGATCGGCCGGCGCTACGGCGGGGCGCCGCACCAGGAGGTGCTGGCGCGCGTCGCCGCCTTCCTGCGCGACAAGGTGGCGGCGCACCTCGCGGCGGGAGACCGCATCTGCCTCGGCGAGATGGGCCGCGACGAGGTGCTGGTGCTGTTCCTGCGCGATCGCCACGACGCCGTCTTCTTCCGCGAGACGCTCCCCGGCCTCGCCCGCGACGTGTGCGCGGCGCTGATCGCCCAGGCGGGCCGGATCGCCTACCCGTACGCCTCCGACGACACCTTCCTCCACGCCGGCGTCGCGCCGGTGCTCCACGACCCGACGCTGCGGCCCGACACGTTGCTGCGCCGCGCCCGCGACCTCGCCCTCGCCGACGCCGCGCTGCGGGCCCGGGTGGAGGCCGCCGCGCGCCGCGAGCGCTTCCTCTCGCTGCTCTTCTCCGAGGAGGTGCGCATCGTCTTCGAGCCGATCGTGAAGCTCGAAAACCGCCAGATCCTCGGCTACGAGGCGCTGGTGCGGGGCGCGCCGGGCAGCGAGTTCGCGACGCCGGCCCAGCTCTTCTCCGCCGCCGCCGACTGCGACGCGCTGTTCGAGCTCGACTGCCTGTGCCGCCGCACCGCGCTGAAGGTCGCCCACCGCCTGCCCGAGGGCGCGAAGCTCTTCCTCAACTGCCTGCCGAGCGCGATCCACGACCCGGCGCTCCAGGACTCGGCGCTGCGCGACCTGCTGGCGCGCCACGAGCTGCGGCCGAGCGACGTCGTGTTCGAGATCTCCGAGCGCGAGTCGATCGACAACTTCGCGGTGTTTCGCGAGGTGTGCGACCACTACTCGGCTCTCGGCTTCCAGATCGCCCTCGACGACGTCGGCGTCGGCTACTCGAGCCTCGAGGCGGTGACCGAGCTGGCGCCCGACTACCTGAAGGTGGACATGTCCTTCGTGCGCGGGATCGACGAGGACCCGGCGCGCCAGGAGATCCTGAAGGCGCTGACCTCGATTGCCTGGCGCATCGACGCGCGCATCATCGCCGAGGGGATCGAGACCGAGGCCGAGCTGAAGACGCTGCGCGAGCTCGCCGTCTCCTACGGCCAGGGCTACCGCATCGGCCGCGCGAGCGAGCTCCAGCGCGAGGGCGGCGCCCCGCGCTAGCCCCGCCGGCGGATTGGCGAGCTACGCTCCTGCGCCATGGCGGTGCGACCGATCCCGCCTCCGGACATCGACCCGGAGCCGTTCTTCACCGAGTGGATCCCCGGCATCGTGGCCGGGGACGCCGACCGCCGCGCGCGTCTCGGGGTGACCGCCGCCGTGCTGGAGTTCGTGCTCGAAGGGGAGGGGGGCGGGATCTTCCACCTCTCGCTCCGCGAGGGCTTCGTCGAGGGTCGCGCCGGCGCCCCGGAGCGCGCGGACCTGCGCGTGCGCCTCGACGTCACGACCTGGCGCGAGCTGAACAGCGGCATGCTCTCGGCGCCCGAAGCCTTCCTGCGCCGGCGCGTGCGCCTCGAGGGCAACCTGGTGCTGGCGCTGAAGCTCCACTTCATCATCGGGTGAGCGCCTCCGGAGCGTGGTTGCCGGGCGGGCGGACGGGCCCCGCAGGCGAATGGCTCGGCCCGCAGAGGGACGCGGTACCAGCGCGCCCGCCTGTGCCGGCTTGCTGAGCGAGTCATGCCGACTCGGTGGCGGCCTCCGCTCTACTTCGCCTGCGGGGCCCGTCCGCCCACCCGGCGTCACCCCTCGGCCGAACGTGACGTTTCTTCCGGAGGCCCCGCGCGAACGTCCAGCGTCGGCTCGCCACTTGGGGGTGCGCCAGCCTAGATCGAGTAAGTGCGCTGGGCGGAGAGAATCAGGGGACGGGCGTGCCGGACGTTTCAGTTCTTCCTCGCCCATCTGCGAGGCTTCGAGCGCTGGAGTCCACCGCGGCGACGGTTGGAAGGTGGTATCTGTGATCGGGGCGTCGATAAGAGCACCTCCGGCGCTCACGGGCGCCATGGTCTCCGAGCGCCGGGCAGGCACGATCTCGACGGGGAGTACCCCCAACTCACGAGCCGGCACCGGACTAGCGACCGTGGCCTCCGGAAGAAGCGCGTCGCGGCTCCACGGAACGTCGTCGGGCGGGCGGATGGGCCCCGCAGGCGAAGTCGAGCGCAGGCCGGCCACGGAGCTCGCAGGCCTCGACAGGGAAGCCGGCCAAAGCGCGCGCGCCGGCAGCACGTCCCTGTGCCGGCCGAGCCATTCGCCGGAGGGGCCCATCCGCCCGCCCGGCAACCAGGAGCCTGGCCCGCTAGCGCCGCGGCTTCCGCTTCGGGTTCTCGCGCATCGCCTCGCGGCGGCGGGCGAAGATGCGCTTGTCGTGGGCCCGGCGCAGCTCCTTCGCGAGCTTGTCGAGGGCGCGGTCCGCGGCCAGCGGGAGCTCGGCGGCGCTCGCCGAGGCCGCCACGGGCTTCGTGCCCGTCGCGTGGGCGTGGGCGCTGAAGCCCGTGCGCTCTTCCGCGAGGGTCAGCTCGATGTGGGTCGGCTCCGGGAACTCCTCGGCCAGGGCGCGGCAGCGCTTCTCGGCGCGCTCGCGCACCGTCTCGTCGGGCTCGATGTCCTTGAAGCTGATCGCCACCACGGTGCCCTCGGGCATGCTTCGACCTCCCGGAGAACTCTAGCGTCGCGGGGCCCGCCCCGGCGCTGGCGGAAGTGGACGGGAATCGAACCCGCCGGAGGCGTGTCGCCACGCTTCCCACCGGATTTGAAGTCCGGGCGAGGCACCAGCGCTCGTGACACTTCCGCCCCGAGGGTAGATGCCCCGCGCCCGGGGCGCCGGCTATGCTCCGCGCTGCGTGGCGGATTACTCGCTCGCGGACGTGGCGAAGATCTTCGACCTCTCTCCGGCGCGCCTGCGTTACTGGCAGCGCACCGAGCTGATTCCGGCTTCGCCCGGCGACGCCCGTCAACCGGCGTTTGGTTTTCGCGATCTGGTCTGCATCCGGGCGGTGATCGCGCTGCTCGAGCACGGCGTGCCGGTTCGCCGCATCCGCCGCAGCGTGGCGGCCCTCCGCGAGCGGCTGCCGGAGATCGAGCGCCCTCTCGGCTCCCTCCGGGTCTGGGTCGAGGGCTCGGACCGCGTGGTGGTGCGCCACGAAGGCACGCTGATGGAGCCCGACGGCCAGCTCGTGCTCGACCTCGCCCTCGCTCCCCAGGAACGGGAGGACGTGCTGCCCCTGCGGCCGCCCGGCGCCGCCGAGCGCGACCCCTCGGCCGCCCTCGAGTGGTTCGAAATCGGCTGCCGCCTCGACTCGGACTCCGGGCGGCAGGAGGAGGCCGCGGAAGCCTACCGCCGCGCGCTCGCCTGCGATCCAGGCTTCGCCGACGCCCACTGCAACCTCGGCGCCCTCCACCAGCAGCGCGGCGAGCGCGCCACCGCGCGGGCCTGCTACGAAGGGGCCGTCGCCGCCGATCCGCTCCACGTCGAGGCACGCTTCAACCTCGCGGGGATCCTCGAGGAGGAGGGCCGGGACGAGGCGGCCCTCGTCCACTATCGGGCGGCCGCGCGCTCGGACCCGACGTTCCCCGACGCCCAGCTGAACCTCGCGCTGCTCTACGACCGCCTCGGGCTGGCGCGCCGCGCGCGGGAGCACTGGCGGCGCTACCTCGGCCTGCGGCCCGAAGGGAGCTGGTCCGAGCTGGCGCGCAAGCGCCTCGAGGACTGATCAGTCGGCGGGCTCGTAGCTGAAGCTGCGCCGGTCGATCACCTGTCCGCCGAGCACGGCCTCCACCCGCCAGACGCCGTAGCGCTCGCGGAGCGTCTGGCCGAGGGCGAGGTGCGCGGCGACGTGGGACCGGGGCAGCGCCTCCGCGGGCTCGTCCTGCACCGTCGCCCCGCTCGGGTCGCTCCAGCGCACGCGCACGTGCTTGCGCAGCCCCCCGTAGCGCTTGTCGAGCTGCGCCCACCACACGAACTCCCCGTCGCCGGCCGCGTAGGCATCCCGGGCCCCGCCGGCCACGGTGTCGGCGGCCTCCGCCGCGCGGCCGTCGGCGAGGCCCGCGGCGGTGACGGGCGGGTACGAGAGCGTCTCGAGGGCGAGCTGGGCGCGGCGCTGGAAGGGGCCCCCCGGCTTGAAGCGGCGCTCGGCCTGCTCGAAGTAGTAGGCGGCGTCGTGGCGGTCTCCGACCGCCTTGCAGGCGTTTCCCAGGTGGTAGTAGGCGAGGGCGACGCTCGGATCGAGGGCCACGGCGCGGCGCCAGGCGGCGATGGCCGCGCGGGTGCGGCCGCTCGCCTCGAGGAGCTCCCCGCGGCGGAAGGGCAGGCGCGGGTCGTTCGGCTCGAGGCGCTCGGCTTCGGAGAGCAGGCGCAGCGCCTCGTCGGCCCGTCCGGCGTCGGCCGCGGCGTTCGCGCGCTCGAGCAGCGGGTCGCTGCGCGCCCGGTCGTAGGGCGGCCCGCCCTGGAGGCTGGTGCGGCCGGCCTCGAGCAGCAGGCCGAGGCGCGCCTGGGCGTCGCGGAAGTGGGCCTCGAGCTCCGGGTCCGGCGGGCCGACGCGCAGCGTGGCCGCGCGCTGCTTCACGCCCGCGATGCGCAGGTCGAGGTCCGGATGGCTGTAGAGGTAGGGCGGGATGTGGATCCCGCCGGGAATCTCCGCCGCGATGATGCGCTCGAAGAAGCGCCCCATGCCGGCGGGGTCGAAGCCCGCCCGCGACATGAACACGGCGCCGAGCTCGTCGGCCTCGGCCTCGAACTCCCGGCTGTACTTGAGCTGCAGCGCCACGTTGGCGCCCTCCGCGGCCGCGGCGAAGCCCGGC
>Ga0105107_10002767_pt1 | contig 11606 bp, 9 predicted proteins | sample PPLLaktember2015_6_FD_79335 | JGI IMG/M metagenome (GOLD analysis project Ga0105107, IMG submission 79335) | Freshwater sediment microbial communities from Prairie Pothole Lake near Jamestown, North Dakota, USA - PPLs Lake P8 Core (1) Depth... | ecosystem: Environmental > Aquatic > Freshwater >... | reverse complement strand
TCGCCCTGGTCGCCAGGACGGATCCCGACTTCTACACGCAGTCGCGGGACACGACCGACATCGCGATCGTCGAGGCGCTCGAGACGGATGACACCGCAGGTGGTGTCCCGATGCGGTACGGGACGGTCCGCGTCACCAACCAGGTCGTGGGGTTCGCGCGGCGGCTCGTCGCGACCGGTGAGATCCTCGACGTCGTGCCGCTCACGCTCCCGCCGCAAGCGCTCGAGACGCGCGCCGTCTGGTGGGAGGTCCCGTCCCTGGTGATCGACCGGGCCGGGATCGGGGCTTCGGACCTCCCGGGTGCTGCGCACGCCGCCGAGCACGCTGCGATCGGCCTGCTCCCGCTCGTCGCGACCTGCGACCGCTGGGACGTCGGCGGCGTCTCGACCGCCCATCATCCGGACACGGAGACGTGCGCGATCTTCGTCTACGACGGGTACCCCGGCGGCGCCGGGATCGCAGAGCGCGGCTTCCGTTCGGCCCCGCGATGGCTCCTGGCCACCCTCGAGACGGTCAAGGGGTGCCCGTGCACGCACGGGTGCCCGTCCTGCGTTCAATCGCCCAAGTGCGGCAACGGCAACGAGCCGCTCGACAAGGCCGGCGCGGTCGCGCTCCTTTCTGCGATGCTCGGGGAGGCATGGGGATGAAGAAGGACACCTACATCGCGGTGATCGGGCCGTCGGCGGCCACGCCGACGGAGCACACCCTGGGCGAACAGGTCGGCCGGCTCATCGCGGAGTCCGGCGCCGTCCTCGTCAGCGGCGGCCTCGGAGGCCTCATGGAGGCCGCGGCCAGCGGGTGCGCCAAGGCCGGCGGTCGGTCGGTCGGCGTCCTGCCGGGGGAGACGCGGGCGGGGGCGAACCCCTACCTCACGACCGTGGTCGTGACGGGGATGGGCGAGGCGCGGAACGCGATCGTCGTCCGCACCGCCGACGCGGTGATCGCGGTGCGCGGGGAGTTCGGGACGCTCTCCGAGATCGCGCTGGCCTTGAAGATGGGCAAGCCCGTGGTCGGCCTCGGCACGTGGGAGCTCGCGAAGGACGGCGCCCCGGTGGACGCGATCGTCCGGGCGGACTCACCCGCCGACGCGGTCGCGACTGCCCTTCGCCTCGCCGCCGAGCGGTAGCTCGGTCCCCGGGATCGGCTCCCGCGGCACGGAGGGTGGCAGGGCGGTCTCGCCCTCGATCTCGAGGTGCGGAAGCCTTCGGTCGAGCCACCTCGGGAGCCACCAGTTGGCGTGCCCGAGCAGCACCATCGTCGCCGGTACGAGCACGATCCGCACGACCGTCGCGTCGATGAGGACCGCGGTCGCGAGGCCGAGCCCGATCATCTTCACCGTGGTGCTCTCGTTCAGGACGAACGAGAGGAACACCGCGATCATCACGAGCGCGGCGGAGGTGATCACCCGGGCGGTGGAGCGGATGCCGGCCGCCACGCTCTCGATCGTGTCCCGGTCGACGAGGTACTCCTCGCGGATCCGCGACAGAAGGAACACCTCGTAGTCCATCGAGAGGCCGAACAGGATCGCGAACATCACCATCGGCACGAACGAGACGATCGCGATCGTCTCCTCGAGGCCGATGAGCCCCAGGCCCCACCCCCACTGGAACACGGCCACCACGACCCCGTACGCCGCCGCGATCGACAGGACGTTGAGGACCGCAGCTTTGACCGGAACCAGGATCGAGCGGAACAGGAACAGGAGCAGCACGAACGAGAGCGCAACCACGGTCGCGATGAGGAGCGGCAGCCGCCCGGTCACGCGCTCGGAGAGGTCGATGAACATCGCCGTTGATCCCCCGACCAGCACCCGGCTGCCGGACCCACGTTCGACCGGGGGCAGCGCGCGCTCACGCAGTCGGGTCACGAGGTCCCGGGTCTCGTCCGATCCACGGCCGGTTCCCGGGATCGCGGTCAGGACCGCGGTCTCGCCGTCCGCGCTCAGGCGCGGCTCGGTGACCATCACGACGTTCGGGTCGGCCGCGACCGTCTCCGCGACCGCCCGCACCGCCAGCTCGTCACCCGGCGCATCGAGGTCGACGACGAGCAGCAGCGGACCGTTCAGGCCCGGCCCGAACCCCCGCTCGAGGAGCTCCGCGGCTCGAGCCTGCGTGGTGTCCCTGCCGGCGACGCCGACCTCGAGCCCGAGACGCATCGCGAACATCGGCACCAGCAACAGCCCGATCACCACGAGCCCGGCCACCAACGACCGCCAGGGGTGCATCGCCACGGTGGTGGCCCATCGCGCCCACAGGCCACGATGGTTCCCGTCGCCTCGCCGGCGGACCCACGGCACGCGGAGCGCGTCGATGCGGTCGCCGATGAACCCGAGCATCGCGGGAAGCAGCGTGAGCGCGGCGAGCACGGCGATCGCCACCGCGATCGAGGACACGGAGCCGATCAGCCCGATGAACGGCATGCCCGAGACCCACAGGCCCCAGATGGCGACCATCACGGTGAACCCGGCGAACAGGACCGCCTGACCCGACGTCGCGATCGCGCGCCCCACCGCCTCCTCGACCGAGAGCCCTCGGCCGAGCCCCTCCCGGTATCGGGTGACGATGAACAGGGCGTAGTCGATCCCCACGCCCAATCCGAGCATCGTCGCGAGGGTCGGCGTGAGCGTCGGGATGTCCCCCACCCTCGAGAGCAGCCATACGATCGCGAGCGACGTCCCGAGGCCCGCCAGCGCCGTCACGATCGGCACCGCCATCGCGACGGCGGAGCCGAAGGCGATCAGCAGCACGATGACCGCGGCCGTCAGGCCCACGATCTCGGACCCCCGGGGCTCCGGCAGGTGGGTGAACTCGACGAGGGGCCCGCCGATCTCGACCTGGAGCCCGTCCTCCCGCGCCGGCGCGACCGCCTCGACGAGCCGGTCCGACGCCGGTCGGCCGAGCTCCGACAGGCCGGCGTCGTAGTGGACGGTCGTGAACGCGATCGTCCGGTCCTGCGAGACGCCCGCCTGGCCGCCGGGCTCCGTCGGGTCGTCGATCGCGACCACGTGCGGCTGGAGGGCGATGGCGAGCATCGTTGCTCGGATCGTGCCCATCGTCGCAGCGTCGGCCAGGGTCCCGTCGCGGGCGTGGAAGACGATCGTGGCCGTCGCGCCCGCCTGTTCGGGGAAGCGCTCCGCCAGGATGTCGTGCGCGGCCTGCGCCTCGGACCCAGGGATCTGGAAGTCGTCCAGGAAGGCCGGGCCGACCAGGCGGCCGACGACCAGGATGCCGCCGCCCAGCACCGCCCAGAGCCCGATCGTGAGCCACCGCCGACGGACGGCGCCGCGCCCGGTTCGGTACAGCAGCGTCGTCAGGCTCATGCCGCTTCCGTCTCGTCAGACAGCGCCCATACGGTCGCTCCTCGCCATGCTATGGAGGTCCCGTCCGGTCACCGACGGACGTTGGACCCCGTCGGCGTGGACCGTCCGGCGGCCTCAGCCCATCGCCGGGGGCATCCGCGACCTTCGGCCGATGGCACCGCGCGCTCCGTAGGCCACCCTGGGGATGCCGTCCACCCCAGAAGGGGGAGAGAACGTGGTCCCAGCCCTCCTGCTCGTGGTCCTCGGATCCGTGTCGTTCACGCTGTTGATCCTCACCCTCGTGCAGAGCACGTCCACGGGCTCGGTCGACGTCGCGCTCCTGGGGATGGACCTGGGGAACGTCTCGACGGAGGCGGCCACGCTCGTGTTCGCGGGGGCGGTCGTGGTGTCAGCGGGCGCCGGACTGCTCGGCGCCCTCCTGCTCATCCGCCGCCGTGCCGGGTCGCGCTCGGCAACGTCGATCGCTGAGCGCGAGAAGCTGGCCGAGACCGAGCTCGAGGCTCGCGCTCGGCTGCTCGAGTACCGGATCCAAACCCTCACGGAGCAGATGACCGACCTCGACGAGCGCCGGCACGAGGCCACGCCGGACGGCCAGCGTCCGCCGCTCGTCCCCGGGACGGTCGAGCCCAGGCTCGTCCCCGGCCGTCGGCCGCCCGAGCGACCCCTCAAGGCGAAGCGGAAAACGAAGCCCGATCTTCAGCTCGTGGTCCTGCCCGTCGTGGCCGAGGACGAGGTGGAGGGTCAGGCCGTGGCCGCCAACGCCACGCGGCCCGCCCGATAGCGCATCGGGCCCTCAGGCACGGACCGTGCGCTCCGGCGCCACGAGGTACCGCACGCCGAGCGTGATCAGCATCCCCACGAAGCACGCGAGCCCGAGCAGGATGCCCATCTCGACCCAGGTCGGGATGTAGATCGGGTCGGGCGCGAACTCCTGCCCGGCTCGTCCTCCCGGGATCCCGGGCTCGAGCCCCACGAGCGGCATGAACATCGAGGTCATCACGATGTTGATCCGCTTGCCGAACACACCAACCATCGCCAGCACGCCTGCCGCCACGACCCACCCACGGCGCTCGCGCAGCCGGGAGGCGCAGATCACGAACGGCACGACGACGCCGATGATGACCTCGGCCCAGAACACCGGCGCCAGCCGGCCCGTGAGCAGGACGTTCAGCTGCTTGAGGTGGTCGGGCACGCGCGAGGCGTAGGTCGTGAGGATCTCGGCGAACAGGAGGAAGCCGTCGACGGCGATGAACCAGACCATGAGCCGCGCGAGATCTTGGAAGACGCCCCGCTCGGGCTCCCACTCCGTCGTGCGGTCCACGACGTACGCGGTGACGATGAGGAGGCCCAGGCCCGACACGAGGGCCGAGGAGATGAACATCGGCGCGAGGAGCGCGGTGTTCCAGAAGGGTCGCGCGACGAGGAGCCCGAAGATCCACGCCGTGATCGAGTGCACGAGCACCGCCGCCGGGAGCGCGATGAACGCCATCGTCCGCATCGCGCCCGGCCTGGGGTTCGGGCGCGTGAGGATGTACAGGTCGATCGCGGCGATCGACAGGTAGACCGTGATGATGAGGACGTCCCAGATGAGCGGCGACGTCCAGTGCGGCTGTCGGAGCATCCGCCACACCATCTGCGGTCGTCCGAGGTCCGGCATGATCGAGATGGCCGCCGCGAGGATCGCCGCGCCCGACAGGAGCACTGCGAGCCGGGTGAGGGAGCGGAACCGCTCGCTCCCCACGAGCTCGGCGCCGGCCGCGACGATCAGGCCGCCGGCCGAGATGCCCACCAGGAACATGAAGCTGATGATGTACATGCCCCAGGAGATCGTGTTCGACAGGCCGGTCACGGCCAGGCCGTTGATCCACTGGTAGACGAAGCACCCGAGGCCGACGACCATCCCGCCGGTCAGCAGGCCGTACCAGATCGGACCCCACGAGCGCCGCTCGGCGGTCCCGGCTGCGGTGGCGACGGCGCTCACAGCGACCTCCTCCTGCGCTCCTCCAGGTAGTAGACCTTCGGCTTGGTCCCCTTCTCCTCCAGCAGCTGGGTGCCGTTGCGGTCCTCGATCGTGCGGACCAGGCGGCTCTCCGGGTCGTTGAGGTCCCCGAAGATGCGCGCTTGCGCGGGGCAGGACCACACGCAGGAGGGCACCTGTCCCTCCTCGAGGCGGTGGATGCACATCGTGCACTTCTCGACCGAACCGATCGGCCGGGGCTCGACCATGCCGAGATCGAAGCCCTCGACCGGGTACTCGGGCTCACCCCAGTTGAAGACGCGGACGCCATAGGGGCAGGCGGCCATGCAGTACCGGCACCCGATGCAGTCGTCCTGGTTGACACCGACGAGGTGGCCGTGCTCTGCGTCGACGTACGTGGCCGAGGTCGGGCACACCTTCATGCACGGAGGGTCGTCGCAGTGCTGACAGGCGAGGGGGACCCACGACATCTCGAGCGTGCCGAACTCCCCGGTCTGCGGCGTGTCGAGCTCCTCGCCCTTCGTGAGGATCCGGTTCCACCACATCCCCAGCGGGACGTCGTTCTCCGACTTGCAGATCACCGCGCAGGACCAGCAGCCGATGCACCGCTCGACGTCGACCGCCATGCCCCAGCGCGGCTCCTCAGACACCTCGCCGACGGCCCCGTACTCTCGGGATGCCTCGGGGAGCGCCTCGATCGGGGAGACCTTCGTGGCGTCAGACACGGCGCACCTCGCACCGGCAGTCCTTCCACCCCGTGGACGGGGCCCAGATGTTCGGCACGTACCAGACCTCGTGGATCGGGTTGATCGCGGAGCTCGTCAGCTCGTTCACACCCTTGCCCTCCAGGAAGTAGCGGGACCACCACCCCTCGGGGAGCGTCGCCGTGCCCGGGCCCGCCGAGTCGTGCACGTGCGCCCACGCCTTCAGCGACCCGCGCGAGTTGAAGACCTCGATCTCATCGCCGTCGGCGATGCCGCGCGCCTGCGCGTCCACCGGGTTCATCAGCACCTGGGGTCTGCCGCCGTGGATCTCCTCGAGCCACGCGTTGTTCGAGTACGTCGAGTGGATGCGCCATTTCGAGTGGGGCGACAGGAGCGCGAGCGGGTACTCGGCCGGGTCGTGCACGCCGTCGTCGAACGGATCCCTGTGCGTCACCACCTGCTCGCCGAGCTCCAGGAAGCGGTCCTCCTCCTTGTAGAGCTCGATCCGGCGCGTGGGCAGGAACACCTGCGTCGCCTCGATCGGCGCCGGCAGGCTGACCGGAGGGAACGGCACCAGGTCCTCGATCTGGGCCTTGAAGGCAACGTCGGGGTCGGGCACGTTCAGCCGCACGGGCCCCTCGCGCAGGCGCTCGAGCGTCATCCCCTCGGTGGGCCCGCCCGGGACGTCGCCGGCGGCGAGCATCATCTCGATCGCGGTCTCCTCGGTCTGGCCCTCGAAGTGCGCGGCGTACGCGTCGGGGTCGATCCGCCGAACCAGCTCGGACCAGATGTCGAGCTCGGAGCGCGACTCCCCCACCGGGTCGATCGCCGCCTGCTGGAGCTGGACGAAGGGGTGGAGCGGGGTCGCCGTGAGATCGGTCTTCTCGTACCAGGTCGTCGCCGGCAGGACGACGTCGGCCCACTTCGCGGTCTCGGTCATCTGGTGGTCGACGACGACGTACAGCTCCATCTCGGCCAGCCGCTCGTAGACCTTGTTCAGGTTCGGCGACTGGAGCAGGAAGTTGCTGAAGGTGAGGAACAGGGCCTTGAACCCGTTCTCCGGGTAGGGCGCGAGCGGGCTCATCGTCTCCGTGCGACCCTCGACCCAGTAGATCGTCGACAGGGTGGGCGGCTTGATCTCGTCCGGGTACCACCACGGCTGCGTGAACAGTCGGACCTTGTACTGGCCCACGTAGACGCTGAACCCGCCGCCGCTGCGTCCGACGTTGCCCGTCATGACGGCGAGGAGCGCGTACGCCCGGCCGATCAGGTCGCCGTGGTACCAGTGGTTGGAGCCGCCGCCCATGAGGATCGCCCCGGGCTTCTCGGTCGCGTAGGCGAGGCCGACACGCTCGATGATGTCCGCGGAGGCGCCGCAGATCTCCGATGCGCGCTCGGGTGTCCACGACTCGACCTCGACACGGACGTGGTCGAACCCGGGCCGCGCCACCACAGTGGCGCCGTCCGCGAGCGTCACCTCGTACGACCCTGTGAGCGCGGCCGCCACCCCGCGCGGCATCCCGAGCCGGTCGATCCCGACCGTGGCCGGCGCGCCGGTCCCCTCGTCCCACACCACGAAGCGCTCGGCGGAACCGCCGGGGGTGAGGTCGGCCTCGCGCAGCCGCTTGCCGGTGGTCTCGTTCACCAGGAGCGGGGCGTCCGTGTACGAGCGCAGGTACTCCGCGTCGTGCAGCTCCTCGCGCAGGATGACGTTGGCGACGCCGAGCGCGAACGCCGCATCGGTTCCCGGCTTCAGCCTGATCCACGTGTCGGCCTTCGATGCGGTGCCACTGAAGACCGGGTCCACGACGACGAGCCGAGCCCCGTTCGCGGCGGCGTCGAACAGGAAGTGCGCGTCGGGGATCCGCGTCTCGATGGGGTTCGCGCCGACGATCAACAGGAACTTCGCGTTCGCCCAGTCCTTGGCCTCGTGCTCGGCGTTCTGCACCCCGAACGTGATCGGCATCGCCATCGGGAGATCGCCGTTGTAGTCGAAGGAGGTCCCGTGGGTCATGCCGAGGGCTGCGCTGGCGCGGTAGTTCGCGCCCTTGTGGACGTAGCCGGAGCCGGGGACCTGGCCGAAGACGTGGATCGAGTCGTAGCCATACGCGTCGCCGATCCGCTTCAGCTCGGAGGCGACCTTGTCCAGCGCCTCCTCCCAGGTGGCCTCGCGGAACTCACCCGAGCCTCGCTCGCCCGTCCGGATCAGCGGCGTGGTGATGCGATCGGGACCGTAGATCTGGAGGTGGTAGGACAGGCCCTTCATGCACCCGCGCGGCGAATAGACGGCGTCCGGGTAGTCGGCCGCCTGCTGGATCTTGACGATCTTCCCATCGCGCACGAAGGCGAGCTGCCCACAGCTGCCGGTGCAGTTCGGCGAGCAGGTCGTCCGGATCACGTCGTCGACGAGGAGCGAGGGCACCGGATCCTTGCCCACCTCGTCGGCGAGCACGGTCGCGCTCGCCGCGACGGCGACGCCGGTGGCCGCCCCGGCGCCCACGAGGAGCTGCCGTCGGGTGATCGGCATCGCTCAGATCACCTCCGGCGCGCCGGGGCAGCGGCGGTCGAGCATCCGATGGTCGGCCGCGCCGCAGACCGCGCACCGGGTCGTGCTGCGCCCGGCGCCCGTCGGGCGGGCGAGCCTCGCCGTCCGCGACGCCGCCGCCAACGCCTTCGCTCCCATGAAGGCGGCCGGAACGGCCAGGAGCCCGGTCAGGAACCCTCTCCTCGAGGCCCGGTCGGCCACGCACCCCACCTCCTACGTTTAGCTATGAGCTAAAGGAATAATGGGCAGCGCCGGTCCGTGGGTCGGGTCGAAGGTCCCGGGAGTCCTGGGACCCCAAGCTGAGGGGGTTCGCACCGCGGTGCCGCACCCGTCGACACGACCGGACACCTACCTGGCGATGTCGCGGTCGAGCTCGAGCTCGATCTCATCGCGGATCGGGGTGCCGTCCGGTGCGGCGCGCGGGATCTCGGGCTTCAGGGTCGCTCGGGATCGATCGACCGCACCCTCGTGGACGGCGACGACCCGGAACCCTCGCCGCTCGTACCAGCGCAGCGCGCGGACGTTGTCGTTGGTCGTGATGAGCCATAGCCGTGCGTCCCCGAGCGCGGCCGCCGCATCGACCAGCGCCGTCCCGACGCCCTGCCCCTCCGCGAGCGCGTCCAGGGTGACGATCTCGCACGCGTCGCGGGTGCGGTGGTAGGTGAGGAGCCCCACGGGCTCGCCCGCGTCGTCCTCCGCCACGAAGCCCTCCAGCTCAGCGGGCTCGTACAGGACGCCGTGCACGGCCATGCGCTCGGACCCCCATCGCTCGAGGAGCATCCGACGGGCCCACCGCCGGTCTGCCGTGCTCAGCGGACGGACCCGGGTCGTCATCCCGTGCCCGCGCGCGCGAGCACCTTGCCCGCCATCCGGAACAGCGAGCGCCGCTCTTCGGGCCTGATGCCGACGAGCACGAGGACCACGACGTAGGCGGCACCTCCCGCCGCGAACGATCCGAGCAGGTTGACGAGCCACTTGGCCTCGGGGAGCGCGAGGTGCGTCACGATCATGACCGCTGCGCCGGCGGCGGTGGGCAAGATCAGACGCAGGTAGTCGCGGTCGAACGGCCAGATACCGAGGAACCGCCGCACGAGCAGGAGGCGCGCGACCGCGCTGAACGTCAAGGTGCACGCCTGCGCGACGGCGGCGCCCCGGATCCCGAACGCATCCGGCCCAGCGAGCAGGAGCGCCAACCCGACGTCGATCGTGAACCCGCCGACGTAGACGAGCAGGTCCCAGCCGGTCCGGCCCGCCATGATCAGGATGAACCCCACGGTGCCGACCATCACCGGCACGATCATCCCGACGATGAGGATCCGGAGCGCGTTATCGCCCCCGGTGAACTCGGCACCGAAGATCCGCAGCACCTGCGCCGGCAGGATCGCGAGCACGAGCAGGACGGGGATCGTCGCCGCCAGCGTCCATCGGGTGACCTGCTTGTAGAGCTCGTCGAGTCGGGTTCGCTCGCCTCGGTAGTGCAGGTCCGCGACGAACGGGCTGAAGGTGAGCGACACGCTCGTGAGGAACAGGAACAGCGACTGCCCCGCCCGCAGGACCGCCCCGTAGACCCCCGTCACCGCGGCGCCCTCCGCGCCCTGCCCGCTCCACAGCAACGAGAGCACGAAGAAGTCGGTCCAGAAGATCAGCTGGCTGAACAGGGTCGCGGGGGCTCGCAGGGCGCCGAAGCGCAGCAGGGAGCCGGTGTGCTCCTCGGGGATCCCCTCACCTGCTCGGCCCGCAGGATCGAACCTCGCCTGCTCCTTCTCCCATCCGTACCAGGCGATCGCGAGCGCGAGCGCCCACGAGGCGCCGAACGCGAGGGATGCGATCCCGGGCGAGGTGCGGATCAGGGCCCACATCCCGACCGTGAGCACGATCCAGCCGATCGGCTGAGCGATCCACTGCGCATAGAGCGTGAACCGCATGATCTTCAGTCCGCGGGTCGCCCCCATGTACGTGAACGCGAGGGCGGCGAGGGGGACGGTGATCGCCGCCGCCCTGAAGGCGGGGGTTGCCACGTCGGGCACCCCGCTGAAGGTCTCCGCCAGCCATGGGCTCGCGACGAACGCCACGACGCCGAACGGCACCGACACCGCCGCGGCGATCCCGGCCGAACGCCGCACGAGCCCGCGGGCCCGGGCGGCCTGGCCCCGCCCGACGAGGATCGCCACGAGCCGGACGTCCGCCACGTCCATCCCGAACCGCGTCGCGGCGGCGGCGATGAACGCGAACTGCGTCGTGAGCGTGACGACGCCGAAACCCGTGTCGCCCAGCCGGTTCGTCATGATGACCTGGGCGGCGAACGTCGCGAGCGCGCCGATCGCGAGACCGAGGACGTTCTGGCCGGTGTTGCCGAGGATGATCCGCTGATCTCGGGCTCGGTCGCCGGTCCTCGGCGACGCCTCGAGCGCCTCGGTCTCCTCGCTCAGCGTGGGTTCGTCCATCGGCGCCTCAGTATCGCCGACGCGGGGGTGGATACCCGGCTGCGGGAGGTGACCCGTGCGAACGAGCGCCGGTTCAAACCACCTCGGGAAGCTCCTGTAGCCCCGCCTCCTTGGCGAGGCGCTCGACGATCGAGCGGAGCTCGGCCACCGCCGCCGGGTCGTGGGACGGCCGCTCGTATGCCTCGAGGAGCTGCTGCGTCCGTTCCTTCGCCCGCTCCCAGGTGCCGAGCGCGCCCGACTGCTGCCACCCGCGGACGGAGTCGCGGTCGATCACCTTCGAGGGCAGGTGCTGCTCGAGGGCGAAGAGCTCCTTCGTGGCACGCTGCTTGAGGAACTCGCCCTTGAAGGCGATCCCATCGAACAGCTCCAGCGCGAGGGTCTCCGTCCGGAGCTGCACGCCGTCCAACAGCCGCCGCACCATCGCGATCGCCTCGGCGTCGACGACGAGCTTCTCGGCGCTCTGGCAGGCCAGGAAGTCGAGCATGCCGGCGCCCGAGATCATGTTCACGCCCGCGAGGGCGCCCACGAGGGCCGTCATGCCGCTCTCGAGGCCCGCCTGCGCATCCACGACCTTCGCGTCGCTCGCGCCGAGGTACGTGTGCGTCGGCAAACCGAG
>Ga0105107_10002764_pt1 | contig 11610 bp, 8 predicted proteins | sample PPLLaktember2015_6_FD_79335 | JGI IMG/M metagenome (GOLD analysis project Ga0105107, IMG submission 79335) | Freshwater sediment microbial communities from Prairie Pothole Lake near Jamestown, North Dakota, USA - PPLs Lake P8 Core (1) Depth... | ecosystem: Environmental > Aquatic > Freshwater >... | reverse complement strand
GGCTGGACGGTGAGCGGCGTGCACAACTGGTCGAGCGGGAATCCGCTCAACTTCACGATGGGCACCGACGTGGCGCTCGACGGGACCAACGGCGCCGGGCGGCAACTCGCCCAGCTGAGGGACGGCATGACGGTCGACGACATCACGCGCGACCATGAGAATCAGACCGACATGATCAACGCGTTCTTCAACACGGCCGCGTTCGCGCCGGTGAATTCGCTACCCCGCGGGACCTACGGCAACGTGCCGAAGAGTGCGATCAGCGGGCCGGCGCAGGCGAAGACCGACATCGCGGTGGCGAGAAGCTTCTCGCTGCCGGGGCGTGAGGGAGTCCGTCTGCAGTTCCGCGGCGAGCTGTTCAATGCCTTGAATCAGGTGAACTTCAACGCACCGGTGACCAACGTCAGCGCTTCCAACTTCGGGCGCATCACGAGCGCCAGTGCGGGACGAATCGGTCAGGTTGCGCTGAAGTTGATCTGGTAAGCTTTCGACGATTCGCATGCAGGAGATTCAGGATGAAGCGTGTCGCCTTCGTGTTGCTCTTCGCGTCGTTCCTGGCCGTGCCAGGTTGTGGTGGGCAGCAACAGCAACCGGCAGCGGCCGGGGCACGCGGTGATGAAAGCGGCGAGACGCCGGGCGGCGTGGATGCACTGAGGTCGGCGGGCGTGCTCGAACGTCTCGTCGAGCGCACGCCGCCGAGCGCGCCGTCGACGGGAGCGGCGCCGAGCTTTGTCGTCGATCCGGCATGGCCGAAGCCGTTACCGAACAACTGGATCATTGGAGAGATCGGCGGTCTGTTCGTCGATCGCAATGACCGCATCTGGGTCTACCATCGTCCGCGCTCGCTCGACTCGACCGAAGCGGGTGCGCTCGATGCGGCCGGGAAGGACCCGAAAGGGGCGCCCATCAGCGCGATCGGCCACCCGCGTCCGTACGGGCGCGCGTCGGCCTGTTGCGTGCCCGCCCCTTCGGTTCTGCAGTTCGACAAATCGGGCACGCTCCTGCAGGCGTGGGGCGGTCCGGGTGACCCCGGATTTCTCGAGAAGAAGTGCCGGCAGCAGGACGGATGTGTGTGGCCGGCGCGCGAGCACGGGATTTTCGTCGACCACAACGACTTTGTCTACGTCGCGGGCAACGGCCAGGCCGTGAACTTCTACGGGCAGTTTCCGTGGGCCGCGAACTTCGGCAACGACTCGCACGTGCTGAAGTTCACGTCGGACGGCACGTTCGTGTACCAGATCGGGCGCGCCGGCGCCAAGGGGCCGAACAGCAACGACACCAACGGCGGCGTCAACGCCACGCCGCAGCCGTATCTCCCCGCCGACATGTTCGTGGATCCCAAGACGAACTACCTCTATATCGCCGATGGTTACGGCAACCGGCGCGTGCTCATCGTCGATGCGGCAACCGGCAAGTACGTCGGGCACTTCGGCGCCTACGGCCAGAATCCCGTGCCCAGCGAAACGGAAGGCACCAACGCGGCACACCTCGGCGAAACGGCGGGACCGTGGGCGGCCGGCTTCCGCCGCGGCGACCTGAAGCCGAAGTTCTTCCGCAGCCCGCTGCATTGTGTGAAGGTGGCCAACGACGGCCTGCTCTACACGTGCGATCGCGGCAACAACCGCATCCAGGTGTTCAGGGCGGCCGAGGTGGGCAAGCCATGCGCGAACCCGAACGGCGATGCGGGGAAATGCGGCTTCGTGTCGGAGATCCTCATCGCGCCGCAAACGGTCGCAGGCACCGTCGGGACGATGACATTCTCCCCGGATGCGGGGCAAAGCTGCGTGTATGTCGCGGACCTCTCGAACAACACGATTTACGAGATCAACCGCGAGAATGCGCACGAGTTGGCCCGCGTCGGCACGGGCGGCCGCCAGGTCGGCCAGTTCCACTGGCCGCATGTCGTGAGCGTGGATTCAGAGGGAAGTCTCTATACAGGCGAAGTCGATGCATCGGGGCGCGCCCAGCGGTTCATCCGCTACGGCGCGACCGGGTGTTCGGGAACGGGTAATCCTGAAATAGGGAAATATCAGTAGGCACCATTCGCAGATTCGCAGATTCGCAGATTCGTAGATTGGTGGATTAACGCTTGTGTCTTTCAATCTCCCAATCTGCGAATCTTCCAATCTCCCAATGGTGCACTCACCGTAAGCCATCCGCCAGCGTTTCCGCCTTATCGACAGACGACTCCGCGAGTAACAGGTTGTTCGCCTCGACCGCAGCGTTCGCCTGCGAGAGGAATCGCCGCGCCGAATCGAAGTCGGCGCGCTTGCCGGCGTTGAGCCGGCGCCGGTCGATGGAATCCAGCTTCTGCTTGGTACGAACCAGCCGCTCGCGCACTTGAGCCGTCGTCAGCGTGCGTCCAGCTGGCCCGGCAGGGCGAAGTTCGGGTGGAGGAGTCGTGCGAACGGGCTCGGGTGTCTGAGCGACCGGCGGTGCCGCCGGCGGCGGCGAGGCCGCGGGCACGCGCGGCGTCGAAGGCGCTGCAGCGGCCGGCACGGCCGCCGGGGGCTCCGGCGCTTCCGGTGGCGGCGCTTCGGCGACGGCCGGCACGGGATCCATCGCCACCCGCGGCGGCGGCTCGGGAATCTCGAGCGGCACCGTGCCGGCCGCGCGTCCGGGGTTGGATGCACACGCGGCGCCGCATGCCACACCCATCAAAATGGCGCCTCGAAGCGCGGTCTTCAGCATCCCTGGCTCTGTGTCTCCCTATTATCCGTTACATTTGAGGTAACAACAGCCGAAACGTCGTCCCGCGGCCCTCCGTCGACTGAACCTCGATTTCGCCGCCGTGCAACTGCACGATCCGGTAGACGATCGAGAGGCCGATTCCGCTGCCTTCGGGCTTCGTGGTGTAGTACAGGTCGAAAATCGAGTCGAGCTTGTCGGCGGCAATGCCGACGCCCGTGTCTTCGATCGTGATCGCCACGCGCCGATCTTTCGCCGTCTTGGCGCCCATCGTCAACTTGCCACCGTTGGGCATGGCCTGGCAGCCGTTGAGCGCCAGGTTCAAGAGCGCCTGACGCAGCAATGCGGGGTCGGCCCGCATCTCGCCGGCGCTCGAGACCTCGGCGCGGCAGACGATGCCGCTGCGCCGGGCGTCGGGCTCGACGAGCGCAATCACCTCGCTGATGACCGACTGCACGTTCACGGGTTGCAGCTGCAGCTCTTCGGGCCGGATGAAGCGGACAAAGCCGGTGATGACCTCGTCGAGCCGCTTGATTTCCGAGGCAATCACGTCGATGTGTTCGCGCGCGCCGCTCATGTCCGGCGGCGGCTCCTCGCGGCCTTCGAGGCCGAGCACGGCGCCGACGGGCGCGCGCGAGCTGCGCTGCAGCCGGTGAAGGTGCTCGCGCACGAGCTCGAGATGAATGGTCATGGCGTTCAGCGGGTTTCTCACTTCGTGCGTCACCCCCGCCATCAGCCGGCCGAGCGATCGCGCCGCCAGCTTCTCGCTGATGGCCCTGAACGATTCGCCGACGCCCTCGAGCTCCTCATCGGCCGGCAGCTCGATGCTGCCGACTTTTTCACCGCGCTGCAGCTTCATGAGGCCGCTGTTGATGACGTGAATGGGACGCAGAATCAGGCCGGCGAGGATCATCCCGACCAGGATGGCCGCGCAGGAGATCAGGGCCGTCGTCCACAGCATCGGCTGGACGGCCTTCGCCAGCCCGTCGCGAATCAGGATGGGGGAGAGCCCGACGCGGATCGCGCCGAACGGGGCGTCGCCGAGTTCGAGGGGCAGCACGACCTCGAGGGCTCGATCGGCATAGATGGCGCGGATTTGCGTGAGCGTATCGCGGTCGAGCACCGCCGCCAGGTTCTCGCCAGGCTCGATCCTCTGGCCTTCGGCCGCCGGAAAGCTGTGCGCAATCGCCCGCCCTTCGTTGTCGACGACGGCGGCGTAGGTGACGTTGCGGCTGTAGGCGGCCGTCGACTCGAGGATGGAGCGGATGCCGGCATCGGTGCGAAGGGCCGATTCCGGATCGCCGCCTGCCGCAATCGCGTCGCGGGCGCGCTGATAGATGGTGCGGCCGAGCAGATCGCCGATGCCATGGCTGTCTTCCAGGCCCACGCGCGCAAGGTTGGCGACATGCTGCAAGCTCAGCATAATCATGGCGAGCGCAATCAGCAGCGTCACCGCGGCGGTTTGCCTGACTCTCAGACTGGCGCGCATGGCAGATCAGGTCTTTTCAGCTTCGCGCCGGAATCGTTTCAGCTTGTTGTGAAGGGTCTTCACCGTGACGCCGAGAATTTCGGCCGCGCGGGTCTTGTTGTCGCGGGTGTGGGCCAGCGTCAGCTCGATGAGCCGTCGTTCGGCTTCGTCGACGGTCATGCCCGGCGTGAGGCCGACCGACTGAGTCGACGGCGGCGGCGGCCCCGAGAGGTCGCCCGGCAGATGGTCTGCCTCGATGAACTCATCCGGGCTCAGGATGACCGCCCGCTCGATGACGTTTCGCAGTTCGCGAATGTTGCCTGGCCAGGAATACCGCTGGAGCAGGCGCATCGCCTCTGGGGCGAGCGCCTTCACCGACTTGCCGTTCCGCGCGTTGAACTCGGAAATGAAGGTTTCGACCAGCAGCGGGATGTCTTCCGCTCGATCGCGGAGCGGCGGCACGCAGATGCCGATGACGTTGATGCGATAGTAGAGATCCTCGCGCAGCTTGCCTTGCTGAACCGCCTTGGCCGGGTCCAGGTTGGTGGCCGCGACCAGGCGCACATCGACCGATTGTTCCTTCTGGCCGCCCAGCCGCCGCACCGTCCGCTCCTGCAGCACGCGCAGCAGCTTGGCCTGGATCGCCGGAGAGACTTCGGCAATCTCGTCGAGAAACAGCGTGCCGGTATGCGCCAGCTCGAAGCAGCCCGGGCGCCGATCCATGGCGCCCGTGAAGGCGCCGCGCTCGTGTCCGAAGATCTCGTTCTCGAGGAGCGACTCGGGGATGGCCGCGCAGTTGATCGCGATAAACGGGTGTTTGCTGCGGCCGCTGAGCTGATGAATGGTCTTGGCAACCAGCTCCTTGCCGGTGCCCGACTCGCCGTAGACGAACACTGACGCGGCAGTCGGCGCGGCCTGCTCGATCACGCGATAGACCGATCGCAGCGCGGGCGCGTTGCCGACCATTTCGCCGAACCGTCCGTGCTCCTGCAGCTGCCGCCGCAGTCCAGCCACATCGCGCAACGCGCTCTCGCGCTCGGCGACGTGGGTCAGCATCGTGCGAAGCCGCTGCGGCTCGACCGGCTTTGCCAGGTAGTCGTAGGCTCCTTCTTTCATCGCCGACACCGCCGTGTCGACGCTGCCCTGGGCTGTGATGAGCACGAACGTCAGACTGGACAGCTGATCCTTGACGTGGGTGAGCAGCTCGAGGCCGTCCATGCGCGGCATGACCATGTCGGCCAGCACCACTGAGGGACGGTAGGTGGTGATCTTCTCGAGGCCTTCCTGGCCGTCGGCCGCACCTTCGGCTTCATAGCCCCAGGCGCGAACCAGTTCGGTCAGCCCGCGCCTGGCCGCCGCGTCGTCTTCAACGATCAGCACTCGCATTGAGTACCCAGAATACAACGAGTTAGGAGGGAGGATCGGCTTCGGGCTTCCGGCTGCGGGCTTCAGGCTTCCGGCTGCGGGCTTCCGGCCTTGGGCCTGCAGCCCAAAGCCAGAAGCCTGCAGTCTGGGGACGCCTATGCGAGGACTCGGATGACGACGCGGCGGTTCTGCGAGCGGCCCTCACGCGTGTTGTTCGGGCTCACGGGCTTGTCCTCGCCCCAGCTGATGACGTTGATCTTGTGCAGCGGCACCTGATGCGCTTCGTAGAGATAGCGCTTCACGGCTTCAGCGCGCGCTTCGCCGATGCGCTGGTTCACCATCTTGTCGCCGCTCGAATCGGTGTGCCCTTCGATTTCGACGTAGTTGCCGCGCGGATTCGCCTTGAGCTCGGCAATCATCTGATCGATGCGGGTCTGGACCGCCTCGGGAAGCTCCGACGACGCGAACTTGAAGCCACCCTGGTCTTCGCTGATGACCACTTCATACACGAGCCGCTTGGTCGCGACATCGACGGCTTCGGCCCGGGCGGCAGCGGCGGCCGCTGCGGAATTGGCCGTGGTCGCCGAGGTCTGCGCTTCCTTCGCCCAGATGCCGACCTGATCGGCCTTGGCATCCACCTGCTTGATTTGCGCGGAGTTCTGCCGGGTCTGTTCCTGGGTGCTTTCGAGCGACTGCGAAAGCGTTTCGACCCGAGTGCCGACCGCCTCGACCTCGGTGCGGACGAACTTCTTGGTCGCACACGCGGTCGTGGTTCCGACGACGATGAACCCTACTGCGAGCACGTTGACGATTCGACGGACCTGCATAATAACGTTCTCCCTTCGTATGTAGTGCGCCGCGCGCCCTACGCTCCAATCTGCCTTAGGGGCAGAGCAGGAAGCGTGCCGTACCTGAGAACGGGAAATCATGTGAAGCCGGACCGGGCGTAGAGAGGGAAAGGGGTTTTCCCGATGTCTTCTATCCTGCCACCGTGCGTTCGGTCTCCTTGCTTACACGGAAAAAAGTTCAGAGACATGGAAAAAATTACATGGTGAGGCCGCGAGAAATCGCGTTTTCAAGGGCTTTTCGACGGGCACGCGACTTGCCACAGCAGGTCGCGCGTTGTCGGCTTAATCAAAAACACGGCAGGTCCGTGAGCTGGGGGAGCTGGGCTGACGACGCAGCAGGGGCATCACTATTCCCTGGTGATGCCCCTGCGTATTGCTTTTGCCTCTTCATGTAGCGCTCGAGTTCACATCGAGCCTTACCGCTGCGGCGGAGAGCCCATGGAAAGCTTTGGCGGCCGGTTGCGCTACGAACGCGAGCGCCGGCAGATCAATCTCCGATCGATAGCCGAAACCACGAAAATCAGCGTGCCGCTGCTGGAAGGGCTCGAGCGCGACGATGTGTCGCGATGGCCGTCCGGCATCTTCCGAAAATCATTCGTCCGTGTCTATGCGGAGGCGATCGGTCTGGATCCCGAACCGGTCGTCCGCGAGTTCGTTGAACGCTATCCCGATCCGCTCGAGGTCGAAACCGCCGTTCACACGACCGTCCGGCCCAAGCCGGTTTCTACAGCTGTGTCATCCTCGTCACGTCCTCTGTCCATCAAGCTCACCATCACCTGGAGCGGATCGGTGTTTTCTGGAATTGGGAGATTGGTAGATTCGAAGATTGTCAGATTGTTGTTTTACTGAATCGGTCAATCAATCCTCCAATCTTCCAATCTTCTAATCTTCTAATCTCCCAATCTCCCAATCTGCGAAGGTACCGCTCATCGTAAGAAGGCTTCCCCCAACCCTCCGTCGACCGGAATGATGTGCCCGGTAGTCTTCGCGCTTGCGTCGCTCAGGAGCCACACAATCGCTTCCGCGCAGTCTTTGGGAAGGATCGGACGCCGCGTCAGCGTCCGCAGGGCATAGAAGCCGGCCAGCTTTTCGCGCAGCGCCTCGGTCGATTCGGAGTCCGCAAACGCGATTCCATACTTCTGTAGAGACTGCATCACCCGGTCTCGCGGAAACATCGTCGAGCCGGCGACCACCGTCGCCGGAGCGATGCCGTTGACGCGCACGTGCGGCGCCAGGCCGATGGCAAGCTCCCGGATGAGGTGGTTGACGGCGCTCTTGCTCGTGTCGTACGCCTCGCTGCCTTTCTTCGGCACGACCGCGTTGGCCGATCCGGTCAGCACCATTGCGGCAGGCAACTGCTGTTCTCTGAAAATCCATTCCATTTCCTGCGCAAGCAGGTAGTTGCCCGTGACGTTCACGAGAAAGGTGTCTGCCCATTGGGCGTCGGTGAGACGGCCTTCCGGGCCGGGAACGGGATAGATGGCGGCGGTGTTGACGATGGCGTCGAGGCCGCCGAAGAGAAGGGTCGTAGACGTGGCCGCGTCAGTCAGACTGGCGCGCGAGCCGAGATTGACGGCCACACTCCCCACGGCGTCCGCTGAAGATGAGCGGCCGGCCTCGGCGGCCGCCTCGGCGGCCCGTTCGGCGTTGGCATCGGCGACCACGAGGTGCGCGCCCTTCTGCGCGAGCAGCATCGCGACCTCGCGGCCGATGCCGCTTCCGCCGCCGACGATCATGACGATCCTGCGGCTGAACTCCGCCTCCGGCGGCATCCGCTGGAGCTTGGCTTCTTCGAGGGCCCAGTACTCGATGCGGAAGGCCTCGGAGCGGGGCAGGGCGACGTAATTGTGAAACTCGTCGAACTGTTTCGAGTGCTCCGGGTTCCTTGCCTGTGGCAGTACGTAGTGTCCGGCTTTAGCCGGACCGTGGTCTTCGTCTTCGAGCGCCGTCGCACCTTCCATGACGTTGATGGCGTTGATGAAGAACTCGGTCGTGATGCGCGCTTCCTTTTTGTTCTTTCCGAATCCGAACAAGCCGACGCCAGGGATGATGACGACCGAAGGGTTCGAATCCCGCAGCTTCGGCGAGTCGGCCGTCGCGAACGACTCGTAATAGTTCGTGTAGCTGGATCGATAGCTTGCGACCTGCGGGCGGAACGCCGCGTCCAGGCTGCGGGCGTCGCCTGACGCCGGATCCCAGTCGACCACGAGCGGGCAGATGCGCGTTCGCAGGAAATGGTCGGGGCAGCTCGTGCCCAGGCGGCCGAGCTCTGCTGCCCATGCCGATCCCGCGAAGTCGAGCGACACCGCCGCGTCCGAAAAATGCGCGATGACGCGGCGGGTGGCCGATAGCTCTCCGCGCAGCGCCGGCAGCACGCGGGCGGCAATCTCGCGGCGGTTTTCCAGCGGCTTGTGCACCACGCCCCCGAAGCGGATCGGACGCCGCGCGCGATGCGCGTCGATGAACTGGCCCATCTGGTCGATGGTGCGGATGCTGTTGAGGTAGCACCCGCGCTCGGTCGCGCCCCATGTGAAGAGCCCGTGACTGCCGAGAATCAGCCCGTCGGAGGCCGGGCTGGCCTTGGCGGCGTTCTCAATCATCAGCGCGAGCTCGAACCCGGGCCGCTGCCATGGGATCCAGAGGATGTGCCGGCCGAACTGGCGATTGAACTCGTCCAGCTTCTGCCTGCCGTTTGCGCTGGCTGCCAGCGCGATGGCCCAGTCCGGGTGCAGGTGATCGACGTGCGGCGCGGGAATGAACGCGTGCAGCGGGGTGTCGATGGACGCCGCGACGCGGTTGTGCCCGAACGCGGAGAGCGCGTAGAAGGCGACCATCTCGTCTTCGAAGGGCTCCCCGCGGTAACGTGCCTTGAGGTGTTCGAGCTTGTCGAGATACAGCTGCGCAAACCCGGCATCGGTGATCGAGCCGAGATCGCCGCCGCTGCCCTTGACGGCAAGCACCCGCGTCGGCTGTCCGGTAAAGGGATCGGGCAGCTCGATCTTCGAGCTCGTATTGCCGCCGCCAAAGTTCGTGATGCGCAGATCGGCGCCGAGCAGGTTCGAGCGATACCGCAGCAGAGACAGCGGGTTGGATTCGAGCGTACCGGCGACGGACGAGTCCCACAGGTCCTCGAGGTGACGAAGGCTGATCGTTTCAGGCATAGGCGAGTTCGCAATACTGCTGGAACCGGGCAAATTCGCGGTTCCAGGGGTCCGGGTCGCGAGGTTCGAACACTTCGGTCGGGAACGATCGGTCGATGGCGGCGCGCGCCTCGGCCAGCGACGCGGCGCGTCCCGTGGCGATGAGCTGCACGCCGATATTGCCCAACGCGGTCGCTTCGGCCGGGCCTGCGATGACGCGCCGGCCCGTCGCGTCGGCGGTGAACTGGTTCAGCACGCGGTTCTTCGATCCGCCGCCGATCACCCGAATCTGCCGGATGGGCCGGCCGGTCACTGTTTCGAGGTCGCCAAGGACGAGGCGGTATTTCAGCGCGAGGCTGTCGAGAATGGCCCTCGCGTACTCGCCAGGCGTGGCCGGCGCCGGTTGACCGGTCCTGGCGCAGAAGCGGTCGATGGCGTCCGGCATGCTGTCGGGCGCCGCGAACGAGGCCTCATCGGGATCGACGAGATGTCGAAGGCCATCGCACTCGGCCGCGGCGGTCGTCAGCTCGGCATAGTCGAACTCCCGGCCATTCTCGAGCCAGTGACGCCTGCAGCTCTGCAGCATCCACAATCCCATCACGTTCTTCAGCAACCGGGTCGTGCCGCCGACGCCCCCTTCGTTCGAAAAATTCAGGCGCATGGCGTCGGGCGTCAGCACCGGCGCGTCCAGCTCGGTGCCGACGAGCGACCATGTGCCCGAGCTGATGAACGCCGTGCCGTCGCGCGCCGTGATGGCCGCCACGGCCGAGGCCGTGTCGTGCGACGCAGACGCGACGACGGGCGTGCCGGCAAGCGGCCCGGGCGGCGAGACGCGCGGCAGCAGCGGTCCCACAATCGATCCGGCTTCGACCATCGGCGGTGCGATGTGCGCCGGCAGATCGAGGCGTGTCATGAGCGGTGCGGCCCACGTTCGCGCCTTCGCATCGACGAGCTGGGTTGTCGTGGCGTTCGTGAACTCCGACACGGCACGACCGGTCAGCCACAGATTGAACAGGTCGGGCATCATCACGAACCGATCGGCCGCCGAGAGAAGGCGGGGTGTGAGCCGCCGTGCGGCGGCGAGCTGGTTGATCGTGTTGATGTGCAGAAACTGGATGCCCGTGACCGCGTAGATGTCGTCCTTGGGGATCCGGCCGAGCACGTCGGCCATGGCGGCCACGTTGCGCTTGTCGCGATAGTGGTACGGATTCTGGAGCAGTTCCAGCTGCTCGCCCAGCAGCGCGTAATCGACGCCCCAGGTATCGACGCCAATGCCGGCGAGTGTCGTGTCGCGAAGCGCCCCAAGGCCCGCCCGCATCTCGTGCCAGAGCCGGGCGACGTCCCAGTGCAGGGCGTCGCCGTACGCGACGGGTTCGTTGGCGAAGCGGTGAATCTCGCGGACCGTCAGCGTGCCGGATCGCAGCTCGCCGAGCACGGCACGGCCGCTTTCGGCGCCCAGGTCGAAGGCCAGATAGGTGGCCGGCTGCATCGGACCGCATCATGCCACAACGCCCATTTGGGGTGTTATATTCTGCGGGTTGATCGACCTGCGCATAGAAGACGACAACCAGGCGCGCGCCGCGTCGCTTGCCGAGGATTACGACCACCTCGGCCGGCAGCTCGCACGCCGCGGCATCGATATCGAGGACCTGGTCCGCCGCGCGATGGCGTTCCGCGTCGCCGTTCCCTCGTGGGGCGTCGGCGCCGGCGGGACGCGGTTCGCCCGCTTCCCCGTGCCGGGCGAGCCCCGCGACGTGTTCGAGAAGCTCGACGACTGCGAGGTCGTCTTCAAGCTGACGCGCGTGACGCCGGGCATCTCGCTCCACATCCCATGGGACCGGCCCGCCGATTCGGCGGCGCTGCGCGCGTATGCCCAGGCGCGCGGGCTTTTCATCGACTCGATGAACTCGAACACCTTCCAGGATCAGCCCGGCCAGAAGGCGTCGTACAAGTTCGGAAGCCTGTCGCACACCGATGCCGCGGTCAGGCGGCAGGCCATCGACCACAGTCTCGACTGCCTCGACATCGGCGTGCGTCTGGGCGCGCGGTCGCACACCGTCTGGATTGGCGACGGCGGCAATTTTCCCGGTCAGGTTCACTT
>Ga0105107_10002763_pt1 | contig 11616 bp, 11 predicted proteins | sample PPLLaktember2015_6_FD_79335 | JGI IMG/M metagenome (GOLD analysis project Ga0105107, IMG submission 79335) | Freshwater sediment microbial communities from Prairie Pothole Lake near Jamestown, North Dakota, USA - PPLs Lake P8 Core (1) Depth... | ecosystem: Environmental > Aquatic > Freshwater >... | reverse complement strand
GCTGGTACGGATCAGGCGGGCTGCTCATCTCGTCTTCGGCCGCGCCGTGCGCCGTAGCAGGTACGCGGTGATCGCCATGTTGATCACGCTCCAGACAACGCCGTTCGCGAACGCCGCCTTGTAGGAGCCGGTGAGATCGAAGATCGCGCCGGACATCCAGCCGCCGAGCGCCATGCCGAACAGGGTGGCCATCAGCACCGTGCCGACGCGCGCCCCCGCCTCCTTCGGCGTGAAGTACTCGCGCACGATCATCGCGTACGAGGGCACGATGCCGCCCTGGACGAGCCCGAAGAGCGCCGAGATCACGTAGAGGGAGACAAGCCCGTCGAACGGCAGGAACAGGAGGAGCGCGAGGCCCTGCAGCCCCGACCCGAGCAGCAGCGTGCGCAAACCCCCGATGTGATCGGAGATCCAGCCCGAGGCGAGGCGGCTGATCACGCCGGCGCCGAGCATGAGGGACAGCATCTCCGCGCCGCGTGCGGCGCCGTAGCCGAGGTCGCCGCAGTACGCGACGATGTGGACCTGTGGCATCGACATCGCCACGCAGCACGCGATGCCGGCGGCGAAGAGGATCCATTGGAGCGTGGCGGGCGAGAAGCCGAGCGGCCGGTCCGACCACTGCGCCATGCGCGCCCCGCCGGGCGCGAGCTCGAGCGCCGGCGGCCGGCGGCGCAGCGCCAGCGCGAGCGGCAGCATGGTCGCCAGGCAGAACAGGCCGACCCCCATGTAGGCGTTCCGCCAGCCCGCCGTCTCGACGAAGTGCTGGATGACGGGCGGCCAGATCGCGCCGGCGACATAGTTGCCGCTCGCGCAGATCGCCACCGCGATCCCGCGGCGCCGCGTGAACCAGAGCGAGGTGTCGGCCACGAGCGGCGCGAAGCTCGCCGAGCTGCCGAGAAGGCCGATGAGCAGCCCCTGCACTAGCGCGAACTGCCACAGGCTCGTGGCCGCACTGGCCGCGTAGAAGCCGAGCGCGAGCGCGAACGCGCCGACGACGACGGGAACCACGATACCGAAGCGATCGGAGAGCTTGCCCATCAGGATGCCGCCGAAGCCGAAGCCGAGCATCGTGAGCGTGTACGGCAACGAGGCGGCCGACCGCGCGATCCCGAACTCGGCCTGCACGGCGGGCAGCACCACGGCGACCGACCACATGCCGACGCCGCCGATGCTCGACAGGGCGAGCGAAGCGAGGAGGCGCATCCACGCATAGGTGGACTCCGCCTCGCCGCGCGCAGTCCTCTGCGCGCCCGCCGCACTCGCGGCCGCCTGTGCTCTCGGCATGGTTTCTTGGGGATCTCCGGAACCTGCGGCCCGAAGGTACCTCAGTTTTGCCCTCCGTTCGGCCGCCGCCCCGACCGTCCGGATCGGGCGGATTCGACCGGGCCGCGCCGGCCGGCGCCGGAAAACCGTATACACCCGTTGAGAGTAGTCTCTAGGGTGACTAGCGCTGCAGTCCGCAGCGATCGCGAAGGGAAGCACTATGCAATGGTGGGGCTATAGCAAGGAGCACGGCTGGGTCGTGCTCGATCGAAGCATTTCGGCCAATCGGCCCGGCGTTAAGGGGGACCTGTTGTTCTTCCGCTGCCGGGATTCCACGACATATCTCGCGAAGCGGGCGACCTGGGAGGTGCCGGCTTACACGTTCGCCAAGAATTACCTGCGCGGACTGTCGCCCGAGGACTCGGCCCGGGAGGCCGCGGAGCTCGAGGCGTTCGAGTCGCGCTGGCCGGAGTTCGAACTGGAGATCGGGCGCCAGCAGGAGGAGGCCGCGGCACGCGCCGAGGCGGCCCGGCTGGAGGCCGAGCAGCGGCAGCGGCAACGCGAGCTCGAGGAGCACCGGGAGGACGCGATCGCAAAGCATCGCGGGTACCTGCAGCGCCTGGGGCTCCCGAACGGCGGCATCGCTGAGGCGGCGCCGACGAAATCCCGCCGCGCCGTGAAGTGCGCCGCCTGCGGGAAGACCATCGACCGGGCGCTCGGCGTGCAATGCGTGACCTGCGTGGGGCTCGTCTGCGGTTCGTGCGGCGCCTGCGGTTGCGGGAGCAAGCCCAAGCCGACATAGCGCCGCGGGCGCGCCGCCCCGTGTCTGCCGAGATGTTCGTCCAAAGCGCCGGCAGCGGTGTGCCGGAGATGGTGCTGGTGCACGGCTTTGCGTGCGACCACACCGACTGGACGGCCCAAATCGCCGAGTTCGGCGCCACGCAGGCGGTGCTCGCCTGCGACCTGCGGGGTCATGGCCGGACGCCGGGCGACCCGGCCGACTGCTCGATCGAGACGCTGGGGGCCGATGTCGCGCGGCTCGTCGCGCAGCGCGGTCTCAAGAAAGCGATCCTCGTCGGCCACAGCCTGGGCTGTCGCGTCGTGCTCGAGGCGTACGGCGGCGCGCCGGACCGCATCGCCGGCGTCGTGCTGATCGACGGCAGCCGGCTTGGCGTCGGAGACCCCGCGCAGGCCGAGGAGGCGATACGCGCGGCGATCGACTTCGTCGGATTCCCCGCGTTCGCGGATGCGCTCTTCAAGGGGATGTTCTTCCGGCCCGGCCCCGACGCCACGCGCATCGTCGGGCGCGCGAAGCGCCTGGCGGGCGAGATCGGGGCGGCGCTTTTCCCCCGGATGGCGCGGTGGGACGCGGCGCGCATGGATGCAGCGCTCGATGCGATGCGCGTGCCGCTGATGGTCATTCAGTCCACCACTCTGAACGCCGATCGGAAGCGCGTGCCGCTCAGGGAAGGCGAGACGACGCCCTGGCTCGACCTCGTGCGCAAGCGCGTGCCGACCGCGCGCATCGAGGTGATCGCCGGCGTCGGGCACTTCCCGCAGATCGAAGTGCCCGCGCGGGTCAACGCGCTGCTCGCGGACTTCGTCGGTTCGCTCGCGGAGTTCTGATTCCAAGCACCAAATCCGGGAGTAGGGGGATGTGTCCCCCGAATTGATACACCTCGTCAGGGTTGCGCGACGCCGAAGGCGAGCAGGATCGCGTAGAGCACCAGCAAGCGCGCCATCTGCGGCGTCAACGGCAACAGCGCCTCGTAACGGTCGAGCGTCAGCACCGCGCGCGCCGTCGACACCACGTACGGCAGCGACGCGAGTGGCAGCAGCACCCACGGGCTGAACCCGAGCCCGGCGACGAACCACAGCGGCGCGACGTAGGCGAACGCGAGCAGCGCCAGGAATTCCGCACGGCTCCACTGCGCGCCGAACCGCACCGCGACCGTATTCTTGCCCTTGACGACATCGAACTCGCGGTCGCGGATGTGGTCGATGATCAGGATGCCGGTGGTGAGCGCGCCGATCGGCAGGCCGAGCGCCACCGCCTTAAGCGGCAGCGCCGCCGGCACGACATCCCAGAACGCGATGGGTCCGAGCGCCGGCGCGGCCTGCACGTAGTACGCGCCGACGACCGACACCGTCCCGAAGAACGCGAAGAACACCGGATCCGCGAGCCCGCGCGCGCCGAACGGGGACGGACCGGCGGAGTAGAGCACCGCGGCGGCGATGCTCGCGAGCCCGATCGCGAGCACCGCGACGCCGCCGAGGTGGACGAGGTACGCGCCGATCGCCAGCGCGACGCCGAAGCACGCGAGGATCGCCGCCTTGAGTCCGAAGAGCGTAAGCGATCCCTCGCGCAGCGCGTGCACGAGCTGTGGGTGCTCGCGGTCGCTCGGGTGCCGGACGAGGTTCTCGTAGTTGTCGGTCAGCACGCCGCCGAGCTGGACCAGCCAGCCGGCAAGCAGGGCGAGCAGCACCGGCCCGGCCGCGAACACGCCGTCGTGAAAGGCGAGGCCGGCCGCGACGAGCACGGGTGCGAGCGCCGTGGGCAGCGTGTGCCCCGGGTGCACCAGAATGTGGATCCACAGGTCACGCCGGCTCGGCAGTGCGGCTTCGTCCATCGGTGACTCCCGCTCGTTCTCCCTTCCAAGCTACCGGGCGCCGCACGTCCCGAGTTGACGGAGGTCAACGGCTGGGTCGCCGAGTGGCCTACGCTTCATTCGAGGACAGCATCGACACCAAGGGTGCAGCGATGACACAGAAGATTCCCGAGACCTCACCCGACTACGACCGCACGCGCATTATCGAGCGGCCCAACGGCTTCTACTGGCAGGCGAAGGACAGCAGCAGGGAGTACGGCCCGTTCCCGACCCTCCTCGAAGCGATCGCCGACATGCAGGCAAGCGCCGAGACCGGATACGAGCCGGGCGAGTCGCTCCAGGAGGCCGAGTCCGAGATCGGCATGGCCGACTGGATCGACGCGGAGACCGGTGCGCCGGCCGAGGAATCGGTGCCGCGCATCGAGGACCACTGAACCGGGCGTCGCCCGGGTTTGACTAAGCGCAACGCGCCGCGCGCGCAACGGCGCATATTGGTTCTAACGCCCCCGAGGCGCCGAGTTTGAGGCGCAGCCCCCGGAAGTCGCGGGGGTTGGGGCGTGGCTTTCTTGGGACTTCCTCCGCGGGGCGAGTTGATCGGAGCCAAGCGCGATGTCGCTCGAACATCTCCGTCTGTTCGCCTTGAATGCCACCGCCGGCTTCGGTGGAGACGTGGCGCGCGCGCTCGACATCGCCCTCGCGCCGCACGAAGAGCGCGACTTCGAGGACGGCGAGCACAAGGTGCGGCCCCTCGTCAGCGTGCGCGGCGAGGACGTTTTCGTCGTCCACTCGCTCTACGGCGAGCCGAAGACCGGTGTGGACCAGAAGCTTTGCCGGCTGCTGTTCTTCATCGGGTGCCTCAAGGACGCAGGGGCGGCGCGCGTCACCGCGGTCATTCCCTACCTGTGCTACGCGCGCAAGGACCGCCGGACGCAACCACGCGATCCGGTGACGACGCGCTACGTCGCCGCCGCGCTCGAGGCGGTCGGCGTCGACCGGGTCGTGGCGCTCGACGTGCACAACCCCGCTGCCTTCGAGAACGCCTTCCGCTGCCCGACCGAGCATCTCGAGGCGCGGCCGCTGTTCGCGCGCCACTTCGCCGCGGCGCTCAGCGGCAATGAGGCGGTCGTCGTCTCGCCCGACGCCGGCGGCACCAAGCGCGCGGAGGCGCTGCGCAGGAGCCTGGCCGCGGCGCTCGGCAAGCCGGTCGGCAACGCGTTCGTCGAGAAACATCGCGCGCTCGGCGTGGTGAGCGGCGAGGCGTTCGCCGGTGACGTGCGCGACAAGATCGCGATCATCGTCGACGATCTCGTCAGCACTGGCGGCACGCTGTTGCGCGCTGCGCAAGCATGCCGCGCGCAGGGTGCGACCGCGGTCTACGCGGCCGCCACGCACGGGCTGTTCGTGGGCAACGCGCCGGAGACGCTCGGCGATCCGGCGCTGCGGCAGATCGTAGTCACCAATTCGGTGCCGCCGTTCCGCCTCGGTCGCGGGCCTGCCGCGGAGAAGCTGGTGATCGTGGACATCGCGCCGCTCGTCGCCGAAGCGATCCGGCGGCTCCACGAAGGGGGCTCGCTCGTCGAGCTGCTCGCCCACCCACCGCCGGCTCAACCGCAGGCCTGAACGGACGTCGCGGCGAGCGCGAGGTACTGCCGCGCCCGTGCGCGCCACTTCTCGATCTCGGCCGCCGGCACGTCCTTGCTGTGCCACGCCGCGATCTTGGCGCGCACCAGCGCGCGATAGGCGCAGTAGAAATGGAAGAGCCGTGGCGGCACGCGATCACTCATGCGCTCGCAGCACGCCGTGAAGATCTTCCCGCCGATCGAGGGGGCGCCGAGCCGCGCACACTCCATCGCGAGATAGGCGAGCTCGTCGGCGACGTCGAGCACGCGGAACTCGCGGTTGAACTCCAGGCAGTCGATGACCACCGGCCGCTCGAGGAGACACACGTGCTCGGGCCGCAGGTCGCCGTGCCCCTCGACGATGCGCCCGGCCTGCAGCCGCGCTTCCAGCAGGTCGGACTCGAGCGCGACGAAGCCGAGCAGCCGCTCCACGGTGCCCTCGAACAGCGCCGCGGGAAGCTTGTGCGCAGGCGTGCGGAGCTCCTGCCGGCAGGCTTCGACATCGCGCGCGAGACGCTCGCGATACTCGGCGAGCGACATCCCGATCGGGGCGAGACTGCCGTAGAACGCCGACAGCACCTCGGCGAGTGCCGCGATCTCCTCGTCGCGCACTGCGCCCCGGGAAAGCGCGGCATCGAGCATGCAGTCGCGCGGCAGGCGGCGCATCTTGACCAGCCACTCGACCGGCGCGCCGTCGCCGGCGAGCGCGAGTCGTCCCGACGCGTCCGCGGACAGCGCGACGACGTCGAGATAAACGTCCGGCGCGAGGCGCCGGTTGAGCCGCAGCTCCTCATCGCAGTGCGCCTTGCGCACTGCGAGGGTGGAGAAGTCGAGGAAGGCGTGCCGCACCGGCTTCTTAAGCTTGTACGCATGTCGGTCGGTGAGGAAGACCCACGACATGTGCGTCTCGACCGCTTCCACGTGCGAGGTCGGCGCGGGATAGCTCTCGGCGCGCCGCAGGCACGCGACCTTGTGGTCGAGGGAGTACGATCGATTCGCGGCTTCGGCCATCGTGTCGGGCGCGCAGCGCCATCGGATGAGCGTCTCTCATCAATCTACGGTGCGGCGCGGGCGAAGGGTTGAGGACGGTCAAAGGGCATGCAGCCGATTACCCTCTTTCTTTGTGGCGACGTGATGACCGGCCGGGGGATCGACCAGGTCCTCGCGCACCCGTCCGACCCCGCGCTCCACGAGTTCTTCGTCCAGAACGCGCTCGGGTACGTCGCGCTGGCGGAGTCAAAGCACGGCACCCTCTCGCGGCGAGTCGCGCCGGAATACCTCTGGGGCGACGCGCTCGCCGAGCTCGAGCGGGTGAATCCTGCCGCCCGCATCGTGAACCTCGAGACCGCGGTCACCACGAGCGACGACTGGCTCGACAAGGGCATCAACTACCGCATGCACCCGGCAAACGCGGCCTGCCTGACTGCGGCCGAGATCGACTGCTGCACGCTCGCGAACAACCATGTCCTCGACTGGGGGCGCGCGGGCCTCCTCGAAACGCTCGACACGCTGCACGCCATCGGCCTGCGCACCGCGGGCGCGGGACGGAACCGCGCCGAGGCGCAAGCGCTCGCGGAGATCCCGCTGGCTCAGGGTGGTCGCGTGCTCGTGGCCGCGTTCGGGATGCCGTCGAGCGGGGTTCCGCCGCAATGGGCCGCGACCGACGATGCGCCCGGCGTCGTGGTGCTCGAGGACCTGTCCGAGCGCAACGCGGACCGGATCGCGCGCAACCTGACCGCCGTCAAACGGCCCGACGACCTCGTCGTCGCCTCGATCCACTGGGGCGGGAACTGGGACTACGCGATCGGCGCGGCGGAGCGGCGCTTCGCGCACCGGCTCATCGACGCCGCGGGCGTGGACGTCGTCCATGGCCACTCGTCGCATCATCCGAAGGCGATCGAGGTGCACGCCGGCAAGTTGGTGCTCTATGGCTGCGGCGACTTAATCAACGACTACGAGGGGATCAGCGGCTACGAGTCCTATCGCAGCGACCTCGGCCTCATGTATTTCCCGACCCTCGACGCCGCAACCGGCGCTCTTGTGCGCCTCGAGCTTGTGGCGACGCAGATGAGGCGCTTTCGCGTGCAGCGCGCGTCGGTCGAGGATGCGCAGTGGCTCGCCGAGCTCCTCGAGCGCGTGGGCCGTCCGTTCGGCACGCGGGCCAGCTTGCGCGAGCATGGCCGGATCGAGCTTGCGTGGGACGGGTGACTCGCGACATGCCGCCTCTCGAGGTCCGCCTCAAGCGACTTGTCGAGGTTCTTGCCGGTGAGATCGGCGAGCGCCACGTCGGCCGGCCGCAGGCCCTGCACGCCGCGGAAAGCTTCATCGCCGGCGAGCTCGTGTCGCTCGGCTACGACGTCGCGCGGCAAACTTACCGTGCCGAGGGCGTCGAGTCGTCGAACCTCGAGGTCACGGTGCCGGGCGCGAACCGCGCCTCCGAGATCGTGCTCGTCGGGGCGCACTACGATACCGTGCCTGGGTCTCCCGGTGCCGACGACAACGCGAGCGGCGTGGCCGGAGTGATCGAGATCGCGCGAAGCTTGCGCGAGGCGCGGCTCGCGCGCACGGTGAGGCTCGTCGCGTTCGTGAACGAGGAGCCGCCGTTCTTCTATTTCGGCGAGATGGGGAGCCGCGTCTACGCGCGCGCCGCACGACAGCGTGGCGACGACATCCGTGTGATGCTCTCGCTCGAGATGCTCGGCTGCTACAGCGACGCGGCCGGGAGCCAGGCCTACCCGCCGCTCTTCGGTCTCTTCTATCCCGAGGCCGGCAACTTCATCGCCTTCGTGTCGAACCTGCGCTCGCGGCGCGCGCTGCGCGAGGTGGTCAGCGCGTTCAAGGGCGGCTCCGATTTCCCGGCCGAGAAGCTCGCCAGCCCGGGGATCGTGCCGGGCGTGTCGTGGAGCGATCAGCTCTCGTTCTGGCGCGAGGGCTATCCCGGCGTGATGGTCACCGACACGGCGTTCTACCGCTATCGGCACTACCACCAGGCCACCGACACGCCCGACCGGATCGACTTCACGCGCATGGCGAAGGTCGACGACGGACTTGCAAAGGCGGTGGCGTCGCTGGCCAACCCCGTGATCTAGAGGAACGTCGCCCCCCTTTTTCTTCGCCGCCCGTCCAGATGCCCGGTCTGACGGACCGCTGCAAGCTCATCGCACGGCGGCGAATCGCGGCGCGCCGGCAGGCACGAGATACAGCGGCGCCTCGCTCCGGCCGAGGCGCAGCACTTCCGCGACGCGCGCGTCCTCGAACGCGCCGACGGGATACGCCGCCAGCCCAAGTGCAGCCGCGGTGAGCAGGGCGTTCTGAGCGGCGTGCCCGGCTTCCATGTGCACGTAGCGCACGCCGCGCTCGCCGTACTTGCGCGTCGTCCTCGCAAGGACCGCGGTGAACACCAGCACGCATGGCGCACTCGCGATCTCCTCCTGGCCCAGCGCGGCGGCGGCGAGCTCCGTGCGCACGTCGCGTGCGGCCACCCGCTCCAGCGCGTGCGCTTCCACGACGTAGCGGAACAGCCCGTCCGCGGTCGCGGCATAGAGCACGAGCGGGTAGAGCGCACCGGCCGATGGCGCCGTGCGCACGCCCTCGCGCGCATCGGCCTCACCCTGCGCGGCCCAGAGGAGCTGCCCAAGCTCAGCGGGAGCGAGCGCTCGCGCGGCGAAGGCGCGCACCGACCTGCGCCGGGCGAGCGCGGCCGCGAGAGGCAGTCCGCCATCGCGCTCGGGCGGGGGAAGCATGAACCGATCAGCGGCCATGGCCAACCTCCTTCATGCGCCGGTTTTCCGGTAGATCGCCCGCGCGCCGGGCCAGGGTGCAAAGCCGACGAGGTCCTCCGGCAGCACCTCGTGCATGCCTAGCACCAGCGCGCCGCCGGCGCACAGGCGGTCCGCGACGCGCGACATGATCGCGAGCTGGACGGCTGGCGCATAGTAGGTCGCGACCACGTTGCGGCAGAGCACGAGATCGAACGGCTCGTCGGGCATCGCCGCGCGCAGGTCCTGGCGCAGAAACGAGACCGCGCGATATTCGGGCCGCACGCACGAGCGTCCGTCGCGGCGCTCGAACGCCGCGCCGCGAAGGCTCGCCGGCAGCTCCTTCAGGCTGCTTGCCGCGTAGCACCCGATGTGCGCCCGCTCGAGCAACTCGTCGTCGCGATCAGTCGCGACGATCCGCAACGCCAGCCACGGAAACGCCGATTGCATGCGCAACCGCCACAGGATAGCCAGCGTGTACGGCTCTTCGCCCGAAGCGCAGCCCGCGCTCCAGCAGTCGAGCGTCGTGCGCTGCGCCTCGCGTGCCGCCCGCGCGAGCGTCGGCAGCACGTCGCGTTCGATCGATTCGAAGACACCGCGATCGCGATAGAACCGCGAGATCGGAATGCCGAGCAGCGCGTCCAGCTCGCGCCACTCCGCCGGATGCGACTCGAGCCAGCCGCGATAGGCATCCAGGTCGGCAAGCCCAAGCGCGCGCAGCCGCCGGCCGATCCGCTTGCACACCAGGCTCTGCACCTTCCGGTACCCGGCCCACCGGCGCTCGAGGCGCGGCAGCGCCCACTGGAGGAACTCGGTGCAGTCGCTCACGCCGCCGCCCGCGCCATCTGCTCGGCGTAGAGCGCCCGCACCGTGTCGATCGTGTCGGCCTCGTCGGCGCGCTTGTCCGGCCGGTAGCCCTTCACCCGGGCGAACCGCAGCGCGAGTCCGCCCGGATATTGTGGGCTCGCCTGCAGGTCGTTGAACGCGATCTCCACTACCAGCTCCGGCCGCACGTGCACGGTGTACTCGTCGCGCGCGATCGCGCGCGCGAGCAGTTCCCGCGTCTGCCATTCGAGCATCTCGTCGGTCATGCCCTTGAAGGTCTTGCCGAGCATCACGAACCCGCCCGCCGGGTCGCGCGCGCCGAGGTGCAGATTGGACAACCACCCGCGCCGCCGCCCGTGGCCCCACTCCGCGGCGAGCACGACGAGGTCGACCGTGTGCGTGCGCTTCACCTTGAGCCAGCTCGCGCCCCGGCTGCCCGCCTCGTAGGGCGCATCGACCGCCTTCGCCATGACGCCCTCGTGCCCCCGCCGCAGCGCCTCCGCGTAGAAGGCTTCCGCGTCGGCCGCGTCGCTTGTCACGAGCCGCGGGACGACCAGCCCCGACGGCAACGCTGCGCCGAGCGCCGCGAAACGCTCGCGCGCCGGCCGGTCGACGAGCGACTCGCCGTCGTGGCGCAGGACGTCGAAGAAGAAGGCCGAGAGCGGCAGCTCGGTGCGCAGCCGCTCGACGTCGAGCTTGCGGCCGAAGCGGCGCATCGTCACCTGGAACGGCTGCGGCGCGCCTCTCGCGTCGAGCGCGATCGCCTCGCCGTCGAGGATCAGCTCGTGCGCGGGCGCGGCGCGTACGGCCTCGACGATCTCCGGCACCGCGGCCGTGACGTCGTTCAGGTTTCGCGTGTACACCCGCACGTCGTGGCCGGCCTTGTGCACCTGCACGCGCGCGCCGTCGAGCTTCCACTCGAGCGCCGCGGTGCCGAGCCGCGCGAGCGCGTCGCCGATGTCCGCCGCCGGCTGCGCGAGCATCGGCTGCACCGGCTGCATCAGTCGGATCGAGAAGCCCGCGAGCCCCGGCGCGCCCGCGATGAGCGCCGCGCGCGCGACCGCGCCGAGGTCGCCCGCGAACATCGCGGCGCGCCGCACGTCGCCGACCGGCACGCCCGCCGCGACGGCGATCGCCTCGAGCATCACGCCCTCGAGCGCGCCCTGGCGCAGCTCGCCGACCAGCAGCCTGACGAGGAAGTCCTGCTCGGCGTGCGTGGCGCGGGCCAACAGCGCGCCGAGCTGCCGCGCGCGCTCGCCTGCCGCGCCCTTGCCCCGCGTTGCCGCGACCCGCGCGAGCGCACCGTCGACTTCCGCGAGCGTGAGCGAGGAGGAGGGGGATGCGGCGCCGCCTCGCAGCGCGCTGAGGGTGGCGTAGCCGATGCCGAGCCTGCCCTGGCGCGTCTCGCCGGAAAGGTACGCCACGGCGATCTCGATCTCGTCGGGCGCGAGCGCGCGCAGGCACGCCGCGATCGCGTCGCGCTTCTCGAGCCGGCCGCCGGTCTCCGCCACCCGGCGGGAGACATCAACGAGGGCTGTGAGT
>Ga0105107_10002762_pt1 | contig 11617 bp, 9 predicted proteins | sample PPLLaktember2015_6_FD_79335 | JGI IMG/M metagenome (GOLD analysis project Ga0105107, IMG submission 79335) | Freshwater sediment microbial communities from Prairie Pothole Lake near Jamestown, North Dakota, USA - PPLs Lake P8 Core (1) Depth... | ecosystem: Environmental > Aquatic > Freshwater >... | reverse complement strand
TCTCCTTCGCGCAGCGCGACCCGGTTCGACAGGCCGCCGCCGCTCTCGCCCGCGCCGTCGAGCACGCGGGCATCGCGGTCGACGCGGGGTGGGCCGTGCGATGGACCCCGGGGGAGGCCATCGGCGCGGACTGCCTCGCCGGCTCGGTGAGAAGCTGCCCGCGCGCACGCCTCGTCGCCGTCCTGGAGTCCCCGCCGCTCTCGGAGCTGGTGGCGGGCGTGGAGCGCTTCCCCCAGGTGCTCCTCAACGTGCGCGTGAGCGAGAAGCGCCCGCTCGAATCCATGCCCCACGTCTGCGAGAGGATCCGCAAGGTGGAGGAGGAGCTCGCGGGCCGCGGCCGGGTGCTGATCCGCTACAGCGGCACCGAGCCCAAGGTGCGCGTGATGGTCGAAGGCGAGGACGAGGAGCGGGTGCAGGAGTACGCCCGCGAGCTCGCCGCCCTCCTGGGCCGCGCCCTCGGCGCCGGGGAGGGCTGAGCGTGCGCTCGCTGGTCGTGGCCCTCGACGGGCTGTGCGCGCTCCGCGAGCTCTCGGGCCGCCAGGGGCCCGATCCGGTGGCGGCCGCCACCCTCGCGAGCCTCGCGGGCTGCGACGCGGTGCAGCTCGGCGTGAACGAAGAGGGGAGGCCGGCGAACGAAGGCGACGTGCGGGACGTCTCCCGCGCCGCCCCGGTGGAGCTGCGCATCGCGCCCACGCCGTCCCTCGCCAAGGTCGCCCTCGAGGCGCGGCCCGCCCGGGTGGTGCTGGCGGCCGAGGGCCGCGAGGGCGGCTTCGGGGCCCCCCTCGACTTCCGTGGCCTCGGCCCGACCCTGGTCTCGGCGGTGCGCACGCTCCGCGACGCCGGGCTGCGCGTGGGCGCCCTCGCGGCGCCGGACCTCGAGGCCGTGAAGGCCGCCCACGCGGCGGGCGTCGAGGCCGCCTACCTGTGGACCGGCGCGACCCTGGACCTCCCCGAGCCGTCGCGCCGCAGCGCCCTCGAACGCCTCGCCGACGCGGCCCGGCTGGCCGCGAAGCTCCGCCTCGAGGTGGGGGTCTGCGGCGCCCTCGGCCTGAGGGACCTCCCCGCCGTGATCGCCGCGGCGCCGGTCATCGAGCGGGTCTGTGTGGGGCGCGCCTTCCTCGCCCGCGCCCAGCTCCTCGGCATCGAGCGCGCGGTCCGCGACCTCCGCGAGCAGATCTAGGGGCCCGGCGCGCCCGCCCGGGGCGGGCGCGCCGGTTCCCTCGCGTCCTACGGCGCGGCCGGCTGCGCCTCGATGCCGTCGACCAGCACCGCCGAGTCGAAGATGCTGTCCGCGCTGTCGGTGTTGCTGAAGCGCAGCACCACCGGCTCGCCGCCGTTGGCCGCTGCCTCGGCCGAGATGTCGATCGTGGCCTCGCGCCACCCCGTGCTGTGCACCAGGCAGTCGTTGCCCCCGCTCCCCACCCCGCTCGCGCTCGACACGCAGCCGGGGACCGACTGGTCGAAGTAGAGCTTCGTCGGATTCACCGAGTCGCAGACCGTGTCGACGTCCTGGTAGAACAGCTCGATGGTCTGCTCGCCGAGCTGGCCGGGGTTCACGATCAGCTCCACCACGAACGGATCGTCGTACACGCTGTTGCAGTACTCGACCAGCTCCTCGGAGCTGAAGTTCCAGTCGAAGCGCAGGGTCGCGGCGGCCGGGTCGAGGCAGAAGCCCTGCTCGATGGCGCCCGACGCGGTGGTGAAGCCGAGGCCCGTGGAGATGATCCCCATGAACTCGCCCTCCCGCGGCGCGAAGGCCCCGAGCTTCTGGATCACGCGGCCGTCGCCGTCGCGCTCCCAGCCCGCGAGGGTCCCCGACTCGAAGCCCCCGTTGCGGATGTCCGGGCTGTAGGCGAGGTCCGGGGCGCCGAGCTGGACGATGCTGGCGCCCGGCGCGGTCGGGTCCTGCGTCGGGGTCACGGCCGCGAAGGCCACGCCGGTGGTGTCGAGGTCGCTCGCGAGCTCGGTGAAGAGCTGGGTCGCCGCGGTCTCGGCGAAGTCCGAGTGGACGACACCGTCGAAGCCGAAGTAGGTGCCGGCGCCGCGCTCGAAGAAGGCGTCGGCGAGGCTGGTGTTGGCGGCGCCGTGGCAGGAGCCGGCGTAGACGATCGCGTCGTCGAAGAAGCCCGGCAGGTTGCGCACGAAGTCCGGCCGCACGGCGAATACGCCGTTCATGACCGTCAGCTCCTGGAGGATCAGGTAGACGTCCCAGTCGAGGACGTTTCCGAGGCTCGCCGTCTCGCGGGTGAGGAACACCGCGTCGCCGTCGCCGTCGAGGGCGCCGTGGGTGACGAGCACGACGGTCCCATAGCCCGCGAACTCGAGCACGGCGTCGAGGTCCGCGGCGGCGTTCACGAGGTGGTCGACCTCGAAGAGCGGGCAGGCCTTGGCCTCGTAGAGGTCCCGCACGCCCGGGCCCTCGTCGAAGGCGCCGAAGTCGCTCGCGAAGGGGTCGTAGACCAGCACCCGGTGCGAGCCGACGGGGGAGACGGCGGCGGCGCCGCGCATGTGCGGCCCGCGGGCGGGGCCGAAGGCGCTCGGGGCGGCGGCCGCCGTGGCGCCGGCGGCGCCGCGGGTCCCCGCCGGCGCGAGGGCCAGGCCGCCGCGCACGCCCGAGTCGAGGACGTACCAGATCGTCAGGTCGTCGGAGGACACACCTGCGTCGACCACCTCGGCGAGGGCCAGGATGTCGGCAGCCGCGGCCTGCCGGGCCCCGAGGGTGTCGCCGAGCAGGCCGAGCTGGGCCTGCCAGAGGGCGAGGGCCTGGGCCTGCACGTCGACGACGGCCTGGGCCTGGGCGTTGGTGAGGGGATCGACGGTGTGGATCGCGACCTCCCGCGAGATCGACGAGCCTGCCGGGCCGCTCACGACCACGGCGAGGCTCCGCGTGGTGGGCACGGCGTCTTCGATCGGCGCGAGGCAGCTGAACACGCGGTCGCCCGCGATGTCGTCGCCGTTCGCGAGGTTGCCGTTGTCGTAGAGCACGCAGAGCGCCGCCCCGGCGGCGTAGCCGCTCGAGAGCAGCGGATGGATCTTCACGGACTTGATCTTCTCGCCGAGCGACACGGGCACCCGTGCCTCGATGCGCACGTCGGTCGGGGTGTTGGTGTGGAACGCTCGCGGCGAGGCGACCACCTCGGCGCCGGCGTTCGCCGGGTCGGTCACGCTGACGAGGGCGGCGACGAAGGCCTCGAGGGCGGACGAGACGTCCGCCACGTTGACGACGGCGCTGCAGTCGGCCTTCTTCTCGGCGTTGGCGAAGCCCGTCACGAGCTTCTGGAAGGCCTTCGGGACCTTCTTGCCGAGGGCCTCCGGCTTCGGCTTCTGGAGGGAGGCGCCATAGGCGCCGATCAGGCTCTTCGCGGCGCCGAGCACGGTCTTCAGCCGGCCGGCGTCGCACTTCGAGAGCGGGAGGGGGCTGCCGTCGGCGCCCAGGGCGGTGTGGAGCGCGTCGCTCCAGGCGTCGACCATCGCGCGCGTCGCGGCCGTGTCGCGCTGGATCACGCACGCCGGGGCGGTGTCCGTCGGCAGGTGCTTCGTGTCGAGGAGGGCGTCGGCCGCGGCGACGCAGGCCGGGTCGAGGGCGAGGCCCTTCGTCGCAGCCTTCACGCTGCAGCCGAGGAGCTTCGGCACGTAGCCCGCGGCGGCCTTCAGCTTGGTGGCGCCGCAGACCTCGGCCGGGCTCGCGGCGCCCGCCGGGCCGGCGAGACCGAGCACGACGAGAAGGACGGGGAGCAGGGACGCGCTGCGCGACATGGAGCCCTCCAGAGCCGGCGCGCGGGCCGGCTCCGGAAAGTGCGGCCGGCGGGCCGCCGCGCTTGAGGGAAAGCCGGCGGGTGAACACTGTAAAGCGACGCCAATGGGCGTTGCGGGGGGAGAGGCCCGCGGGCCCACGCGCTCCCGGCCTGCGGCCGGGGTATCGTCCCGGCTTCTCGGCGGGAGGTGCGGTGAGGGCGGGACCGGCACGAGGGCCCCGGGGAGCGGGGAGGGCAGGGGCTGTGGGCGCCCCCGGCTCGCACCCGGCGCAGCCCTGAGGCCGGCCCTCGTCGCCGCCGCTTCGGCCGTTCCCCTGCTCGCCGTCGGCTGGCTCGGTCTGCGGCGCTTCCGCGCCCGGCGGCTTCCCGCGGGCGCACGCGGCGGGCCCCCGCGCGCCGGGGAGGCGGCCGTCTTCGTGGCCTTCGCCCTGCTGGGCGCGGCGGGCCTCGCGCGCGCGCTGCTCGGCGGGCCCGCCGCTCCGGCGGATCTGCTCGCGGCGACACTCCTCGGCGTCGGGCTTGCCGGCTGGCTGCTTCGCGAGCGTGCCCGCGGCGGGCTGCGCGGCGCCGGGGGCGCGCCGGAGCTCGCCTCGGCGCTCCTCCTCCTGGCCGGCGCAGGCGCCCTCGCGGGCTTCGCCGGCGAGGCGGGGGCGGCCGCGCGCCTGCTCGCGGCCCTCGGCGGCCTCCAGCTCCTGCGCTTCACCGGCGAGCGGGAGCACGCCCGCGCCCCGAGCCCGCTCCCCGGCGCGACGGAGAGCTTCCAGCCGAAGGAGGTGCTGAAGCGGGACCTCTTCGGCCGGATCGAGCTCGGCGAGGCGCCGGCGCCGGGCGGCGCCCTGCGCGCGGTGCGCCGGGATTTCCGCGCCGGCGCGCTCTGGCTGCGGCCGCTGGCGGCGCTGCTCGCCCGCCGCGAGGCGCGCGCCCTCGGCTGGCTGGCGCCCATCGACCACGTGCCGCGGCTCCTCGACCGCGGCCGGGGCCGCTTCCTGCGTTCCTACGTCGAGGGCTGGCCCCTCGCCGAGGCGGCGCCCCGGGACCCGGCCTACTTCGCCGAGGCGCGCCGTCTGCTGCGCCGGATCCACGCCCTCGGCGTCACCCACAACGACACCCACAAGGTCCACAACTGGCTCGTCACGCCCGCGGGCGGCCCCGCCCTCGTCGACTTCCAGATCGCCGGCCGCCACGCGGCGCGCACGCGCTGGTTCCGGCTCTGCGCCCTCGAGGACGTCCGCCACCTGCTGAAGCACAAGCGCCGCTACTGCCCCGAAGCCCTCACGAGCCGCGAGCGCGCGCTGCTGGCGCGCCGCTCGTGGATCGCGCGGGGCTGGCTCGCGACCGTGAAGCCCGTCTACGTGCTCGTGACGCGCCGCCTGCTGCGCTGGCGCGACGCCGAAGGGCGGGGCCGGCCGCCCGGTCCGCGGTAGTCTCTCCCGCGTGAGGCTCCGATCCGCGAGCGAGTGGCCCCTCGTGACCGCCGAGGCGATGCGCGGCCTCGATCGGCACACGATCGAGAAGCTCGGCATCCCCGGCGAGCTGCTGATGGAGTGCGCCGGACGGCTGATCGCGGCGCTCGCCGAGGCCGAGCTCGCGCCGGGCCGGCGGGTGCTCGTGCTGTGCGGCCCGGGCAACAACGGGGGCGACGGGCTCGTGGCGGCGCGCCACCTGCACCTGCGCGGCGTGCCGTCGACGGTGGTCTTCGTCGGCGACCCGGCGCGGGTGCGGGGCGACGCGGCGCGGAACCTGGAGCGCGCCGAGCGCGCCGGCGTGCCCTTTGCCGGCGGACGCTGGCGCGCCGAGCCTGGCGATCTCCTCGTCGACGCGCTTTTCGGCACCGGCCTCGCCCGGGCCCTCGAGGGCGAGGCGGCCTCCGCCGTGCGCAAGATCCTCGCCGCGCGGCCGGGCTGCCGCGTGCTCGCAGTGGACCTGCCCTCGGGCCTCGATGCCGACACCGGCCAGCCGACGGGCCCCTGCGTGCAGGCCGACCTCACCGTCACCCTCGGCCTGCCGAAGCTCGGCCTCGCCCAGGAGCCCGGCCGCACCCTCGCCGGGCGGGTGCTCGTCGGGCGCATCGGCATCGCTGACGAGGCGCCCGGGGTCGCGATCCACAGCTCCCTGCTCACCCGGCGCGGCGCCGGCGCGCTGCTCCCGGCGCGCCCGGCGGAGGGGCACAAGGGCCGCTTCGGGCACGTGCTCGTCGCCGCGGGCTCCCGGGGAAAGGCCGGAGCCGCGGCGCTCGCGGCGCTGGGGGCCGCGCGCGTCGGCGCCGGCCTCGTGACGGTGGCCTGTCCCGAAGGCGTGAACGCGATCGTCCAGACCCGCTGCAGCGAGGCGATGACGGCGCCGCTCCCCGAGTCGCCCGAGGGCGAGCTCGCCGCCGAGGCGGCGGAGCCGCTCCTCGCCCTGGCGCGCGAGCGAGACGTGCTCGCCCTCGGCCCGGGCCTTGGGCGCGGGACGGGGCCCCGGGAGCTGGTTCGCCGCGTGGTGCCGCGCGCCGCCGTCCCCCTCGTCCTCGACGCCGACGCGCTCTTCGCCTTCCGCGGCGAGGTCGACGCGCTCCGGCGCCGCGCGGCGCCGGCCGTGCTGACACCGCACCCCGGCGAGGCGGCGGCGCTCCTCGGCGGGGAGCCCGCGGCCCTGAACCGCGATCGCGTCGCGGCGGCGCTGCGCCTCGCCGAGGCCAGCGGCGCCGTCGCCGTGCTGAAGGGCGCAGCCACCGTCGTCGCCGAGCCCGGCGGCCGGGTGCGCGTGAACCCGACGGGCGGCCCGGTACTGGCCGCCGGGGGCAGCGGCGACGTGCTGACGGGCGTGATCGCCGGGCTCCTCGCCCAGGGCCTCGAGCCCTTCGACGCGGCCTGCGTCGGCTGCTTCCTCCACGGTGCGGCCGGGGACCGGCTGGCGCGGGAGGTCGGCCCCGTCGGCGTTCTCGCCAGCGAGCTGGCGGGCGCCCTGCCGGGCGCCGCGGAGGCCCTCCGCGCCGCCGCCCGCGAGGCCGCCGAGCCCCCCGGCCCGACCGCCGGAGGGGTCGATGCGCTGGCGTTCCCCGAGCCCTGAGGCCACCCGAGCCGCCGCCCGGGAGCTCGCCGAGGTGGTCGGAGAGGGCGGCGCCACGGTGGCCCTCGTCGGGGACCTCGGCGCCGGGAAGACGGTCTTCGCCAAGGGCGTGGCCGAAGGGCTCGGGATCCCCGCCGCCCTGCTCGCGAGCCCGACCTTCACGATCGCCCAGGAGCTCCCCGGCGCCGGCGGCCTGCGCCTCGTCCACGCCGACCTCTTCCGGATCGAGAGCGCGCGGGAGCTGGAGGCCGTGGGCTGGGAGGACTGGCTGGCTCCCGGGGTGCTCCTGCTGGTCGAGTGGGCGGACCGCCTGCCGGGGGAGCTGCCGGCCGACCACCTGGAGGTCCGCATCGGCCGGGAGCCGGGGCGTCCCGAGGAGCGGCAGCTCGAGGCCCGCGCCCACGGCCCGGCCTCGGCGGCGCTCCTCGCGCGCTGGCGGGCCCGCCGGCAGGCGGCAGAGGCTCCCTTGACAGACGGCGCACCCTGATCGAGAACTCCCCTCCCTGCGGCGAGGCCCCCCAGATGCTGATCGTGCAGAAGTACGGCGGGACGAGCGTCGGCGACCCGGAGCGCATCCGGAACGTCGCCCGCCGGGCCGTCCGCACCGCGGCGGCGGGCCACCGGGTGGCCGTGGTGGTCTCGGCGATGGCCGGCGAGACGAACGGCCTCGTGGCTCTCGCCCGGGAGCTCGGCGGCGAAGAGCCGGACCGGCGCGAGTACGACCAGCTCGTCTCGATCGGCGAGAACAAGACGATCGCGCTGCTCGCGATGGCGATCCAGCGCCTCGGGCACCCGGCGCGCTCCTTCACCGGCCCCCAGGTGCGGATCGAGACCGACGGCGCCCACGAGCGCGCGCGCATCCAGCACATCGACAAGGAGCGGCTGCTCGAGGTGCTGGATGCCGGCGGCATCGCCGTCGTCGCCGGCTTCCAGGGCGTCGACCCCCGCGGCGACGTCACCACCCTCGGGCGCGGCGGCTCGGACACCTCCGCGGTGGCGATCGCCGCCGCGCTCGGTGCCGACGTGTGCGAGATCTACACCGACGTCGACGGCGTCTACACCACCGACCCGAACCTCGTCGACCGGGCGCGCAAGCTCTCGCGGATCTCCTTCGAGGAGATGCTGGAGATGGCCAGCCTCGGGGCCAAGGTGCTGCAGATCCGCTCGGTCAAGTTCGCGATGCGCTACGGAGTGCCGCTCCACGTGCGCTCGTCGTTCTCCGACGACGAAGGCACGTGGGTCGTGCGCGAGGAGGAGGTCTTGGAGAAGCTGGTCGTCTCGGGAGTGACCTTCAACCGCAACGAGGCGAAGATCCGGGTGCGCGGCGTCAAGGACGCCCCGGGTGTCGCGGCGTCGATCTTCCTGCCGCTCTCCGAGGCCGGCATCGTCGTCGACATGATCGTGCAGAACGTCTCGCAGGACGGCAGCACGGACGTCACCTTCACGGTGCCGCGCGACGACTTCAAGCGCGCCAGCGAGATCGCCCGCGAGGCCGCAGGCCTGGTGGGGGCCCGCGACGTGGAGGGCGACAAGGCGATCGCGAAGGTCTCGGTGGTCGGCCTCGGCATGAAGGACCACGCCGGCGTCGCCGCGCGCATGTTCCAGGTGCTGGCGCGGGAAGGCATCAACATCCAGCTCATCAGCACGAGCGAGATCAAGATCTCGGTGGTGATCGAGGAGAAGTACGTGGAGCTCGCGGTGCGCGCGCTCCACGACGCCTTCGTCGACACGGACGAGGAGGCGGCGTGAGCCCCGGCGGTGCGGGCCGCAGCGCCCGCGCCGCCTACGTCCTGGCGCTGCTGCTCGCGGCGGCGGCCCTCGCGCCCGCGCCCCGCGAAGAGCCGTGCGCCGCGCCGCGGGAGCGCGCCGCCGCCGGGGGCTGGAGCGCCGAGGTCGGCTGCGCGGGCACCGGGGGCGAGCTGCGCGGACCGGCCCGGCTGCTCTTCGGGCTCGCGATCGACCCGAACCGCGCCGACCGCGGGACCCTCGAGGCCCTGCCCGGGATCGGCGCCGCCCGGGCCGCAGCCCTCGTCGAGGCGCGGACGGACAAGCCCTTCTGCGGGCCGGAGGACCTCGGGCGAGTGAAGGGAATCGGCCCCAAGACCCGGAGGTCCGTGGAGGGTTGGTTCTTCTTTGCCCCCGACCGCACGCAGGGCTGTGGCGTAGGGCCCTAGGCCGGGCTCGCGTCCGCGCCCCAAGCGCCGAAAAGGGGCTTGATTTCCTGTTCTACCCGCTGGAAAGTCGGTATCGTGCGGCAGCTTCGGCAGCCATCCTGCGAGCCCCGAATCGGGATGGCGGACGAACAAGGAGGGACCCGGTCCATGCGTTCGACGAGCAAGCTCGGTGTGGTGCGATGCCTTTCGGCTCTCTTGGTGGCCGCGATGACGATGACGGCCTGCGCCAACGGGCGCCCGACCCCCGTCGCGTGCGCCGTGGTCGGCGGACTGTTGGGTGCGGGCGGCGCCGGCGTAGCGGCCACCCACGCCGACGGATCCCACGACGACGAGTATATCTACCCCATCGGTGTTGCCGGCGGCGTGCTGCTCGGCACGGCCGGCTACTTCATCTGCAAGGCGCTCCAGGCCGAGGAGGAGGAGGAGGCCCCGCCGGCCCGGGCGCCCGCGCCCGCTCCGCGCGGCGAAGAGCCGATGCCGATGGCCGAAAAGATCGTGCTGCGTGGCGTGAACTTCGACTTCGACAAGTCGAACATCCGTCCCGACGCAGCGGTGATCCTCGACGAGGCGGTGCGCCTCCTCGGCACCGGCGGCGGGTCCGCCGTGTCGATCGAAGGTCACACCGACTGGATCGGCACCGACGCCTACAACCAGGGTCTGTCCGAGCGCCGCGCGAACGCGGTCATGAACTACCTGGTGGACCACGGCGTCGCCGCCTCGCGGCTCTCGACCACCGGTTACGGCGAGTCGCGGCCGATCGCGAGCAACCAGACTCGCGAGGGTCGCGCCCTGAACCGGCGCGTCGAGCTCCTCGTCCAGGAGTAGGTGCTAACGGCGGACTGGCTGAAGCGGCTTCGCGCGCTCCTCGAGGAACACCTCTGGAGCCGCGAGCCGCTTCGGCCGGTCCCGCTCACCTGGCTCCGCAGCGTCCTCCAGCTCTCGATCCTGATCGCCGAGGGCTTCGTCCGCGACCAGCTCCTGCTGCGCGCGAGCGCTCTCACCTACCTGACGCTGCTCTCGATCGTCCCGCTCCTCGCCCTCGCGGTCTCCGTGGTCGACCTGCTCGGCGGCAGCGACGGCGCCATGCGGCTGCTGGTGGAGCAGTTCGCGGCGGGCTCCCCCGAGGCCGTCGACTGGATCCTCGAGCACGTGCACGCGCTGAACTTCGGCGCGCTCGGGACGATCGGCGGGGCGCTGCTGATGTTCACCACGATCCTCGCGATCGGGAACGTGGAGCGCGCCCTGAACGCGATCTGGGGCGTCACCAAGCAGCGCCCCTGGGTGCGCCGGATCCCCGACTACCTGGCGGTCCTGATCGTCTCGCCGGTCCTGCTCGGCGTCGCCCTCTCGCTGGGGGCGAGCCTCCAGTCCCAGTGGGTGGTCCAGAAGCTGCTCGAGTCCTCGCTCTTCGCGGCCCTCTACGACGCGGGCCTCCGCCAGGCCCCCACGGCCCTCGTGATCGCCGGCTTCACGTTCCTCTACTGGTTCATGCCGAACACCGACGTCCGGCTCCGCTCGGCGCTGCTCGGCGGCGCCGTGGCGGGGCTGCTCTTCAGCGTCGCGCAGCGCCTCTACCTCGGGCTCAACGTCGGCGTCGCCCAGTACAACAGCATCTTCGGCGGCTTCGCCGCACTCCCGCTGCTCATGGTGTGGATCTACTTCGAGTGGGCCATCGCGCTGCTGGGCGCCCAGGTGGCCTACGCCCACCAGACCTTGCCCCTCTACCAGCGCGAGGTGCGCGGCACGCCGGCGGGCCCCGCGGCGCGCGAGACGATCGGTCTCGCGGTGGCCCTCGAGATCGCGGGCTGCTTCCGCAGCGGCAAGCGCCCCTGGGACGAGGACTCCCTGTCGGAGCACCTCGACATCCCGCTGCGCACGGTGCGCGAGGTCGTCGCTCAGCTCGAGAAGGCGGGCATCGCGGCTCCCGTGGCCGATCCCGCGCGGAGCGGCGTGTGGCAGCTCGCGCGGCCCGCGGATCAGGTGCGCGTGGTGGACGTCGTCGAGGCGCTGCGCGGCCCGCGCGAGGCGCCCCTCGGCCCCCGCGAGCTCGCGGCCCAGGTGTCGGCCGTGTTCGCCGAGATGGACGCGAGCGACCGCGTCTCCGCCCACCGCACCCTCGAGGAGCTGCTGGAAGAGGCTCCCGGCCGCTGCTAGGGTGAGCCTCCTCCCGCCCGCGAGCCGCACCTCCGTGCGCATCTACCTCGATCACAACGCCACGACCCCGCTGCGCGACGAAGTCGTCGAGGCGATGACCCGCGCGCTGCGCGACTGCTTCGGCAACCCCTCGAGCGTCCACGCCGAAGGCGCGGCGGCGCGCGCGGCGGTCGAGCGCGCGCGGGAGCGCTGCGCCGCCCTCGTCGGGGCGGCGCCCGACGAGGTCGTCTTCACCGCCGGCGCGAGCGAGGCGAACAACGCGGCGCTCCACGGCGTCCTCGGCGCGGCCGGACCGGGCGCGGCCCTCGTCACGACCTCCGCCGAGCACCCCTCGGTGGAGGAGCCGGCGGCGGCCCTCGAAGGCCGGGGGCACCGGGTCGCGCGGGTGCCGGTGGACGCCGAGGGCCGGGTCCTCGAGGACGCCTTCCGCGAGGCCCTCGCCGGGCCGGTGCAGCTCGTGTCGGTGCTGCTGGCGAACAACGA